>Ga0169931_10001960_pt1 | contig 33829 bp, 32 predicted proteins | sample Kivu_15m_20L_FD_129675 | JGI IMG/M metagenome (GOLD analysis project Ga0169931, IMG submission 129675) | Freshwater microbial communities from Lake Kivu, Western Province, Rwanda to study Microbial Dark Matter (Phase II) - Kivu_15m_20L... | ecosystem: Environmental > Aquatic > Freshwater > Lake...
CCTGACACGGTCGTGCGCCTTTTCCAACTCTCCCGACGTCGTCGTTGACACCTGCGCCCGGCGCTGACACATTCCACAAGAGTTCGCCCGCGTGGGCACCCTTTGCGCCCCCCTTGCATCATGCAGATCGGATTTCGCGCCATCATCGGTTTCGTTGCCTTCGTCGGTTGCGCCTTCATCGTCGGTTGTGCCGATGACTTTGGCGAGTCATGCGACATGCCCAACACCGCGCTCTTCAACGCGGCCTGCAACTCGTCGGATGGCAACGACGGAACATGCGTTTTCCGGAACAGCCCGGACTGCTCGACGCGCATCTGTGCCCGGTATCAGGGCAGCACCGACTTCTGTACGCAGGAGTGCGATCCTGCTGACCCGGCCACATGCCCGGGTGGCTCGATCTGCTACGCTCCCGCAAACCGGGTCACCGACGCCGTCTGCATTCCACAGAGCGTTCTGGATCAGGCCGCAGAAGCTCCGTAACGAACTGGCAGTGCCGCGTTCACGCATGTGCATCACGCGCCACTTCAATTAGGCTACGTCGGCTTCACTCTGGGGGTACACTGGCCCATCTCATCGATCGGTTGCTTCGAATGCGCCTCGGAAATGCTCCACCACGCGCCCTGAGCGCAAGTCCACACTTACCGCGTCGAAACGGGCGCTGACCTGTACCCACCCTCGACGCTGCAGGTAAAGGGTTGCCGCCCGCGTCAGGCGCTGTTGCTTGGTGCGACCCACGCTGTGTGCACCCGTCCCCCCACGAGATGTCCATCGACTCCGAACCTCTACAAACACGACCTGCTCACCATCCCGCGCCACAATATCGAGTTCACCGCAGCGAAAGTTCACGTTCTGGTCCAGAATCTCCCATCCGGCGGCTCGAAGCCATTCGCGAGCGATCGCTTCGCCTGCATCGCCCGCCTGCCGACGCTCGCTCGGTGAAATCGCAAGCGACGTGCCCCGTTCATCATGCCCTACTCGTGGCTGGGACCACCGCAGGGCATTCCTCGCCGGCGGCGTGGTCGCACACTCGCCCTGACGCTCGTTCTCTGCTCGTCTGTCTGCCATGTCTCGTGCCATCCTCACCTCCTTCGCTGCGTGATGCAGGTTCTGAATGGCATGTCGTACGCCGCGCTAAACCGATGAACTCGAATCGACATCCACGCGCGCTTTTCTTACGGGCGCAAAACTCAGACGATGGTGTGGACATGGCCCCAAACGCTGAAGCGCCCTGAGATGCTCTGGCGTAGGGTAGCCGCGATTCCGGTCGAATCCATATTCAGAGTACTCCTTGTGAAGCGAATCCATCACTCTATCCCGCTCCACTTTGGCCAGAATTGAACCCGCCCCTATGGCACGGCTGCGCGCGTCTCCCCTGACCAGTGTGATTTGCTGAAGCGGTAATCCTGGGATGGCGCGATTTCCATCGACCACGACCAGGCCCGATTCGGCCGGCTGAGCGACACTCCAGCAGTGTGTGACCGCCTCGAACATGGCCGAAAGGGTCGCCCCGAGAATGTTCAGCTCATCGATTTGCCCGGGACTGCGATGAACAATCGCCTGAACGAGCCCTGATTGTTGAAGTCGCGAGAAGCATTGCTCGCGCGACAGGGCGGTCATGGCTTTGGAATCATCGGCCGCGATCGACTGCAGCACCGGCAGATGAATCCGTCGAACCAGAACTGCGCCGACGGACACAGGACCAGCCAGCGGACCCCGACCCGCCTCGTCTACGCCGATAATCCAATCGAATCCTGCATCAAAGAGCCTTTGCTCAACCCCATCCGCGTCCGACACATCCTCTAGCGGCGGTATGGGAAGATCGAAAAGCCCAGGCTGCGACGTGCGGCGAGACGAACGTTGTACCAATCAGATTCCATCGATGCGTATGACCTGCACCTTTCGCGCCACGCTGCTGTACACAGCGCTCAGGTTAGCGGCGAGGGCGTCATCATGCAGGCGGAACGAATGAATGCGGAGCACTACGCGGGGGAGTTGCATGCCCGTGTTGAGAAAATTCAGGAGCAAACTGATACGCAAGGCGTCCAATAGCGCCCACGACGTTCCGACCGTGAGCGCAGCGTTCGTCTCCGCACCCGAGATATGCAGAACACCCTCCGAAGTAATCGAGAGGTCGTTCAATTCGCGGCCCAGAATGCGCACCGCCAGCCGTCGCCATGCCTCCAGAACGGTCGCATTCAGAGCGCCATCCTGCATCATTCCGTTGTCGACAGCGACCTGTGCAAGTCGCCGTCCTGAAAGTCGGACCTCCGTCGCGGTCGCTTTTGGAAACCACAGCAACGTCGCAGGATCGAGCCCGCCCTTCCGAAGTTCCGGTTCCAGTTCGTGGGAAGGTTGCCCGGTAACCTCGAGCCTCCCCAGAGCGCGACGACGTTCGTCACGCTCGGTCTCCAGCCGCGCGCGACGTCTCAGAGCTGCCTGATACTCGGGACGTTCCGTCTCGCTGGACCGCGCAGCCATCAGCTCCTGCTCCCGCAACTTCAGCGACGTCTGCTGCGACGCGACGTCTTCGTACTCAGCTATCGACTGAACACCAAGCTCGCGACGTAATGCATCGCGCCTCCGTAGCAGTTGCTCCAGATCCTGCTCCAGCCGTTGCTGACGCCGCTCAATGGCGTCTCCGCGTCTTTCCGATAAACCACGCCGCTCCGTGATGCTGATCCATTGAAGGCCACCCAGCAGCGCCGCCGACAACGGGAACACATTTATGGCCAGAAGGTGCCGTTGCATCGACACGAGAGCCCAAACGGACCACGCGGCAAAGCCTACAACGCCGGCCACCAGCATACCCAGAGACAGACGCAGACGATGTGATTCCGTCTTGTCCGGGGGCGCGGCTTCGGACATCCCCGTCTCCAGCTTTTTGCGAAGTTCCTGAACGCGGGTGTCAGCACTGGTGAACATATCGCGTTCACTTGCGGTCAAGGGGCGCAGCGCGGGAAGGCGAGAGAGCGCCGTCGCAACCCGGGAGAGCTCACCGCCCTCGTCGATGACTCGGTTCATCGTGGAAATGTGCTCATCCAGTTTAGCCTGCAACGACCGAATCTGGTCGTCCAGCCATTCACTGGTTCGGGCGTTTCGATACGCGATCCCCGCCGCCTCGGCCATTTCCGTTCCAGCGATCAGCGGCTGTTCATGGCCGGTGCCAAGCACTTCTGCAAAATCAGCGTTGGACTCCACCAGCATTCCGCTGATGTCCACGTCGACGGAAGGTGCACCCGTGTGCACCGGCAAGGGATTCAAAACAAAGTTGAGCGCGTCGGCCACCGGTGCAGGAGGCAGGTCAACGATCAGCTGTAGCTGCGCTTTCACATCGGCCACCCCGGCGGCTACGGATTCCCATTCCCCGTCAGTGTTATCCTGTCGCTCAAGTCTCACCGAGTGAGCCGGAAAACTTCTGGACAAGCGAATAGCGCCCGACCCGAGCGAAAAGGTCGCTCGCCATGCGGCATCCGGGGATGAACACGCCAGGCGAGCGAGATCGGTCAGGCTCGTCTCTTCAGGATAGAGAAGGCTCAGCAGGTACCGAGGAACCGCAGATGCCCAGGGCTGAGGCAACTGAACGTGGGCGCCCGCTTCTGTTGCATCGAACATCACCGCTGGAATATCAGGCTGACCGGTTCGAATCGTGAGATTTCGGAGCAGCATGTGCCACAGTGTGGAAATGTGCGAGCGGACAGCTGTGCGCTGGGAGCCATAGTACCACGGGTATGCCACGGAAGATGCGGGTTGTCACTCGTGGAACCAGCCGATGGCTCGGGAATCACCGAAGCACATTGCAAGACGCCCGCCCTGATTCAGAACCCGGATAGTCCCGGGCATGCCGAGTCAAAAACGAAAATGGGCTGCCGAGGCAGCCCAATTCCACACCGTACCAGCGGAAGGATTACCAGGTGCGCTTGTCGCGGATTCGAGCAGCCTTACCGCGCAGATTGCGCAGGTAGTAGAGTTTGGCGCGGCGAACGCGTCCCTGACGAATGACCTCAAGAGAGGAGATGCGGGGGCTGTGAAGCGGGAAAACGCGCTCAACGCCGAAGCCCTGAGAGATCTTCCGGACCGTAAAGGAGCGACGATTGGCCGCGCCCTTGATGCTGATCACAACGCCTTCGTACGCCTGGATGCGCTCCTTTTCGCCATCGAGAATCCGCACATTCACACGCACGGTATCACCAGGGGAAAAGCTCGGCAGTGCCGCGCTGCGAAGCTCAGCGGCTTCGATCTTCTGAATAAGAGGGTGGACGCTCATCGTAATCTCCACGACGCTACCAGGGCGCCATCGGGCGCCGGCTTTGAACAGGGGGGAGCTACATACAACAATTGCCGGGGCAGTCAACCTGCTTTTACTCGTCAGCGCGGAGGAAAAGACCGAGTGGTTGAATAGCGGCCATGACGCGAGGGGCAATCAGAACCCGCGGGGGCGGGCGTTCATGTCCGGTTCATCGTACGACCAGACGCGGCGTTGAGCCATACACGGTCAAGTATCGGCGCGCACAAACCATGCCTCACGCCTGACTCCCGGAGCCTTGCCTCCCAGCTAGCCAGCCTGCCAAGGTCCGAGGACGAACAAGCCACTCTTCATCGGAGGTTGCACCGTCGGCCAGCCACTTCTTCTCGACCGAATCCAGCATGCAGCCTTCGAGCAGATCGGGGCGTCGGGCCTGCGTACGCAGCAGGCTCAACCGACGACGCCATTGTGCGACGCGCACATGATCGCCTCCCGCAAGCAGCGGAGGGACATCGATCCCCTCGAATTCGGCAGGACGCGTGAACTGTGGGTACTCCAACCTGTGGGCGCTGAAACTCTCGTCTATCGCCGAGTGTTCGTTTCCCAGCACGCCGGGTCGAAGACGGGCGATGGCGTCCATCATGACGAGGCTGGCGGGTTCGCCTCCGGTCAGCACAAAGTCCCCAAGACTCAGTTCAATGTCGACGTGCCGCTCAACGAACCGCTCGTCCACGCCCTCATACCGTCCGCATACAAAGATGGCGCCACCGACGGCTGCCAGAGCGCGTGCATGATGCTGGGTAAAGCGTTCTCCCTGAGGCGTCATCAGAATGACGGGCAACTCGGGCATGGCCTGCCGGGCACTTCGCGTAGCAGCGGAGACCTCGGTGGCGCGCAAAATCATTCCGCTGCCGCCGCCGTAGGGCGTATCATCTACCGTTCGAGCCCTGTTGGTCGCGAAATCTCGAATCGCGAACGTCTCAATCTCGACCGCCCCGGACTGAATCGCACGCCCGACCATCGACGTCGCCAGCGGGGTCGCAAAGAAATCTGGAAACAGCGTAACCAGCCCGAACCGTACGGCGGACCCCGATGTGTCGCTCACCCCTCGCCTCCGGACAGGAATTCATCCGGTCGGACACAGACGGTCCTGGCGAGCAGATCGACAGTCCCCACATGGGGTTCAGCGAAAGGGAGATAGACCAGCTGGCCGTCGATTCGGAGTGCGAGCAGGTCACCTGCACCAAAGTCTTCGAGCCCGAGGACCTCACCGATGATGGCTCCGTCCGTTGATACAGCCTGCAACCCTTCGAGTTGAAAGCTGTAAAACTCGCCATCGGCGAGCGGCGGAATGAGGGACGACTCGATCCAGACTTCGGCGTCTGTCAAGGTCTGGGCATGGTCGCGCGACACAACCCCCTCCAGCGTCATGATCCATCCGCCCGGCTTTCCATGACAGGCGGAGACGCGAACCATAGACGTCGGCGAAGCGCCGCGTACGAGCCGCATGATCCGGATGTGAGGAACCACACCGCTTTGTGCGAAGTAGGGGTGGAAGGTCACCTGACCGCGCACACCATGTGGTCTTCCGATTCGCCCGTAGCGAATGAAAGCCGGCGCCGCTTCAGGCATCCTGCAATTCGATTTGAACGGTGGCCCCCACCCGACGCGCTGCATACTCGACGATGGTGCGGATGGAGCGGATGGTCTCACCACCGCGCCCGATCAACCTGCCGCCGTCTTCCGGCGCTACGCGCAGCGTAAGAATGGCGGTCGTTTCCCGCATCCTGCTCGTGATGGTGAGATCATCGGGCTGTGAAAGGAGCGGAGCAACAAGTCTCTCCACAACCTCAGCAATGTCGACGGTGTGTGCTGTCATACGTAATTCCGTAACGTGTCATGCGTTGCCGAAACATTCAGCCCAGAGCCGGAGAGTTAGCGGCGTCGACAAACGACAGGTGTCACCCTTGCAGAACTCGTCGCGACCGAATCACTCGCCGGCGGGCGCCTGAGAAGCGACCTGATCGACGGTGCGAGCGTTCAGCGCTGCGCGACGCGCTTCGTCCCTGCGAGCACGGTTGGTCTCTGTGAACTGAGCGATGGTCACACCACGGCCTTCGCGAAACTTCTTGAGAAGCTGCTCGACTGACTCGCTGGGCGAGGCGCCCTGAGAAATCCACCAGTCAACACGCTCGATGTTGAAGTCGATAACGTTCGGCTCGACCAGAGGATTGTAGGTGCCGAGAATTTCGTTGTGCCGACCATCTCGCTTGTTGCGCTTGTCCGTAGCAACCAGTCGATAAAAGGGGGCTTTCTTGGAGCCGTGACGCTGAAGGCGAATACGAATCATGCGATGTTTCCAGGGCGACGGGGTCGCATCAGAGGCTCCCCGCGGGGAGACAAGTCCGACTTTGAGTTCCGGCCGAGGCCGGCTGAAGGCAAGGGGCCGCAGCTTTAGAGTGATTCGTGGAACACTGTCAAGCGCAACCCTCGTACGTCGGTCGTTCACTTGCTAACCAATCCCCCGGACGCTCTCGATTGCCGCACGGAGAGAGGTGAGGCCAATGGTCGAGGTCCGCGCACGGAAGGGCTGGCTTCAAGCATGCCTTGCAAACTGTCGTCACGAGAGTGCCCTCGTGCTCCGTTATTTACCTGTGCCGAGTCAGACACCCCACACTCTGATTCTACAACCCATGCCGACCAGGGTATCGCGTTCCTGACACGAGCGCATTGCATCGCCACCGTTTGTGGATAGTCTACCGCCCTGCCCCTGCCCCTGGTGAATCGTGACTGATACCGTGAAAGCCCAGCGCACCCGTTGTTCGTTCTGTGGAAAGGACGCCCGGGAGGTCGTGCGCATGATCGCCGGTCCGGGCGGCGTGCACATCTGCAACGAGTGCGTTCGCCTGTGCCGAAACATCATCTCGGACGATGCGCCGGCCGCAGGAACAGAACGGTCTAGCCTCGAAGGCATGCGGCCTTCTGCTATCCGTGGCTATCTCGACGAACACATCATCGGACAGGACCGGGCCAAGACCGTTCTGTCGGTCGCGGTGTACAACCACTTCAAGCGTATTCGCGATGGTGCCGCCAGTAGCGAACAGGATGTGGAGCTCGCCAAGGGAAACATCCTGATGATCGGCCCGACCGGTTCGGGGAAGACGCTGCTCGCGAAAACGCTCGCCAAACGTCTGGGTGTACCATTCACCATGGCCGACGCGACCAGCCTTACGGAAGCCGGTTATGTTGGCGAGGACGTGGAGAGCATCGTCAAGAACCTATGGCTGCAGGCCAATCGCGACCCCGAGCTCGCCGGCAAGGGCATCGTCTGCATTGATGAGGTCGATAAGATCTCCAGAGGCGGCAGCTCGCCAGCATCGGTGCGTGATGTCGGCGGTGAAGGTGTCCAGCAGGCGTTGCTCAAGATCGTCGAGAGCCAGAAGGTCATGATCCCGCCGGATCCCAATCGTGGCCGCCCGCAGCAGGACCTCATCACCATCGACACCGCAAACGTGCTGTTCATCTGCTGCGGTGCCTTTCAGGGCCTCGAGGAGATCATCCGGCGCCGCGTGGCTCGCTCGCGGATCGGATTCGGCGCCGACTTCTCTTCCGCCCGACAGGATCGTTCGGCGCTGTTGCAGCAGGTTCGCTCCGAAGACCTGATCCGGTTCGGACTCATTCCGGAGTTCGTGGGTCGACTGCCTGTGATCGTCACGCTGGATGAGCTCGACGAACGCAGCCTGGTCGAGATCCTCTGGAAACCGAGGAACTCACTCGTGCGTCAGTATCGTCGCCTCTTCGAGCTGGAAGGGGTCAAACTGAAGTTTCATCATGAAGCCATGACCGCGATCGTTGCGGAAGGTATTCAGCGTGGTACCGGAGCGCGAGGCCTGCGCGCCATTCTCGAGTCTGTCATGCTCGATGTGATGTACGACCTGCCCAGCCTGTCCGGCGTGCGTGAGTGCGTCATCACGGAGGAAGCCGTACGTGGCGACGCCAAGCCCCTGCTGATTCATGATTCTCCCTGAAGGCCCAGACGTGACCCAGTCTCCAGCCCCGATCGGCAATCAGCGCATGGCAGCTGACCAGCGACGCAAGCAGCTCCTCGCAGCGTCGATCGTCGTGTTTGCCCGAAGTGGCTATCATGGCGCCACGACTCGTGCGATCGCGAAGGAGGCGGGGGTCGCCGAAGCCCTGCTATACCGGTACTTTACGAACAAACAGGCGCTGTTCAGAGAAGCTGTCGCGCTCACCAGCGAGCGACTGGTCCACGGGCTCGCGGATGTCTTTGCACGGCATCCGGACTCGCCCCTCGAAGCCTTCACTGCCCTGCTCGAATTCTGTCGAGCGGTGCTGCTGCGCAGTGAGTCTCTCGCGAAGATGATTTTTATTGTGTCGGCCGAACTGGATGACCCCGAAGTGCGCGACATCTACCTGCCTTACCAACGCAAGGCGCTGGCCGTGATCGAGGACGCCATCACGGGATGGCAGGCGAGAGGTCTCATGGTCGAAGGGTTCCCACCGCGGGCGACAGCCTGGCTGGTGCTGGGATCCTTTCAGGCCCTGGCGCTCATGAAGCACTCGGGTAGCCTTCGCGAAGTCGACGCTGGTCAGGCCTTCGACCTGATCCGCTCTCTGATGCAACGTCAGGCGTGACCCTTGGCGTTGAGGCGAAGCCGTCTGTTACTCCAGTACCACGTTTACCGTCGTGGTGCGCCCGCGCTCGATGGTGACATCCAGCTCTTTTTCCAGGTCGCCCTGCAAAGACCGCCAGACCACACGATGGACCCCGGGTTCAAGGCGCAGACCGGTCATCGGCGTGTTCTCTCTCGTATCCCAACCGTCCACGTACACGCGAGCGGGCAAGTCGGACCCAGCCTGTAGAGCCCCCCATTCATCCTCCTCCCAGAATGGCATGCGATAGGGGGGTAGTTCGACCCTTTCTTCGACCAGCCGAAACAGACCATCGACGCAGTTGTCGGTGAGCTGCTCCACGTGCACAATCTCTTCGTAGCGTCGTTCACCCTGCCTGAGCGACAGGGTCAGCCCGACCGCCTGCGAGTTCTGCGCTCCTTCAAGCCCAAACTCCGCCGTCGTGCATTGTTCGATCGCGTGCAGAATGTCCCGATACTCGTCGATGGCGACCAAAGCCAGTTCACTGGTGCGCCCCCATCCCGCCACGTGAACGCGCGTCAGCACCACCATCGGGGACTGACCTCGAGACTTCCACTCGTATATGCTCTCAGCATACGGCGAAAACGGGTCGCGCATCGTGATGCTGACCGCCACGTCTGCCCATTCGGCGCCAGCGTCCTCCGATGACCAGAGGCGGATTGGCAGGGCGTCCGCACGGTCCAATGTGGATTCATCATCGACCGTTCGCCCGGCATCGGGGGAGTCGCCGGAAGGGTGCTGTGACCAGCTCTTGCCAGACGGGACCAGACCACTCGCCAGACACAGCACAAACGCCGGCAGGAGCCGACCGATGGGATAGTATCTCACACTGACCTCTGGATGACGGTACCCGAACAGCTTTACCTCACCACAGGCAAGCTTGCCATCACGGCACGAATACGGTCAGACTGCAGATGTTCCTTTCCTGCCCATGGTTCGCAGATGTCTCAGAACCCGACCGAAGAACGCGCTGTTAGGGACGCAGGTTTCGCCAGCACGGTGGAAGAGCTTCCTGCCAGCGTGCGTGGCGAGGCGAGTCAGCTCTGGCACGCTCGTCAGCGTGTCGAACCCTCCCGCATCGTGCCCCGCACACGCGCCTCGGCCACTCTGGGCAGTTGGCTCCTCGTCACGCTGCTGTTGGCTGTCGGGGCATCACTCACCGGCCTTGCGTTGCTGGGTTGGTGACGTCAGCGTCACGTACCCGGCGGCGCTGCTGCGTTACTCTCCGGCGCAGCGTGGCGCTGAGCGACGCCTGCGGGGTCGAGCAGCTCAGACGCATGTGACAACTCGGAGGAATGGTGGCGTGTCTGCGACATCCGTGTGGCAGCGCGTGCGACGTGATTGAGTTTGACCGTGCATGCAGGGACGTTTATACGACCCTGCACGCCACAGACAGATTCAGTGCCGTAATTCGCCGCCAACAACGCGACGGTCACAAGACACCGGTAGCATCGGCTGCTGCGAAGCAAAGAGGAGATGAATATGAGTGATACCCCTCGTGTTGGTATGAGTGTCTCCCGCCTTTCGCTGGCGCTCACGCTTCTGGCACTGACAGCGTGTGGCGGTGATCCTCCGTCGAATACGCCCTCCTGTGAGCCTGGTACATTCTGCGAGTGTGCGGCGCCAAACGATTGCCCGCTGGGTGAGGCCTGTTTGCCGTTCCTCGACGGATTGGCGTGCCAACAGGCGCCCGACGCCGGGGCGGACACCTCGGATGCAGGAGACGTGTCGGGCGACACGACGGTTGACCCGCAGCCCGATGCTACAGACGCAGGTGACGACGCCACAGAGCCCACGGATGGGGAATCTGATGCTGACCCTGATGTCGTTGAGGATACGCAGGACGTAACCGACACGGTTGAATCGGATGCCGACGCTGACGCAACAGACACGACGGATTCGGGCGACACCGCATTGATCGATGTGACCGACGCCGCCGATGCCGAGTCAGACAGCGGCCGTCCAACAATCAGCCCGCCCCTTTCCAATCCGTGGATAGCCGTCGAGACCAATCGGTTTCAGGACCTCACCGCGACCCCGCCCCGTAGCCAGCAGATCGCTGTTCTGAACACCTCTGGCATTTTTTACCACATCAACTCCGGCGACCGGGAGATGAGCTCACCGACATGGTCGCCTGACGGCCGTCGAATAGCTTTCATCGCCCGGAATGGGGCAAGTAGAGACCTGAAGATCGTCGACCTAACCTCTGGAGAGTTCACAACGCTTCTGGAGGAACCCCCGGCAGGCATCGCCAATCTGGATTGGGATTTTTCTGGCCGTTACATCGCCTTCGATGCAATCGCCGAGTTCACCGGGACCGCGAATGACACGCGAGACATTTATGTGGTGAACGTGGAGAGTGCTGAAACCACGCGGTTGACCACGGACTCAGCGAACGACACGGGCTCCCGCTTCGACGTCGCCGGCAACATCTGGTTCACCAGTAATAGGGACGGACGGGGTTCGGGTGCTGTATTCAGCGTGACCCCGGAAACACCCACCGATGAAGTGCGACGCACAGATGACCTTGAGTTGCTGGGACGTCTTTCTGTTGATCCAACAGGCGGATTCCTGCTGTCAGGTCAGGCGATTCCAGACAGTGCTCGTATGATCCGTGTCGTCGTCGAGACTGAGGCGGTGACTCCCGTGGCCGGCGTCGAGGCGAACGCGCCGGATATTGCGCCGGACGGCATCATGATGGTCTTTACCACCTCCGTGTTCGGCGGCAGTGATCTTGTTCTGGCCAATGCCTTCACGGCGGTGGTATTCGACCGTCTGACCGAAGCCACGCCGTTCACCTATGGTAACGCAACCATCGCTCCTGTGGAGAGCGGGACCGTGGAATTGAACGAGGCCTTCGATCCCACGGGCACCTGATCGCGGAACGGCCGAGTCACGGCCAGCAGGTACAGACTGGTCGGCATGTGATATGTCGGGGGAAACGTAGTCGTTCATCGACCGTGTCAGACATCGCTGAAGCGGGTGCATCGTCGAGCTTAGCTCTTCATTGACGACATGGCTTGCCATACCGACCCAGCATGCGTGACAAAGTGGTGGCATGTTCTATCACCCCGCTTTACTCACCCCCGTATCATCTGGTATTGGTGTCCTGTCCGTTCTGGCTCAGGTGTTGGGTGTGTTTGCTCAGCTCGGCCGGAACTTGCATCCGGAGCAGAAGGTCATGCGCAATCGTACGTCTCGTTTCGCTCGACTCCTTGCAGGCAGCGTAGCCGGCTCGACTCTACTGGCAGCTTCGCTCGCTGTCGCAGCCCCTGGCAACACCACGTGCAATCAGGCAACGGGCGACTGCGCGCCTGCCGATTCGGTGGCCGCCCAGATGATGTCGCTGGCCAACGGCATGAGCCCTGCCCTGCAGATGACCAGCCAGATTGGCCGTCCTGGCATGGGCGGCGAGCTGCTTTCGACTGGTCCGGTTGGCATCATGGCGAATCGCCCCGCGCTTCAGCAGGGCTCCCCGTCGGAGTACAATCCAGCCCTCGAGATGGACATGCCCGGCAGCGACATGACCACTCGCTGGGCCGAGTTGGAAGCTCAGGGCGCTGTCCCCAGCCTCTCGACGCTGAATGAATGGCGCAGCGAAGAGGCGATGATGCACGCTCGCAACGATCGCAACACGGCACCTTCGCCGCTTGCTGGCCCGGAGGCTGGCCTTGATGCGGGCGCCGCTCTGGGCGCACTCGGCTTTGGTGCAGGTCGTCCTGACTCCTTCGTGGGCGGCAACAACATCGCCGCTGGTGTCACCGCTGAGCAGGGCGCCTCGGCCGAGGCACTGCTTGCCGATAATCCGATGCTGGCTCGCGTGGCTAGCAACCCCATGTATATTGGTCAGAGCAACCCGATGTCCGATGCCGCTGACACCGCAGCAGCGCGTGAGGCTGGTGCCAACCTGGACAGCTTTATGCGACTTGCCGACCGTGTAGGCTCACGCAACTCCGCCGCCGGCACCCCTAACCCCATGTCAGACCCTTCGCCCTCCTCGGCGCAGGGCTCATCGGGCGCTTCACCGGCATCAGCGCTCGGTGGCGTAGGCCGCCCCACCAACGGCTGGGCCACGCCTCGCTGGGATATGTGATCCCTCACGGGAGCGCTATCGCCACCTGACACCGCGATGGCTTCCTGACAGACTGTGACCAGACAACGGTCACGAGCCAAAAATCGTTGCAGTTACGGGCCGTCTCTGCCAGACAACTGCGCTGCATTTTCGTACCCCGGCTCAGGCCGGACACGCCGCTTTTTCTCGGCACGAACAGCACGACTGGATTGGAGTTCATGTTAGAAACACTGCTCTATGTGGTTCCCGCGTCAGGCGTAATCGCCCTGATCGTTGCGGCGATTCTCTTCATGCGGGTCAAGGCCATGAATCCGGGCAACGCCCGCATGGTCGAGATTGGAGGCTATATCTCCGAAGGCGCGATGGCCTTCCTCAAGCGTGAGTATCTGATCCTCGCCGGCTACACCCTGGTCGTGTTCGGAGCGCTCGCGGCTGCACCTCTTCTGGGTGCCGCGAGCCTCGGCGTACTGACTGGGGCCACCTTCGTGCTCGGTGCGGGACTCTCGCTGCTGGCCGGTTTCATTGGCATGAAGGCAGCGACCATGGCCAACATCCGCACGGCCCAGTCGGCGGTGGAAAAAGGCCGAGGCGATGCCCTCATGACGGCATTTGACGGCGGCGCGGTCATGGGACTCTCCGTCGCGGGTCTTGTCACGCTGGGCATGGGCGCGCTCTATCTGGTCTTCCGCGAAGACTCACACAAGCTGGCTCAGGTCATGCACGGATTTGGCGTCGGTGCATCCTCGATTGCTCTCTTCGCTCGCATCGGCGGTGGTATCTACACCAAGGCCGCTGACGTCGGCGCAGACCTCGCCGGCAAGGTCATCGCAGGAATCCCCGAGGATGATCCGCGTAACCCTGGTGTCATCGCTGACAACGTGGGTGACAACGTCGGCGACGTCGCAGGTATGGGAGCGGACATCTACGAGTCGCTCGCAGCCGCCATCATCGCTGCTCTCGCGATCGCCATTGCTGCACCAGCAGCAGATGTTCAGCTTTGGGGTGCGTCAACTGGTTCCGTGCAAGATATTCGAACTGCGGCCATCGCAGCCCCCCTGATCTTCTCTGCGGTGGGTCTGCTGATCTCGATGGTCTTCATCTTCGGCCTTCGCTTCTTCAAGAACTCTGCCCCCGCCGTCGCCCTCCGGGCAGCCCTGCTGATTCCACCGGTGCTCTTCATCGGTGCTTCGGCCGGCGTCGTCTCTGCGCTGGGCCTTAGCTTCGGCTATGTCGTCACCGTCGCCGCTGGTGCGATCGGTGGCGGCGCTATCGGACTGCTCACGGACTACTACACGTCGTCCACACCAGTGGCGAAGATCGCACAGGCATCGAAAACCGGTGCCGGCACGAATGTGATCGCAGGCCTCGCTGTTGGTCTGGAATCCGTGATTCTGCCGCTCGCCATTCTGGCCGTCATCGTCATTATCGCGAATGCTCAGCTTGGCCTCTATGGCGTGGCCATCGCAGCTGTTGCCATGCTCGCTGTCACCGCCATCGTCATGACGGTCGACGCTTATGGTCCCATCTCGGACAACGCCGGTGGCATCGCAGAGATGGCGGAACTCGGCGAGAACATCCGCAAGATCACCGACGAGCTCGACTCCGTGGGCAATACCACCGCTGCCATCGGTAAAGGCTTCGCAATTGGCTCGGCGGTGCTGACGGTGCTCGCGCTCTTCGCCGCCTTCAACATGGAGATCAACGCTGTACGTCAGGCCGCGGGTCTTGGCGCGCTGAACCTCGAACTTACCGATGCCAACGTCATGGTCGGTTTGCTCATCGGTGCTATCCTGCCCTGTGTCGTAGGCGCGGCCACCATGAAGTCGGTCGGTAACGCCGCCGCCAAAATCGTCATTGAGATCGGACGTCAGTTCAAAGAAATCCCCGGCCTGCTCGAGGGTAAGGAAGGTGTTCGACCCGATGCGGCAGCCTGCGTTGACCTCGCGACTCGTGCAGCGCTCGCCGAAATGGTGCTCCCCGGCATTGTGGCTGTGCTCGCTCCGCCGCTCATCGGATTTACGCTGGGCGCTGAGGCTCTCGCGGGTGCCCTCGCGTCGGCGATGATTGTCGGTGCCGTACTCTCCCTGTTCATGGCAAACGCTGGCGGTGCCTGGGACAACGCCAAGAAGTTCATCGAAGCCGGCCGTCTGGAAGGTGAGAAGAAGCGCTCAGAAGCTCATAAATCCGCCGTCGTTGGTGACACCGTCGGCGACCCGTTCAAGGACACCTCGGGCCCTGGCATCGCCATCCTCATCAAGGTCATGAGCGTGGTTTCGCTGCTCATTGCCACCTCTCTCCCCATGAGCGGCACGCCTGACCCCGCAGCAGCTGCTGTGGCAGCCGACGCGCACGCCGCTGACCATGCTGAAGCACCTGCCGATGAAGACTCTGCAGCCGAAGGCAGCGCCGAGTAAATCAGGGCCGCAGCTCTCCTTTCAGGCAGCCCATCCTGTCCATCGTTGGCATACCTGATCCACACGGTCGTCTGGGGAATCCGCGCTGAATTTCTTCAGCACGCACTTACACGGCAGGCCTCTGGCACACGTTCACCAGGGAACACCTTGCGTGTTCAGAAACTGTTGAAACTGCGGCCACGTGTAAGCCATTGCCCGATACTCCAGCGGTCGCTGTGGCCACGCCGACCGAACCAGCTCCTGCATCTCCTGATGCCGCTCAGCAGTTGGATCGGAGAGCGACAGCAGGAATGCCTTCAACATTCGCAGGGCGCGCATGGAGTTGGGCAACAACAGCCCTTCGGCGGCGGCCGCATACTGCACCAGCAGGCCAAGCGCCTCATCAAAGCGCCCTTCCCTTGCCAGAATCATCGTGTCTACCGGCAACATCAGAAGCCGTTTGGCCTCGCTCAACTCCTGGTGAGCCAGCGTGCCGATCAAACGAGCCTCGTCGAGCCTACCTGCGTAGAGGTGTGCCACGGCGAGCGCCTGATACGCCTGGCCGCCATAAATTGGCTTCCATGCCTTGAACCAGTGGCTGCGGATTGAAGCGTCCAGAATGGCGATCGCCTCTTCGACGTTGCCGAGGTACATCTCCGCCACACCCCGATTGTACAACATCAGCACGTGAATTCTGGGCGACTCCACACTCTCCGAAAGCAACCGATCGAACTCCGCAGCCGCCTCATCTACCCGGCCCTGATTCAACAAGGCTACCGCGTCGTCGCTGCGACGAATGATCGATACGGCGCGCCGACGCCGACGCAGCACGTGCACCAGCAGAGCCACTTCCACCCCAATGGCAGCCAGCAGCCCTGCAAAACCAATCGTACCGCCAACCACCAGCCACACCATCGCGAAGACAATCGCCAGCAGTCCGCCGGTGGTTGTAAAGCTCTGCAGTGCACTGGCAGCCTGATGTCGTGGGTCCATCGGGGGTCTCGCCACCGGGATCTGCACCAGCTCGTTCATTCCAACTCCTGCGTGATTCTAGCTCTACGTCTTGCGCGAGTCGGTATCCAAACGACGCGGCAAGTGCTGCAAAGGCGACTCAGGCTCACGATGCCGGGCCACACGAGAGGTCTTTACAGGGCGGCGGTCACATCACCGATACCGAAACGACATTCCGCGCACTCCGGCTGAACATCCTCAGGGCGCATCAACCGGCTGAAACCAGACAATCACCGCGCCGGCTTCAATCGGCCGCGCATCGGCGGCATCGAACCTGACGACGCGCATCGGCTCTTTTCCCTGGAACACGATCGGGTAAAAAAACTTCATCACCTCAATGAGCCCAATGGTGTCTCCGGGCTTTACGACATCCCCTTCCGCGAAGAACGCAGGCACATCGGGCGACGATGACCGATAGAACTGCCCCCCCATCGGCGCTCTGAAAGGCTCAAAGCCAGAGTGGTCGATGTCTCCGGAGTTTCTGGTGCCCTGCTCCGCTCCCTGCGAGAGTTCACGGGCCTCCAGCAGCACGCCGTGCCATGCGACACCTCGGCGGGTGGCAGAGGGAGCAGCGGTGACGCGGGCAGGCGTCGTCTCGGCACAGAATACGGGGGATTTTACACCGACAACAATGAGGTCGCCGATGTGCGTACCAGTGAAAATCACGTCACCGACCCTGACGTTTGCGACAAAGAACCCGGGGTGAGGCGCAAGAACGGAAACGTTGTCTCCGTCGCGTACGACGGTCGCGATGAAGGACTTCATGCGATCCTCCCGGTGAGAACGTCCAGATCGTGCATGGACCAGATACGCGGGTTCTTAATACGCCGCACGCCCTGCGACTGGTACGACATTTCAATCAGGGTCTGCAGCCACGGACGTAGCTCAGAAACAGACACGACCTCATCGGTGTCCATCTGTCTTGCGGACTTGTACGGGTCCATGTCTTTTTCGATTCGTTGCTCGACGTCTCGCATGCCCGCTTCGACTTTGGCTCGTTCGGTGTCATCGGCGGCGATGATGTTAAACTGGTCATCCAACCGGGTACGGAATGCGCCTATGGCCAGGGTCTTGCCCTCCATGACAGCCAGGCGGGTCACGGGAGTCGAGAGCTGCACGATGGGCTCGTACGGCATGCCCGCCATGGCGTAGTAACCCGCACCCGAGGCTTTTCGCAGCAGAATGGTCAGCACCGGCGTCGTATTCGTCGAATTGGTATAAATCAGGCTCGATCCATAACCCAGCAGGCCCTGTTTTTCGGCTTCGGTGCCAATATCGAAGCCCGAAATATCCTGCAGCCACACAATCGGGATGCCGTCGTCGTTGCAGGCACGGCTAAAGGCAGCCAGCTTGGCCACGCCTTCGCGGTACAGAATGCCACCCGCGCGCTTTCGCCCTGGCTCGGTGGGGTGGTCAAACAGGCCCTGATAATTCGCGCAAATGCCGACCCACAGACCCGAAATTCGCGCGACGCCGACGACCACTTCCTGCCCTGTATGCGCGAGCATCTCGCAGAACAGGCTATCGTCTACCAGGCGGGCGATCACCTGACGCACGTCATAGGGCTCAGAGGCACGCGTCGGCACCAGGGCTTCCATTTCGGATACATCGAACGCCGGCGGCGCGGGCGCCACGCCGTTGCGGTAATAATCGACTGCCGATGTCGCGGTATTGCCAATATGGGCCCGGATGCGAGCCAGCGCGGCAGCGTCATCAGGAACGCGCTCATCGGCACAGTTGGACAGGTGCACATGCACGTCCGCACCACCGATGTCGAGCGACGACAGGTTCTGACTCTTGGCCCCCTGAATGAGCGCGGCGCCGGCGATGACCATGTACGCCTGCTCCGTCATGATCACCACATCCGAGATGATCGGCATGTATCCGCCACCAGCAATGCAGTCACCGAATACACCAGCCACCTGCGGTACACCCGCGGCCGAGAGCTTGCTGTTCATGGCAAAGATGTGTCCCGCACCGCGCCCACCAGGGAACGAACGCCCCTGCTCAGGCAGGAAAAGCCCTGAACAATCAACCAGATAAACCACCGGCACCCGAAACCGCAGCGCCATCTCCTGCGCGCGTATGATCTTCTCCGGCGTGCGGGGCCACCAGGAACCTGACGCCACCGTATTGTCGTTGGCGATGACCATCACCCAGCGGCGCTCGATACAAACAAAGGCGGTGATGACACCCGCAGAGGGCGACGTGCGTTTCTCGTCGCCGAAGCTCTCGCCGTCGTTCACGAAAGTGCCGGTTGCGAACACTTCGGTTCCGGCATCCGCGAGCGCTTCGACCCGATCCCACACCGTCATGCGTCCCCGCTCGCGGGTTCGCTGCTGATACTTCTCGCCCCACCCCAGTCGAAGCTGGGCACGGCGGTCCTTCAGAACACCATCGAGAGCCTGCATGCGTTGCCGGTCATCCGAGCGAAAATCCGTCGCGATATCCCCGCCAATCGGTTGCAAAAGGACTTTGGCCATCGGTTACTCCGCATCGGCCGTCAGGGCCGTCAACAAGGCAGGGCGTTCGGGCAGGAAAGCGCAGGTGTAGTGACCGGACGCAAAGGCCGGGTCACGAACGATGGCGCGATGAAGCGGCAACGTTGTCGGCACGCCCTCTATACGCACTTCGTCAAGCACTTCAGTAAGACGAGCCAGCGCGTCGGCCCGCGAATCGCCGTGCACAATCAGCTTACCCACCATGGAGTCGTAGTTAGGTGGAATGCGGTAACCGGCCGTCACATGCGAGTCCAGACGCACGGGGCCCTGTGGACCATTCGCAGGTACATCAAACACCTCGACCGTTCCGGGTGCCGGCCTGAACCCTTGCGACGGGTCTTCCGCGTTGATGCGCACCTCAATGGCGTGCCCGGTCCAGGTGACGTCATCCTGTTGCACCGTCAGCTTCTGTCCGGCTGCAATCCGCAGCTGCCATGCCACCAGATCGATACCCGTCACCAGCTCGGTCACCGGATGTTCCACCTGAATCCGCGTGTTCATCTCCATGAAGTAGAGGTGACCAGAGGCATCCATGAGGAACTCGATCGTTCCCGCATTCACATAACCAAGTGCCCGCATCGCCACGCGAATCTGCTCGCCGATGCGGCTGCGCAGGGCGGCATCAAAGTTGGACGCTGGCGCTTCTTCGAGCAGTTTCTGGTGATTACGCTGAATAGAGCACTCGCGCTCCCCCAGATGAATCACGTGCCCCCATCGATCGGCGAGCACCTGAAACTCAATGTGGCGTCCACCGACGATGTACTTTTCCAGATACAGGTCACCATTGCCAAAGGCCTTTGCAGCCTCCCGGCTGGCCGCTTCGAATTGCGCCTCCAGCTCCTCGGGGGCATCGACTCGGCGCATTCCCTTGCCACCACCACCGGCCGTGGCTTTCAGCAGCACCGGATACCCCACTGCGTCGGCCATTGCGCGAGCCTCTGCCGCTGTGGCGAGCACCTCTTTTGATCCGGGCATCACCGGAAGCCCGGCAAGCCGCATGGTCTCGCGCGCGGTGGCCTTGTCTCCCATCAGGCGAATCGCACGCGAAGAAGGACCCACAAAGGTCAGCTTCTGCTGCTCACACCGCGCCACAAAACGGGCGTTCTCGGAGAGGAAGCCAAATCCGGGGTGAATGGCCTGACACTCGGTTTGCAGCGCAGCCTGCAGGATCGCGTCCTGATTCAGGTAACTCTGCGACGCCGGACCCGGCCCAATGCAGATGGTCTCGTCGGCATGTGCCAGATGCGGTGAGCGAGCGTCCGCCTCGCTGTACACCGCAACAGCCCGAGCGCCGACCGCATGGCAGGCACGGATGACGCGGAGGGCAATTTCGCCCCGATTTGCGACCAGTACTTTTCGGAACACGCCACACCTCGATGTGTCACGGGGTCCGCCAGACCAGATTACCCGGCCGGCGCCACGGTGCGTCTAACCGTTGCCACAACGCCCGGCAAGTTCCGCCGTGCCAGACTTCGACTTCTGTTCACCATTCACGCAACCTCCGAACAGCTGCCTGTCGCGCTCGTTGCCTGCCCGGCTGTCCCTCTCTATGCTCTTCTCTGCTGCACTCCCTGCTCCGGAATTCGCCCATGTCCCGTTCGGTCACGAAATCGTTCGATCTGCCTGAAAAGCTGATCTCGAACCACCCCGATATTCTTGTCTTCGTCGACCAACAGGGCGTCGTCACAGAGCTCCACACCCGCGACTCGCAGCTCGATCTGGCCAGGGCGCTGTTCCGACCGGGTGACCCGGTTGTTCGATTGCTCACGCCCGATTCCGCAGCAGCGCTGACACAGAGTTTTCAACAGCTTGATTCGCCACAGGACCTGCGAGTCGTCGAGTTTCACGCGACGATCGGCAACGTTCGCACCAGCTTCGAGGCGCGCGTCATGGCGGTCGCCCGTGACAGCTACTGCCTGATCGTGCGCGACATCAGCGCATGGAAGACCACCGAGGCCGCACTTCGCACCGCCTCCAGTGCAGCACAGGCCGCAAGTCGTTCCAAAAGCACGTTCCTCGCCAACATGAGCCACGAGATCCGCACCCCCATGAACGGAATTCTCGGCATGGTCCAGCTACTCGAAACCACCCTCGTCACCGATGAACAACGAGAGTTCGCTGCCACCATAAGGTCCTGCGCAGACCACCTCCTTGCCATCCTTCACGACATTCTCGACCTCTCCAAGATCGAAGCCGGCCGCGTGAATCTGGAGCCGCGGGAGTTCGGACTCACCGAGGAGCTCGTCGCTACCGTCGGCCTGTATCGAGCTCTCTGTCAGGAGAAAGGCATTGTGCTCTCGTCACATATCCCCGAGGACCTGCCGCAACGGGCTGTCGGCGCAAACGACAGGCTCTGGCAGGTACTTAACAACCTGCTCGGAAATGCCATCAAGTTCACCCGCGATGGCGAAATCAGAGTCTTGGCTCAGGTCACCGAGCTCACGGAATCCGACTTCAACCTCCATATCGAGATCACAGACACCGGGATTGGAATCCCGGAAGACAGGCTCGAACGTATTTTTGAGCCGTTCACGCAGGCCGACTCGTCCACCACACGACGTTTCGGTGGTACGGGACTCGGGCTCACTATCTGCAAACAGATCGTCATGGCCATGGGCGGCGACATCGGCGTCAGCAGTCGCGAAGGCGAAGGCAGCACATTTCGCTTTTGCGTCCCACTGCTGCAGACGTCTCAGTTCTCCCCCGCCCCTACCCGACCCCGGCTTATCCCGATCCGCCGCGCGCACCCCAACCGGAGCAAACGAAACCACGGCCGTGTGCTGCTCGCAGAAGACAACGCCGTGAACCGAACCGTGGTCATCCGTATGCTCGAGCGTCTTGGGTTCGAGGTCATCGCCGCAGAAAACGGTGCCGAGCTGATTCAGTTGCTCAAGCAGGACGCCGATTTTGATGGCATCCTCATGGACGTGCAAATGCCCGAGCTCGATGGCATTGAGACCACCCGGCGCATTCGACAGCAACAAGAGTTTAATTTTCTACCCATCGTCGCACTCACCGCTCACGCGATGCGCGGAGACGAAGAACGCTGCCTGGAAGCCGGAATGACCGATTATCTGAGTAAACCGATCCGTGCCAACGAGCTTGCCCGAGTGTGCGAGCTGATCTTTCTTCGTCCCGGCACGAACCCGGCGGGCACACCTCACGTGTAATGCACTGGCCAGCGATGTCGTTATCCGGCGCGCACGTGCAGGGCGGCGGAACGCTCCACCTCGGCCCGTGAACCATCCCTTCGTCTCCGCAACACACCGCCTGCGCCTCAGGTACACATGCCCGCTCTCGTTCACTCCCTGAAGCTTTCTCCAGCGCTGCGGGAGTCCTTGTATCGCTGCCTGCAACAGCAACGTATGGAGTTCAGAAGCGTCGATCACGCCTTCTGGCAGGCGCGCGGCGAGCAGGTGGTAGTCACCTGGTACAACAGCAACAAAGTCGTTGTTCAGGGTAACGAGGCCGACCGATGGCTCGCCACCGTTCAGAGTGGCGGTAAAGTGCTGCCTGGCAGTGCGGCCGCAGCGCAGAACCTCGAACTTTTCGCCGGGCGCGCTGCGCTCGCACCCACGACAGCGCTCGCCTCAGACCATGCTGACCCAACGGCGACGCACACGCATGACACCCCGGCTCGCTTCACCAGCGCCCTGCAAAAACATCCTGTGTCGGACGCACGCGCCTGGGTGGGCAGTGACGAGGTCGGTAAGGGAGACTATTTTGGGCCGCTGGTCGTCGCTGCCGTGTGCGTGAGGCGCAGCGACCTGCGATGGATCGACGAGCTCGGGATCGGCGACTCCAAGTTGCTCGGCGACAACGCCATGAAGGCGATGGTCGAGCCACTGCGCGCTCGCCTCGGGGTGGGCGTCGCCCTTTTGTCGCCTGAGCAGTACAACGCCGCCTATGCACAGCGAGGCAACATCAGCCGCATCCTCGATACGCTTCATGCCGAGGCCATCGCTATGGTCATGCAAGGCGCGTCGGCCGATTTTGCGCTGTCCGATCAATACTCACCGGCTGCTCAGACCGGGCACCTGCTGCGGACATCCTGCCCTGGGCTGCGGTGGGTGCAGCGCCCAAAAGCCGAAGAAGATCCGGCGGTTGCGGCGGCTTCCATCGTGGCACGGGTGGCGTTCCTTGACGCCATGGACGCGCTGGAGCGAGAGGTTGATCATCCGCTACATCGCGGTGCGGGCGAACCGACGCTGCGATGCGCTCGAGACCTGGTGCAGTCACGCGGGGCAGGTGTGCTCTCCCGGGTCGCCAAGCTGCACTTCAAGACCACCGAACAGATTCTCGGCGGCGGCCTGTTCTAGCCAGCGCCCGGTCAACGCTCGGCGAAGCGGACCGTAAAATCACAGAGAACACCCCCGGTAGCGATCGTGGTGGGGCGTACCAGCTCCACATCGGGCTCGACCGTTCCAAAGAAGCGCGCGTCGCCTTTGCAGAATACGGGCGCCAGTTCGGGAACACCCGCCTCGGCACACAGCGGAGGAAAACGACAGTGAACCACGTGAAAGTGCACCGCTTCGCCGTTGATCTGCTGCCATTCCACGGTCGCGTTGAAGAACTTCGAAGCTTTCTCACGCGAAAACTCGGCGACTGACTCCGGCGTCAGCGCCTCCAACTCGGCTCGCTTCAGTGAACCGATGGTCTGATGCAGGAACGCGCATGCGGCCTCAATGACAATCTCTTCGGTGATTTGCAGGGCCCGCGCCTGACCGACCCGCTCACGCAGCTCCGTGTAAAGGACGATCGCAGGGCCAATCTGCTCGCGACTCAGTCGGTCCTGCCCGGTCGCTGGCTCGGGGAAACCCGCAAAAGGTTCCCCGGCCTTCTGACGGCGCCGAATGCGGCGACCGAGGCTCAGCGCACCCAGAATGCCCAGCTCGCGGATGAGAATCGGCGCACCGATTCGTTCGTTGATGTCCAGTCGATAACGCAAGAGCGAGAACATGAACCGGCCGGGGCAAAGAGAGCCTGAGGCGACAGGAATGCCGAATGCGCCACCCACGTTGAGGGTGGTGCGCTTGACAGTGGGTCGGGCGACGGTACCACAAAGCGGAATCCGCGAAAGCAGGTAGTGGCGGAACATTCAGGCAGGAGGCCAGCGTGGCGGTAAATCTTCAGAAGGGTCAGCGAATTTCGCTCGAAAAAGAGAGTGGTACGTCACTTCAGACCGTTGCGATGGGACTTGGCTGGGACGTGGGTTCAGGCCCGAGCATCGATCTGGACGCGTCGTGCATTCTGTTCGACGAGAACAGGCAGATGATCGATGCGGTCTGGTTCAGGCAACTGCGCAGTAAGGACGGTAGCGTGGTGCATAGCGGCGACAACGTCACAGGCGCCGGCGACGGAGATGATGAAGTCATCACGGTTACGCTGAAAGGTGTTCCCGCACTGGTAAAATCCATGGTTTTTACCGTAAACAGCTTCACCGGTCAGAAATTCAGCCGGGTGGAGAACTCTTACTGCCGCCTGATCAATCGGGCAGACAACTCAGAGATTGCGCGGTTTTCGCTGGCCGAGCGCGGCGACCATACGGCGATGGTGATGGCACGCCTGTACCGTCACAATGACGAGTGGAAGATGCACGCGATTGGGCAACCCACGGAAGGCGAGACGTTCGCGAAGCTGATTCCCACCATCATTCAGTTTCTTTGAGCGTGCCCGAGTCACCGGGTAACCGGCGACCTCTGTGCGAGCGGGTGGCGAAGGCGATGCGGGAGATAGGCGTTCAGCGCGTGATGTCGAACGAGTCGACGCGCGTTCCCGACAGGTCGTAGGTGGTCGCGTTGATCGCGGTGTCCGAGATGTCGAGGATCACGTAGGTGGGCGTCTTGAGCGACTCGGCTGTCCAGAAGGAGCGACCGACGTCGTACATGGGCGCACCTACACCCGCGGCGACGACATAGACGGTGCCGTTGTCGGTGACGACTTCGTTGTCGCGTACGGGCAGAGAGCGTTCGTAGTTGTGCTCGTGCCCCGAGAACACGAGGTCCACGTTGTACTGGTCAAACACCGGGGTCCACGCTTCGAGCAGGCCGAAGTCCTGACCGTGGCGAGTGCCTGAGCTGTAGATCGGCTTGTGGTGGGCGACAATGCGCCAGGTGGCGTCCTGATTGGCCTCGAGGGCTTCAATCAGGAACTCGCGAGCGCCTTCGTTGGGAAGCTCCTGCGTCAGGAACCAGCCGGTATCGTCCAGCGCTACAAACAGGGTGTTGCCGTAGCGAATCCAGAAGTTCTGCTCGTTGCGGGGCTGCGAGTTGAGCGACCATGCGGCATCGCCAAGGAAGTCATGGTTACCGTGCACGAAGATCCAGGGCATGCCGGCGAAGCGGTCAAAGTTCTCGTCGGGCTCGCCCTGCGTGTAGAACACATCCCACTGGGCCATGACGGTGCCGGTTTCGACTGCGTCGCCGGTGAAGAGCAAGACGTCCGCGCCCTGCGACTCAATGCCCTCGAGCGCCTGCCGCCAGAGGGCCTGCGTATCACTACGCGAGTCTCCGGTAACCGCAAGACGGAAGGTCTCGCCGGAGTCAGGCGCGGGGGCGGTAGTGAACGAATAGACGTCGGACCATCCTCCTTCGCCGCCAACGCGGTAATAGTAGGTGGTGGCGGGCTGCAGACCGCAGAGGCGCGCTTCGTGAACGCGCTGGCTGCGGCGCTGGGTGTTGATCTCGTCGAAGACGAACGAGAAGCCGCGTGCGTGCAGATTCAGATTGTCTTCGGTGGTGCCAAACTGAACGTCCGATACGAAGGTCTGGCCATCGGTCATCCAGTTGATGCCGATGGAGGTAGACGCGTCGGTCTCGGGGAAGGACAGGTGCACGTAGCGGGGTGCGGCAGTCTCGGTACCCGAGGTCGTGCCGCAGCTTGGCTTCGCGTTCTGCATGCCGCCCGAACCCGGGTTGGGGAGCTGCCATGCCGGCGGGTTCATGGCGGTCGAGCAGTATTCAATGCTCAACGGCCACGCGATATCGGTCTCCGGGCAGGCTGCCGGCGCCGCGTAGTCGGCCGTCGAGATGCCAAACACGCCCGTGGTGGGCACGAAGCCATCCGGGTTACCTGATCCCTCCGCGACGTCCTCATCACTCTCTTCGACGTCCGGTGTCGTGGTGTCCGGCGTGAAGGTGTCAGGCACCGCCTCCTGCTCAAAGTTGGTGCAGGCAGCGACGACGGCCGTCGAGGTCAGGAGGGCAACGTAAATCGAGATGCGGCGCATGGAAACTCCGAGACCAGTGACACGACCCCATGACAGGGCCGCACGAAAAGCGTAACGGGGTATACCAGAGTGCCCGTTTCACCGTAAGTGAATTGTCGGCAACAGCAGCACGGCAATTCTGACACAGGATTGTCAAACTGCTGTCGCAGAGCGTAGGCAGGTTCTATCCAAACATCTTTCTGGACGCGGGTCATCTGGCTCGCGACCGCCGCTGCGTTCCCGCGAGCCCTACCATGACCATCGATGTTCTGCGGCGCCTGCTTGCCGCCTCATTCCTGTTAGTGCCCCTCGCCCTGCTGCCATCCACAACATCGGCCATCGAGATCTTCTCGGACGAAGACTCCGGAAACAGCCTCAAGCTCACCGGTTTCTTCCAGCCGTATTTTCGGCATGTCCAGGACATGTGCGTTCGTCAGGTGGTCTCGAACCCGGACGACCCGACCGTATTCTCCACGGAGTGCGCCGCGTCTTCGACCGCCTCGACGACCGGGTTTGGCATGACACGCGCCCGGCTCGGAGTCGAAGGGAGCATGTTTGGGTTTACAACCTACAAGTTTGAACTCGAATCCATCCCGCAGGTCTCTATCCTTGAAGCGCAGCTGAACGCCCGCATTGTGGACGGACTCACCTGGCGACTCGGCCGCTATCGAGTGCCCTATTCCGGCCAGGAGCTCGTGAGCGAGAGCCGGCTGGCCATGGATCGCGCCGAGATCATTCGCTCTACACCCGGTCGACAGCTGGGCACGTCGATGCGCTTCGAACTCCACCCGTTTGTGCCCGCCCTGCCCGACGGGTTCATGAACGTGGAGTTTGGCGTCTTTAACGGCGAATCCGATAAGGCGCGCCAGCCCGTCAACAACATCGACGACACCTTTCTGTACGGTGGACGCGCTGAAATCTCACCCTTCGGAGCCCCGGCAAGCCGCATGGAAGGTGACCTGCGCCCGCTTGACGAGCGCCGTCACCCCGTGCTGCACGCCGGCGGTGGCTGGACCTCGAACGTGGACCAGACCGCCAACTTCGAAGAAATGATCTACGGATTCGACCTCACCTTCCGCTGGCATGGCCTGTTCCTGTACGGCGAGTACATGCGCGCCAACCGCAACTACCGCACCCTGCAGGCCGGCGTTGACCGCTACGCGCAGGGCTGGAACGCCCAGTTCGGCTACATGATCCCCGCGCCCTACCTGCGCAATCACCTCGAGCTCGTCGGGCGCGTGGAATTCTATGACCCCGAGACCGCCGCGTTCCCCGACGACGTGGAAGGCCTGCTCGCACGCGGCCCCGGCGGAGGCCCGGCCAGCTCACTCCGCCTGCAGGGACAGCGTAACTATACCGCTGGCCTGAACTGGTACTTCAGCGGTCACGACTTCAAGCTGCAGGTCAACTACACCCACCGTCGCGCCACCGAAGACTGGGTGGGCTCGTTCAACAACCCCGACCTTGTGGAACGGGATGACAAGGACGATACGCTGCTTATTCAGGCGACGTACCGCTTTTGACACCCATCCGGAACCCCATGACCGGCCTCATCCATCTTTGCAGGGCGGCAGTACGCCCACGCACCGCAGGATTGTTCCGGACGCTTGTGTACGCATTTGGAGTCTTCGCTGTGTTGTGGGTGCCAAGCCTGGGTGCGCTGGCTCAGCAACCGGCAGCTACTGTAGCACAGGGGGCAGCGGCCGCCTCCCTGGACGACGTGGAGCAAGCCGTGCTCCGGGCGCAACGAGAGGCCTCAGCAGAATCCATCGCCCTCGCGGAACAGATGCTCGCCCGGGTAAACCCGCAAACACAGGCCGATCAAGCCCAGCTGGCTTACTTTCAAGGACAGGTGCTCGAACTCAACGGGCGGGCTGCCGACGCTGCTGCTCATTACCAGCGATCGCTCGAACTGGATCCTTCCGGCCGGCGCGCCCGCCACGCCCGAAATCGTATGCGACAGGTCTCACGCGTTCAACTCAGTGATCCACAAGACGCCGCGATCATTATGGAATTCGCTGAACTCCGCGCCGGCTGGCAGACGACAGGTCCCGAAGCCACCATCGCGCAGGTGACCGCGCTGCTGGACCGCGTCCATTCGCCCTGGCTCAGGGCCGATATCCTGATCTGGCTGGGCATGTCGTGGCACCACGGTCTGCACGACCCCGAACAGGCCTGGCAGTGGTACCAGCAGGCGTCCGAAGTAACGCCCCTCACGCGCCAACAGGCGAACAGCTCGCTCTCGGGAATGGTCGCCGTGTCGGCCGCCGCCGGGCGAGTGTTCCGGACCAGCCAGCTGGTGGATTCGTGGATCACGGCCCACCCGGGCGTCATCCCCGACCTCGAGTTGACCGTCATTCGCGAAGAATATCAGGACCAGCTCGGGAACCGGGTCGCCACGCAGTTCTCTCGAATCGTCCTGCCGTTGTTTCTGCTCACCTTTCTGCTCACCCGCAGCTGGCGCGCGCTGCGCTGGCAAGTCGTAAAAGAATGGAAACCCTGGGGGCAGCTGGCCTTTATCGTCTGGATTTTTGGTGGTGCAGCGGTCATCGGCGCAACCTGGGCGCCTGCCAACCTGACATATCTGCTGGCGTGTATCCCTGCCGTCGCGCTCATCTTCGTCATGAGTGGGGCCATCGCGCGGTCCATTCCCCGAAAGCGCTGGCTGCTGGCCTGCACATCGACGCTCGCCGCGCTCGCCACACTGGCTGCACTTTACACCGCGCTATCGCTCGTCGGCGGTACTGCCCTGCTCGGAATCTAACCCATGGCAACGTCTGAACCCCAGGACTGCCCCTGGCAGGAACGTATTCGTCAGGTCGCTGCGTCAGGTATTCCCGCATGGAATGGCCCCGGGCGCGTGCTCCGTGTGAAGCTGGGCTACAACCCGAACTCCTCGTCCGTGGGCTCCGTTGTGACCGTCCTCATGTGGACCACCGTGTTCTCGTCGGTGGTCCTCAACGCTATGGCGGCCGTGGTCGTGTCCGAATGGAAGCGACAGTCGGCCGGAGCTCTTCCCTCCAACCCCGACGACGCCCCATGAAGTGGCGCTTCGAAGAGTTTGGCGCCATCATCGCGACCGATGAACCACCGGCGCTCGTCTGGATCGACCAGGACATGGCGAGAGGGCTCGGCTTCGGCGACAGCCCCTTGTGGAACCGTCAGCGGGGAGATCTGTCGGCGCCGACCGAGGTGCACGTCATGACCACCGAGCGCTGCCCGGCCGGCTGCCCCTCGTGTTACGTGGGCTCGACGATGCAGTCGCCCGAACCAACCGAAGCCGAACTTCGCCATACGTTTCAGAAGCTTGCGAATGCCGGCGTGTTTCATGTCGCGCTGGGCGGCGGTGAGAGCCTGCTGCGCGATGACCTGTTCCGCCTCGCCGCCTGGGCGCGCGAGCTGGGCATGGTGCCGAACCTGACCACCTCCGGCATCGGCATGAACGAAGAAAAAGCCGAACAATGCCGGGTATTTGGCCAGGTCAACGTCTCGCTCGACGGACTCGGTGACGTCTATCAGGCCAGCCGAGGCTACGACGGCGCTGGCAAGGCGCTCGCGGCCATTCGGATGCTCTCGCAGGCGGGCGTGTCGGTCGGCATTAACCTCGTGCTGCAGCGCCACACGTTCGAGGCGCTCGACGAGACCGTCGCGGCGGCCATCGAGGCAGGTGCCTCCGAAGTCGAGATGCTGCGCTTCAAACCGGCCGGCCGCGCGCACGCCACGTACCTCGCCATGCGTCTGGATGCCGGCCAACGGCAACGGCTTCTGCCCGAGGTTCTGCGGCTCATGCAGCAGTGGCCGAAGGTCAACATCAAGGTCGACTGCTCGCTGGTTCCGTTTCTGTGTGCCGGCGACCCCGACCCCGCGTTGCTCGAGACCTTCGGGGTCGTGGGTTGCGAGGCCGGCCACATGCTGGCTGCCGTGCGAGCCGATGGACGAGCCACGGCCTGCTCGTTCCTGGAGCAGGACGTCGGCGGGGTTGATGGGCTGGTGGACGGCTGGGAAACCAGCGAAGAGCTGCTGCGATGGCGCCGCTACCACCTCACCGCGGCAGAGCCGTGCGCGTCGTGTCCATACCGCGCGGTCTGTAAGGGCGGTTGCAGGGCGGTGGTAACAGCATATAGCAGCTCTCCGTTCGAGCCCGACCCGGAGTGCCCCCGCGTGGTCGCCTGGCGCCGTGGGGCTGCACACCCATAAGGGCGGGTACCTTTCGAACAGTGCGCGCCGCGAAAAGCAGAGCGAATCCTTACGATACGGACGACCGATGACTCCGACCGACCCACCGACCAGGACCTTACCCGATGCAGCACCGGCCGGGCTGTCGTGGACGTGGCTCACCGCCGCGACCCTCGCCTGCACCGTCTCGAGCCTGTACTACGCCATCGATCGCTCGCTCGCTTACTGGCGACACGGCCCGCCTGACCCGCTCAGCTCCATGGCGTCGCCACGAATCGACTACTTCTGGCGCATTGCGCTGGCCGCTTTTCTTGCGTCCATCGTCGTCTTCGCCGCCGCACGCTTCGTGCCCAACAATGAAGTATGGTTTCGCAGGGCCGCCTGGCTTTTTGCCGCAGCCATTATCGTGAGCTGTTTTCTGTCATTTCTGACGCCCTGAACGACCCAGACCCGTTGCAATACTGTAAAAGCTCGGCCCTGACCCATCTCTCCGCGACACCACAACCGCTCAGGGGTGAATCGACATGGCCAGCTGCATCTCCATGGACATCACCGGCACGCGGTTACCCATGCCATCATCGACCGACATGGACGTATCGCTGGAGAGCGTCATGGTGGAGTTCGGCACCACCGACGAGAGCTGAATGGTCAGTGTTCCTGTGCCGACGCCCGAATAACTGTCCACATACATGGTCATGCCCGGCGGAACGTCCGGCGACTGAATCTGCTGGGCCTGCGCAGACTGCACGATGGACACGTTCAGCACCGCCGTGTCGCCCGTCACACTCACGAGCTCATACGTCGCCGTCTGAGAAATCGTAAATCCCGCGTTGGACACCTCCATGGGTACCGACCAGCGCGCACCCGGACCCACCGCCTCCAACGGAAACGGCGCCGTCATGTTCTTCATGGAATCTTCGATCGACTGAAGCTGGGCCGCCATCGCCGGGTCGCTGGTCGTGCTCACCATATCCGTCTCTATGGTGGTGCCACGCGAATCAATCACCGCGTAGCCCGACATTGTACCCATGGTCGCCATCGCGGTCTCGAGCGCCGGAATCAGCGCCGGATTCGCGCCGGACCGGGGAAGAATCTGCGTCTGGTTCAGCGTGAATTCATAACGAAGTCGATCACCCGACATGACCTGCAGGTTCTGAAGAGACATCTGCATGCTCATGCGAGGCAGAACCTGCGCGGTGGCTGGCATCATGGGGTTCGCCATGGTCATGTCCATATCCATGTCCATCACCATCGCCCCACCCTGCATGGCCGCGAGATTGTACCGAAGCTCACGGCGCGGCTCGGCGCCAGCGTCAAGCAGCTGCACCGGGTCGGTCGCCTGCGCGAACAACCCGACGGAATCCACGCACTCTCGCGCCGAGTCCACCGGCGAATCGGCAAAGGCTGGCGAAACAAAACACGCCGCCAGAAGCAACGCCGAAGTACGAAGAGTCGACATAAGAAAAGCCTGTACTGGGGGTGACTGGAACCGCGGACAGCATAAACCAGCCTCGCCGACACATGCAACCTGCACAATAGAACGAGGGTTGCACGATCGAGCAACGCCCTGAGACACCGTGCCCGCAGTCCCACAGCCTCGCGCTGGGTTGACCCACTCCGGGAACCTGCGCTTGCGGCATATACCGTTCTGTGCCTTACACCGCGCACGTGGACCGCCCAACCCGTGATGGAGCACCCCATGAGTGTCCGGGATTCCCTGCTCGCGCCGCTCGCCGCGATTGCGTCTGCCGACCTCGAGACGCCCGCGCTGGCTTCGGTCGCCGCGGCGCTTCGACGCTTTGACTCGCGCTTTGTGGCGCGGGGTGCCGAGCCCTTCGACGGCATGGAATCCGCGATGGTGGGCGCGCTGGCGCAAACCCTGTGTGCCACCGACGGCGACGACCTACCGCCGCCCGACGGCAAGGCCGCCGCGCACTTCGTTGAACGCTACGTGCTGGGGCTGCCGCCCACGCAAATGCGCAAACTGCGCGACCTGCTGGTGCTGTGGGAGTTTCAGCCGCTCGTTTATGGACCCGACCGCGCGCGATTCTCGCGCCTGCGGCCCGAGCAACGTCATGCGAATATCGAATCGTGGGCGCAGAGCACAAACCCCCGTCGCACCGCCATTTTTCGCTCGCTCAAGACGCTGTGCATGCTCTGGTACTGGACCCAGCCCGCCACCTGGAACGCCATTGGCTACGATGGTCCTCGCGTCGAACCCGGCTATCAGGGCGGCAACGAAAACTGGGCGGGCGCCAACCTTCACCACCCGGAGGGTTTGTGAACACTCTCCCTTTCGGGCGCATTGTGGCAGGGCGGCAGGCCGGCGAGCGTCTGCGCATGGCCGCCGACGTGGTCATTGTCGGGCTCGGCGCCGGCGGCTGCATGGCCGCTCACGACCTGGCGCGCGCGGGTTTGTCGGTGATTGCGCTTGAGCGTGGGGCCTTTCTGCGGCCCTCCGACATGACGCAGCGCGAAGACGAGATGATCCCCAGACTCTTTGCCGAGCAGGGCGCACGTCAGACCAGCGACCTGGGCGTCACGATATTGCAGGGAAAAGGGGTGGGCGGCTCGACGCTGCACAACACCAACCTGTGTAAACGCCTGCCCGACGAGCTCGTTCAGGAGTGGCGCGAACACCATGGATTGCCCCTCGAAGGGCTCGACGCCGACTTTGAAGCCATTGAAACCCTGCTGAATGTGCATCGGGTGCCCGATGAACGCATGAACGCGAATAACCGTATTATTGAGCGCGGCATTCAATCGCTGGGCTGGCGCGGCGGACGTCTGGCGCATAATCGCGACGACCGTTGTCAGCAATCGGGATTTTGTGAGCTGGGTTGTGCGTACAACGGAAAAACAAACGCTTTACGAGTACTTGTACCACCCGCTATCGAAAACGGTGCCCTTTTCCTGACCGACGCACGCGTAGATCAAGTCGATTGGTTCGACCGAAGGGCCAGCGGCGTTCGCGGGGTATTTTTTGACGCCAGCGGCCTGCGTCAGACCGGCGAATTCACCATTCACGCCAGCGCCGTGATTCTCGCAGGCTCGGCTACGTCATCGGCCGCCCTGTTTCGGCATTCCCGCATTCCTGACCGCTCGGGGCTGGCCGGCCGCACCCTGCACATGCACCCCGGCGCGGCGGTCATGGGACTGCACGACGAGCGGATTGAAGGCTGGAAAGGAAACCCACAGGCCGTGGAATGTACGGAATTTCTGGAATTTGGTGCCAACGCGAAAAATCGGGCCTGGATTGTCTCCGGCTTTGCGCACCCCGCCGGCGCCGCCTCTCTCATGCCCGGATTTGGTGCCGAGCACGCCCGGCTCATGCGACAATTCGCGCACGCATCGGTCGCCATCTGCATGCTGCACGACATGACCCGCGGCACGGTGGACGCGACGGTCGGCGACACGCTGCGCGTACACTACACCCCCAACGCCGCCGACCGCGAACAGCTGCTGCGTGGACTAAAAGCCACCGCTCGCATTCTGCTCGCCGGCGGCGCACGCGAAGTCATGATTCCCCTTTCACGTCCTGTATTTATTTCG
>Ga0169931_10001961_pt1 | contig 33803 bp, 26 predicted proteins | sample Kivu_15m_20L_FD_129675 | JGI IMG/M metagenome (GOLD analysis project Ga0169931, IMG submission 129675) | Freshwater microbial communities from Lake Kivu, Western Province, Rwanda to study Microbial Dark Matter (Phase II) - Kivu_15m_20L... | ecosystem: Environmental > Aquatic > Freshwater > Lake...
CTCGACAAGCGACAGTGGTCTGAACAGATCGGTTCGTACGCCGTGCGGCACGATGTGGATTCGCTCGGCGTCGAACCCGTACTCAATCAGTCGATCGCGTGACCAGCGCGTGGGCGTTACGATTAACTCGGCATCGTCCCTGCAATAAAGGCTGGGATCTTCAAAGCCCGGCGCAAAGCTGTTTTCACCCGGCCCCAGCTCGGTGACCGCAAACATAGCCGTGCGGCGCTGGCCACGAACCGCAAGCGGTGCAAACGGCGCAGCAAGGGTAAGCACGGCGTCGTAAGAGCTGCCGTCGGGCGGCGGCAGTGATTGAATCGCGGCGTCTTCAGCCGCAGGAAACCCGGCCTGAACCTTTCCGTCGTTCCAGCTTTTAAGCGGGGTAGGCAGATCTTCATGGAAGATTTTCAGGCCCGGCTCGCGCATCAGCTCGACAAGCTGCTGCTGGTTGACCAGCGCAAAGGAATGATTGATGCCGCGCCAGCCGCGCACCAGAAGGCGTCGATCGGTTTGATCACCCGCATTAAGTCGATTCGGTTTGCCAGCGAGCGGCGCGATGTTGATGGCTGAGGGGCTAGCCTGAGGAACCGTCTGTTGCGCGGTCTCGGTCCACGCCTTGAGCAGATGCTGTTCAAGTTCCCGGGCAAAACGCACCGAATCAAACAGGGGCGAGCGGGTTCGTCCCTCAATTAGCGTTGCGCGTGCTGCGCGAAGCTCGGAAGGCTCGCCTGCAAGTGCCACGGCTCTTTCTTCAAACTGTTGCAGCGACTCAACCACAAAGTGGGGCAGCCCTGCTGTACGCACCAGGCTTGCGGCCATGCGCGATACAAACGTGCGGCCGGCCATGGTAAGAAGCGGCAGGCCCACCCACAATGCGTCGGCGGCCGTTGCTCCGGCGTTGTAGGGATGGTTGTCCAGGAAAAGATCGGCGAGCGGCATGCGCGCCAGATATTCCGCATGGCTGGTGCGAGGCGCCAGAATGATTCGCTCGCGCGGCATGCCATGCGACGCGGCTGCGGCGAGCAGGTTGGCGGTGGCAACCGGGTTGTCATCAAGCAGCCACAAGACGCTGTTGGGTACGCGGTGCAACACCCGCATCCACGTGGCGAACATCTCGGGCGCCAGCTTGTAGCTGTTATTGAACGTTGCAAAGATGAACTTGTCGTCGGGAAGGCCCACCGCTGCACGGGTGGGTGTGTCATTGGCAATGCGCCCACGGTCGCCCGGCTGGAACACCGTAGGCAGCGCGATGACTTTCTCGCTGTAGAAGCGCTCATCTTCTTCCGGCACGCACCAGCGGTCCGTTACCGCGTAGTCGATCCAGGGAAGGCCGCTGGTACCAATTAGGCCCAGCCACGTAACTTGAACGGCACAAGGACGATTGGCGAAGATGGCTGGCCGCGCGCCTGCAGACAGGCCCTGCAGATCAATCAGGATGTCGATGCCGTCGGAGGCTATTTTTTCAGCCGCCTGCCTGTCGGATAACAACTTGATAATGGTAAGCCGATCAAATGCACTCTTGAGACGTTGCCGCTGCGGTGAGCCGTCTTCAGGGCTCCAGCAGTAGCCGTGCACCTCGAAACGGCTGCGGTCGTGCGATTCAAGCAATCCGCCAAGAAGCAGCCCCACCGGATGCATGCACAGGTCGCCGCTTACATAACCAATGCGCACGTGCTCGCCCGCGCGCACACGTCGCGCGCGCTCACGCGTGACAAGTGGCGGGGTGTCGGCAATCAGTTGCCGGTAGGTGCGCTCGACAAAAGTGCGAGCGGCAAGCAATTGCAGGCCTGGATCATCCGCCAACCCCAGCATGGCCATCGGGGAGGTGGCGATCAGCTGGGTATTGGCACCGATGTCAGGGATGGCGCTCCATACAGGCCACTTGCACTGACGCTGCCGCAGCCGAATGACGTGCTGCAGCACTTCATACTGGTTGCCGTCGATCTTGAGACTGTCGAGCAGGCATTGCTCGGCTTCGGCAAATTCACGTTCGCGCTCAAGCACCCGGCCCAGATTGTTAAGCGCCATGCGCTCAAGCTCGGTATCGGGGTTGGCAGCTTTGCGGGCCAGGTCGAGCGCATGACGCCAGGCGGTAAGCGCCTCCTGGGCCTTGCCCAGCGCATCAAGCCGCGATCCAAGGTTGACCCAGGCCTGAACAAAGTCAGGCGCAATGCCAATAGCCTCACGGTAGGCGGCTTCGCCAGCGGCGTTGTCTGTCTTGGAGAGCTCGGTGCCCAGGTTGAACCAGATCAGGTGGGCGCCAGGAGCGCCCTTGGCGCTGGCGAGCCACTGTTGATAGTGCGCGATGGCCGCATCGCGCTGACCCGCGTTCATCAGCGCCTCGGCCTGCTGAACGACTTGCGCAATGGTGGCGCGAGCCGCCTGAGGGCTCGCTGTGATCGGAGAAACCGATCCTGATTTCCGGGAAGCCCGGGAGCTGACCACGCCTCGTGAAGCCTTGACCATCCGTTCCTGCTCCGACGCCCTGTCTATTCCATCTGTCTGATTGACCCAGTGTCAAGACTTTGCGCTCAAAGCGCGTATCAATGTGTCCGGATCGGCCGCGAGCGTTGCTAGCAGGAAACATGCCGCGGGACTGACGGAAAAGCTGGCACGGGGATTGCTGTCGACGGGGTGTCCCGAAACTGGAGCTTTCCATGACAACGACGGCATCTCTGCAGGCACCACGCGAGTTTCTCATTTCGAGAGGCCCGCGCACTGTCGGCTTCCCGACGCCGGACCAGATTCGGGCGTCGATCCAGCAGCTTGTTTCAGAGCACGAGTTCGCACAGGCGCAGCAACTGGCGGAAGAAGGCCTTGAGGTCTATCCCGACAGTGAAGGCGTTCTCGCCATCTCGGCACTGGTCGCCATCGTACGACAGGACTGGCTGTATGCGGTGGTGCTGCTGGAAAAGCTTGTTTTTATCCAGGGCGACAGGGCGTCTGACCTTACAAGAATGATGCTCGAGCGTGCGCGAAAGTGTCGCGGCAACGCGATGCCAACCAAGCGGCAAACGATTGCCACCGCGGCACATTAAACGACAGCACAGTGAGGTCACTTAAATGACTATTATCAATACCAACGTCAAAGCGCTGTTTGCTCATCAGGCGCTGAAGGTTAACGACCGCTCGATGACCGACAACATGAATCAGTTGTCGACCGGTAAGCGAATCAACTCCGCCAAGGACGACGCGGCGGGCCTTGCGATCGGCACGCGCATGACGGCCGATCTGCGCGGCATCGCGGTGGCAATTCGAAATGCCAATGACGGTATTTCGATGATGCAGACCGCTGAGGGCGCGCTTGGCGAAATCTCCAACATGTTGCAGCGGATGCGTGAGCTGGCGGTTCAGGCCGCCAACGGCACGATGAGCCGAAGCAACCGGGAGGCGCTCCAGGCTGAGATGGATCAGCTGGTGGCCGAGATTGATAACGTGGCTGAGACCACCAACTTCAACGGCATCAAGCTGATCAACGGGCAAAACAACCCCGTGATGTTGCAGACCGGTGTCAAAGAGGGCGAGCAGGTCCAGGTTGGCGTGGTGGACGCACGCTCCAAGAGCCTGGGACTGCAGGGCTTTGCGGTCGAGGGCGAAATGAGCAGCGGTCGCGTTGGCTCGATCAATAGCATTGATGCCACCGACGACGTTTTGATCAATAACAAGCCGGCATTTGCGTCATCGGTAACGGTTCCGGTGAGCAACACCAACGCAGCCAAGGTACTGGCGTCAGCGATCAATACGAACATTGGTCAGCATCAGGTGAAGGTAACCGCCTTCAACACGCTTCGGGGCACGACGCCGACGGCTGAATCGTTTGCGGCGGGTGCGCTCAAGATAAATGGCAAGGATGTTGGCGCGGCTGGTTCAGCTGCTGAGCTGGTTTCGAATATCAACCGCGATGTGGGCGGGATTATTGCAACGATGTCGCAGGCAGGAACCATCGAGCTATCGAACAATACGGGCGAAGACATCGTGATCGGTGCAACCTCGACCGCTGGTTTTGTGTCGGGCACCTACACAGGCTATATCTCGATGGATAGCCTGACTAACGAAGGTATCAAGCTGTTTGCCCGCAGTGATGCAAACGGTTATCCGGGCGGTGTTGGCACTGTTGCTGACTTGCAGCGTATGGGGCTGAATGAAACCGATGATGGCGCTGCGTTTACGGGGGTCTCTGTATCTAGCGCTTCTCTTGAGGTTTCCGATGACATTCGGATTAACGGGGTACGTATCGGCACATCGGCAGACTCTTCGGCCATCGCAAAGGCTTCCACCATCAACTTGGTAGCGGAGCAGTCCGGAGTCAAAGCGTCCGCGCTTACGCAGGTTCAGGTTAGCGTCAACTTGAATAACGTCGCCGCTGCATCAATGTCCATCAATGGCGCGGCGATTGACACCACTACAGTTCTGACTCTTGCTGACCTGACATCCAAGATCAACGCGGCGGGTGTTAATGGCATCGTTGCTTCGGCAAGCAATTCAGGTGTTCTGATTCTCAAATCAGCAGGTGGAGCCGACATCACGGTCAACGATACCAGCGGCACACCGATGGTCACGGGCGCTTCGTCGCTCAGCGGTGATGCCGGCTCGGGTACGCTCGGAACTGGTAACCCTGGCTTGACGGTTAAGGGCCGCATCACGCTTTATTCGGATGTAAACGCTGCGATTCGCGTCGAAGCTGAGACCCCCGCGGCGCTGGCGAAGATCGGTATTGCAGCCCAGGGGGGTACGGATGTGCTGGTTGGCGGAGCGCTGACGATCGTCACGCAGGAGGCGGCAGGCCGCGCGCTCACCTCAGTTGATCGGGCGCTTGATCAGATTCTGGTAAACCGAGCCACACTGGGCGCGTTCCAGAACCGGCTGACAGTAGCGGTGGATAACCTGATGACGACGAGCGGGGCACTGAATCAATCACGCAGTCGGATCATGGACGCCGACTATGCGCAGATCAGTACCGAGTTAGCCCGTAATCAGATCATTCAGCAGGCGGGTACTGCGATTCTGGCGCAGGCCAACACCAGTCAACAGTCGGTGCTGCAGCTACTGCAGGGCTAAGCGGGTATTCTCGAGACTTCGAACTTTGAGCGGAGACGCGCTTGGCAACGATGGCAGAGGCGCTGGCGCTTCATCGCGAAGGACGGGTCGACGAGGCCGCGGCGCTTTACGACCGTATTCTGGCTGCCCATCCCGATCAGCCTGATGCGCTTCACCTTCGGGGTGTGGTGTCCATGCAGCGGGGTGAGTTGCGTGAGGCGGTGAAGATGATCGGCAAAGCGATCGTACTTCGCCCGGATGACGCTGCGTTCTACTCCAACCTTGCGGCAGCGCTCTACCGGTTGCAGATGTTTGACCAGGCGCTTAACTATGCGTCGCGCGCAATGCAGCTTGATTCAAAGTCGTTTCAGTCTCGGATGATTGTTGCGCAGTGTTTCTACGCCAAGGAGATGTGGCAAGACTCTGCGGATGCCTACAATGAGGCGCTTGCGCTGGATCCCGATAATCGCAACCTCATCAACGGTCGACTTGGCGCGCTGCAGGCGCTGGCTGCGCATGAACAGGTGCTTGAGTTCATCGAATCGCTGTCGTGCACGATGGATGACCGGCTGCGAATTTCGAAGGCGCAGGCGCTGCGTGAACTGAAGCGTTTTGACGAAGCGCTGTCTGAGCTTGAGTCATGTTCCGCCAAGGCGGGGCACGACTGGCAAGTGAACATGCTGAAGCTGATGCTGGATCGCGGCGATAAGCAGGGAGCCATTCCCCACGGACAGGCCTTGCTCGAGGCAAAAGACATGCTGGCTACCCAGCGACTCCCGGAGTCGCGTGCGGCTGAGTTTCGCAGCGCGTGGCCCCAGACGGTGCCCGAATTCAGACCGAACGACGATGAGCACCCCGAGCGCAACGTGGTCTGTTTTAGCCTGTGGGGCGATAACCCCAAGTACACCTATAACGCGGTGCTGAACGCGAAGAAGGTACCGCTTGAGTATCCTGGCTGGAGCGCCAGGTTCTACGTTGACGATACGGTGCCTGCGGAAATCGTGCAGGCGTTGGTTGATTACGGCGCGCGCGTCATTCCTGTCGAGGCAGATCCGCGAACGCACTTGAAGCTTTTCTGGCGATTCCTGGCAACTAACGACCCAAGCGTTGAGCGCTTCCTGTGCCGTGATTGTGACGCGGTGGTGAATCACAGAGAGGTCGCCGCGGTTCAGGAGTGGTTATTGTCAGGCCGTCGATTTCACGTGATGCGCGATCATCCCGAGCATGCTGAGCTGATGATGGCTGGCATGTGGGGTGGCGTTGCAGGCGTTCTACCTCAACTTAGCCAACAGGCCGTTGAGTACTACGAAAGCCATGAGCCCAAGTGGCGTTGGGTAGATCAGGATTTCCTTCGCGATCGTGTCTGGCCCATCATCAAGGCGGATTGCCTGGTGCATGACGACTTCTACGCCATGGGCGGCGATTGCAGGCGGTTTCCGGCGGGTTCCGAATTGCCGGAAAGCGAGCATGTCGGAGGGTATCGGCCGCGCTTTGCAGCCGAACAGGACTATGCGCCGAAATCGAATTGACTACCTCTTTGACGACGCAGAGCGGGCGGGCGGTTCTGGATCGACCTCCCCAGCGCCTATCGATCCGGTAGGGCGGGTGGCCAGAATCGCGCCCGCGCAACCGCATGCCCAGACCGGCGTCGACTCGCTCTTTGCCGGGGCTGCGGTCAGTCAGCAACCCGACTGCAGACGGTGTCAACATTTCGCCGTTTCGTGGGATCCGGCCGTTCCCTATCTGTGCCGCGGCTTTGGCTTCAAGAGCCGGTCGCTGCCTTCCTGGGAGGTGCAGCAGGCTGATGGGCACCCGTGTCGTCTTTTCGCCGCCCGCCAATAAGGGGTTGTCGAAATCTCGGCTCTTACCAATCGGCCTATTTAAGTCATTGAATTAAATGACTAAATAAGGTTGGCACGTCGATTGCTAATTCGCACCCGGGAAAAATCAATGCAGGATGCGGGTGGTATCGATGTCGGAACAGTCTGCGAGCATTGTCTGGTTCGATCTGGTCGAAAGACTGGGCGAAATTGAGCGGCAGCGCCTGATTGAGTCAGGGCTGCGTCCACTGCCGGTGCGCAACATCACCGAGGCCGTTACCTTGGCGCCTTCGGTAGAAAGCGTGGTGGTTCGGCCGCTGGATGACACGTCGATCATTGCGGAGCTGCGCAAGCGGTTCGCGCAGATGCCGAAGCGTCCGGCGCTGGTTGCACGAATTGATCGCGACCGTTTCGAGCTTGCCGTGCAGGCGATGCGGGACGGCGCCGATAACGTGATTGCCGCCGACGACTTTGCGGTATCCACCTGGAAGTCGAAGACGCGCCCTGCTGCGGTTGCGACCGCTGATGGCCGTGAAAAGACCTACGTATTCACCGATCCAAACAGTCAGACGCTGCTGGCGCTGGCGCAGCGCGTAGCGCGCTCAGATATTTCGGTGTTGATCTCAGGCCCGACAGGGGTTGGTAAAGAGGTGATGGCGCGTGTGCTGCACGAATCGTCGCCCCGTAACAAGGCACCGTTCGTTGCGCTGAACTGCGCGACGCTGCCTGAGTCGCTCATCGAGAGCATTCTGTTTGGGCATGAGAAGGGATCGTTTACCGGCGCGGCACAGAGCAAAGCGGGTTTGTTCGAACAGGCAAATGGCGGCACGCTGTTTCTCGATGAGATTGGCGAAATGCCCTATGCGCTGCAGTCCAAGCTTTTGCGAGTGCTTCAGGAGCGCGAACTGACGCGCCTTGGCAGCAGTCACACAGTCAAGCTCGACTTTCGCCTGGTGGCAGCGACCAACCGTGACCTTCGTGCTGCCATCGCAACGCGCGAGTTTCGCGAAGATCTTTACTTCCGCGTGAGCGCATTCCGACTGACGATTTCGCCGCTCGCCGACAGGCCGGGTGACATCCTGCCGCTCGCAGCACTTTTCCTGGTGAAACATTCACAGGGCGTTCAGCCACCGATGTTGTCTCGTGAAGCAGGCGAGGCCCTGCTGGCCTATCGGTGGCCCGGCAACGTTCGCGAACTTGAGAATGTGATGCAGAGAGCGCTGGTGTTGTGCACTGGCGGAACGGTTGAGCTTGAGCATCTGGTTTTCGATGACCTGACTTCGTACAGCGGTGTGGCAGCGTCGCATCGCCAGGAAGCGGATATGTCGATGCCCTATTCAGCGGGACATACGGCTGCCAGCGGCTTTGGCTCGTTCGAGCGGCCGTCGTTCAACCCGGTCGCAAGCTATCCGAACGCTTCCGCGGGAGAGGCCAGGCATCCGTCTGCCGCCCTGCCGCAGCAGGCTGAGGAAGGTTTGCATTCAAGTGTTCGCGCCACCGAATACCAGGCAATCATGAATGCCATTCGGGGATCGGCGAATCGCAATGAGGCTGCAGCCCGTCTCGGAATCAGCCCCAGAACTTTGCGTTACAAGCTGGCCCGCTTGCGCGAGCCCTTGCACGGCGGGATGGCGATTGCAAGTGAAGGAGCCGTGTGATGATTGAGCGTGCACACGCGGCTAACGTCGAATCGATGTTGAGCCAGATACGGAAGTATCAAACCCAGATCGGCACACAGGCCGATACCGCGTCCGCGATTGCATCAGGCCCGCAACAGCCGCGGGTTGAGAAGACCGGCTTTGGCGATGCGGTAAAAAACGCGATCGCCTCGGTGAACGAGACGCAGCTGAATGCGCGCGCCACAGCGGAAGCCTACGAGCGCGGCGCGGAAATTCCGCTGGCAGAAGTTGTGCTGGGAATGCAAAAGGCGTCGCTTGCGTTTGAAGCGACGCTGCAGGTTCGAAACAAGGTCCTCAAGGCGTACGAGGATATCCTGAACATGCCGGTCTGACGCGCGACAATAGAAAGAGTTAAGCCATGGCTACGATGACCGCTCCCGGACCCGCAACCGCCCGTCCCAATGATGCTCCGGCACCTTCGGCAGAAGGGGGCTTACCTGTTCCCCGGCCCGGAGCCAGCGCGCCCGTCCCGACCGGGGCCCCTGCAGGCGGACCCGGCGGCGCAATGTCCTCGGCCTTATCCAAGCTGCCCGGCTTTTTCCCGGCGGGCGCCTTCTCCGGCATGGGTGATATCTTCAAGCAGCCGGCCGTCAAGAAGTCGATGCCAATCATTCTTGCGGTCCTGGTGCTGATGCTTTTTGGGGCCATGTTTCTCTGGATTCAGGCGCCGTCGCCCCAGTGGCGGGTACTCATGCCCGGCATCAACGAAACCGACCGCCAGGCTGCGCTCGAAGCACTGAAGGCAGGCCGCTTCGAGGCCAAGGTTGATCCCGAAAACGGTAACCTGATTGTGCCGCCGGGGCGTTACCACGAGGCCAGAATGCTGTTGGCCTCGCAGGGACTGCCCAAGGGCGCTGTTGCGGGGGGGCTCGATTCGCTGAAGGGTCAGTCAGCGATGACCACCAGCCAGTTCATGGAGCAGGTGCGATTCAACGCTGCGATCGAGCAGGAACTTGCCCGCAGCGTCATGACCATTTCAACCATCAAAGCCGCGCGCGTGCATCTTGCGATGCCGCGTCAAAGCCCGTTCATCCGCGAGCGTATTGCGCCGAAAGCGTCGGTTGTCGTGACGCCGCATCAGGGTCGGATGGTGTCGCCCGCGCAGGTCAAGGCAATCGTTCAGCTTGTCTCGTCAAGCGTTCCCTATCTGCCCGCAGAAAATGTATCGGTGGTCGATGACGATGGAAATCTGCTGAGCGACGCCCCCAGCGAAGCGGCCATGGGGCTTACGAACGCCCAGCTTCAGCACAAGCGTCAGGTTGAGCGCGAATACCGCACGCGGATTACCCAGATCCTTGGGCCTGTCGTGGGCGAGCACAACGTGAAGGCGCAGGTTGATATTCGGCTGGACTTCACTCAGCAGGAAGTGACGTTTGAGGATTTTGACTCGCGCAGGGAAGGCCCCAAGACTCGTTCGGAGGTGCTCGCGGAGGAGCGCACTGCAAGACCGGATGCGCAGGGGATTCCGGGGTCTTTATCGAACCAGCCGCCGCCCGACGCCCGCTTCAGCCCGAATGCGTCGGCCACGCCAGAGCCGGTGGCAACCGCGGGGTCACTCAGCAAACGCAGCACGCGCAACTTTGAGCTCGACCGCACCGTGCGGCACATCAAGAACCCCACGGGCACCATTGAACGGATGTCGGTGGCGGTGGTGATTCATGATCCGTCGGCGCAGGAAGGGGCGCAGGGCGGTAAACCTGCGCGTTTCTCGGCCAATGAAATTGAGCGCCTGACCGAGCTGGTGCGCGGCACGATCGGGTTTGACGACAAGCGCGGTGACGTGGTGACGCTGGTTACCGCAAAGTTCGAACCGGTGGCTGCCGCAGGTCCCCCGGTTGCCTGGTATGAAAGCGAGACGTTGATCGGCGCGATCAAGAGCAGTGTTGCAGCGCTTGTGTTCGTGATGATTCTGCTGTTCATCGTTCGCCCGGTCATGCGTGCGTTCCTGCCAGCGCCGGTTGCCGTGCCTGATCCCAAGCTGGCTGGGCTGTTGATTGGGCCGGACGGTAAGCCGATCGTCGGGCCCGATGGCAAGCCCCTGGATGCTGCGGCGATTGCAGCGATAACGGCCGCTGCGGCTTCGGGAGCAGGTGCAGCGGGCGCCGACGGCGATAAAGGCGACAAGAAGGAAGATGGCAAGGATGGCGACAAGTCCGAAGACGACGAGTCGCTCGAAGAGGGCATGATCGAAATCGGTGATGGCGAGACGCTCGAGGAAATCAAGGCGCGCCTGAAACCCAAGAAATCAGCCATCTCTATTGATATGCTCGACACCGCGAATACTTATGATGACAAGGTTGCCGTCATCCGGATGCTGGTGTCGGAAGACTCCAAGCGCGTGGCGAGCGTACTGAAAAACATGATCAAGCAGTAAGCAATCAGACTGCTGCGGACTGCAAGGTGATGCGACATGGCTGAGGACAAGGGAAAAGCCGCTGCAAAGGGCGGCAAAGACGACAAGGCCGCCGAGAAAGATCCCAAGGCGAAAGACGCCAAGGGCGCGGCCAAAGGCGGCAAAGACGCCAAGGATCCGAAGGCGGCTGCGGGTAAAGAGGCTGAGAAGCCAGCGGCAGCGCCTGCGCCCGACGAAACCCTCAGCGGAGCGCTGGCAGCTAAGGTGCGTGAAGAGGTCGATTCGCTGTCCAACACCGAACGGGCCGCGGTGTTGCTGTTACTGCTTGGTGAGCAGCAGGCTGCGGACATCATCAAGTATTTGGATCCCAAGGAAGTCCAGGCGCTTGGTGCTGCAATGGTTGCGGTGGTCGACCTGTCGCAAGAGGCGGTGAATCTTGTACTGGATGATTTCATCGCCACCATCCGACGCCAGACGACGCTGGGCCTGGGCTCGATCGACTACGTGGAAAACGTGTTGCGCAAGGCGCTGGGTGAAGACAAGGCCGCCTCGGTGTTGGGACGCATCATGCCGGGATCAGCCAGCCGTGGCCTCGAGATTTTGCGCTGGATGGATGCACGATCGATCGCTGAAATGATTCGGCTTGAGCATCCTCAGGTCATCGCCATCATCCTATCGGTGCTCGAGTACGAGGTTGCAGCAGATGTTCTGAACTTCCTGCCGGGCGAGTCGCGTCCGGAGATCATGCAGCGTATCGGCGCCCTGGAAACGGTTCAGCCCGCTGCGATGAAAGAACTTGAGCAGATCATGAAGACGCAGTTCGCAAACAACTCGTCTGCGAAGAGCTCGAGCTTTGGCGGTGTGAAGACAGCCGCCAAGATCATGAACTTTGTGAAGGTTGACATCGAGTCGAAGCTGATGAGCGGTCTCGTTGAAATGGATCCCGACATCGCACAGCGGATCCAGGACAACATGTTCACCTTCGATAATCTGGTCAACGTGGATAACCGCAGCATTCAGGCGCTGATGCGTAACATCGAACCCGATCTGCTCATGACGGCGCTCAAGGGTGCAGATGAAGCAGTCAAGCAGAAGTTCTTCGACAATATGTCGGCTCGGGCACGCGTCATGTTCATCGACGACATGGAGGCCAAAGGGCCCCTGCGGATATCCGATGTCGAAGAGGCGCAGAAATCAGCCATGCGTATTGCGCGCAAACTGGCCGATGCGGGTGAGCTGGTGCTTGCGGGTCGCGGTGACGACTTCGTCTGATGCCGCGCTCTCGTAAACCGGTTGATCCGCTCGAGTTCCGCCCAGCGGCGGTTGATCCGAAGCGATCGCTTGAAGAGGCCTGGGAGCCCAGCCTGCTCGTGGGCGAGCGGGCGGGAGAGCTAACCCTCGATTCCGATGAGCTTACCGCTGACGATGGCCAGGGTGCAGAGGGTATCCGTGAAGACAACGGTCCGGGGTCAGCTGCCCTCGCGTCACGATTCGAGGCCTTGCCTATTGAATGGGTCACTGGCGAACCCGCGATAGAAACGCTGCGGTTTGAGTTACGTGACGGGCTTCGCTATGTCGGCGAACTTGCGGACGATGAAGACGATACCGCTGACGACGAGTCCGAATTTGTCGATGACGATGAGCGCTCGGACCTTGAAGGTGACGGCCTCGCTCGCGGACCGTTGGGGGACGAGGACGCTTACTCTACAGACACTGACGCGATTCGAGACCCGGCAGATCTGGATGAGCAGGGGGCGACGGCGCCTGATATCGCCGATGAGCTGCCTGAGGATGACAGCGCCGCGCTTGAAACGCCAGCGGCGGCCGATGACGAGCCCGCGCTGGCGGGAATCAGCGAAGAGGCTTACCTGGAGGCGCTGGACGCTGCACGTCAGGAAGCCCTGAAACAAGGCATTGAGCAGGGGCATGCCCAAGGGCTTCGCGAAGGCATGGAGCGCGGGCTAGAGGAGGGCGTTGCGCGCGGGCGCGAAGAGGCCCGCCAGCAGTTTGAAACTGAATTTTCCGAGCGCCTGCGTGACCTGGATGAATTGCTTGCATCGGTCAAGCTTGCCGGATCGGATTCACACCGGCTGTTTGCGCCCATGAAGAAACTGGCCCTGCACCTTTCCGAGCAGCTGGTTCGTGGTGAGCTGAGTCTGTCGGGCGACGCCATCAACAGACTGGTGGAGCATGCGCTGGTTGAGGTCGATCGCAGTTCGGGCAACGATCTGGTGCTTTCACTCAACCCTGAAGATGTCGAGCGCTGGACGCGCTGCGCGCCGGCGGCATTCGATGCCCTGGTCGTGCGTGCTGATCCGTCGCTGTCCATTGGCAGTGTGCGCGTCACCTCTGGGGAAAGCATTATTGAAGATCTCATCGAGCATCGCCTGAATCAGATGGCGGCGCGACTACTTGGTGAGGCACCTGCACGCGGATTTTCGAGAGTGACGTCGCTACGAATGCATGCGGGGCCTGCCGAGGACATTTCCGATGTTGGCTGACTTCAACAAGGAAGTTGACCTGGCAATTGATCGCGTCCATGCACCCGGGATTCAGCGTCGCGGCACGCTTGCGCGTGTGGTCGGGCTGACGCTGGAGGCACGCGGGATCATGGCGCCTGTGGGCTCGCAGTGTGTGGTGGATGCGGCGAATGGCCGGCAGATCGAGGCCGAGGTGGTCGGATTCCACAACGACACGCTCTACCTGATGCCCTTTCATGATGCCGCCGGCGTTGCACCAGGCGCAGCCGTCCGACTTGCAGGAAATGCCTCCACGGTCATGCTTGGCGATGCGCTGCTGGGCCGAGTCATTGACGGGCTGGGGCGGCCGCTGGACGGTAAACCTGCGCCTGATTGTCGGGATCCCGTTGGCCTGCAGGGCATGCCGCTCAATCCAATGGAGCGCGGACCGATCCGCGACGTCATCGATACCGGGGTTCGCGCGGTAAACGGCCTGCTTACCATGGGGCGCGGTCAGCGTATTGGATTGATTGCCGGATCGGGTGTGGGCAAGAGCGTCTTGCTGGGCATGATGACGCGCTTTACCAACGCGGATATCGTGGTGATCGGGCTCATTGGGGAGCGCGGCCGCGAGGTCCAGGAATTTATTACCGAATCGCTCGGCGAAGAAGGGCTTGCGCGATCGGTGGTGGTGGCTGCCCCGGCCAATGTGTCAGCGGTGCAGCGATTGAAGGCTGCGCATCTTGCGCATGTGATTGCTGAGTATCACCGGGATGCGGGCCGACACGTGCTGCTTCTGCTCGACAGTCTCACGCGCGTGGCGCATGCACAGCGCGAAATTGGACTTGCCATTGGTGAGCCCCCTGCGTCCAAAGGCTATCCGCCCTCGGTCTTCAGCCTGCTGCCGAACCTGATCGAGCGGGCGGGCGTGGGGCGTGGCGGGCACGGGTCGATCACAGCAATCTACACGGTGCTTGCCGAGGGTGATGATCGATCTGACCCGATTGTTGATATTGCTCGGGCGTCACTCGATGGTCAGGTGATGCTTTCGAGAGCGCTTGCCGACGCAGCGCACTACCCGGCAATCGATCTGACTGGCTCGGTTTCCCGGGTGGCGCAGAACATCCTGCCCCCTGAGCAGCTTCGAATCGCGAACCGGTTCCGTCGGCTATGGACGCTCTATCAGCAAAACGCAGACCTGATTCAGGTGGGCGCCTATCAGCCGGGAACCAATCCTGAGCTCGACGAGGCCATTCGCATGCGACCGCAGCTTGAGCAGTTCCTTCGTCAAGATATGCATGAACGTGCCGATTACCCTTCTACGGAAAACGGTTTGCTCAGAGTGATGGGAGGCTGATATGGATCGGCGTAATTGCTGGGAAGTTTTGTTTGATCGAAGTTCCAAGGCTGTCGAGCTTTCCAGGCAGGGTTGCCTTCGGGCAGCTACCCGAGTCACCCAGCTAGAGGCTCAGATGCAGCGCCTTCAGGAACTGCATGCGGATTACACACGGCGACTGCTCGAGGGGCAGGACAGGGCTCACGGAATTTCTCAAACGGTTTCTTACCGAAACTTTTTGGTGCAGATCGGCGCCCTGATGGACCGCACCGTACAAGATCTGAATGCTGCTCGTGCAGTGCATGCCGCCGCGTTGCGTGACCTGCAGCGGACCGAGCAGGAGCAGAACAAGTACGAAGCGCTGATTGAGCGCGAAGATCTTAAAGCGAGCGAGGCTGCGGAGAAGGCCGAACAGCGTGCCTTCGAGGAACTTGCGATCAGTCGGTATCTTCAGCAGCAGCGCAGCAACGCATAAAAACGAAACGGGCCCGCTTGGGGCCCGTGTTGTCTGCGATCGGGGTTTGCCCGATCTGCGTTTACGCAGCCATCCGCGAAACCGAAGCATCCACCGGCGGCTGAATGGTTGCCCAGGCCTGGCGAATTTCGACCATCAAACCGCGGATTTCTGAGACGATGGAGGGATCATTGTTGGCGTTTGCGTGAATCAGGCGACGCGACACGTAGGCATACAGTTCGTCGAGGTTGGAGGCAAGTTCGCCACCTTTTTCGTGATCCAGCGAAGCCTGCAGACCCAAAACGATGCGGCTGGCGCGAGAGATGCTCTCCCACTTGCCGTTGATGTCATTGCGCGCAATCTGGGCTTCAGCCAACACCAGACTGTCGATCAGTGCGTCGAACATCATCTTGATGAGGCCGACCCGGTCTGAGTTGGCGACATCCGCCTGGACCTTGACCGCCCCGTACTCACCCAGCCCGCGCTTGTTCATTCGCATGTTTTTGCTCCAGCAACGTTTTCCGACCTAAGACAGGTATCGGCGGCAAACCGACCGACTTGAGGCGCTTCCGCAGGCTTTCGACCCGTGGCGTCCAGGGGCTTTCCTGGCCGTACTAGAGGTATCGGAGTCTGGCGCGCGGTCTTGAGCCCGGTCAATGATTGAACCGTCTGTCGCGTAGCGCGGACCGTCCAAGGGAAAGCCATTGCCTGAAGCGTGATTCCGGTGCCAACTCGCTCATCTGGGTATCTCACCGAATCGTGAGGAAATGGCATGAACGCACCCGAATTCGCCTCAAGCCCTCATCCGGTCTGCACCACATCGGAGGCGGCAAGACGCCTCGGCGTGTCCAGCACCACCGTCCAGGTCATGGCGGAGCGCGGCGAACTGAAGGCCTGGAGGACTCGTGGGGGGCATCGGCGGATCAGTGTCGACTCGGTGGAGTCGATTCAACGGCAGCGCAGCGCCATGGTGGGAAGCCATCGTCCCGAGGCCGCCGCGCTATGCGTGCTGGTGATGGAGCACGGGGGCGACGGCGCTGAGTCGTATGCCGCAGCGCTGCGAGCGTGGGGCTGGCCGCTTCAGGTGCTCAGTGCAGCCGATGGATTGGAGGCATTGCTGTTGATTGAACGGCGGCGGCCGGACATCGTGATCATGGACATGGAATTGCCGCGGTTTGATGGTCTGGCGTTTACGCAGACGCTTCGCGGCCATCATGAATTTGACGCCGTGCAGATCGTTGCGCTGGCGGGAACCGCGGGTGCGTCCAGCGGACTTCGCTCAGGCGCAATTGCTGGCGTGGCGGTGTATGCGAAGCCCGTATCCATCGAAAAACTGCAAGGCTTTATCGAAGCGCATCTGCTTCGGCAAAGTTTTGCCGCCCCTTCGCCCGTGGAGGCCGATTCGCTGCGCGAGGCAAGGGGCGGGGCTGTCGCTGCGCGCCTTACCTCGGGCGCATCGCGTCAGCGATCCCAGGGCGCTACCGAGGCTGCGTCCGCCGCGTAGCGCTGTTGCGCTGCAGCAAGGGTTGCGTGATCAATATTTCCCCCGCGTGCCAGCGCTTCAAGGGCCGCAAGAACAATCTGTTGGCGGTCGACCTCGAAGAACTGTCTGAGATGCTGACGCGTGTCGCTGCGACCGAAGCCGTCGGTGCCCAGTGTGACCAGCCTTGCATCAACATATTCGGCAATAAGTTGGGGCCAGGCGCGCACATGGTCGGTTGCGGCGACGATGGGCGCGGGTCCGGGCAGCAGGCGCTCAAGGGTGCTTTGCGTGGTTTTGCCCGAGCTGGAGTCGTCGAGTCCGAGTCGGCGGGAACGCTCGATTTCACGCGCCTCGCGCGCAAGCTCGGCGAAACTGGTGACCGAAAAGATCTCGGTTGAGATGCCCCAGTCGCGTGTCAGCATGTCGCCTGCAGCGATCACCTCGAGCAGAATCGTTCCCGACCCAAGCAGTCGGATCGTGGGCGCAGCGCCTGCCTTGCCGGGGCCTGCGGTGTGTGCGGCAAAGCGATACATGCCATGCAGCAGATCGCCTTCGACGCCCTCGGGTAGCGACGGCATCGGATAGTTCTCGTTCATCAGCGTGATGTAGTGGAACTCATCGCGCTGCTCGGACAGCATGCGCTGCATTCCATGGCGCAGGATGATCGCGAGTTCTCCGGCAAAGGCGGGATCCCATGCCCGGCAGTTAGGCACCATTGACGCCATGACCAGGCTGGAGCCGTCCTGGTGCTGGAGGCCCTCTCCGCCGAGCGTCGTGCGCCCTGCCGTGGCGCCAAACAGAAACCCACGGCTTCGTTGATCAGCCCCGGCCCAGATCAGATCGCCCACCCTCTGAAAGCCGAACATGGAGTAGTAGATGTACACCGGCAGCATGGGTACACCGTGCACGCTATACGAAGTCCCGGCAGCAATCCACGATGACATGGCACCCGCTTCGGTGATGCCTTCTTCGAGTAACTGCCCGTCGCGGGCTTCGCGATAGGCCAGCATGGAGCCAGCGTCTTCGGGCTCGTAGTTCTGGCCGTCCGGTGAATAGATTCCGATTTGCCTGAACAGACTGGCCATGCCGAATGTTCGGGCTTCATCGGCAACGATTGGCACGATACGCGGGCCCAGCTCACGATCTTTCAGCAGCCCCGACAGCATGCGAACGGCGGCCATGGTTGTGGACATTTCCTTGCCCGCGGCCTCCAGGGCAAAACCACCCCATTGCGCGATGGCCGGAACCGAGAGCGGTGGCGCACTGGCGCGGCGCGCAGGCAATGCCCCGCCAAGGTCGGCACGGCGCTCTCGCAGGTAGCGCATTTCGGCAGAGTCATCGGCGGGTCGGTAAAAGCGAAGCGCCGCAAGGTCTTGGTCGGACAACGGGAGTTGGAAGCGGTCCCGGAATGCCTTGAGTGCATCAACATCGAGCTTTTTTGCCTGGTGCGCGGTCATGCGGGATTCGCCGGCACCTCCCATACCAAACCCTTTCTTGGTTTTGGCAAGGATGACGGTTGGGCGGCCGGTGTGCGACCTCGCTGAAGCGAACGCCGCGTAGAGCTTTCTGAAATCGTGTCCGCCGCGCTTCAAAGAATCGATTTCCGCTGCGCTCATGTGGGCAACGAGCGCCTGTACCGCGGGATCGCGTCTGAAGAAATGTTCGATGTTGTAGGCGCCGTCTTTGGCGCCCAAGGTCTGGTATTGACCGTCGACGGTACTGGCGAGGGCTCTCAGCAGCACGTTGTCGCGATCACGCGAGAAGAGGGCGTCCCAGTCGGACCCCCACAGCACCTTGATCACATTCCATCCGGCGCCCGTGAACAGTGATTCAAGTTCTTGGATGATTTGACCGTTTCCTCGCACCGGTCCGTCAAGTCGCTGGAGGTTGCAGTTGATGATGAAGGTGAGATTGTCGAGTCGCTCGCGGGCGGCGAGAGTGAGACCGGCAATGGATTCCGGCTCATCCATCTCCCCATCCCCAAAGACGCCCCAGACATGCCGACCCTGTTCCGGGATCAGGCTGCGGTGCTCGAGGTAGCGCATGAAGCGCGCCTGATAGATGGCGTTGAGTGGGCCCAGACCCATTGAACCGGTGGGAAACTGCCAGAAGTCTGGCATCAGCCAGGGGTGGGGGTAGGAGCTGAGACCGTGACCGCCGATTTCCTGCCGATAGTTGGCAAGTTGCTGCTCATCAAGCCGGCCTTCGAGCCAGGCGCGCGCGTACACCCCAGGCGCAGAATGGGGCTGCAGGAACACCAGATCGGACTGGCGCGACTCGGTTTGCCCTCGGAAGAAGTGATTGAAGCCGAGCTCGAAAATTTCAGCCGCTGAGGCGTACGAGGCGATGTGTCCGCCCAACTCGCCGTATGCCTGATTGGCGCGCACCACCATGGCGAGCGCGTTCCACCGCATGATCGCGGTCAGGCGCTCTTCGATTGCGATGTCGCCGGGGAAAGGCGGCTGAGAGTCAAGCGGGATGGTGTTTCGATAGGCGGAGAACGGCTGCACATGAGGAACGATGCCCAGCGCCTGCGCGCGTTCTTCGAGGCGTTCGAGCAGATAGAGCCCCCGGTCGGAGCCTGATTCACGCACTGAGGCTTCGAGTGCCTCGAGCCACTCGAGGGTTTCCTGAGGGTCGGTGTCAACCGCGTCGGCGATGGATTTTGCGATGAGGTCGTGTGCTTCTCGGCCGCTCATTGACTGTCTCCTGTTCGAGCGGGACTATAGGTGAGCCGCTGAAGCATCGGGTGCTGAAATGGGTGGTTTAATCGTATGCCCTAAGCATAAAATGCTGTGTATTCAATTTTTACTGGGATGACATGCTGAAAAGCTCTGTTTCAGTCGATGCCACCGATATCCGCATCCTTGAAGAACTGCAGCGCAACGCCAAACTCACCAACGTTGAATTGGCTGCCCGGGTCCATCTGTCGCCCTCACCGTGCCTTGCCAGGGTTCGCGCGCTTGAAAAAGCGGGTGTCATCAGTCGATATGTCACGCTGCTTGATCCGATCCGGCTTGGCCAGGCGGTCAGCGTATTCATTCAGGTGCGGCTTGAGCAGCAGGTTGAGCGTTCGCTGAAAACATTCGAGGCTGCGATTTCAGCCTGGCCGGAGGTCATGGAGTGTTATCTCATGACGGGCGATTCAGACTACATGCTGCGCGTGGTGGTGGCCGATATTCCAGCGTTCGAGCGGTTCATTCTTGAGCGGCTGTCAAAAATTCGCGGCGTCGCCAATATTCGCTCGAGCTTTGCCCTGAAGCAGGTGAAGTACGAAACGGCGCTGCCGCTGGGCAACCGCTGAAGCAGGGTCAGGTCGAGATACTGGCCGCCAGTGCGCTGGCACAGGAAGCCTCGACCTTCAGTGACAGCAGTTCGTCAGCGCGTGTTCGGCCAATGTTCAGTGCGGCGATAGGGATGCCGCGCTCTGAGGCCCTGCGCGCGTAACGATATCCGGAGTAGACCATCAGCGAGGACCCCACCACCAGCATGGCATCGGCCTGGTCAAGCCAGCTGAGTGCGGTGCGAACGCGTTCGGTGGGAACCGACTCGCCAAAGAATACGACATCAGGCTTCAGGGTACCGCTGCAGTGGCGGCAGTCTGGCACCTGGAACTGATCGAACTCATCAGACTCCAAATCGGCATCCCCGTCGGGTGCACGGGTTGCGGCAAGGTGCAGCCAGGTGGGGTTGGCCTGTTCGAGCTGCTTCTGGTGGTGGCGCCGCAGCACACGGGCGCTGCACTGCAGGCATACCACCGTATCAAGCCGACCATGCAGATCAATGACGTCACGATGCCCCGCCGATTGATGCAAACCGTCGACATTCTGGGTGACAAGTCCGGCGAGCCGGCCTTGGCGCTCAAGCGCGGCAAGCGCCTGGTGCGCAGCGTTGGGCTGAGCCCGCCCGAAGGCGCGCCAGCCGATCATGGAGCGTGCCCAGTAGCGCTTGCGCATGAGCGGGTCTGCGCTGAATGCCTGCCAGGTGACTGGCTGCTTCCGAGCCCATTCACCCGAGGCATCGCGATAGGCGGGAATCCCCGATTCAGTGCTGCACCCGGCACCGGTCAGGACGAACAGACGTCGCGATCGCTGCAGGAAATCAGCCAACTCAGGGTGTTCGCGCGTGAGCATCTCGGAGAACTGAGGGGGTTCGGAAGCCCGAATCGTACCTTGGCTGATAAAATAGCCAAAGGGAGAGTTGGCAGAGCGGTTTAATGCACCGGTCTTGAAAACCGGCGACGCTGCAAGGCGTCCGTGAGTTCGAATCTCACACTCTCCGCCACGAGGTCAATCTAAGCGTGAGTTCCAGACCAAATTAGTTTGGCCACCCATCATCCAGCCCATCATCTTGAAATCGCTTGGCAGCGTCTAGACGGATTGTGGATCGCCGATTCGTCCTCCTGGCCCTTCCTCTCGCCAGCCCCCCTCGAACTCCCCCGCGTTTCACACACTCTTTGAAGTCGGCGGGCGCTTGATCCGATCAGTGAACGGTGCGATGCTTTCTGACCGCAGATCAGCGCTACGGGGGCGTGATGGGTAAGCATACTTGGCAAGGTTGGCAGACTTCGGTCGACGGCGCGGCACAAGCGACGACCGGGATGCTGTTTGGCGCCAACCTGCGCTCGCAGCCGGGTCATCCGAGATAGGCGCGGAACATTTCATAATCGTCTGAAAGCGCGGTCGCTTCAGACTGTTGAACAATGACGCCCGACCGGATGATGTAAACGTAGTGCGCAACCTGCAATGCCATCCGGACGTTTTGCTCAACAAGCACGATGGTCTGCCCGCTCGCGTTGAGCTCGCGAATGATGCGGACCAACTCCTGAACGATGATCGGTGCGAGTCCGGTTGATGGCTCATCGAGCAACAGTACGTTGGGTCTTGACATCAGCGCCCGACCGGTCGCGAGCATCTGCTGCTCGCCGCCCGACAGGGAACCCGCGCGCTGCCCTGCTCGCTCCCGCAGTCGCGGGAAACGGTTGAAGATTCCGGCGAGATCCTGTTCGATTTCAGGGCGAGTCGCGCGTCGAACGAATGCGCCGATCTCGAGGTTTTCGTAAACAGTCATCTCGGGGAACAGTTGACGCCCCTGGGGCACCACTGCGATGCCGTGTTGCAGGATCCTGTGGGATGGGAGACGCTGTAGCTCGACACCATCAAGTGTGATCGTGCCAGCGGAGGGTGGCAACACGCCGCTGATGGCATTGATGGTCGATGTCTTGCCTGCGCCATTTCCACCGAGCAATGCAATGACCTTGCCACGCGGTACGGACAGGCCCACCCCCCTCAGCACCTTGAGCGAGCCATATCCCGCCTCGAGATTTCTGACTTCAAGCATGATCGTCGTCTCCCAGGTAAGCGATCTTTACCTGTGGATCTGAAGACACCTGCTGCGGTGTTCCCCGTGAGATCACCTTTCCTCGATCGAGGACTGTCACCCGGTCGGATACGTCGAGTACCAGCGACAGCACATGCTCGACCAGGATGATGGTCAAGTTCCAGTCGTTCCGAAGTCGTCGCAACAACTGATTCAGCGCTGTCACTTCACTGGGGCTGAGACCAGCGGCGGGTTCGTCAAGCATGACAATCTTCGGGCGCGATACCAGTGCCCGAGCAATTTCAGCCAGGCGCTGCTCAACAAAGGTAAGTTCAGCGGGCACCCGGAAAAGGGCGCCTTCGATTCCCAGCATCCGGACGATGTCGAGTACCTGCTGTTGCGCCAGATCCTCAGCGCGACTCCGACCGCTCCACGAGAAAAGGGAACGCCAGACGGGCTCGCGAATCTGATCATGCAGACCGATCAGTATGTTTTCCAGGACGGTGAACTGCGGAATCAGTTGCACCGACTGAAAGGTGCGCCGCATGCCGAGGCTGGCACGGTCGTGTGGTGCAAGCGCCGTGATGTCCACTCCGGCCAGCTCTACACGCCCGGAAGCGGTAGCAACAAGTCCAGAGAGCGCATTAAAAAAAGTTGTCTTTCCAGCGCCATTCGGTCCGATCAATCCGTGGATTTCGCCCTCAGTGACTTCGAGCGTAGCCTCGTTTACAGCGATCAGTCCGCCAAATCGGACCGTCAACCCGCTGGCGCTCAAAAGGAGTGGGCTCATTTTCGCCCCTCTTGGGATGCATGGGAGCGCTGCCGTTGTTCAAGGTCCCGCCAGTTGCGAACCAGGATCTCGCGCGGCAACCACCCCTTCCGCTTTCCGAGTCCGGCGATTCCGTCCGGCATGAACAGGATGAAGATCACCAACGTGAAGCCGTATATGATCTCCTGCAGCCATTGGAAGTCGCGCAACAACTCAGGCAGGGCCGTGAGCACCACCGCTCCGATCACCGATCCATACATGCTGATGAGGCCGCCGATCACAACCAGCGAGAAATGCACCACCAGTTGAAACAGACCAAATCCGTCCGGAACGATAAATCCGAGCGCGAGTGCGAACAGTCCGCCGCCGATCCCAGCATAAAACGAACTGAGTGCGAAAACGTAGAGTTTGGTCTTTGTGACGTTGATGCCGCTGCACTGCGCGACGATTTCGTTCTCGCGCAACGCGACCAGTGCGCGGCCAAAGCGCGACGTCACCACGCGCTGACCCAGAACGTACAAAGTGGCGGCCACGAACAGGATCACGTACGCCATCGGGTGATCGCCGGTGAGCTTGTAGCCGAACAGTTGGGTCGGCGGTAGTGATACCCCGTCGGTACCGAGCGTGACCGTTTTCCAGTGAATCAGAATCCACTGAATGAGCTCGGCGAAGGCGAGTGTGACGAGTGCGAGATAGACCCGCTTCATCCTCATGGCGGGCAGTGCGACGAGCGAACCCACCAGCATCGCCGCCACCCCGGCCATTGGCAGGGCGATCCAGAATGGAAACGCCAGCCGGCTCATCAGTAGCGCACATGCATAAGCGCCGATCCCCATCAGCGCCGCGTGCGCGAAAGCGAATTGCCCCGCATAGCCCAGAAGAAAATTGAGCCCGATGCCGACGACCACGTAGATCATGATCAGATTCAGCACGTACTGGACATAGCGATCGGTAAAAAAAGGGATCGCCAGAAGGATGGGGATGAACAGTCGTCTGACCCACAGGTGTATGGTGTCCCAGGGCATGATCAGACCCGATGAATTGGCTTGACGCCGAAGAGGCCGTAGGGCCGTACGAACAGTACGATGATGATCACGCAGTATGCGGAGATATGTTCGAACGCGGTCGAGACATACCCGCCCACCAGTTTTTCGATGACCCCGATCAGCAGGGCACCGACAATCGCGCCCGGAACGCTCTCGAACCCGCCAAGTACAGCGGCAGCGAAACCCTTCAGAAGGAAGTTCCCACCCATATCGGGGTAGAGCAGCGAACTCGGGCCCAGCAAAACGCCCGCCGCGCCGCCGATTGCGCAGGCGAGCGCCCAGGTTAGGGAGAACACCCGCCCAGTGTTGATGCCGACGAATTTTGCACCCAGCAGATTTTGCTGGGTGGCTCGCATCTGCTTGCCAAGAGTGGTGATCCGGAAGAACACAAACAGCATGGTCGTCAGCGCCACGGCGACAGCGATGGTGATCAGGTTCTGCAAGGTGACGATCGCTTGTCCAATCTGAATGGGTTGCGCATCAGGAAATAGCGGTGGAAAGGTGTAAAGGTCCGCGCCAAACGGCACGCGCGCAAGACCCTTGAAGGCGAACGACAGTCCGACGGTCACCATTGCAAGGGTAATGTGGTGATGATGAGCGAGTCGCCGGAAAAACAGTCGCTCGGTGACGGCTCCCAGCAGTCCGCAAAATACGATTGCAACCAGGAATGACGACATGTAATCCAGCCCGACAATCCGGTATGCGGTGTAGCCCGCGAACGCGCCGAACATCAGCACTTCGCCATGCGCGAAATTGACCACGTCCTGGGTCTTGTAGATGAGGACCAGACCAAGGGCAACTAACGCGTAGAGGCTACCGTTCGCAATCCCCGCGAGGGTGAGCGTGAGAGCATCCATCGGGTTCTCCGATTGGCGGGGCCTGCGTTCGGCGCCGTGTGGCGATGGACGCAGGCCGTCAGGCAGACTCAGTTTGACTTGAAGGTTTCGCCGGCGTTCACAATCTTGCCGCCGCGAAGCGCCCACATCGTTCCTGTGTTGCATCCCTGGCGTTTGTTCGGACCGAAGTTGACCTTGCAGTAACCGGGGCCAGCATTGCCGTCGCGAGTGGATTCAAGCGCATCGACAAATTTTTCGCGGGTCAGGTTGGGGCCCGCGCGCCGCAAGGCATCAATCACGGTCAGGGCGCCGGACATGCCGTAAAAGGACAGCGATTGCAATTTGTCCTTTGGGAAATACTTGGCATAAATATCGGCGTACTGCTTCATTTCCGGGCTGTCGATTGGTCCGATCAGGAAAGCGCCAACGTGCACGTTTTTCATCGCGGCTTCGCTGCCCGCACGCTGCGCCAGATCAACCAGGTCCATCACCGCTGTGGTGCCCAGGAACTGTCCGCCAAGTCCATATTTTTGAGCGTCACGCAGGAACACCGCTGACTCTCCCGGGTAGAGCAGGAACATCGTTACGTCAGGCTTTGCCTCGCGAAGCCGCAACACCTGGGAGGTTGCGTCATTGGCCTTGGACTCAAGCACGACGTCTGCGACAAGCTCAAATCCGGCCTCTTTGTAGCTGGCGTAGATCGCCTTGGCCTTGGCCTCCGCCCATTCATTGGCATGCTTGATGACAGCGATCCGCTTGGCATTTGGAATGGTCTTGGCGAACTTGATCATCGTGACTCCGTCACCGGAACCGGGCAGGGTCGTCGTGAATACATAGCGGTTGGGCGGATCCGAGATTGCATCGAGTGTGGCTGCCATCACCATCATCGGAACCTTGTTCTCGACAAACTCCGGCTTGGCAGCAACGACTGCCGCACTGCAGCTACCACCATGTATCGCGAACACCTCATCGCGGTGCACCAGCTTTTTGACAGCTGCCCGGGTCTTTGCGGGATCGCACGCGCCGTCTTCGTGAACGATCTCGATCTTGCGGCCATGGATGCCGCCTTGGTCGTTGATGGCGCGATAGATCGCGATGGCGCCGTTGTTGATGGGGTACCCGTAGATGCTGACTGCGCCGGTCAGCGGCCCGAACATGCCGAGCTTGATCGTGTCCTTTGTGACGCCAGGTTCCGCCTGCGCGGTGCCGAGTGCAAGCACCGCGAGGCAGGCGCCCAGCGCGATTCCGTTGATGGATGATTTCATTCGTTTCCTCCTTGGATTGTCTAGGGTGCGTTGATTGGTTCAGCCGCTGCGCACGGCTTTATTGCGGGTCTTTCGGACGGGTGAGGCCTTTCGGGCGAGGCTTGCGCGAAGGCGAGACGTGGCCCTCTCGTCGATGCAACGCGCCTCGATGTCTATGACCACCCCATAGTCGCGCGCTGCGGCCTCGAGACTGACGAGCCCATCGAGCACGTCGCGCAGCACGTCGGTAGGCGCCCGCGCGAGAGGCTTGCCTGATCCACCCGCACCTGAGGTGCGCCAGCTGATGAGGTCGCCGCGATTGAGTCGATACGTTCCCTTCGAATGCAGCAATCGTTCAGTGCGCGTACCCGGGTTCAGGATCGTCATTCCCTTGGCACCTGGCAGGCCGCCTGATAGTCCGTAGGGGGGAATCTTGTGCCGGTCGCCGAGATTGGTGAGCGTGACGGCGTCGGTGAGGATTCGAAGATCCTTACGCAGCCCGCACCCGCCCCGGAATTGCCCCGGGCCTGCCGAATCGGCAATCAGTTCGAGCCGTTCGATCAGGACTGGGTTGCGGCTCTCCTGTATTTCAATGGGGACGTTGGTGCCGTTCCAAGGGGAAGAAGTCGCTTCGATACCGTCTTTCGCCGAGCGGGCCCCAATCCCGCCGATGATGGACTCCCAACAGATGAAGGGGCGCCCCGTCGCCGGGTGCTCCCCACCCATGTTGGGGTTGAAGAAGTGAGCTGTGGCCGCGATCGTCCGCTCTGGTGCTGCCTGGGCGAGTGCACCCATCACGACCTCGTATATCCGGTGCGAGACCACGGCTCGACCACCGCACGGCGCCGGGTGCCTGGCATTGAAGAAACTTCCTTCGGGGGCGCTTACCGAGATCGTACGAATGATGCCTTCGTTCTGAGGGGCTGCCGGAAGGGTCACACTCTTGACTGCCGCGATGCAGTACGCGGTGGTGTAATGAAGGTACGAATTCATCCCAGCTTCGCGCTGGCCGCTGCTGCCGGTCCAGTCGATGGTGATCCCGAGCCGGCCAATTTCCAGCGTCACGCGCGCCCGGATCGGCTCTGTATCGGGACCTGAGTCATCCATCCAGTCCTCAAAGACGTACCTCCCTGGTCTCAGGTGCCCGATCGCATCGCGCATCTGCGCTTCGCTGCGTTCAATCAATTCCTCCATCGCGTCACGCAAAACCCCTGCGCCGTAAAGCCGCGCAAGATCCTGCATCCGGCGGGCCCCGGTGAGGTTGGCAGTAAATTGCGCCCTGATGTCGCCGATGACATCGGGTACGCGCACATTGGCCTCGATGATTCTCAGGATGTCCCGAACGGGTTGCCCACGGTCGTAAATTCGCGTGGGCAGGAGACGCAGCCCTTCCTGGTAATTGTCCTGGATACCTGTGATCGTCTGAGACCCTGAAGCGGACCCGCCAATGTCGATCTGATGCGCGATGTTTACGGCAAAGCCAAGCAGCGTTCCATCGAGGAATACTGGGCTCACCATGTACACATCGGGCAGATGACCGGAGCCGATTCCCGGGTCATTGCTCACGATGGCATCGCCCTCGTTGAGGGTATTGACGGGATAGTCCTCAAGCATCCGTTTGACTGCGAATGCCATGGATCCGAGATGGCCCGGGCTGTAATCTCCCTGCGCGACCATGCGCCCCTGCGCATCAAAAATTCCGGTGGAGAAATCCGATCCCTCTCGCACCGCAACCGAATAGGCGGTCCGCGTCAGCGTGACGCCCATTTCCGCAGCCGCCGAGATCAGACCGCCCCAGATGACCGACAAGGTGATCGGATCGACTGCGTTGCGGTGTCCCGCGGACGGAGTGGGGATCCGGCCTTTCGTGCTCCGCTGCGGGCCGCCGCTTCGATTGCGCGCCATTACTGAAGGTCCAGGATCACGTGGCCATGGTCATCGACCAGTGCCTCGCTGTTGGGTGGAATCACGATGGTGGACTCGCGTTCTTCGATTATCGCTGGCCCACGGAAGCGATCGCCGGCCTCAAGTCGGTCGCGGTCGAAGACATGGGTGTTGGTAAACCCGTGGCTCTCGGGAAAGTAGACCGGGCGCGAGCCCTTGAGAGCGCCGTCCGGCAGTCCATCTCCCGCCGGAAAACGTTTTGTCGAGAGCGCGGGGCCGGGGGATGACGCCGTCACGCGATAGTGGACGATTTCAATCGGCGATCCAGCGTCTGTCGACCTGTCACCATACGCTTGCGCGTAGGCATCGAAAAACAGTGAGCGAAGGCTTTCGACATCGGCGGCACGATAGTGGCCCGGAGGCAATGCAACGGTGATTTCGTAGCCCTGACCCGCGAACCGCATGTCGGCGCTGCGGGCTGTCTGCATCCCGCGACGAAGGCCGCTCGCCGCGAGTTGATCTCGCCCCTGGTTCTCGAGATCCTCGAAAATAGCATTGATTGTTTTTACGCTATCGGCTGTGAGCGAGCTGATGCTGGTGCGGGCGAGGTCAAATGAGGGATCGCCCATCAGTAAGCCAATGGCGGTTTCAACGCCTGCGCCAAATGGGAATACCACCCGGGTGCCGCCCAGCATCCGGGCCAGCCGAGCGCCATGTACCGGTCCGGCGCCGCCGAAGGGGATCTGTGTAAAGAGGCGTGGATCCTTTCCCCGGCCGACCGACACCACGCGGGCAGCCTGGGCCATCTGGGCTGTGACTACCTCGTGGACGCCCCAAGCGGCTGCGATCGGGTCGATACCCAGTGGAACTGCGATCTGGGCTGCAATCGCGCGCGCCGCCGCCTCGCGGTTGAGTCGCATGCTGCCACCGAGGAAATAGTCGGGGTTCAGGTAGCCCAGTAAAAGGTCAGCATCGGTCACCGTCACGCGCTGTCCGCCACGTCCGTAGCAGATCGGACCGGGCACGGAACCTGCACTTTCCGGGCCCACCATTATCGCGCCCAGCTCGACCCGCGCGATCGACCCGCCACCCGAACCGATCTCGACCAGATCGATCGCAGTGATGTTGATCGGCAACCCGCTGTTTTTCTTCAGGTGGATCATGTCCACCTCGAACTGGCCCGTCAACGCGGGTTGTCCGCCCTCGATGAGACAGACCTTGGCGGTTGTGCCGCCCATGTCGAACGAGAGCAGGTTATTGGTTCCTGCAGAGGTCGCATGACGCGCCGCTGTCAAGACTCCCGCCGCAGGTCCGCTCTCAATGACTCGAATCGGGAACCGTCCGACCACTTCGGGTGTAGCGACACCGCCATTGGACTGCATCACGAGAAGTCGCCCCTTGAATGCCTTGTCACGAAGGCCGGCCTCAAGCCGTCGGATGTAGGCTGAGACGACCGGCATGACGTAGGCGTTGAGTGCTGTCGTGTTGGAACGCTCGTATTCGCGATACAGCGGCGATACTTCACTCGAAATGGAGACGGCGATCGCCGGCGCCTCTTCAGCAAGAATTTCTGCTGCACGCTGCTCATGAGAGGGATTTGCGTAGGCATGCAGGAAGCAGATCGCGACCGACGCGACCCCTTCGGCCTTCATCTGTCGCGCTGCCCGTCTCACGGCACGCTCATCGAGCGGCGTATGGACCGTGCCATCGTGCCGGATTCGCTCCGGCGCTTCCCAAATGTGGCGTCTGGATACGATTGGGGCTGGCTTATCCACGTTGTTGTCGTAGAGGTCCCAGCGTTTTTGACGGGCAATAAGGAGAACGTCGCGAAAACCGCGCGTTGTCAGCAGGCCGGTCCGTGGTCCATGACGCTGGATGACCGTATTGGTGGCGATTGTGGTTGCATGAATCGCGCGGGCGAGATCAGAGGCTTTGACACCGGCGTCGGACAACAGACTGTCGAGACCCGCCAATACTGCCCGCGACGGATCATCCGGAGTTGTCAGAACCTTGCCAAGACGCGTCTGCCCGGTCGCGTCGTCAAACAACGCGAAGTCGGTGAAGGTTCCGCCGACGTCGATCCCAACGTGATACGCCATGGGGCTGGTCGTCTCCGGCCGCGTTGTGCCCCAATCTGCGTAAGGCCAGCGAATGGGCTCAACAAATTGAAAGAGGCTGGGCCCGGAGCGTCGAAACGGCACTTCGCACCGGGTTCATCCGACTGTACTATCGATCTTTGACAAGCGTCAACAGTGTGAGTGCGGTCTGATAGCCGCAACGTTTCGTTCGCTGTGGCGCATGTGCCAAGAGTTCCTTCATAGCGGAGCACGCCCATGTCCCAAGACGCTAACCGTTCCGTCGCTCAGCCGGTTGAACCGCTGGTGCATCGCGATCGTGCGAAAGCCGCCATGCAACGCGCGTCGCTCGATGCCTTGTTCGGCTGTGAGGACGCCAACCTCTACTATCTTTCGGGACATGCCCCTGACTCGGTGTTGTGCCACTTTTACGATGAGTGGGCGGTGGCGATCCTGCCGTGCCATGAAGTACCTGCGTGTCTCGTCACATCCGAGTACGACATTGCCTATGTTGCAACGCATCGCACCTGGATGCCGGAGGTGCGTTTCTATGGCGCCGAATGGTCAAGCGCGTCCGGGCTCATGAAAAAGATCCATGCCGGCGAAGGTGTTGATACCGATCTGCGACCGCATCTTCGCGAACTCTATGACCAGACGCGCTCGCTACGATCATCGGGCTTGCTCGATGCGGTAGCCGCGTATATCGAGCAGCACCTTCCCCGCGGCGAGATTCGACTGGGATTTGATGACGTCAGGTTGGGGCATATGGTTGCGCAACGGGTGGGTGACCGTTGCACGATCGTTGATGCACGTTGGATTTTCCGTGAGATCCGCGTCGTGAAGACCGAAGCGGAAATTGCCATGCTGCGGCACGCGGCACGGGTTAATGAGCAGGCTTTGGCCGCGGCTGGCAACAACATCCAGTCAGGCGGGCGCTGGTCCAACATGGTGGATGCGTTTCGCGAGTCATTGACCAGCCACTCGGCAAAGCCTGCAGGCGAGCGCGGCATGTTATTCGGCGCTGGACCGGACGGCAGCTTTGTACTCGACCATGACTATGTTGCTGGCAAGCGGTTTGCTCGCGGTGATGCCGTCGTACTCGATGCGATTTCGATTTGGCGTCTTTATTATGCGGACATGGCTCGCACTGCTACCGTCGGTGAGCCAACGGCTCGCCAGTCGAGCATTTTCAAGGCTGTTCAGGAGGTTCTGGAGGACGCCGAGCAGTTGTTGCACACGGGAGTGCACACCCGTTCAATCGAGGAGCATGCCGCGCGGATGCTCACCGCAAAGGGTCTGGAGCCGAGACTCGCAACGCTGGTCTTTCACCCAATTGGCCTCAACGTATTCGACTATGGAACGCGCGATGCGGTCACCGGCGGCTGGGTGGTGGAGTCGGAAACCGTTCTCAATTTCGAGGTGTTTTACCGCGACCCGGAAGCGGGCGGGCTGCACCTTGAGGATTCCGTCTGCGTGCGTGGCAACCGGATTGAGCGGTTGTCCACGCTGCCTCGCGACCTGGTGATCGTGCAGTGATTATTTTCTAGCGACGATCATCGTCCACGGAAATCGCCAGGCCCGATAGTCCGGTGCAAGCGTACCGGCGGCTTCTTCAAAAGGAATCACCTCCACCTCGCGAAAACCCGCTCTACGGTGTAACTCGGCAATATCAATTTCGTTCAGCGGCTCCATGAATGGCTCATTGTTGCGACGGCCGTGGGTGTAATGGATGAAGCGTTTGAACGGCTGGTCCTCCGGTACTAGGAAGTCCAGATGGACTGCCGTGCCGCCATCCGCAAGCAGGCGGTAGCTTTCCTGGACCAGACGTTCGAGGTGGGGGGGCGAGACTTCGTGCAGCAGCATGGTGCTGGTGACAGTATCAAAGCTTCCGCTCTCAAAACCGGTATCGGCGGCGTCCCTCTGCGCAAACCGCACCGTTCGGGCGCCGTCATCATGGGCATTGAGGGCGGCTACCTTGAGGCACGGTGCTGACAGATCGACAGCGGTCAACTCAAGATCGGGCTTGTCGCGATAGAACGGCCGCGTGCTTTTCCCGAAGCCGCAGCCCAGATCGATCATTTTCGAGGGATTCGCGCGGCTCAGGACCTCATTGGTGAACCGGTCGTGCAGGTCGCGATCGCGTTTGATCAGAGGCGTGGTGGTACGCGAGGCCTGCTCATAGACGAACCCGGCGAGCGAGTCGCCAGCGACGCCCTTGGGATGCTGGTGAACGTCGAACGACGTGTAGTACTTTGGCGCCTCCATATCGGGCTTGAGCCTGAGCTGTTCCAGCCGATCGGTTTCGGAGAGTTTTGCCTCGAGGGTGTCGCGTTCGGCCTCGAACCTTGGAATCAAACCGAAACGCCCCGAATATTTCATTCGTTGCAGGTGTCTCTCATACCAGGCATAGAACTGGTAAAGCGTTGTGCCACCGATCAGTTGTTGAACCTCTCGCGGGTTGGTCGGCGCCGGATTACCCTCGCGAGCCGCCGTGCTCACCGCGCGCTCATACTGGGTCTGCAGTTCCGGGTAGACCTGCGTGGACCAGTACACCTTGCAATCGAGAACAAACTGTTGGTAGGCATCGAACCTGCGATCGGGGTTTTTCATCGCGACTCCTTTGCTGTGCGGTGGTCTGGGCGGCCAAGGTACCTGGCCGCGTGAGTCAGAAACTTCAGGCGCCGCGCGATTGCTGGCGGCTGATCACGTGATCCATCAGAGCCCCGGAAAAACTGCTGCGGTCCTTGGCCAGTGCCTGCGCGGTGGAGGCATCGGGCTGGTAGGCGTCGATGTCGGCGCGGGTAATCACGCCTTTGCTGTCAAGCAGCTGCTCGATGGATTTCATCCGGTCGGACAGGACCCAGACCTCGGCGGATAAAGTCATAATCATCCCTAGCAATCGGTCGATGGCGGGGTCGTTGAAAAAGACCTGTTCGGGCTGTAGTGGTGCTCGTGTGGAGCCAGCAATGGAGTCAAGCGGCTGCATCAGATTACTCCGATAGTCGATACGTCGGACCAATTCGCGCGAATGACAGGGGCGCGCAGTGTCGGCCGGAGGATGGCTCTTTAATCTAGCACGCAACGCATCGGTCGACATCTGGGGTGACGGGTCCGGCGAAACCGGGCCTAGGATTCATACGCTTCCTCTAGGCAATCGTGGTCGCTGAGGTGCAGTGCATTGATCGAGCCTCAGCCATTGATCGACCGCGTTACCTATTGGATGGCGCAATCCTCCGGCCGAATAGGGGCTCAAGCTCCGGCGCGGCGGGATGTGATGGCAATGTCAGTTGAACGAGAGCCGTCACACGTGGGACGGTAGCAACTGGGCGGCGTGCCTCGCGGCAAGATAGCCCATCGTCAGGCCCGGCCCCAGGGTTGCGCCACCGCCGGGATAGTCTCCGCCCATCAGGTTTGATGCATTCATCAGCACCAAACATCTCGAGACCGTGATTGTCGACACCACGGTGCAGCCCAAAGCGATTGCACATCCCACTGACTCGAAACTGCTTGAGGTCGCTCGCTACAAACTCGTCGAGATCGCCAAAGAGAACGCGATCCCGCTCAAGCAAACGTTTGCGAAAGAAGGCAAAGCACTGAGGTTTCAGGCGGGCCGATATGCACACGCCCGACAGTTTCAGCGCATGCGCAAAGCGGTCAAGCGGCAGAGCGCGATTGCGCGCAAGCTCCACTCTGCCATCGATTCGAAGATGAATACGTTGAGCGAGGCTGTAAAAGGGGCGCTGGCTGCACCGCTTGCCAGAGCCCAGCAATTGATTACGCAGGCTCGTACCCGCCGACCCAAGAAGCGCGGAGCGGAGCAAGGATCGTCGACACCCAAGATTTACAGCTGGCATGCGCCGGAAGTGGCCTGCATCAATAAGGGCAGGGCGCGTACGCCCTATGAGTTCGGTGCGAAGGTGAGCATTGCGACCAGCGTGCAAGGCAACCTGATTGTCGGTGCGCGAGCGTTTGGCGGCAATCCGTTTGATGGGCACACGCTTGCCGAGCA
>Ga0169931_10001962_pt1 | contig 33793 bp, 34 predicted proteins | sample Kivu_15m_20L_FD_129675 | JGI IMG/M metagenome (GOLD analysis project Ga0169931, IMG submission 129675) | Freshwater microbial communities from Lake Kivu, Western Province, Rwanda to study Microbial Dark Matter (Phase II) - Kivu_15m_20L... | ecosystem: Environmental > Aquatic > Freshwater > Lake...
ATGTCGAGGTATGGTTGCGTCGTGGTCTTCTCCTGCACTGCTCTCCTATGTCTGGGCGATATCTTCGCCCACAAGAGCAGGTCAGTCACCTTCTAACACCCTGTCCGAAAAACCGGGGCCCCTTCTGTCTACGGACCGATACCGGCTCGTGCTATCGCGTATTCTAAAAAATACTAACGAGTATCAAACTGTGATTCTCTCTTTTACACTAGCGAGCACCTATTCTTAACTAGTTATTAAGATAGGTGTTTTATTAAACACGTAAGTTTATATGCAATCAACGCGGAATCCAGCTCGTCCACCAATTGCGATTTGGAGAAATGATTGTGTTGAGCAAATGGCTGCGGCATTCGGCGATCGTTCGTACATCGTAATTGATGTTGATAGCCGCTATAGATTCTCAGCCATACATCTTTTCCCAAGTCTTATATTAGCCGCACGAGTTTTCAATCAGCTAAAAATTAATTTTGAACCCTCAAAACACGATAATCGACCTAGTAAGTCGGTTTCTGAGCGAGTAAGACGTTGTGTTTTCCTACTAAAGAGATTTGTTCGTGCAGTTCTTGATGTCTCAATTGTGCTAAAAATTCGTCCCGAGCTATTAATCACCTTTACTGACAACGCCGAGCGATTCCATGCCATTGATCAAATACTTCATCGCATGTTGCCAGTGATAACCGTTCAAAATGGATCCCGATATTATGTTGAACGGAAAGTTTGTGGGGAGGGTTACACACACTTTTTTAATAGGCCGTCTTTCCACTCGTGTTTTTGCTCGCTAGGTGTCATTGATACTGATATGCACCGAGATTACGGATGGACTATAATTGAAAGTTATCCCGTTGGTAGTATCAGCGCAGATTTTGCTCTGCGTCGATACGATAATACTTCTCTTGTTGAATCCCAAAAGGAAAATCTAGAGATATTTTGGGTTTTAAATTCGGACATATTTCGCGAGAATTCAGTACGATTGGGATTTTTCTTGCAGAGTTACGCCGCCCAGCGAAAGGTTAAGATTATCGCAGGCATCAAGCTCCAAAAAAGTGGAATCCGGTTTGATCGATACCATCGGGAGGTAGTTGCTCGATATGGAGAGTTTGTGAGTTTTTCCTATAATACGGAGAGATCTGAAAACTTAGGTGTCGCTCTGAGGTCGGGGGTTATAGTTGGTTCTTATTCAACGCTGCTGCGCGAGGCTTTTTCTTTTGGAAAGAAGATTTATCCGATTAATTTTGGTCCGAGAGAGTTTGACTGTCATTTTGATTCGTTGGGGCTAAACTTCGCGCCTTCACAGATGGAGTTTAATCTTACGCTCGACAGTCTGCTCGCGGAGCCACAGCACGATTATCTGAAGCGCATGAAGCAAAAAATTGCCCATATTGGCGTATTTCCGCAGGATATTCGACCGATCGAACGACTCGCTACGGTAATAAGTGCGAAACTAACAAACAGAACTTGCTCTCAGAGTTGATAAATTTCGCTCAGTCTACAGGTGCGGCCTGGTTGTTCGTAATTATTTGACCTAACTTTTACAGTTGTTTTGTCTATACCCAGTCTCGTAGAAACGGACTTAAGCATATTGCATTGATTCAAAGTTTGCAGGGTTAATATAGTCGATAGTCGAGTGCAAGCGCCTTGAATTATAGAAGCACTCGATGTAATCAAAGCTGCTGGTGTTTGCTTCTTTGCAGGTTTTATATAGCCCCCGACGATTGACCCACTCAATCTTCAGGGTTGAGAAGAATTAAAGTTACCCCTAAAAACCGAATCGTTCTGATGTGGAAAAATCTGACACAATTTTCACTATCCGAAAAAAAGTTGTGTCGTAAAGAAAAAAAGTTCACCGAAGAGCAGATTGCGTTTGCGCTAAAGCAAGTGGAGCTCGGCACCAAGGTCGAGGAGGTCCGCCGCAAGATGGGGATCTCAGATGCGACGTTTTACAACTGGCGCAAGAAGTATTCCGGGTTGGGCCCGTCTGAAGTCTGGCGCTTAAAGCAGCTTGAAGAGGAAAACGTGAAGTTAAAGCGCCGAGTAGCCGATTTAAGCCTGGATAAGCTGATGCTTCAGCATATGCTGTCAAAAAAAACTAAAGCCCACAGAGAAGCGAGCGTTAGTCGATGACTTGCAGCGCCGTTTTGGCGCCCGTCGGCAGTTATCAAGACATCGTCAATACGGAAGAAAAAACCTCATGGATTCAATAGCAAACTCCTCGACCATTCTCGTTACCGGTGCCGACGGTTTCATCGGCTCCCATCTCACCGAAGCTCTAGTGCGCCAGGGTTACAAAGTGTGCGCCTTCGTACTCTACAACTCCCTCAATTCCTGGGGTTGGTTGGATTGCTGCAGCCCAGAATTGAAGGGTCAGTTTGAAGTATTCGCCGGCGACATACGCGACCCAAACGGGGTGAAAGAAGCGATGAAAGGCTGTGATGCGGTATTACATTTAGCCGCCCTGATTGCTATCCCTTACTCCTACCACTCGCCCGACACTTACGTAGATACTAATATCAGAGGGACACTAAATGTCCTTCAAGCAGCACGTGCGCTTGGGGTTAAGCGTCTGGTTCACACGTCAACAAGCGAAGTCTACGGCACCGCTCGCTTCGTACCGATAACTGAAGAACATCCATTGCAAGGGCAATCACCTTATTCGGCTACCAAAATTGCAGCGGATCAATTGGCCTATTCTTTCTACACATCTTTTGCTCTGCCAGTGGTCATAGCCCGTCCGTTCAACACTTACGGCCCGCGTCAATCCACCCGTGCAGTGATCCCCACTATCATCACGCAAATTGCTAATGGTCAGAGACAGATTAAGCTCGGTGCGGTTTCGCCTACGCGAGATTTCAATTTCGTAAAAGATACCGTGGCCGGTTTTATTGCTGCGCTGAATTCACACCAAGGCGTTGGCGAGGTGGTTAACTTTGGCAGCAATTTTGAAATTTCAGTAGGTGATACGGCGCAGTTGGTTGCTGAAGCTATGAGCACCAAGATTGAAATCATCACCGATGAAGCCCGGCTTCGCCCGGAGAATTCCGAAGTTGAACGGCTATGGGCTGACAACAGCAAGGCCAAACGACTCTTCGGCTGGCAGCCGAGTTATGGTGGGCGGGATGGCTTTAAGCGCGGCCTAGCGGAAACGGTAGACTGGTTTACGCAGCGCGACAACCTGCGCAGGTACAAGGCAGACATTTACAGCCTATGAGCAGTCAACAACCCACCCTGCCAAGGCAGATAGTCCGCGCAGTCCGCACCGCGATTGGGACTAGGTCTGCCATGCTGCACGAGCCCAGTTTCAAGGGTAACGAATGGCTTTACCTCAAGGAATGTCTTGATTCCACCTTTGTCTCGTCGGCAGGCAAATTTGTCGATCGTTTTGAACTTGACTTAGCCAGTTATACCGGCACGAAACACGCCGTTGCGGTGGTGAATGGCACGGCAGCAATGCATATTGCCCTCAAGCTGGCAGGTGTTACAGCCGGCGACGAAGTTCTAATCCCGGCGCTCACTTTTGTCGCTACTGCCAACGCCGTCGCCTATTGTATCGCTACGCCCCATTTTGTCGATAGCGAAGAACGCACATTGGGAATTGATGCCGCCAAACTACGTGACCATTTAGCCAACAATACGGAACAGCGTGCCGGCCAGTGCGTTAATCGTACAACGGGGCGCGTGATCCGCGCACTGGTGCCGATGCACACTTTCGGTCATCCGGTAGATTTAGATGCACTACTGGCAGTGGCACACGATTTCAATTTGATAATCATTGAAGACGCCGCTGAATCCTTGGGGAGTACCTACCATGGCAAACATACCGGCACGTTTGGCTTGCTGGGCGCGCTCAGTTTTAACGGCAATAAAACCATTACTACGGGCGGTGGCGGCGCAATATTGACCAACGATGCAATACTCGCACGCCATGCTAAGCACCTAACAACAACTGCAAAATTGCCCCATGCGTGGGAATACCGCCACGACGAGATTGCCTACAACTACCGTCTGCCCAACTTGAACGCCGCCCTGGGGTGTGCCCAGTTGGAACAATTACCGACCATCCTTGCGGCGAAACGAGCCCTGTTTGCGCGTTACCAAGCGGCCTTTTCCTCGGTGCAGGGAGTCGCCCTTGTAGTTGAGCCAGAAGAATGTCAAAGCAACTACTGGCTACAAACTCTTCTATTGGATGGCGACCAAGCTGACCAGCGTGACTCGGTACTCGGCGCTACCAACGCTGCCGGCTACATGACACGTCCCGTCTGGATTTTGATGCACGAGTTAGACCAATTCAGAAATTGCCCAAGGATGGATCTTTCAATGGCGCAGTCGCTGTCCCAGCGGTTGATCAATATCCCTAGCAGTTCTGGCTTGGTATCCGCCGCCTCATGAGCAAGCCGGGGCTGATTCTTATTGGTGCTGGTGGCCATGCGCGTGCGTGTATCGACGTCATTGAGAAGCAAGGCAAATTTCAAATTGCTGGGCTTGTCGGCCTGCCGGAAGAACTGCACAGTCAGAGTCTGGGCTATGAAGTGGTCGGCACGGACGATGCATTGGCTCAACTCGCCAAAACGATTCCTTACGCCTTAATCACCATCGGTCAGATACAAACCGCCCAAGTCCGCATTCGCCTTTACCAGAAAGCCATACAGTGCGGATTTCAAATGCCGGTGATCATCGCGCCCACAGCTCATGTTTCAAGCTATTCCAGCGTTGGTGCCGGCAGCATCATCATGCACGGGGCCATCGTCAACGCAGGTACCAAGGTTGGCAACAACTGCATCATTAATACCCGCGCATTGCTTGAGCACGACACAGCCGTCGAAGACCACTGCCACATTTCAACCGGAACTATTCTGAACGGCGGCGTCAGTGTGGGGGCAGGCAGCTTTATTGGTAGCGGTTGCGTCGTTAAAGAAGGACTGTCAATCGGTGAAAACTGCCTTGTCGGCATCGGTCTTAAAGTTCGGCACACGCTTGCTGATTCAACACGCTTCACCGATCATACAATATTATGAGGCAGCACACCCTCATCATCGCTGAAGCCGGCGTCAACCATAACGGCGACATGCAAATAGCCAATCGCTTAATTGATGAAGCGGCTGCTGCCGGTGCGGATTTGGTCAAATTTCAAACCTTTAACGCCAGTCGTCAGGTAACGCGCAGTGCGAAAAAAGCCGACTATCAAATACAGACCACCGACAGCAGTGAATCACAACACGCCATGCTGCGTCGTCTGGAGCTGACTGACGCCATGCACCATAAGCTCGTCGCCCATTGCGCTAGTCGCCAGATTGGTTTTTTCTCTACTGGTTTTGATATTGAATGCGTCGATCTGCTGGTGCGCCTTGGGCAGGAACAGTTCAAGATCCCATCGGGTGAAATCACCAATCTGCCGTATTTGCGCCATATCGGCCAGCTTAATAAAAAGATCATCCTTTCCACCGGCATGGCAGCCTTGGGCGAAATTGAAGCCGCTATAGATGTGTTGGAACATGCAGGCACGCCACGCAGTAAGCTAACGCTTCTACATTGCACCACCGGATACCCCACGTCGATGGCTGAAGTCAATTTGCGTGCCATGCAAAGCCTTCGCGCCGCCTTTGGTGTCGATGTCGGCTATTCCGACCATACACCGGGGATTGAAGTCGCCATCGCCGCCGTCGCTATGGGCGCGAGCGTGATCGAAAAACACCTCACGCTTGACCGCACACTCTCCGGCCCCGATCATCAAGCCAGTCTGGAACCCGCCGAGCTCAGTGCTATGGTTACCGCCATCCGTAACATCGAACTTGCGCTGGGGGATGGAATCAAACGCCTCACGCCGAGCGAAGCCATAAACAAATCAGCCACCCGAAAATCTTTGGTCGCTAGCCGCGCAATCAGGGCAGGCGAGATCTTCACTGTCGACAACCTTACTACCAAGAGGCCTGGTACTGGAGTTTCACCGATGCGGTGGGATGAGTATTTAGGGAAACCTGCGCCGCGCGATTTCGCAGCGGATGAGTTGATTGAGGGCTAATCCGCCGTCTTACCATCGCCAACTTTTACACCGTGTCCGAATTAATTAAAGTCTTAAGGAAAATCTGCGTCATCACCGGCACTCGTGCCGAATATGGACTGCTGCGCTGGGTGATGCAGGGCATTCAGGATGACCCAGAATTAATCCTACAGACCATCGCTACCGGCATGCATCTGTCTCCAGAGTTTGGTTTAACATACCAGGCGATAGAACAAGACGGCTTCAAGATCAACCGCAAGGTTGAAATGATAATCAGTTCAGATACCCCTGTGGGTATTGCCAAATCGATGGGCTTGGGCTTGATTGGGTTTGCCGACGCCCTGAACGACTTGAAACCAGACCTGATTCTAGTGTTGGGCGATCGCTTCGAGATATTTTCAGCCGTATCAGCCGCCACAGTAGCACGCATACCGGTGGCTCATTTGCACGGAGGGGAGATCACCGAAGGTGCGTTTGATAACGCACTCAGACATTCGATCACCAAGATGTCGCACCTGCATTTTGTAGCCAACAAAGCCTATCGTCAGCGTGTCATCCAGCTGGGTGAACAGCCTGAACGCGTATTTTTGGTGGGTGGTCTTGGCATCGACAATCTGAAGCGTCTGCAATTGCTTGACCGCGACGCATTAGAGACCTCACTTGATTTTAAGTTGGGCGAAAAAAACCTCTTGATTACTTTCCACCCGGTAACACTGGAGAACGCCACTGCAGCAGATCAAATGGCAGAGTTACTGGCTGCTGTGGCGGATATAAAAGATACAAAACTTATCTTTACTATGCCTAATGCCGATACCGATAGCCGCACGCTCATCAAAATGATCGAGCAATTTGTGGCGCAACACTCGAATGCATGTGCCTACTCGTCGCTAGGGCAACTGCGCTATCTCTCATGTATCGCGCAAGTTGATGGTGTAGTGGGCAATTCATCTAGTGGATTAACAGAGGTACCTAGTTTCAAAAAGGGTACGATCAACATTGGCGATCGGCAACGCGGCCGTTTACAGGCGGAAAGCATCATCAACTGCGAACCCAATCGTGAAAGCATCACTGCCGCCTTGGAGCGACTTTATTCAAAGAATTTTCAAGCGGGTTTGAGTCAAGTGAGCAGCCCTTATGGGGAAGGCGGTGCTAGCGAAAAGATAGTCAGTATTTTGAAAGACGATGTTATTTTAGGCCTCATCAAAAAAGTTTTTCATGACTTACCCGAACTTAACGATGGTAGATGTAACTAGGTGAATTCAACCGAACAACAGTGGCGCCGAGCGATTTTGCCGGTCAATGCCACAATTGGTCAAGCTATTCATAATCTGAATCAGATCGCTATCAAAATAGTGCTGGTGACTGATGACAAGGGAGCGTTGGAAGGTACTATCTCTGACGGCGATATTCGGCGTGCGTTGCTCAAAGGGTTGGATCTTAGCAGTCCGGTTACCAGTGCGATACATCGCAATGCGTTAGTGGTACCACCGGAGTTGGGACGCGACCTGGTAACGCAGTTGATGGTGGTCAATAAAATTCACCAAATTCCCGTGGTCGACGCCGAGTACCGTGTTGTCGGTTTGCATCTATGGGATGAAATTACCACGCCCCTTCCACGGCCCAATCTGATGATCATCATGGCGGGTGGTATGGGGATACGGTTACGTCCACATACCGAAAATTGCCCCAAGCCTTTGCTAACGGTAGCTGGAAAGCCGATGCTGGAGCATATTATCGATCGCGCCAAGCTGGACGGTTTTACTCGTTTTGTACTTGCCATCCACTATCTCGGACACATGATTGAAGCGCATTTTGGCAATGGCGAGCGACTAGGAGTGCAGATTGAATACCTGCGAGAAGAGTCCCCTCTGGGTACTGCCGGAGCTCTGGGGCTACTTAATCCACTACCGGACGCCTCATTTGTGGTGACTAATGGTGATGTTATAAGCGATATTCGCTATGGTGAATTGCTGGATTTTCACGTCCGGCACGCTGCAGCAGCAACTATGGCGGTGCGTGTACACCAATGGCAGCATCCGTTCGGTGTCGTGCAAATGCAAGGTGTAGATATTGTCGGTTTTGAAGAAAAGCCACTTACTCGTAGTCATATCAACGCCGGTGTGTATGCGCTTGAGCCATCCTCATTGAGTGTTTTAACTGCCGATGCACATTGCGACATGCCGGCTTTGTTTGAGCGCCTGCGGGCTAAGTCGCAGCGTACGGTGGCCTATCCGATGCATGAGCCATGGCTAGATGTAGGACGGCCGGAAGATTTGCGGTCAGCGGATTTGAAATAATTGATTTAAAAATTAAACAGAATAAATTATGGAAATTATTAAATATCCCCAACCTATTGACTTAAAATCCTTCTCAAAAGACAATCCACAAGCACAAGCACTATATGGTTTGCCGAAAGAGGTTGTTTATTGCAAAAAGTGTGTGATCTCCAATCAACGCCCAAACTCTGCTGTTGAGTACAAACATACAAAAAACAGCAAAAAGGCCACTATTCATTTTGACGATAATGGGGTTTGTGACGCTTGCAACTTTGCAGAACGTAAGCGTCACATTATCGATTGGGATAGTCGCGATAGACAGTTGCGCGAACTTTGTGATAGGCATCGCAAGCACGATGGTTCATATGACTGTGTTGTGCCAGGCTCGGGAGGAAAAGATAGTTTTTATGCCTCGCACATCTTAAAAACAAAATATAGAATGCATCCGCTTACAGTCACATGGGCTCCTCATGTCTACACAGACTGGGGATGGAGGAACTTTCAGTCCTGGATACATGCTGGACACGACAACTATCTGATGACCCCTAATGGACGTGTTCATCGTTTGTTAACAAGGTTATCTACGGAGTTACTGCTTCACCCATTTCAGCCTTTTATTTTTGGACAAAAAGCACTCGCTCCTAAAATGGCTTTATTATTCAATATTCCTCTGATTTTTTATGGTGAAAATGAAGCGGAGTATGGCAATCCGATTGCAGATACTGAGACCGCGAAACGTGACTGGTCGTATTTTGCAGCGGATGATCAATCAAAGATTCACCTGGGAGGTGTTTCTGTCATGGATCTTAAATCGTACTTCGGTGTCGATCAAAACGACTTACAGCCGTATCTGCCTGCTGATGCAAATAGAATAGCAGAAAATAACATTGAGGTTCACTATCTTGGTCATTATTTAAAGTGGCATCCTCAATCCTGCTATTACTATGCATATGAGCATGGTGGATTTCAGGCATCGCCGGAGCGCACGCCTGGCACGTATTCAAAATATAATAGTATCGATGATAGGGTTGATGATCTGCACTACTTAACAACTGGAATTAAATTTGGTTTGGGTCGTGCTAGCTATGATGCGGCACAAGAGATTCGCTCAGGTGACATCAACAGAGACGAGGGAATCGCACTTGTGAGGCGATTTGATCATGAGTATCCAGAGCGTTTTATTGAGGAGATGTTTTCGTATCTTAGTCTCACCGAGAAAGAGTTTCCAATAGCGAGAGAGATGTTTGAAGAACCAATCATAGATAGGGCGTATTTCTCCTTACTTTTAGATCAATTTCGTTCACCACATCTTTGGTTTCAGGATTGCGGCGTTTGGAAATTGCGCCATCCGATTTAACATTAATAATAATGTGCAATTATAAGAATCATGAGAAATATTCGTCTTATTGCAAGGCTTGATGTCAAAGGGCCCAATTTAATAAAGGGAATACATCTTGAAGGCTTGAGAGTCATTGGTTCACCTAATGCGTACGCACTAGACTATTACCATCAGGGTGTGGATGAACTCATTTATATGGATTGTGTAGCCAGCCTTTATGGGCGAAATAATTTGAGTAATATCGTTAAGGCAGCAGCAAAAGATATATTCGTGCCGATGATAGTCGGTGGAGGTATCCGCTCAGTCGATGATGCTACTGAAATATTGCGGGCGGGTGCTGACAAGGTAGCAGTAAATACCGCAGCGGTTGCCAGCCCTAAACTCATCACCGACATTGCACGGCGTTTTGGTAGTCAGTGTGTGGTGCTATCAATTGAGGCAAAAAAAATAGCTAGTGATCGCTGGGAGGTCTACACCGACAATGGCCGCGAACGCACTGGCATAGATGTAGTCGCTTGGGTAAGGCAAGGCGTAGACAACGGCGCGGGAGAGATATTATTGACGTCGGTAGATAGAGAAGGCACTAGAAAGGGGTTTGACATCGATCTCGTGCGAGTCGTGACGGAAGAGGTCAGTGTGCCCGTTATTGCAAGCGGTGGTATGGGTAACCCGGAGGATTTAATCGCCGTTGTCAAAGAAGGTCACGCAGATGCAGTCGCCATGGCTGACATTCTTCACTACAAACGGGCGCGAGTAGGCGTTATTAGAGAATTTGCAAAAAAAGCAGGACTTGGAGTACGCCGCTATGAGTGCGTGTGAAGTAACAGTAATTGACTACGGCATTGGTAATTTGCTGAGCGTCCAACGCGGTCTGGAGCATTGTGGTGCAAAAGTGTTCTTGACGAAAGCTCCAGAGAAAATACTTTCAGCGAAGCGTGTAGTGTTACCGGGGGTCGGGGCATTTGCTAATGCTATGAAGGTACTTGAGAAATTAGATTTAGTTTCAGTTATCCAGGAAGTAGCTCAGCGTAAAACTCCTTTACTTGGCATTTGTTTAGGAATGCAGCTTTTGCTCAATGAGAGTGATGAATTTGGAACTACTGCTGGTTTGGGAATAATTCCTGGTCGAGTAGTTCCTTTACCCAAAAATACGCTATTCGGAGCGATGCAAAAAATACCACATATTGGCTGGAATCAATTACTCGTAGCTAACAGTCTATCGCATTGGCAAGACTCGATACTAACTGACATCAGCCCCGGTGACGCCGCCTATTTTGTCCACTCTTTCATGGCCGTTCCGACGAATTCAGAACACCGAATAGCTGATTGTTTGTATGGCGGTCATAAAATTCCTGCGGCGATAGGCTACGACCAAATTATTGGGTGTCAGTTTCACCCAGAAAAGAGTGGTGAAGTTGGCTTGAAAATTTTGAGACGTTTCTGTGCGGCTTAGTCGGGTTCTGGTTGTTGGCCTCGGGAGTATCGGAAAACGACACTTGCGGATAGCTAGAGAACTTCTGCCTGCTGCTGATATTCGAGTGTTGCGCCATCATACCAGTAACGAAATACCTAAATACGCAAATGGCCTTGTCTTTACTGTTGAAGATGCCTTGGCTTTTTCACCAAATATTGCCGTAATCGCTAATCCAGCACCGTTTCATATGGCCGCGGCCCAAACATTGGCAGCAGCAGGTGTTCATCTGCTCATTGAAAAGCCCCTATCTGACTCGCTCACTAGCGTAAGACAATTAATTAACACTTGTCAAAAGCAGCGTGTAATAGTGCAAACAGGCTACAACCTACGTTTTTTGCCATCTCTACAGCGTTATCGCGAGTTGATAAGAGGAGGCGTTATCGGCAATGTCTTATCGGTTCGGTGCGAGATTGGTCAGTATTTGCCTTCTTGGCGTCCAGACAGTGATTATCGACAAGGCGTAACAGCAAATAAGAAACTCGGAGGAGGAGCATTGCTTGAGCTTAGTCATGAGATTGACTATTTGTACTGGATCTTTGGTGAGGTTGAATGGGTAACTGCGATTCAGAGTCGACAAAGTGGCTTGGATATTGACGTTGAAGACACAGCTCATTTGATACTAGGCTTTGCTCCGCAGGTAGATGATCATCGGCTAATCGCTACGCTCAATCTAGATTTGATTCGACATGACACAACCAGAGCCTGTATCGCTATTGGTGAAGGTGGTAGCTTGCGTTGGGATGGTCTGACAGGTCAAGTGATGGTGTATCGGGCCGATGAGACGGCGTGGTGCGAGCTTTTCCGCCATCAGCATCAGCGTGACGACAGCTATCAAGCAGAATGGCTTAACTTTTTGGCGTGTGTATCAGGTGGCGAAACACCACTAATAACGGGAGAGGATGGCTTAAGAGTGTTAGAGATCATTGAGGCCGCACGCAATTCGGCCGCGTCGGGTAGCCGCGTCGCCGTAGCAGCGACAGCAAAAACCAACGAGGGCGATGTATGACGTCAATTGCTTTTATCTTCGCGCGTGGCGGCTCCAAAGGCTTACCCGGAAAAAATATCCGACCTTTTGCGGGTAAGCCGCTGATTGCGTGGTCGATTGAGCATGCGTACGCTGTTGAGCGAATTCAACGAGTGATTGTTTCCACAGATTCCGAGGAAATTGCGGCAGTGGCTCGCGACTTTGGTGCTGATGTGCCGTTTATGCGCCCTGCAGAACTAGCACAAGATGAAAGCCCTGAGTGGTTGGCCTGGCGTCATGCCGTCAATTACCTTTATGAATTAACTGGGGAATCGCCTCAAGTAATGCTTTCTGTACCAACCACAGCACCACTGCGGATTTCGTTAGATATTGAAAAATGTTTGGACGAGTATGAAAAAGGTGACGCTGATATGGTCATCACGATCACTGACTCCCATCGCAACCCGTACTTTAATATGGTGAAGTCTAATGCGGATGGCACAGTTGGATTGGTTAGCCCGTCACTGTCAGCAAGTACTCGACGCCAGGATGTACCAGTGGTGTATGACGTAGCCACGGTATGTTATGTTGTCAACACCGATTTCTTGATGACTCATAACTCTACTTTTGAAGGTCGAGTGAAAGCCGTTCGTGTTCCGACCGAGCGTGCGATTGACATTGATACATTATTGGATTTCCAGATCGCTGAGTTTTTGATGAACAGACGATTGGAGAGGGCGTGACCACACTTAAGACCCTGACGGACTTGCGTGGCCGTCGTGTGATGATTACCGGCGCTACTGGCAACTTGGGTAGGATGATGGCGAATACCCTTGGCGAAATGGGCGCTGATTTGCTGCTGGTGGACAGGCCAGGCTCTGACTTTGTATCCATGGAAAGCGAACTACGCAAAAGGTGGCAGATGAACACTCAATCATTAGCGTGCGACTTGGAATCGGAGGAGGAACGACTAGAACTAATAGCCAGCGTAAAGGCTGACGGCTTCGGGTTGAATTGTCTAATCAACAACGCTGCTTTCGTCGGTGTTTCCAATCTGCGGGGCTGGGTTGCCCCCTTTGAGGCGCAGACCCTGGATACCTGGCGCCGAGCAATGGAAGTCAACCTCACCGCCGTTTTTCATCTTTGCCAGGCATTTACCCCAGAACTGCGGGCTTCAAGAGGCGGCAACATCATTAATGTTACTTCAATATACGGTGAATTCGGCCCTGATTGGCGCCTGTACGAGGGCACAACGATGGGTAATCCTGCTGCTTACAGCGTCAGCAAGGGGGGATTAGTTCAACTCACCCGCTGGTTGGCCACTACCCTTGCTCCGCATGTAAGGGTGAACGCTATTTCGCCAGGAGGGGTATTCAGAAACCAGCCTGAGGCATTCGTGCAGCGTTATGTGGCAAGAACACCCCTAGCTCGTATGGCTACGGAAGATGACTTTCGGGGAGCCGTTGCTTATCTGGCTAGTGAACTCGCAAGCTATACGACTGGACAAATATTACGGGTAGACGGTGGGTGGGGGGGATGGTGAATCCGATCCGAGTAAATACCATGTGCCGGGCAGAGGCGTATCGATAGCCTAGGTAGCTGGGGACCTAGACATCAATGAGAACGTCTGAGCAGATGGATTCGGTAGATCAGACAAAGCGAGCAGCAAACCTTTCCAGGTGATAGGGTGTAAAAGCCTGATGAAGCAGAGCTTATCTGCCTATGCCAAGAAATTGCGCAACTAAAGATAGAGCATGACCTATTAAAAAACCCGTTGTATGGTCAATCAGTCAATGCAACACTCCGTGACAAGTCAGGTCATTATCGATCCGCTGATGATGGCGATCTGGAGACTTGGAGGACCCGAGTCACTATTGCGTCACTCTGACTAGGGCGGTCTGTACACGAGCGATCAGTTCTAACGGTTAGTACTCGGACAGGGTATCCCTGCAGTATGAGCCGAGTGGCTGGGGCCTGTGATAGCTCGGCCCCGGAGAGTTTCTTCACAATCCAGAAAGTTGGGGCAGGTCAATCGCTAGGGGCTTCATAAAACCCGCACAGAAGCAAAGGTAGACATATTTGATTACATCGAGCGCCTCTATAACTTCAAGCGCTGGCACTCGCCATCGGATATTTCAACCCCGTAAACTTTGAATCAATACAATATGCTTAGGTCCATGTCTACGGGACTGCAGATATTCTAAGTTTGCGAATGTCTAAGATTTCGGGGTCACGCCGCAGCACAGTTTAAGCCATGAGATAGGAACCAATTGTTGGCTAAGTTGTAGTAGATCTCAATAACAGCAGCTTTTAGCCTAACGCAAACTCAACTTTTATGAACAATGGATAAAGAGATCAGACTAATAACCAAAAATTTTTTTGACGGATTCCTTGAATTCGTGGAGCGCTGCCCAGTGTGTAAGAGTAGCCGATTTTCTGAGGCCGAGGAAAGTATTCCGAGGCCTAACTCAAGTCGATATACTGCCGCATTAGCTTCTCGAATCGATACGAGTGAGCTCGAGCTGCTAAAAACCATGAAGCTTTTCACATGCGAACTGTGTCACACTAATTTTCAAAGCCCTTTTTTTTCCAGGACAGCGAGGCTTTTGCTCTACAAGAATTTGTTGCCTGACCATGCGGCTGGATGGGCAAATTTCTTACATACCAATCGTGGCCCAGATCTGTCCTCGCTCCTCTCAGGTGTTGTTGTACTAAATTATGCCAAATCTATTCGTGCTGTCAGTCGCTACGCTGAGGTCAACTGCCCCTTCATGGGTATAGCCCCTTTATTTGTTCAGCCCGATAAGTATTACCGCGAATTGCTAGAGGTAAATCCTCAAGGCAGATTTCGAGGTCTGGCGTGGCGATTGGCCCTGTTGGTGAATCGATGTACCTTAGTATCTTATCGATCTCTATCACTTCTCAGAGGGGTAGCTCATCGACTCAAGATTCGTTGGTTCAAAGCTTTTTTTTCCAGATTATTGGAGATAATACCGAAGCTGCGACAAATAAAAAAAATCTCGAAATTACTAGACCGAGCTACAACTTACAGAAATAGAACAAAATTTTTAAAACAGTGTTTGGGCCGTCTGAGATCAGAAATAGGTACCGGAAGTCTGGAGTTTGTATTACTTTCCGTGCAAACGACATCAGGTTGGGGACTGAACTGCGTACGTTTCGGGACTAGCTGTAATTCCTTCGTGGACGTTGTACCGCTTGAATATGCAATCAGAAAGGGAGAGCGGATTGACTGCGTATTTCTTAGCAACACTCTGGATCATTTGGATAATCCGTTGCAAGTCCTAAGTGAATTACTATGCATCACTAAATTGATCATTGTGAGAATCCATTGCAACACAGGCGGCAGTCAACACGGATTTTTCTTTACCAATCATTTTTTCGAAAATTTATCTTGCTTGATCCCCTCTATAAAAATTAGTAATATACGGGAGACGAGTGTGGCTCTGTGTCCGCAAGACATGCGACTGATGGCGTCGGAATTATTTCGTAATGATCAAATATATGCGATAGAGAAATTACCCGCATCCTAGTAGTGAACCCTGGCCACTCATTTAGATGTGCTTAGCCGCGAACAACTATAAAGATGCAAAATGACTCTGACGGCTCACTTTCGTACAAAAACGGTTGGTGTAGTTCGTCATAGAGGCTTTAAAGGTTTTTGGCTCACTGCTTAGATAAAAATGCTTGGAGGGGATACCATAAGACTTGCTTTCAATCCGCCAACGAAGCCCTCACCTTCTCATGCCGCTAATGTGATATCACAACACACTGTATAGACATCCGAAATCGAAACGCTTTCAGAGAAACTATTTTGCGCGCTGAGCCCAAATATGCTTATCACTTAGCAGCGCAGACCCTGTTACATTATGCGTAAAGCGATCCACTTGAACGTGGGGGATGAACTTGATGGTCTCGATACATATTTTAGATGTCTTGCGAGCTTTGAAAAATATGTGTGTCGCTGTGACCGTAACAGGCGACAAGTGCTAAGAGAGCGTGTCGTGATGCACTGATTTCCTGCTCAGGTCATACTTCAGAAAGAATGATCCTGTGATTGTGGAAGAAGATTTCGAGCGTTGGACGGCCAAGAGGAAGGCTGCCCTGGTGATGGACATCAACCAGGGCAAGATTTCGATTGCGGAGGCATCCCGGTCGTATGATTTGCCGCCATCAGAAATCAATTTTTATCGATTTAGTGAAAACTTTTACTTACTGCATATGCAGCTGCTACTTAAAAAATTTGTTATCTAAAACAGAATCGAAATTCGCAATTTTTTTTGATTAAATTGAGGAAATTCGAAGATGAAATGGATATTACGCCCTGGGCGCTCAAAAAACCTGATTGTGACGATTGCAATTGGGGCGCCCCACTTTAATGCGTGGGAAAGCCATGCTCTTCCCGGTTGGATTAAATATTGTAGACATAATAATCTCGGGTTGCTGGTCTTTGAACGCGACTTGATATCTTACAAAGATAAAAAATGGAAGAAAGCGACCTGGCAAAAAATGCTCATCGGCGAGACTCTAGTCAATGCTAGTGTCAATGTTAATAATATTTGTTATTTAGACAGCGATATTTTGATAAATCCGACAGCTCCAAATATCTTCGATACGTTTGATCCTACCACCATTGGCTTAACGTCGATCCGTAAAAATATGCCTTATCCCTTAGATGAGGTGCTCCGGCGCTTAGCTTTCCTACGCCATACTTGCTACGATAGCCGGTACCCGTTAGACTCAGCCCTGTTCATGTCGCTTGAGCAGCTATACGGTTTCCATGGTCTAAACCCCCAAGGCGACGAGGCGTGCATGGGACTAATTCTATTTAATTTGTGCAATCACAGCTCGCTGATGCGGGGCTGGTTTGACAAGTATGATCGGGATGTTCAGTCCGTAACAAATGGTGGCGACCAAACCCACTTAAACTACGAAATGCAGACTTGGGGGAAAGTTTCTTGGATAAATTATCGATTTCAAGCAATTTGGCCTTTTGAGATGGCGTGGAAATATCCATTTTTGTACGATTATGGCAGCACAGATCTACAGCTGATACGAAAATGTGTAGAGGCGTCTTTATATCAAAATTATTTCCTTCATTTCGCGGGTTCATGGCCTGAAAGCGAGATGTGGAAAGTAGGGCAAATATTGTCGTCAACAACTGAATCCAAGAAGCTGATGGACTACTATAGCTATGCTCAACGCAGTGTTACTGGTACTGCCGTAGGTAGCGTTAAGCCAAAAGCATTAGAGTAACACTAGTGCTACGGGTGTCATATTAACTAAACTTTGAAAATTCAAGTTGTCCCCCTCGATTCCCAATTGCTAAATTTCAAAAAGTACGTGCACAGAATGGAGTTGGTAAAGTTCCTGGTTCAGTATGACTTATTTCAGCGGACTCAGTATGTCAAAGGCTTAATCGTCGAGTGTGGAGCGTAGACCCCCCCTTTTTTTTGGCGACTAGATAAAAATAGAGGCTTCCGTCCTTTTTGGAGGTAGGGATGAGGAAGTCGAAATTCACGGAAGGTCAGATTGTGGGGATCTTGGCCGAAGGCGGTGCGGGGCTGCCGGTAGCTGAGGTTTGCAGAAAGCATGAGATCAGCAATGCCTTGTATTACCAGTGGAAGAGCAAGTACTCGGGCGTTTCGGTCAACGAGCTCAAGCGGGTTCGGGAGCTCGAAGCCGAGAATGGGTTAAAAAAGATGTATTCCGAGCTGGCGCTGGAGAACACGGCGATTAAGGACGTACTTTCCCGAAAGTTATAACGCCGGCCGCAAAGTAGGCGGCAGTGGAGATGATGATCACCGCCCACCGCCTGTCAAAGGCCAAGGCCTGCCGGATTGTGGGCCCGTCGCGGACGGCGTTATATCGGCCACAGGTGGATTCGTTAGCCAAGGATAAAGAGGTCATTGATGCGATCAATGGAATCATTGCCAGGCGCTCACGCTGGGGGTTTTGGAAGTGCTATGAGCGCATCCGTTTGGATGGCAATCCCTTAACCACAAGCGCGTTTACAGGGTGTATTGCGACATGAAGCTGAACATGAAACAACGGACCAAAAAACGGGTAGTGATAAGGCCACGGCAGCCTCTAGATTGCCCACAAGAGATCAATGACACCTGGGCGCTTGACTTCATGAGGGACACGCTGTACGACGGAAGGCCCTTTAGAACACTCAATGTGATTGACGAAGGCAACCGAGAGGCGCTGCGCATTGAGGTCGGCCGCTCCATCTCGGCAGTACGGGTCAAGCGTGTGCTCAGCGAGCTACTTGAGGTTTACGGCAAGCCTAAATCTCTACGGCTCGATAACGGCCCGGAACTAAACGCCCGGAACTAACCGCCGAAGTCTTCACCGACTGGGCCAAGGCCACGGCATTGAACTGCGGTTTATCAAGCCCGGAAAACCGAATCAGAACGCGTTTATCGAGCGGTTCAACAAAAGTTTTAGGGAAGAAGTACTTGATGCCAATCTGTTCAACACGCTCTCCGAAGCCCAAGACGCTGCCGAGAACTGGTTGGAGGATTACAACAAGTAACCGGCCCCATGAGTCCCTGGGAAACCTGCCACCGGCAATGTTCAAACCCAGGTTTTTTAAACCAGAATCCTCTAGTTTTGAGTTGTAGCCTTGACGGGAAAGTCTACGACTTCACGGGGGTAGTCCAACAAGAGCAGCTCAGTCATCTTCGAAAATCTTGTCTGCATAACCAGCGCCCCTTCTTTGATAGGTGATTAAGCCACTTCGGGTTGGCACTTAAAGTGGGCTCGGATACCAAGGTATCCTCGGCAAGCACAGCTCCGCTAATCGAAGTTGTACTTTGAATTTTAATTTATTCAATATAGAGAAATGAAAAAAGAAAAAATTTTCATAGTTGCTTACCCATACGTATTTCGCGAATTTGATTGGCAGCGCTTTGAATTAGATATAGTAAGCAAGTACTGCAAAGTGCATGTACACGAATTATATAGGTTATACGATAACAAGTGGGAGAATGTATATCAAAGCCGATCAGAGAGACCAGAAATAACAACATACAATACAGTGAGCACTTGGCTAGAAGAGTTGCGAAAAATCAAAAAAAAATACGGACGGAGAAACATATATATACTCGATTTTTTTCATTTTGATACGAAAATAGATTTTGTTCTTTTGAAGTTTCTAATCGCCTTTACCGGCGCAAATGTAATTAATTTATCTTTGGTCGGAACGATAGCTGAGAAATCGAGACTCTTAGAACCCCTTCTGTATAAGTTGAAAAATTACGGAGGGAGTCATTTGTACAGAATGATGCGTATTGTGGTCGGGCATCTGCTTGTCAGACTTTATTATTTCGCCATGGGTAAACATCTACATATTCTAATCGGAGGTGTAGACTCGGAGTTATACCAAAATAAGCTTTTGAAATCTGCGGGCTGCTATCTTCATTCTGCTTCGTCTTGGGATTATTCGAACTGGCTGACACTTAGTGAACCTGTCCAAAGCCCAGTTTCAGGAAATTACGCAGTTTTTATTGATGCTGCAGGACCTAGACATCGTGGAGATTATTGGGGATTAAATATAAAAATGCTTGTGACAAGTGACCAATGGTACCCTGCAGTCTGCCGATTTTTTCAGGTACTTGAAGAAAGATTTACAGAAAAAATAATTGTCGCTGCACATCCAAAGGTAAGAATTGAAGAGTTCCCCGCTGATTATGAGGGAAGACGAAATTTCTCGACCCATGATGATAAATTAATGACAATGAGACTAGTTGCAGGATCCGATTTCGTCATTACAGTGAATTCAACTGCGATAAGTTATGCAGTAATTTTCAACAAACCAATCATATTCATAACCTCTAATCAACGAAGGCGCTATCCTCCGGAGACACTCGAATATGATGACCGCTTATACAGAGCGTTTGACGCAACCCCAATTAATATTGACTCCTTTTGCCAAGACGAAATATCAAAACATCTAACTGTTAAAAGTGAGATTTATGCAGACTATAAAAAAGCGTTTCTCACCCTTTCGGGGGGGGTTGCTAACTCAGATATCATCGTTGGTAATATTATGAAATTACGTCATGCTGAGCTGATTACATAAATTAAAAAATTCTTGTATAAAACTCTTTCAGATAATTTTGGAAATCTATCAGAAAGCTGTAATCATAAATATGATTTCGCTAGCGAAAGCGCTTCAAGGTTTTATTGACGCCGATAGAAAAAATGTGAAACGCTACTCGCTTATGTTAACTGGAGGTCGCAGCGCAGAGCGTTTATATTTGGCTTGGTCTAATCTTCAAGGGTTTAGGGAGCTCTCAACTGTTGACTTTTATTTTAGTGATGAACGATGTGTTCCCAAAATAAGTTTAGATAGTATATCTGGAATGACTTTCAGAACCTTATTTCGATCCGGAATACCGAATGGTTGTAGTGTATTTGATATGGTTGTGGACTATAGCAACCCAGAGGCGGAGGCTCTTCGTTACTCAGAGTTACTCCCAGACGCAATAGATTTTTTATTGCTTAGCGTTGGCGAAGACGGACATATCGCCTCTCTATTTCCGGGAAGTAGAGCCTTCTCTAAGGGTACCACGAAAGTCGTGGCTGTTGATTGTCCGAAGAAGCCGAGAAGACGACTCACAGTTACACCAAGTGTTATAAAGTCAGCTCGAAACATTTTTGTTCTTGCAATTGGTAATGCTAAAGCCGAGGTTTATCGGCTAGTACAGCGAGGGAATTATTGTGCTGTTGTGTACCCAGCAGATCTGGTAAAAGATGCAACCTGGATTCTTGGAGCTGAAAATCCTGAAGAATTTTCCTTTTCATTTCCCATGGAGGGATTTAAATAAATACTCACAGATAATTTCAAAAGCGATGCTTACATATTTGGAACTGCTCAAATATATGTAAATAAATTGTCAGTGATTTGTCAGATACTTGCCGACCAGTCGAAGTGCCACTATCAATACTGTGTAAAAATGAGGTATTGTTGTAACCGTGCTGACCAATCGGCCTAGGTCAACTCATCCGCGAGGTGCGACGCAGTTTTTTGATTGGAAGAAGATTTTATTAAGGGTTTAGAATTCCAGTCGTTTTCTGGACGAGTAGTTAAAGCGATAGTCGATCATTGTGGGTCCCTCCTTTATCACGGTCGATAAAGGGCGTTTTTTTTGGGATTTACTGGTGTAGCGAACCGTTGAGGTCTTTATTACCGCCGAGCTGTAAACCGTAAAAAGGGTTCGCAATTTAGGCCGTCGAAGACAGCGACTGGTTAGTGCTACGGTGAGCGATAAACTGTTTTCCGGTAGAAAAAGTGATCGTCTTGACCCGTTTTCAGATCGGGGAGGGTAGATTGGTCATAGCCTTGCCCACCAGTTCGACAGTCGTGTTGGGGACCTTGTCCGAGATCGCTAGTGCGCTTTCACACCCTACCGGGGGCACAACAGACCGGCGCTGAGCAAAAAGATTCTTTAATAACTCAGCTAGAGAGCGAAACTCCTCGCGCCTAGTCAGTAGACAGGTGAATCGTAGTCGGCGTTCTAGCTGCCAAGGAAGTGCAAAGTAAAGGCTAAGTAAAAGCCGACGATTATATCTCAATTACATCGAATGCTTATGTAGTCCTGCGTGTCGCTACTCGAATATCGGATGTCTCCCTTGTAAATTCTGAATGAATAAGATACACTAAAACCCATGTGATCGGGCGAAGTCGGCTTTAGATAGTACCTCTGAATAATGCCAAAAGTATTTATTTCTACCGCCCCTTTTGCGGAACTAAACCAATACCCGATTCAGTTGCTTGAATCTGAAGGGATAAGCTATGAAGCGAATCCTCTAAAACGCAAATTAACTGAGTCTGAGCTGACGGAAATGATAGGAGAGTCAGAGGCCTTAATCGCCGGAACTGAGCCAATTACGGACCGCGTTTTAAGCAATGCAAAAAACTTAAAAATTATTTCACGTGTTGGCGTCGGATTAGACAGTGTTGACCTCTTGGCTGCGGAGCGTCGTCGCATACAAGTAAGTTACACGCCAGACGCACCAGTAAATGCAGTGGCAGAGTTAACAATCGGATTAATATTCTCAACACTCAGATTCATCAGCACTTCAAATCTAAAGATGCACCGTGGAGAATGGCACCGGCATTTTGGACGACGGCTAAGTCAGGTGAGCGTTGGAATAGTAGGAGTAGGTCGTATAGGCAGCGAAGTGATAAAACTGCTTACGAGTCTTAACGTGCGGCGCATACTCGCGAACGATATTTATCAGGATAAAAGACGAACGCGTCAAGAAAACCTCGTATGGGTAGACAAAGAAACGTTATTTCGTGAAGCGGATGTTATCAGTATACACTGCCCGCTTACATCAGAGACAAAAAATATGATTTGTAAAGATCAACTTGTCACAATGAAAAAAGGGGCTGTTCTAATAAATACCGCCCGAGGAGGAATTATAAATGAAACTGATTTGACGTGTATGTTAAGAAGTAGACATTTAAGTGGAGCAGCAATTGATGTTTTCGAAAAAGAACCCTATCAAGGTGAGCTTGCCGGTATCGAGCATTGTCTGCTTACCTCGCACATGGGCTCAATGTCCATAGATTGCAGGGAGAGAATGGAAGAAGAGGCAACTAAGGAAGTTATTCGATTTTTTAACGGAGTCAAATTAGAAAATAGCGTACCAAGTACCGAATATGAAATTCAGCGAAGAGGTATTTTAAGATGCGTATCTGCGTTATAGGGGGCTCAGGTTTTTTGGGAAGCCATGTTGCAGATCAACTAAGCGAATCGGGCTGTGATGTACGTATTTACGATCTCGCTAAGTCTAGATGGTTACAAACAAACCAACAAATGCATTTAGGAGATCTCTCGTCCCCTCAATCCTTGGAGGAGGCAATCGAAGGCTGTGAGATCGTATATAATTTTGCTGCTTTAGCTGATCTCAACGAAGCAGCTAGACGACCATTAGACACGGTAAGCGTAAACGTACTTGGAAACGTACAAGTACTTGAAGCCTGTCGTAAACAAAAGATTAAGCGATTTATGTACGCTAGTACGGTTTACGTATATAGCCGCGAAGGGGGATTTTATCGATGTAGTAAACAGGCGGCTGAGCATTACGTAGAGGAATACCAGAAGAGTTATGGACTCGATTACACAATATTGCGTTATGGATCGCTTTATGGACCACGTTCAAACCTAAATAATGGTCTTTACAGCGTTGTAAAAGAGGCTTTGTGTACGGGTACTTTGCGCTATCGAGGTAGTCCTGAAACTTTACGAGAATACATTCACGTAGAAGACGCTGCGCGTGCTAGTGTGGCGGCAATGGGTGAAGATTTCCGCAATCAAAGCGTAGTTCTCACTGGTCATGAACCGATGCGTGTAAAGGATCTCTTGGAGATGTTAGCCGAGATTCTTGGAGTAAAAAGTGCTGTCGAGTTCTTAGAGGGTGAGCAGACGGGACATTACGTACGTACGCCTTATGCGTACCAGCCGAAACTCGGGCGAAAATACGTGCCTCCAATGCATGTTGATCTAGGCCAAGGACTGCTGGAGCTAATTGATTTAGTACACAACGAAATAATCGATCCGGTCTCAGAAAAGTAAAACCGAGTAACACTAGTTCCTATAAAATCAAATTTTAAGAATTAAACTCTCCGCGCTGCTACTTATTATTCTTGGTTCTTAAATGAAAACCAAATTTTTTAAATTAATTAGGACATTATTTGCGGACGGTCAGATTCAGAACGTGATTCATAAGGGAACAGAGCTTTCATTCGCAATACCAAATGCTCTAAGTCGATATCGTGTGAATAGTTTCGCTTCTAAAGAACCAGAGACTCTAGACTGGATTGATACCATCCCAGGGGGAGGAGTGCTTTGGGACGTCGGCGCAAATGTCGGACTTTACAGTTGTTACGCAGCGAAAAGCCGCGGTATTCGCGTTTTTTCATTTGAACCATCTGTTTTTAACCTACAAATCCTATCAAAAAATATTTTTCTAAACAAACTTGTGGAGCTAATCACGGTAGTGCCGCTACCACTCACAGATTCGCTAAAATTAAGTACATTCAATATGAGTTCTGTGGATGCGGGAGGCGCTCTTTCAACTTTTGGTGAGTCGTATGGAGATGATGGAAAACCACTAAAAATACTGTTTGAAGTGCGGATGCTAGGAATATCGATGGATATAGCCTTATCTCTATTAAAAATTCCGCCGCCGACTCACATTAAGATCGATGTGGATGGAATTGAGCACCTTATTCTAGCAGGTGGAAAAGATGTCTTAATGCATGCTGAGGAAGTGATGATCGAGATAAATGAAAATTTTAGTTATCAGGTAAAAAGCACGCAACAACACCTTAACGCGGCTGGGTTGACTTACTCTGAAAAACGGCACTCCTCGATGATAAGTAATTCTACTCGTTGGTCAAATACCTACAATCAGCTTTGGCGTAGAGTATAGATAGATTCATTGGCGAACGTCCTGTGGCTCCATACGCCCTTTTGCGGTCGGCACGCTTAATTTTTTGGGATTTTGACGGGGTCATTAAAGATTCTAATGATGTGAAAACAGACGCATTTGTAAAACTTTTTAACTCTTTTGGTGAAGACGTCGTTGCACGCATCCGTGCGCACACAAAGTTAAATGGGGGTATGTCACGGTTTATTAAGATTCCCCTCTATTTGTCATGGGTTGGATTAGAAGCGACTCCGGAGCGTGTACAGAAATATTGCGAAAGTTTTTCGAATACTGTAGTTCAAGCGGTTATAAATTCTCCTTGGATTCCCGGGATTTTGGATTATCTGAATAGTTACAGGGATAAACAAGCTTTTATCCTAGTAACCGCGACACCACAAGCAGAAATCGAGCATATCCTGTCAGCTCTGCACATCAAAGATCTTTTCCTTGAGATACATGGTGCTCCAAAAGAGAAGTTTCAAATAATCAGTGATTCTCTAGTAAAGCATAAATTTCTTCCACGCGAGACATTGATGATCGGTGACTCATTATGCGATCTCAGAGCCGCAGAACTGAACGCTGTCCCATTTGTGTTACGCTGGAATCAAACTAATCGTCAATTGCTGAAAGGATTTACCGGACTGACTTGGAATGATGAAGACTATGAATAGAATAAAAATTGTCGATCAAGTACGTTCAAAACTACGCAGCGGAGAAATATCAATCGGTTCGTGGATGCAGATTCCAAACTCCTCTGTAGCAGAAATCATGGGCGCAGCCGGCTATGACTGGATCGCGGTGGATATGGAACACGGTGCGGTCTCGGTACATCAATTGCCCGATCTCTACCGCGCCTTAGAATTAGGAAATACGCTTCCTATTGCACGTCTGGCCCAGGGATCTCCAAAGGACTGCAAGCAAGCCCTTGACGCTGGTGCCGGAGGCGTAATAGTACCCATGATCCAGACGCCAGCACAGTTATCCGCCGTCAAAGATGCGTGTTGCTGGCCTCCTGCGGGCAAGCGAGGTGTTGGCTTTTCCCGGGCTAATTTATTTGGTAGACGGTTCGAGGAGTACTGCGAGGAATCTCAGGCCCCATTGCTAATAGCTATGATCGAACATATTGATGCTGTAGAGAATCTCAGCGACATTCTTAAAGTTGAAGGTCTCGACGCTGTCATGGTTGGTCCCTACGATCTGTCCGCGTCGATGGGCCTCGTCGCCAGTTTTAATTCCCCAGAGTTCCGCGTTACTACGGAGCGGATTCGTTTTCTCTGTACTGAGTTCGGCATACCATGCGGTATTCATGTAGTGGCTCCCGATAGGGAGATTTTAAAACAACGAATCGCAGAGGGTTATCGCTTCATCGCTTATTCACTTGATTCTGTTTTCCTAACGAGTGCAACTTCTGCCCCAAACCTGTAAAAAAAGTGAAAGAGGAAGACATTCGACCCCGCAGGTTGTTCGATAAATATTTCGAATTAGCCGCGCTTGACTCTTACATTTTTTTTGGCAAATTCAAAGCGTCAATCGATACCGTGCCCGGCGTGTTTGAAGCGAGGTAAAAAGGTGTTTAAGAAGCACGGATTCGACTACGAGCTGTGGGCTGCGTGTCTGACTAAATTTGTAAGGCGCGACCACCAGCGGAAGGTTTTTTGATTACTACACAAAGTTAAATTCGGCGCGCTTTTTCGCGGTTAACTTCTATAATGAGACCGCTGTCGCAAGCCGTGAGATAATGCAGAAACCAAGAGCTCGTATGGTTTTGAATATCCTCTCCAAATATCGAGCTGAGCCTCATGATATGTTCGACATTGGGGTGGATACGGTATATTTGCGGAAGAATTAGAGGCTCTGGCGGGAAATCAGGTTACCGTGATCGAGCCAAGCCCAGAACTTGCACATATTTGTCGTGGTAAAGGTGTCACGGTCATCGAACATTTCCTTGAGTCAGTGACTCCGGAGCTCTTACCAAAGGGCCCTAAAGTTTTTGTTAGTTTTGAGCTTTTTGAGCACATCCACGACTGTCGACTCTTTTTAAAGCACTTACGCGAGTTAATGTGACGAGGAGATATATTGATTTTTACGACATTATCTGGGCAAGGCATCGATATTCAGACGCTTTGGGAAGACTCGAATTCATTTTCCTTGCAGCATTTTAATTTTTTCAATCCCAAATCGGTTTTGTTGTTACTTGAGGACTTAGGTCTACGTCCGCTATCTGTCAAGACGCCAGGAAAACTTGATTTAGATATCATGTGGAATCACAGGGACAAGTTGAAAGATCGCTTTTGGCACAACCTGATCTCTCAAGCTACGCCAGAGAGCCTTCTACCGTGACAAGAATTTATTGCCACGCAAGGTTGCAGCTCTCATATGCTGGTGGTTTGTTAGAGCCCCTAATATCCGCAGGAGCGTAGATCATCGATACATATATAGGCCAAACCATAGGATTGCCCGATAGATGTCCCCTCTGTGGATCTGGGCGAGAAGCGCAGCGCGTTGCCACAGCCCATGTATTTGGGTCTGAAGATGAACAGCATGCCTTCTTTCACTGCTGCGCGTGTGATGTGCGGTACTTGTTCCCTCGCCTTAGCTTAGAGGAAGAAAAACGCTTTTACTTAGCAGAGTTTGAGGGCTTCATGGCTGATCGCTCGGGTCAGACCGGAGGCTGGCATAATGCCGAGAAGCATATTATCGCAAACGAGCCTACTCGCCTTCGCCGCATGAAGTATTTGAAATCTTCGATTGGTGACGCCAAGGATATATTGGAGATTGGTTGCTCATCGGGCTTTATGCTACTTCCACTGATAAAGGAAGGGAAAATTTGTACGGGGGTTGAGCCCTCTGGAATGTTTAGCGATTTCTTGCGTAACAAAGGATTATCCGTTTATCCCTCTTTAGAGGTGTTGCTTGATGGCAATCCCTCATGCCGCTACGACATAGTGATGCATTTTTTTGTACTTGAACATATATCAAAACCCCTTGAGTTCTTGCAAACACAGTTAAAACTGTTGCGTCCCGGCGGTAAGTTGATTTTTGAGATTCCAAACGTCGCAGACCCGCTCCGGTCAATTTACGACGTACCTGAATTCGAACGTTTTTATTGGTCTATTGCGCACCCTTGGTATCACAGCGAGTCTTCGCTCAGTTTTCTGCTTGATCAGCTAGAATGCAAGTATAAGATACTACGTGACCAACGGTATGATCTTTCTAACCATCTGATTTGGGCGCGAGATGGTCGGCCAGGAGGTATGGGTCGCTTTACTCGCTTTTGGGGATTGGAGCTTGAGGATATCTATAAACAGACCCTGATTAAAAGTGGTCACTGCGATACACTTATTGCCACTGTAAGAAACCGATGATACATGAAAGATAAGCTTCTTATTACCGGAGTAGGTGGCTTTATTGCCTCCCATGTTGCGCGCCGTTTTCTGAGAGAGGGTTTTCAGGTAGTAGGTGTAGATGATTTCTCCTCGGGTTATCCAAAAAACGTACCTGAGGGATTGCAATTTATCCATGGCGATTTATCCGATCTGAGCGTTATCTCCCGCATCCCAAAGGATTGTCAAATAATCTTTCATCTGGCGGGACAATCCTCGGGAGAGGTTAGTTTTGATGATCCAGTAGCCGATTTAAGAAAGAATACAACTTCAACGCTCAATCTTATTAAGTACGGAGTTAAAAATCATATCCGCCGCTTTATCTATGCAAGTTCAATGTCGGTATACGGCGCTGCCACAGATAAACCCACAGCTGAAACTTCTATTTGTATGCCGCTGTCATGCTACGGAGTAAGTAAACTCGCTGCAGAGGGCTATCTGCGTGCGTATAGAAAATACCTACCTTACGTTGTACTACGCATGTTCAACGTATACGGTCCCGGTCAAGATATGGGCAATCTCCGCCAAGGGATGGTAAGCATTTATCTTGCTCAGGCTCTTGTTAATGGTCGAATTGAGGTTAAGGGAAGTATCGATAGATATCGTGACTTTATATTTATTGATGATGTGGTCGAAGCTTGGTACCGTGCAACGTTTCTTCGAGAAGCAGAGAATCAGATCGTTAACGTAGGCACTGGCATCAAGACGTCTGTAGCTGAACTGTTGGAACGCATTTCAATTTATGTACCAGGTACCAACTATTACATAAGCGAAAACACCCCAGGCGACCAGACTGGTATTTACGCCGATACTAGTCATATGAAATATTGTCTTAACATGCATAAATTTACGCACCTTAACTCAGGTCTAAAAACCTTTACAGAGTGGGCCAAAGATAAACTACCCCGCGTTTAAATATCATAATCATGAAAATTCTCGCAATCATCCCCGCGCGTATGGGGAGCAGTCGCTTCCCCGGAAAACCTATGGCAAAGATCAATGGTAAACCGATGATTGGACATGTATATGAACGCGTTATTCAATCTAATTTACTGAGCATGACTGCTGTAGCGACATGTGACCAAGAAATTTTTGATTACATTACCTCTATTGGTGGAACCGCCATAATAACCTCAAATACCCATGAACGGGCGAGTGACCGTTGTGCTGAGGCATTGTTAAAACTCGAGTCAATAAACCACTGTCGTTTTGATATCGTAGTGATGATTCAAGGAGACGAACCTATGACTCACCCGGATATGATTACTGAAGCAGTAACACCAATGCTCATTAAACAAAATATTCAAGTTGTAAATTTGCTTGGAAAAATCGAAGACATGGATCAATTCAGGGATCCAAACTGTATAAAAGTAGTGTCTGATCTCAGGGGCGACGCCCTCTACTTCTCGCGTGTCGCGATTCCGAATACAAATATTCTTGATCATAATTCAATAGGTAGACAAATCTGTGTTATTCCATTTCGTCGAGACTTCTTGTTAATGTATAGTGAGCTTCAACCTACGCCTTTAGAAATAATCGAATCAATAGATATGATGCGAATTCTTGAGCACGGGGAGAAGATACGAATGATCCCAACGAAGTTTCACACCTATTCCGTCGACACTCCTGAAGATCTCAGCAAGGTAGAAAAAATTATGGCCCGGGAATCGATCGTCTAGCGTTAGCTGACCTTAAGATTAAAAGGCGAAGACGAAAAAAGCTTCAAGATTATTAATGATTTCAGAAAATAGGTCTTGTTCCTTTCTAATCAAAACTTACGTCTAGTCATTTGGGATCTGCCGAAGTCCCCCGAGGACTCCTGCGATGACGAAGTGTTTGCGCTTTGGCAAACCTACCAAAAGATTGATAAGGCGAGATCAATCTCAATTCCTGCTCTTATTGAAAGTCACGCTGACGATTTAAAATCTACTTATCTTGATTGGATATATAGACTAAGTAAAATAAGTTTAAATGGTGTAGTTCTATTAAAAGCGCTTGAAGTTAGGCCCTCTTTTAGTGCTTGGTGGATGTCACTGTTTTCTCAAAAATGTAACTATAAAAATTCCCCCCATATAACCGACACAATAAAGCTCATTGCTCTTTCGAGATATGTCCTAAAAACTCAAAAATTCACAGAGTTATGTGTATTTTCAGATAATCGCGATCTCGTTCAGATTGTAAAGAATTATTGTCTGGAGAACGAAATTAAGTATGTAAAAACAAACAGACAAAAAAAGCTGTTTAATTTCAATCAAACCCGTCTTGAATCTGACTCAATATTCCAAAAGACAAAGATAATACTTTGGCTATTCGTACAGCTAATTAGACGTAAACGATTACGGAATGTTAATTTTCAGGCGTGGACAAAAAGTCAAGCTAATGTGACTTTTTTTTCATATCTAAGCCCCCCACAGGAATCAAATTCTTCCAATGAATTTTTCAATCATAATTATTGGGGCTCTTTACCCAAAGAGCTGAGCAGATTAAATATTCCCGCAAATTATGTCTATATTTACTCCGGACCATTCAGACGCTCAGATTGTACAAAACTGCGAGCAACGATGGCCGAGTTTACAAGACAAGGTTGTGGTACCGAATGCCATGTCTTACTATCGTCTTTTATTGACTACGGTATTTTACGTCAAACTTACAGAGACTGGATTTTTTTGAGAAGAAGTAGCGATAAGACTGCATATCAAATGTTTTCGAATAATGCTCCCCGCCTAGAGGGTTTTAATGTGATTACCCTCTTTAAAAATGATTGGAAACGCAGCTTTTTGACTACTGACGCCGTACAAAGTCTCATAAACCTCAATCTTTTCGAGTGCGCACTAAGGCAGTGTAGAAAGCAGACGCTCGGCTTCTATTTACTTGAGAATCAAGGTTGGGAAATGGCTCTATTGCATGAGTGGAGGAATGCCTCTCATGGAAATATCACCGGTGTCATTCACTCAACAGTGCGATACTGGGACCTAAGATACTTTACCGACAAAAGATGCTTCGTAGGGGAAGCTTACCTACAGATGCCGAAACCTGACCAAATTGCAGTAAACGGAGAAATGGCAAAAAATTTACTTTTAGCCGCTGACTTCCCAGAAAACGAGCTTCTTGAGCTTGAAGCTCTTAGGTATCAATACTTGTCGCGATCAGAATACCAGTTACCGAAAACTAACTTTGCAGATGACGGGACGAATAAAGAAGACCGATCAGACAGCTTGCTTTCTTTCCAATTTGAAAAAAGCAATTCATTAAGAGAATCTTTTCGCAGAGGAAAAAAAAAGAAAATCTTAGTTCTCACCGACTACGATCGGGTGCATACAGAGAGGCAGCTTAAATTACTCTTACAGCTCGATCCTAAAATCTTAGAAGGTTATGAGATAAACGTGAAAACCCATCCTGGTAGTAGTACAGCCCAGCGCTCGTTCACTGACAGATATACAGATTGCTCAGGTGAGGAGCTACCTACGCTGCTTAGAAACCACAGCATCGCCTTTTGCAGTGCGGCTACATCCGCAGCAGTAGATGCATACTTGGCCGGTTTAAAAGTAATCTGCTTCCTGGACGCTAGCTCTCTAAATTTAAGCGCTGTCCGAGGCATCGCGGGTATTTCGTTTGTCTCTACGGCCGCAGAGCTTAAAGTAGTTTTAGATGATGAGACTAGTGATACAGTTCAAACACCAAAATTGAAGGATTTTTTCTATTTAAATCAGAATCTCCATTCCTGGCGGAATCTATTTAAGCATCATAATTTACTATAAATACTCGACGATTATAAAATTTTGATAATAAAATGGTAGACAAAAACCTAAAAGCAGTTATTTTAGCTGGTGGAGCGGGTACTCGCTTGTCTGAGGAAACTGTAAATAAGCCAAAACCCCTAGTGGAAATAGGTGGTAAACCCATACTTTGGCATATTATGAAAATCTTTTCACATTTTGGGGTGATAGAGTTCTATATCTGCTTGGGATATAAGGGTTACGAGATTAAGCGTTATTTTATTGATTACATGACCCACCATTCTAATCTTACGGTACAACTCGGGAAAGATTCCGAGGTATATGTGCACCCACAGCATACCGAGAACTGGAAGGTTCATTTGATTGATACTGGTGAGAACACAATGACTGGTGGTCGTCTAAAAAGGTTAGCACCCTACCTCGCAAAGGAGAGTGAATTTTTTTTTACTTATGGCGATGGAGTTGGTAACGTAAACCTTGAGCGCCTGCTTAGTTTCCACCGTAGCCATGGTGGATGCGCGACAGTCACGTCAGTCGCACCTCCGGGAAGATTCGGCGCTGTTGAGTCAGATGACGCATACAGGGTAACGGGATTCAATGAGAAACCCAGGGGGGACGGACTCCGAGTAAACGGTGGTTTTTTTGTGCTCACCCCTGCAGTGTTTGAGGTAATATCAAACGATGCCACTATTTGGGAGCTTGAACCGATGCAGACGTTAGTACAACAGAGTCAGTTGTATACATTTGTCCACGAGGGGTTTTGGCGACCTATGGATACTTTAAGCGATAAGGTGACACTGAACAAAATGTGGGACTTAGGAGAGGCTCCATGGAAACTATGGTGATTTATGCTTGAAAAATTCGATCGAACATGGAACACTAATTTAAATGTTCGGCCTAATTTTTGGTTTGGTAAGAAAGTTCTGATAACTGGCCATAGTGGTTTTAAAGGAAAATGGTTAAGCAAAACATTAAAATGTCTTGGAGCAACTATTTTTGGAATTAGTAGAAGAGAATCTCACGATTCAAACGGCGACAGCGACTTTTCCAAAACTGATTTTTCTTCCGACTTAGATTTGGAGCTTAGGGGTGATCTGTCTGATTCCGACTTATTGAGGAAACTCGGTCCAGACTATGCGCCCGAGATAGTATTTCATCTTGCGGCACAGTCCATCGTTCGCGTAGGTTACGAGCAGCCATTCAGAACCTTTCGGGATAATTTTATGACGACCCTGAATCTTCTTGAAGGATGCAGAAAGATGCCTAGTGTCCGCTCTATCGTTATAGTAACGACTGATAGAGTCTATAAAAATTCTGATTGGTTTTGGCCCTACAGAGAGTCAGATGAGCTAGGCGGATATGACCCTTACAGCGCTAGTAAAGCCACCGTTGAATTGCTCACTAGAAGTTATGAAAGCAGTTATTTCCGGCCACAGCATGTGGGAGTGGGAACCGCGCGTGCTGGTAACGTAATTGGTGGCGGAGATGCAGCAGTAGATCGTTTAGTACCAGATCTTGTACGATCTTGGACGTCTAGATCAACTCTAACGATCAGGAATCCAGGTTATGTGCGACCATGGCAACATGTACTTGAAGCTCTAAACGGTTATTTGATGCTTGGTCAATCCTTATATGAAACGCCAGAAATAAGTGGTGCTTATAATTTTGGTCCGTCGACTTCTGACTGTATAAGTGTTGAACATCTTTGTGAGCTTTTCAAGAAATATTTCGCGCTAAATGTAGTGTTTGAAATCAATCCTGGAAGCTTGAAGGAGAAACGTGCACTTCTCCTTGACTCGAGTAAGTCTGCAACGGTGCTTGGCTATAAACCTAAGCTGAATGTCGAGAGTGCAGTAAGCTGGACAGCAAACTGGTACCTACAGAGGGTTGACGGGAGATCGTGTGAGGAGTTAGTTAAAAATGATATTGAGGAATATTTTGGACTAGATAAATAAAGATCGAAAGATTAGCACTTTTAATGTCAAACTCGCGGCATAAGTTGTTAATTCCCACTGTAGTCTCCCTAAACTAAGACACTGGGGGCTTGCCATCGTCAAAGACACTGGCCACCCCTTTGAGTAACTCAGCCTTCCAGGCCGCAATTTGCGTGGCGTGGACATCAAACTTCTGGGCCAGTTCCGCCAGGGTCTGTTCTCCCTTGAC
>Ga0169931_10001963_pt1 | contig 33793 bp, 30 predicted proteins | sample Kivu_15m_20L_FD_129675 | JGI IMG/M metagenome (GOLD analysis project Ga0169931, IMG submission 129675) | Freshwater microbial communities from Lake Kivu, Western Province, Rwanda to study Microbial Dark Matter (Phase II) - Kivu_15m_20L... | ecosystem: Environmental > Aquatic > Freshwater > Lake...
GATGTGTTGATGAATCAGCTTTCGATCATGTTCCCGGAGCGCCTGGCTCCAGCTATGATCGGTGAGCTCTAAAATGAGCAGTGTACTCAGACGCTCTCGCGCCATACACACTTCCCGTTACAGGCTCGTGTAGGATGAGCATGATCGATTCACGCTTTCCCCATGTCAGACCACTTATCGTGCATTCCTGCTATCACAAGGTGGGCACGCACTGGTTTAACAATATCTTCAACGTGCTCGCCTCGGAGCTCAATGTAAGGTATCAGTATTGCGCGCAAAAAGATCTTCAGCCTGACACAACACTGTACCTTGATGACCACAGCAAGGTAGACTTCTCCGGGCTGCGTCCCTATGTTGCATCTCACATGATTCGTGACCCGCGTGATGTCATCGTATCAGGCTATTTTTACCATCTATGGTGCACAGAAGCCTGGTGCACTACTCCCAAAAATCAATACGGAAATAAGAGCTATCAAAAGGTTCTTCAGGAACTCTCCCACAATGACGGAATCACATTCGAATTAGAGCACGCCGGTGCCACCATCAGATCGATGTGTTCCTGGAACTATCACAACACCTCTGTGCTGGAGATACGATATGAAGAATTGATCGCGAATGAGGAGGTCGGTTTTGCCCAAATCTTTTCTCACTACGGCTTTACCGGCCAGGACCATGCAATCGCGATGGCTACGGCAAAACGATGTAGCTTTAGTTCGGTCTCAGGCAGACGGCTAGGTGAAGAAGATAGAGGTTCCTATATGAGAAACGGTCTACCGGGTGACTGGCGCCGTCACTTCGCTGCTGACCATAAAAAACGCTTCAAGGAGCTTTTTCCAGGCGTACTTGTAAAACTCGGATACGAGGCTGATGAGGACTGGTAAGTAAAGTAATGCTCCACTTCGGAGTAAAATCACACCCGCTGCACACGAGAAGTCTGACTCCCATGAGGGCCCTGATGATAGGCTTAAACGACTCTGGTGGAATGTACATCGCTAGCATGTAGCCGAACCACACCCCTACGAGTCCGACCCAAGCGACCCCCATAATTAACGTTTTATCGAGAGGTACCCCTAATCGGTAGTTTCTCGACGCAACCGGAGTCTACAGAGACACACACCTGATTACACGCTAGTATCGTTGGTAAGCTCAAGCCAACCGCCAGAAACAGGGGCGTGGCGAAAAGCGCTGCTCCTGCGCCACTCATCGAGCTCAAAAGAGCTGAGATAAATCCAATCAATAGAAATGTCAGCATCAGCCCTATCCTACTCTACCCTCGTATCCTTTCAAGTTTAACCCGTGCAAAAGAAGTACGAGGTGGTCGGCACGCGCGCCTTCAAGAGCAGTCTGCACCTTTTATTTGCTTGCAATCACCCCTCTTGGTCTTTACCGTTTACCTTCCTTGAGCCGCTTCATCGCCAACTCTCGGGCAAAGGTCAATCTCTCTGGCCCCTCTTCAGGGTACTGCGATAAGCCGGGCTCTGTGTTCTGCGCGACGATCGTGCGGGCAAGCATCTCTACCTTTAGATCTAATGCAAGCTCTTCGCGGTTTGCGAGGTATTTTTCGAATATCGGATTGTCATCTGGAGCTACCGGGGTAACGGCAGGCGCCATTCTTTGTACGAGCCTCCGATCTTTCTCCGGTAGCATTTTTCCGAGGCCCGTTCGCTCGGCAACAGGGGCAACAGCTTCCATCACCTCGATAACATGGGCATAGGCTCGATACCATGAGAGGCTCTCCTTCATCGAGGTCTTTAGCGCACCTAGGCTCCAGTTCTGCATCCTGCGAGAGTCGAAGACCCCTTCCCCATCAGACTCCTTCCCGGACCTAATCGCCCGGTTTCTAAGCGCGAGCTCTGAGTAGGTAATAACTTTGCAGGCTACCCGCACAAGCTGCTCCGCCACTCCCTGCAAGTAAGGCTTCACCTCGGCTTTATCGATGTTTGCTTCATGTACAGAGATTGCATGTTGTATCCACGGTGTAAGAGAAGCGTTGAACTCCTTCTGTGCACTCAAGTTATCGCGCTCATTTGCTTCCTGAGAAGAGATCATCAGCGTTCCGAACTGAGTATGCTTAGTTGAAGCCTTCCTTACTCTACTAACGAAGGCTTTTACCTCCTCCACTGCGCTCGCATGGAGCCCCTTATGGAGGTCCTCCGCATTCTCGCGATCGAGCTCGATACGAACATCCCGATTCGTTTTCTCTTTTCTTCTCGCCAGGATCGATTCTTCATCGTTTGACCCCACGTCAGTATCCTGTCGCTTTGACTCAGGTCGGCCGTAGTTTAACTTCTTTCTCTCCGTAGGCTTTTCCTCACTCAATTCTCCATATGCCTGTCTTTTCGGGCCCTGTTTATCAATGTCATGATACATCCCGATATCGGGTATCTCCACCTTCGGGACAACCCCGCCATCGTAACACATTTCGAGGATGACGAGTTTGGATGACACGTCGAGCCCCTCTACTCGGCGCGTCAGGGCGTCCCCGCGATGGAAATCGACAGCTACCATCATCCTTCTGACCGTGTCTTCGAACGAGTTTGTGTACACCCTTCCACACAGAGTTGCAGAGCTGTTCAGAGCGCCAACTAAATCCTTAGCGATCTCCGCTTCCTCCTTCAAACAATCGTACGGCGCTCGTAGCTCACTTCGGTGTTCAAAGAAACGTGAATCGATCCTCGGTAGAAGTTCTAATCCCAAGGCGATAAGCTCTGGAAGCCGAGAGAGGTCGAGAATAGTGGGCTCCTCAAGTAGGTCCTCGAGCTTGAGGCTACCGGTATCACGAGCAGTTTGACCCTTTTTGACAGTGGGAAGCTTTATCACCTCGGCGGCTACGGTGATAAAATGATTTATCTCTTTTATCTTAGGGAGCTGCGGAGGCTTTGGGCTCACTCCAGTCGAGATGCTCAGTTCGTCACCCTCAGTGAGGTCGGGAATCCTGAGGATGTTCCGCTTCAGCTGGAAACGAACATTTGAAGATCTCTATAACCTACAATCCTCATGGTCATAGCGTTATTGTTTAGGCAGCCATGAGCGGATGCTCTCTCACTGCCTTCCTCCTTGCACGAGCCGCATCAAGCTTGGTATCTCGTGCTTGAAAGATCTCTTCATGTCGTCCAATCAACCTATCATATGGAGTGACAAAGCCAATAGCGCTGTGTAAGCGCTTGGTGTTGTACGTCTCTATGAAGTCAGTGACGAGCCTCCTGGCGTCGTCCAGTGAGAGCGGAGCCTTGGGACGGATGCACTCGGTCTTGATCGTTCGGTTGAATCGCTCGAACTTTCCGTTAGCCTGAGGGTAGTACGGTGACGTCCGAACGTGGCTCATACCGGAGATTCTGATGAATTCCTTGAAATCCTTGGAGACGAACTGCGGGCCGTTGTCGCTGATGATCCTCGGTCTGGCGTCCGGACACAGTTCCCGCGCCCTCTGTATTACCAGCTCCACGTCGTGCTCCGTCATCGACTCTCTGATGTCCCAGTGAATGATATAGCGGCTACAGCCATCAAGCACTGCCATGAAGTAGTAGAAGGTTCCACACAGGTTCAGGTACGAGATGTCCACGTGCCAATGGTCATGGGGCTTCAACGGCTGCTGAAAGCCAGAGCCTTTGCGTGAATCGGGTCGCACATTCCATCTCGTAAAGAATCCCTGCGATTTTAGCACCCGATAGACCGTGGAAGGTGCCACTGCCACAATATCCTCATCCATCATCCGATATGTGACTGCGCGATACCCTTCGGTAGCATGACCCCGATAGTACTCAGCAATCTTCTCCTTCTCCCACTCTTCGAGCCAGAAGTCGCGGTGAATCTTGCCGTTATGGAAGTTCTCTTTACCGTGACGAGACTCCCACGATGAGAACTTGTTCCTTCGGAGTCCCAAATGGCGGAGGAACAAGCCTCGCTGAAGGCTTGTTCGCTCCTCCCAGTGGTGCACGAAGTCCACCACCGCGTCTCGAGTCTGCGGTTCGACCCACCGCTTCATCAGAGGTCCCCATTTCTTTTTTTTTCAGCTATCAGCTCCTCTACAAGCTCAGCCAGAGCAGAGTCCTTCCGCTTCAGCTTTGTCTCAAGAGCCTCTACCTTGTCCCGAAGCTGCTTGGACTCCTGCTTCTCTTCAGATTCAAACGCCTTCACCCCATTCTCGAAAAACCTGCGCTGCCACTCGTAGAATACTGTCGGGTGTAGCTTCAGCTCGTCGCAGATCTTCGAAACCTCCTCTCGCTCTATAAGGTGTCGCTTTAAGATCGATACCTTTTGCTCGCCGGTGTAGTACTGCCTCTTCTTTCTTCCCTTGCTCATCTCATTCCTCCTGTCTTTTGACACGAGGATAGTAGTTTATTTCAGGTCGTCAAATGTTCGGTTTCCGGTGAAGCAGTACAAGGAAATCAATCTTCGGATTTAAGCGTTGTTTCTCGGGCTCCATCGACGCGATTCTATCAGAGGACTAGGCGCTAACAACGAAAATTCTTTTAAGGTCAGATCCGGGACCTAAGAAGGACCGTTTTTGGTTTTAAAATTTGATGTGCGGGCCCCATCGTTGCGACCCGATACGAGGCCTACCCCTTAACAATGAGGAATCTTTCGGAATCGGTTCTCATTTGAATCATAGTGGCGACTCATGAGCACTACCATCTGGATATCTCTCTTTTTAACCACCATTCATCTCCTCGGTCTGGCTTCTGCTTTCCATGCTCTGGCGAGACACCCATATCCAGATTGAGGGGCCCGCTGTGCTTCCACTCCAAGCGATATTTTCGGCTGACTGGTCGTGGGCGACTGGGAGCGCGCCTGATGTCGAGCTTATACCGCCTGTAGCCCAAGGGGAGAGCAGTATTCTGGTGCTACCCTCGGGTCCCGCGGATCCTCACGACAGGTGTACCCTCTTTTTTCTTGAGGCTATCACTCGTGCTAAAGAGCGCGTGTGGATAGCGAGTCCGTATTTCGTACCTGACGAGTCCCTTGTTAAGGCCTTACAGTTGGCAGCGCTTCGTGGTGTCGATGTACGGATTATGCTTCCCGAAAAAGCAGACCACCTCCTCGTCTGGCTAGCTTCGTTCTCGTATGTACCGGAGGTAACGGCGGTTGGAGTGCGAGTTTTTCGGTATACCGCTGGCTTTCTCCACCAGAAGGTGTTCGTCGTAGACGATGATATCAGTGCAGTTGGAACAGCAAACCTCGACAATCGTTCACTGAGGCTAAACTTCGAGGTCACTGCGATACTGACCGATCCAGAGTTCGCACGTAAGACGATAACGATGTTCCAGACTGATTTCGCCCGATGCAAGGATGACAGTGTATTAACATTTTCCGATCTATCGCTCGCTACGCGAATATGATCCCTGATAGAAGAAACCGTCTGATAGAGTGTTTCCTCCACGAGTTGAAGCCGAGCTTTCGTTCTTCCGCTGAGGCACTACACTCCAGTGCACCTTGCGTTACTGTTTTCGCTGGAGTGGTATCTGAACAGTCTGCTGTAGGGAGCCCATGGAAACTCTGGCCCCCAACTCCACAGCATGACGCACACAGTGCGCCAGTTGAGACTCTCCTGCTGGTGATGGAGCAACCCAATGAGGTAGCCCCTGAAGAGCCGCTATGACCTCCTTTGCACTCGTGTATCGCTTCAGGGGATCCGGCTCCGTTAACTTATTGACGAGCTCAGCTAAGCTACCCGGTACATCCCGTCTCTTGTGGCGAGGATCCCTCACACGCTCCTCAACTACCATGCGCAAAGCTACAACTGGATCGGCCGCAAAGACCGGCTGACCCGTTAAACACTCGTGCAACGTCAACCCTAATGAGAAGAGGTCCGTCCTGCCGTCGACAGGAGCGCCAGTCACCTGCTCCGGTGCCAAGTACGTTAACTTCCCACTTACAGTACGCAGAAGGTCGGTATCTTTAACTTCCTCAACCGCCCTCACAATCCCGAAGTCAGACAACTTAACTTCTGCTTCCCTCGAGATCATGACGTTTGGCGGATTTACATCGCGATGCACAAGACCAAGCAAATTTCCATGTCGCCTAAAACAGTGCGTATAGTCGAGAGCCTTTGCAAGCCCCAGAGCGATCCATGCTACAGTCGGAACAGGAAGCCCTTCAGGATACACCTCTAGCAAGCGAGTGAGCGTGACGCCGTCGATATACTCCATCGCCAGATACAAACCGTCGTTGTGCAATCCAAGATCCAGCACCTGTACTATGTTTGGGTGGGCCAACCAGGAGCCAAGTTCGGCCTCTGTCCGAAACATGGCGACGAACTCCCCATCACCAGAGAGCTTGGGAAGTACCCGTTTAAGAGCGACTCGCTTCTCGAAGCCCCCCTCCGGGCAATACGTGGCACGAAAGACCTCTGCCATTCCCCCAGTTCCGATGCGCTCGTGAATAATATACCTACCCATCCAGTCACGTTCACGAACAGAGCCCAACGCATCTTCGGCCTGGCGGATCAGATGACCCGCGAAGATAGCAGTGACCACTCCTGCACAGACAAGGAGAAAGGCTCGAGTAAGTATCATGGCGGGCTGTAACGTCTCAAGGGTGTCATAAGACAAGCTCGGAAGCGCGACGTACCAGTACAGTGCGAGGTATTCAAGTGCTGCCAGTAATCCGGCCGCCACCGAAAGAACCCTATTGGTGCGCAGACCATTGAGCGCAATTAGTGAGCCCCAGATCGCCAGAACAGGCGTCGTCAGGGCGAACTCGGCACCCTGCAGCTTGTAATCAATGAAAAATATCACCGCTGGAATTGATACCTCGATCACCGCGTTGAACCACACCAATACTCGGTGGTAGTAGCCCCAACGTAACAATATCAAGAGCGCCACATAGTATAGCGCAACGGAACTCAGGAGCATTATAAGGAGAAGCGATAATGCAGGACCGATCTGCGAAGAGAGCGCAAAGCAAATCACAGCGCTGCAGATGCTCACAACCACCATCCAACGTGAGATAGACTGCTCACGGAGGGGGGCTTGCAACTCCAAGTACTCATGGAGCAACCTGCTCGGTGCGTGGCTCTGTAATGAGGTCGTTCTCGTAGTCATCTTCTCTATATAACTCTGAGCTACTCACTCGCAGCCCTCTTTTTGATCGATCAAGCCTCTAAAGGAAGCGAGGCAAAACCTACCCGTAGCGAGAAAGTGGAGGTTGGGTTGATATTCAATTTTCACTATGGGGAAAAACCGTACCCGAATCCGCCAAGGCTATGTCGGCCCGATAGCATCAAGGCCCCGCCAAAGCGTTAGCGCAGGCGGGGCTGTATGCGCTACTATAGATTGAGGATTTTTTCCCATCGTGAAAATTAACCCTTACACGAGGGTGGTCGGTTGCTCAAGCGTCTAACTGAACAAAGGAAACGGTGAGGTCAACGAGGGGATATCGTACTGATTGTGCTTATGCCCTCACCCTTGCTGCGCCCCCACCCTCTTTGGGCGCTTCCGGGGTTTGAGTGGGTGACATGCGATATTTTTCGCAAGGAGCCCGGTGATGGGGCCTCGAACGGGGAGTTGGGCCGGGCTCAAGCGCTTGCAGTGAACACAGAGGACAGAGAGGTGGCCGAGGGGGTATTATACCGATTTTCCTATATCTCTCACCCTCGCTGCGCTCCCGCTCTCTTTGTATTTTTCTCCCTTCTTGTGTGCATAATCCGCCTAGGGGTTGGGTCACACTACCCACTCGATCGCCTGAGACGCCAACACATAACGCCGCCAAAGGGTTGCTCTGCCACTTGCACACGGACTAATGCTGGCTACGAAGGTTCTTCCTTGCACACCTGGTACGAAACCACCCTTCGATCTAACGGCTCCCTTACTGCGAGCTCCGCTGCAGGCTCTCGTATCTGAGCGACGGAAGGTATCTCCGAATCCACCAAGTGTTGTTGAGCCGGAGCATCGAAATGCGCTCGAAGCACTGCCAGAGGCGCGCAAGGCGAGAACCTCGCTATCACTCATCGTATAGAGCTCTACATCCGTGCAGATGTGGGGTACAGAGGGCTCCCTGCCTCAGCATCTCAGGCGGCTTTAACTATCGGAAAACACGTAGGCGTATCCACGAGCGAGCTTCGTCTCGGTACGTAGTTTGAATGCACCAAACGTTCAATCGAGCTTCATTAGCTCGCTGGCCTCTGCCCGTCTACTCATGCTGTTGCTTCGACGCATCTCGCGTCGTGTGGGGGGTTACCGTCCTCGTCCACTTCACAGCATACCAGACTTTTGGGGTCGTTGGCATTTGGAACGCATGCCACGGGTGCATCTGTTGCCGCTGTGCATGATACCGTTGTCTCTTTACATCGATTTCTAAGGCTGATCGGTTTACCGTCTACGAAGGACACGGGGTTGGTATTACAAAACTGTTCCGCCAACTTTTTAAATGCACTCTCACATGCTTTCCGATCGTTAAACGGACCTAGGAAAACATTATTCGGAAAAGGGACTTCGGGCTTGGTCGGACACTCTTTAGGGCAAAGGCTCATTGAACGGGCTAAATCCTACCGGAACTTAAACGAAAAACGATGTAGCCGAGAAATATACGGGCAGGCCTTCTTCAGCTGAATCATTACTAGGTGAATTCAAGCAGTTAAAGTTTCCGCAGACACCTGCACGCTCCCGCGGCCTACAAAGCACGCCCTCTGAAGTGGATCTCTCTCAACACCGGCATGACAGCGATCTCAATGCGGTGCGGTGCAACCCCACGTACCAGATCGCGCGTTAGCGCAAATACATCGAGCGGATCCTCAACCTCAACCCGCAAGAAGTAATCCCAATCGCCTACATACGAGCTACATGAAAGCACATACGGGTGTCGCATCGAAAAGTCGTAGATTGCTTCCCGTAGCGCAAGCGTTGCATGTGCCGCTCGTATTACGAGGCGGAAGGTGTACATACCGATATCGCCTCCATCGATCGATAACCCGAAGCCGACGATCACCCCAGAAGCTACCAATGAATTGAAACGACAAATAAGGGTTGACTCCGGGATACCCACTTTTTGCGCGATCTCTCGGAACGAGGCGAGCGGTGAATTATCGAAGGCCTCAAGGAGTATCTTATCTGTCGAGTCAACCGGCAGGGTCTCTACATCACTCGGTATCTGGAAGCTTTTATGCTTAGGAAGCCGAGACATCATGTACTTTCTTCGAAACAGTTCCCAACCTGTGCAGATGGCGACCGAACGTTTCTCAAAGGTGAGTCCAGCCGTGGTGCAGAGCGAATCGAGCGCGAGAGCTATTTCACTTGGATTTCGTACCCGCAGCCGAAATGCTGCTGTAAATTCCCCTGCAGTGACGTTCAAAGTGAAGATCCCGGGAAACTTCTTGAGCGTACTGGCAAGCTGCGTCAGGCTCCGCTGCATCTCGCTACCGAAGGAGCACAGCACCTCAACGTCCATCAGTCCCATCCGAGCAGGGTTCGTGAGCATATACGGATGCGTGATCGCCCGCTCGCGGAGGCGCTTGAGCTCTGCATGAACGATATGCGTCTTTAAGCGCAATCGTCGCGCACCCTGGACGACAGAGCCTCTCGCATCGAGCTGAAACTCCACAAAAACCTGTCTACTGCGCTCGGAAAGCCTCATAAACTCATATTCAGCAATATTCTGTCATTATATTACTCATAATCACTTCTTTTTTTAGTATTACATATCTCTCGGCATACTAACCAGACGCTGAACTTGTGGGTTTACGCCAGAAGGTTTTGTAGGTGATGTATGGTTAAACATCCGATGATCGTGATGTCGTGCCGACAGATCGCAGGATTGATCGCAGCTCAAGGAGCTCAGGTAACGTACTTACAGGCTCTGAGAGCTGTGGGTGCTCAACCAGTTTTGCTTCCGATCGGTTCCAGTGATGATGCCATCACTCGAATCGTTGAGCTAGCCGACGGAGTGCTCCTCCCCGGAGGTGAGGATATCTCACCACAAATGGGGGGATCGCTCTGGACCGGAGCGAACGCCCAGCGGAACGATGTGGCGCGTGACGAGCTTGAGTTGAAGCTCGTTGGTGTCGCTCGATCCGTTAAGAAGCCTATTCTCGGAATCTGCCGAGGATTACAGCTTCTTAATGTGGCATACGGTGGATCGCTCATAGCGGATATCGATGATGAGAACCCGAGCGCTCTCACCCATATGGGAGCTCTCCCGTCTCATTCCGAAGCAGAGCGAGGTAGGAGCCTTTTTGGAGCTACACACCACAGGGTACACATCCTGACGGGTAGTTGGCTTCATCAGGTCTTCGGTGAAACGGAGCTTGAGGTGAATTCATTTCACCATCAAGCGATCGACCCGAAGAATGTAGGCGAAGGGTTACGACCCTGCGCCTGGGCATCCGATGGAACCATTGAAGCGATAGAGGCGAGCGATATGAATCACTTCGTCGCCGCCGCCCAGTGGCATCCAGAGATGCTTGAATATTTTGGAGTTGATGGCTGGAAGGCGTTCTTCCAGCACTTTGTCGATGTATGTCGAGATTGAACTCCGTAGTTGAGGGTTTTTAACGGGCAGAATCCCCACAAGATTCAGCTGCCCTTAACGACAACGAGCTCGGTGAGGGTTTCGATGAATCAGTGGGTGGTACCTCTACCATCAGAGCTTGATTAGCACTTACTTCCCCGGAGCGCCGCCTACTAATTCGATTACATGAGAGCACGCTATTCAAAGGAGTTGCGAGAGGTCCTTCCAAAGAGTCTATAAAGACCGGATAAACCTTCACAGAGCTCCCGAAATCATCGCGGTACGACCACTGCGGCATTCGGGTCATTTACGTTTTTGCGTTTCGCATCTGCATGGTTCCCCTCGAAGAGGGCTATGCAGACTATGGAAAGAATCAAAGATAGGACGAACACTTGGGTGGGTACTGGTACCTCGACATCAACTGGAGTAAAAGGCTGAAGCATATACCTGACCTTTCAAAAAAACACCTTACGGACAACTCGCAACGCGACACCTCACACGAGCCTCGCGTTGCGACTTTCAGCTCTTCTACCCGTCTGTTCGTTTGTGCCAATTATCTGAATTATGATTGATGCCCGCATACCTGTAACCTAATGACCCCCGTTTACCGAGCGGTAAGAACACCTCGTTCCTATGCTATCAGGGACATATGCCTCATCTTAGATTCAAGGGCACTACCCCCTACGGCCGCTTGAGCAGCTCACGCGCAATCACCACGCGTTGAATCTGGCTTGTGCCTTCGTAGATCTGCAGCAGCTTCGCATCACGCATCAACTTCTCGACGGGATACTCCTTGGTGTAGCCGTAACCGCCAAATATCTGCACCGCATCAGTGGCAACGCTCATAGCGGTATCGGCGCTCATCCGTTTTGCCATGCTCGACTCGAGTGATGCACTCCTGCCCTGATCAAGTAAGAGAGCCGATCTCCAGGTTAGTAGTCGCGAGCACTCAACGGCTGTGGCCATATCCGCCAGCATGAACTGGATCGCCTGAAACGAGCTGATTGGCGTGCCGAACTGTTTACGCTCCTTGGCGTACGCCAGCGCATGCTCGAGTGCAGCTTGAGCGATCCCGACAGCGATCGCCGCTGTCATCGGCCTACTTGCATCGAGGGTCTGCATGGCTATCTTAAAGCCCTCTCCCGGAGCACCTACCATGTGGTCCTTCGATACACGCACATTTTCAAAGGTGACTGCACAGGTATCCGAGCTGCGCTGACCCATCTTGTTCTCGTGGTGACCTACCGTTATACCGGCCGAATCCCTCGGCACAACGAGGCAACATATCCCCTTGTGCTTCTTGCTCTTGTCGTGGGTCGCAAAGACGGTGAACTGAGAGGCGTGACCGGCGTTTGTAATCCACTGCTTTGCGCCGTTGATGATCCAAACACCCCCACCATCCTCTACGGTAGTTTGTAACCCTGCCGCATCTGAACCAGCTCCAGGCTCCGTCAAGCAGAACGAAGCCAACCCGCCAGAGGCTGCAAGGGGCGCTATAAAACGCGCATGCTGCTCCGGTGTTCCTCCTAATCGGATCGGCGTCAGAGCGAGATCGTTTGCAACCATGGAGGTCGCAAAGCCGGCACACCCCCATGCGATCTGTTCTATCACGAGACACGCATCGAATATCGAAAGTCCGGTACCCCCGCACTCAGCCGGGAGGGTCAAATTGATCAACCCCAGTGCGTGCCCCTCTCCTATTATCTCTCGCGGGAATTGGGAGCTTTCATCAAAGTGCGCTGCAACCGGGCGGATACGATCCGCAGCAAATCGAGATGCTACCTCTCGCAATGATTCCTGTTCCGGTGATAGGTCAATCAGCATCGCAGTCATATCATCCTTGTTGGTTAGAGCGCTAAGATACAAAAACGGGGGGCTGCGTTACGCAGCACCCCCGTTATAGTAGATGCACACGAGCTGTAGAAGGGTCGATTACTTCATAACCCGAACTGCAGCCTGCCCTACCGGAGCACCCGGAGCGGCTGTGACAGCTTGTGGGGTCGCTGATGCACCGGCTGGTACCACCTCACGCTCTACTGCGAGACCCGAGCGGCTCGCACCTAGCGCCATAGAGAGCATCATAGCTGCCTCGTCGATCTTCGGCATAATAGCATCGCTCTTGGCACGGTACTGCGGTACCAACACCTCTATAGCACCTACCACCTCGTTCGCATTGCCCCGCACAACCTTGCAGATCGACACAACATCTGCCTCGATAGCACCTCGATCAACGATCTGACCGAGCGAGCGGAGCTCAGAGAGCTGCGTACGAATCGCTGCATCTTGAACGGTGTTAGCTGCCAGAATCTCGGTCAACGCCGCGTCAGAGAGCTGCGCTGTGAGGAGCCGGCCCGCTGCGTTCATCTTCGCTGGGAATGATACCGCTATTCGTGGAGCCACCTTTACCGGACGCTTGGACTCAATGCTCACCGGAAACTGAACCTGACCACCCTGAAGAACCGCTAAGCTAACGGTCTCACCTATAGCCTCAGAGAGGCTTTTGAGGATCGGCAGACCACGCGCCACGAGCGAGCTCTGCAAGAGGTACGACTGCCCCATCTGGAGCGCCTTAACCCCGAGGCGGTAGTCTTCAGTCTCTTTATTCTGATCAACGTACCCTCGTAGTTCAAGGGTCGCGAGGAGGCGGAACACGTTGTTTTTATGGAGCTTAAGCCGCTTTGAGAGCTCAGTAACCCCTACCTCTCCTGCAGCCTTGCACAGCTCCTCGAGTACATCGAGAGCGTGAGAGACAGATTGAATCATGTAATTTGATTTCTCGCGCTTCATACTTTATCTTCCCCGCCCTAACTGCCTAAAAATAGATGGCTTTTAGCTAGCACAATACCGTTTTAGCTTCCTAACCTGGGCTTATAACAGTGGAATATGTAAAACGCAACGCACTATTTTAGCGGTCTGCGTCACAAACCCCCTCCACGTGAGTCACCCGCTGGGGGCCGAAACCTAGGAGACACTCGAAATACACGCCCGGCAGAAGTAAACCTCTGCACTGGCCATATCTCCTTGGTGTAAGGTGTTTAAAGAGCCTAGCTGCACCGTAGCAGTGCACATCCATGAGGTATTCCCAATGAGCTCCCAAATATCAAAAGAGGAATTCACCCAGCGGCTGGTCGAGCTTGATCAACGTTTCAACCGACTGACCCCCGAGCTTGAGCTCACCGTTCACGACCCTGAACTGGGGCTTGAGGGGTTCGTCGTTGTGCACAGCACCCTCGCGAGCCGCGGCGGCCCTCTAGGGCGCGTCGGCAAGGGCGGCACTCGAATTACCCCTGGCGTGACCCTCGAAGAGGTCAAGATGCTCGCGCGCACCATGACCCTTAAAAACGCAGCGGCCGGCTTGGCGCTCGGCGGCGCTAAATCAGGCTTACGGGGAAATCCAGACGATCCCCACTTTGAGCGGCTGTATCGCCGTTTTATCTCCCTCGTAAAACCTATCCTAGCTGAGAATGGTGGCATCTTTGGTGGGTTCGGATTCGACCTGGGCGGACGCCCATCGCATCCCGTGTGGGCCTGTGATGAACTCGGCTCGCGGCGCTCGTTTACCGGAAAACCGCTCTCGATGGGTGGTACTGATTACGACCGCGAGGGTATCGCTGGTCTCGGGGTTGCGACTGCGGCCAAGACCGCTCTGGAGACCGCAGGCCGCTCACTTGATACTATCTCTTTCTCTGCTCAAGGCCTCGGAGCTATGGGGGGAGCCGTTGTGCGCTACTTTACTGAGTACGGCGCCCGACTGCGCTACATATCAGACCCTCGTATCGGGGGAACCTTCGACGTAGGGACTCCGTCACCGACGCTGCTGGCGGCCATCGCGCATCAGGATTTCCCGACAATTCAGCGTGAACTGAGCTCTTGTACCCCCGCGCCACTCGATGAGATCCTGTACCGCGAGGTCGATGCACTCTTTCCCTGCGCTGTACACCGCGTCATTCGTGCCGATAACGTCGATCGCATCGTTGCTGGTTACGTCGTTGAAGCTGCCAACAACCCCTGCAGTGATGAAGCCCGCGATAGCCTCTTTACTCGCGGCATCACCGTCATCCCCGACTTTATCGCCAATCCTGGAGGGGTGATCGCTGCCTATGTGGAGATGCTCTCTGAGGTAGAGCCTATCCCTGGCGGGCCATCAGCCAAGGTCGAGCGCGCTAAAAGCTTCACCCGCGACCGGATCGCCGAGAACGTCCGCGAGATGATGAGGCTTTCCCGCGAGCTTAACGTAAGCCCTGTTCTCACCGGACGATATCTGGCGCTTACGAGGGCTCTGAAAGATTTTGATCCTGCTCCGCAGGAGGGGTCTCAAGCGCCCGGGCGTTGATAACGGTAACGTCGCTTCCGGTACCCTTGTAGGTTATCTTAATCAACTCATTAACCGCGCCCTCAACGGAGCCCTGATTTTCGGGAACCACTTTATAGAGATAGGTCTTGTTACGAACGGGAGATGTGTCGGTAAACGAGAATTCGGTGAGCTCCTTCGGCGCCTGAACACGACTCCCGATCTTACCTTGCGCGCGCGCCTCTGCCCGTAACTTTTCGCGCACCTCTATGTGGGTATCGGGGATGAATCCAACCTCCTCGAAAGGTATCTTTTCATTGGTCTCGTCCCCGCGCTCAAGCAGCTCCTTGCGGCGGATACGGTATCCACTAAAGCTTGAGAGCTCCTTTCCGCGTCTATCCCTCTCCGGAGCAATCCACGCGAACTGAACCCCCTGCTCCGACGGAGTAATAACAAGCTTATCAACCCCATCGGGGGCCATGATCTCAGGGGCGATAGGTGGAAGGTACCTCCCACAACCAACACAGGCGAAGGCGAAGACTATCACAGAAATCCACTTGCCCATCTCCAACCCTTCTTGAAAAATCTACTTGTCCATGAAACCGCGCAGACGCTTACTGCGGCTCGGATGCCTCAACTTACGAAGGGCCTTAGCCTCAATCTGCCGGATACGCTCTCGGGTAACATCGAAATTCTGACCGACCTCCTCAAGGGTGTGATCGCTCTTCTCACCGATACCGAAGCGCATGCGCAGAACCTTCTCCTCACGCGGCGTAAGGGTAGCAAGCACCTTTCGGGTTTGCTCTTGAAGATTCATGTTGACGACTGCATTGGCAGGCGACACAACGCGCTTATCTTCGATGAAATCACCGAGATGGGAATCCTCTTCCTCTCCGATCGGGGTCTCTAGCGAGATCGGCTCCTTGGCGATCTTGAGCACCTTGCGAACCTTGTCTATCGGGATCTCCATCTTGGCGGCGATCTCCTCCGGCGTTGGCTCACGTCCTAACTCCTGAACGAGCTGACGAGAGGTACGCACTAACTTATTGATCGTCTCGATCATGTGTACCGGGATGCGGATGATACGTGCCTGATCCGCTATGGCGCGGGTGATAGCCTGACGAATCCACCAGGTCGCATAGGTCGAAAACTTGTACCCTCGCTGGTACTCAAATTTGTCGACCGCTTTCATGAGTCCGATGTTTCCCTCCTGGATCAGGTCGAGAAACTGCAAGCCACGATTGGTATACTTCTTGGCTATCGATACAACGAGCCTCAGATTCGCCTCAATCAGCTGGTCCTTAGCAATACGAGCTTTCAATTCGCCGTCTTTTAAGATTCGAACGCTATCACCGAAGCCGCCGATACTCATCATGACCCGCTCTTCGAGAGCCTTAGTATCCGACATGCTGCGCTGCAGCGACTCCTCGTGCTGACGAAGATCGGTTGTCTTAAGCTTAAGGCGCTTACCGACCCTCTTTACCGCCACCTGATCGGTTGACAGCAGCTCTGGGAGCGCCTCGATCAGATACTCTGAATTCGTGCCTAACCGACGCGAAACCGAATCGAGCTTACGACACATAGCTCGTCGCTCCTCGTCAGCGTCCTTCACGAGCTGAATCATCTTGTGAAACTGCTTCTGATTCAGGTTGAGCTCCTCGATACGCACCGCATTCTTTGCCAAGAGCTTCTGGAATTTCTTTTCACGATCGGACTCAGCTCGTTTCTCTACCGGCAGCTCCATCAACTGCTGATAGAGCGCCCGAGTTTCACGGAGCGCCTTCTTGTACGGGAGGGCCTTGGTGAGAAAGCGCTGCTTCTGCTGCTCCTCTTCTTCGCTCTGAGGATTGGGTTTCTGGCCTATCTCCTCTCCGTTCTCGTCGAACTGTGGCTCTTGCTCCTCTTCTTCCTCCTCCTTTTCACCGTTCTCTGCTTCCGCATCATCCTCGGCGAAGAGGTCTCGCAACCTAATCTGGTCGGTCTTGACCATCTCAAAGAGGTTCACGACGTAGTCGAGCGAGATCGGCTGCTTAAGGAGCTGCTCTCGCACAGCGATCAAGCCTGACTCGATACGCTTGGCGATCTCCACTTCACCTTCACGGGTCAGGAGGCTCACATTGCCCATTTCGCGTAGATACTGCCGCACCGGATCAGTGCTGCGCCCGAGAGAACCTGCCTCGATTACTTCAGAGGAGGAATCAACCCCTGCCGGCGTCTCTACATCCTCTTCCTGCGGCTCAGCCGGCTGCTCGATGATATCGATATCGTGCTCGCCGAATATCGCAACAACATCCTCAACCTGCTCTTCGGACATCACCTCGCCGGCGAGAGCCTCGTTTACCTCATCCATCGTGAGGTATCCCTTCTCTTTACCGATCTCGAGCAACCGATTCACTCTACTATCGAGGTCGCCACGCTCCTTAAGGTCAATTGCGCTATCGATATCTCCGAGGTCAGCCTCTACAGGCACATCGAATCCGGTGAGCTCCTGTAACCCGTCATCAAGATCACCAACGATGATATCGCGATCAACCCCAGGCGCCTGCCCTTCCTTTGCAGCATCACGTCCCTTTCGCGGCTCCTTGGTAAGCGGGATGACCGCCCCAACAACTTTAGACTCAGCTTTCTTTGCTACTACTGGGCTCACCACTGCTTTAGGTGCCTGAGCAACTTTCGCGACCCGTTTCTCCACAATCTCCTTTGGTTTTTTGGAGACAGCCGCGACATCTTTTTCGCTGCGCGGAGGTGCAGCGCGTTGCTTGAGACGTTCGCGAGCTGCCGCCTTAAGTTTAGAATTCTTTTTGAGAGCAGGGCTAACGGTGCGGTTGTTCTTTCTTGCCTGAACACCCTTGGTCTTGAGCCCCTTCTTGAGCGAGGACTTCGTCCCGAGTTTGCTCTTGAGCTTAGCCTTTCCAGGAGACTTCCGATTACTCGCTCCGATCTTCTTTCGCACCACCGCCCACACTCCAACAAGGCTTACCGCCACTACTCAACCGGGCGATTCTAACTATTTGGGTTAGCTAGGTCTATACCCCGACCGGTAGCTGTAACACTCTCACCGAAAGTGATGTGATTCGACGCATATCGTACATCGGGCGCCAGAACTTTTAGCGCCAGATGCCTACCCACTGGGACAACTCACGCGTTTTCCCGCGAGCACGGACTCCGGAAACCTAGCCCATCGCACGGCCCTCCATAAGGGCACAGCTCTGTGCTCCATAAGCATAGCTAAATATTTAGAATATTGAGGATTTTATCATTACCAACACCATAACGGAGGCATTCAGATACTGACATCCGATCGCGCACTCGAGCGCTCTACTGGACCAGCTGCGCCTTTAAGGCCCTTTGCTGCTCGACCAGCTCCCGCGCAGCTGCATCGGCGAGATCATGCTCTCCAAGCGCCTTTGTTACCAGTTCGAGCTCGCGCTGAAGGCGCTTACGGCGCATAACATCCACGCTGCTGCGGTAAAGCTCCTGCATATTTACCTGGGCTTTAACGCGCTTGTAGGCCTCCTTCCACATTGCAACCCACTTCGGCCCGTGCCCCTGCAGCAGCTCCTTAACCGCCTGTCGTTGACGCCCCTCATCATCAGCGTGTTGCTTGAAGATCTCTGCCAAAGCCGCAGCGAATCTCTGCGTGGCAGGGTGCGCTCCCAAACACACCTCGGAGTTTGAGAAGAATTCCGGTAGCAGCTCCCCTTTAAGCACCATAATCGAGAGCAGAAGGTTCGTATCGTCTGCAGGAAAAGGCACAGAACCGCTCGACGCTTCCGCTTCACCTGAAGAAGCGTCCTCGCGCTCGGCAGCGCTCACCACCTTTGCCGCAGCCGGCCCGACGATCGACCCACCCGCTTCCTTGCCTCTACCCGCCGCCACTAAACGCTCAAGCAGCGAGCTCTCAACACCGAGACGGCGTGCAGCACGGGTGATTAAGGTTGATCGGACCACCTCGCGTTCGATCCCACTAAGGGCCTTCGCCACCTCGTCACACAAGCGTCCCAAGAGATTCGGTCCGGGCTTCTCGGTACGAGAGCAGCCGGCCTTCAACAGAAGCGAATCCACGTATACATCGATAGGTTCCTCGCGCGGAAGCGCTTTGAGCGCCTCACGTACCTGCTCTCCGTGCTGCGCCGCGAAGTCGTCAGGATCAACTCCGTCGGGCAAGAAGCACGTTGAGAGATCGAGCGGCGCATTACGCGACGGTAGAAAAGCTTTAGCCGCAGCCGCTCGCCCCGCACTATCCCCGTCGAACAGAAGATTGATCCGGTTACAGAGCCCTGAAAAACGCTTGGTGTGCTGCTCGGTCATCGCCGTGCCACAGCAGGCCACGACGTTCTTAACGCCACGCATCGAGAGCCCTACCACATCCATGTATCCCTCAACTATGTACACCTCTCCAGACTCTCGGATCGCGTGCATCGCTTGCGGCAAGCCGTAGAGCATACGTGCCTTGTGATACACCGGGGTCTCAGGAGAGTTTACATACTTAGGCGCCTGCGCCTCATAGCTGGCTTCAAACACACCAGGGACGAGTCTCCCACCGAAGCCAGCGATCCGCTTTGCATCAACAAAGATCGGAAACAGGAGCCGCCCTCGAAACAGCTCGTACAGCTCTCCACTCGCGGATCTCCTCACCAATCCAGAGAGGAGCATATCCTCATCTTCAATCCCCGCTTTCTTGAGCACCGTAATAAGCGCTCCACGCTCACTGGAGCTGTATCCGATCCCGAAATCGTTTATAGCTGTGGAGCTCAGCCCCCTTTTTCGAAGGTACTCCCCTACCAAACGGAACTCTCCAGCTCCCCCCTTGACTCGGTTAAGTGCCTGTCGAAAAAAGAGGTGTGCCGTGCGCACTGTAGAGAAGATCTTCTCCTTATCCACCGCCGGACCCGACGGCTTCAGGGAATCGCGCTTAACCTCGATACCGAAACGACCGGCCAGGTACTCTACGGCGTCGGGGAAGGTCATCGCCCGGGTCGACATGACGTAGGAGATCACGTTTCCCGACGCGCCGCATCCGTAACAGATATAGGAATTAGAGGATTCTCGAACAAAAAAAGAGGGGGAGCGTTCGTTATGGAAGGGGCAGAGGCCGGAATAGTACATCCCCGCCCGCCGAAGCTTGACCGTTTCGGCCACAACTTCGACCAGGTTGGCCTCATTTTTTACCCGTTCGATAGTATCCTGTGAGATCACGATGGGTGTGTATACCACACCGCTCTCATTTGGAACACCGAAGCGAGCGCCCCCCGCCCTTAGGCCTTCTTAACACCCTCAACTTCAAGGGTTATCGCGACATCGTCGCCTACAACCAGACCACCGGTCTCAAGAACCTTGCTCCAGGTGAGACCGAAATCCTTGCGGTTTATCTTCGTTGTTGCCACGAACGCCGCGCGCTCCTTACCCCACGGGTCCTTGACCGCCCCACCGAAGGTTACGTCCAACACGACCGGCTTGGTTACCCCGTGGATGGAGAGATCGCCGTGCGCCTTGAACTCCGAGTCTGAGAGCTTCTCAACTTTACTGCTTTTGAACGATATCGTGGGGTGAGCCGTTGTATCGAGAAAATCTCCGCCGCGCAGGTGATCATCTCGCTTCTTGTCACCGGTATCGATACTGGTAGCCGTAATCGACGCGTCAGCCTTGGATGCCTCCACGTTTTCGGGGTCAAAGGAAAAGGTCCCCTTAAATTCCGCGAACTTCCCCGGAACCGACGAGATCGCTAAATGCTTTACCTTAAACCCAACACTGCTGTGAGAAGGATCAATCTCATACTCTGCCGCCCACGCACTGCTTGTGACACACACAGCAAGTACTGTTGATAGGAATAGTTTCATCATCTCCTCCTCCTTGGTTGATAGGCATGTTTATAATCGCCTGCGAGACCAAGCGCACGCGCACCGTGCATCCTTACCTCAAGCTGACGATAAGGCAAGTTTTTTTCAGTATTCCTGCCGCTTGCGTGATGGGCGATGGTCCGGTGGAAGTTCTGTTTATGTCCCGTAGCCTACTACCCTCTTGCTCCCGGTGAAGCGTCTTAACTCTGCGCTGTCTCGGAGGATTCCTCTTCGTAGTCGACAAAGATTTCGAGAATCTCAAACTCGCGCGCTCCACCGGGGAGAATCACGCGCGCTACATCTCCGAGCTCCTTTCCAATCACCCCTTTTCCAAGTGGGGCTTCAAAGGAGATCCAGCCCTTCTCAACGTCTGACTCCTCAGCTCCAACGATACTGATCACCCGCTGCTCGCCGTTGTCTACGTCCTCAAGCTTGACACTCACACCGAACACGACACGGGTTGGGTTTGCTACTTTGCGAGGGTCGATAACCTCTGCGTTCGACAGGCGCGCTTCGATATCTCGGATCTTGGCCTCGACCATGCCGGATTTCTCCTTGGCTGCATCGTAGTCTCCATTCTCAGAGAGATCGCCGTGACCTCGCGCCACCTCTATCGCACGTGCCAACTCGGGCCTCATCGCTTTAAGCTTCATCAACTCGGTCCTGAGCGCAGCATAGCCGCGCGGAGTCATCGGTCGCTTCATGATCGCTTCTCCTTTCTTCCCTTGCTGAATTAAGGAACTGTGCCCGCTATGCGCGGCTCAAATACTCACCCGTTTCGGTGTTCACAACCACCTGATCGCCAACGTTGACGAAGGGGGGAACGGACAACTGCAAACCAGTGTCCGTCTTGGCTGGCTTCGGGGAATTGCTCGCCGTGGCTCCACGAAGACCCGGCTCCGTTTCGGCGATCGTGAGCGTCACGGTCTGTGGAAACTGCACGCCGATCGGATTCTCCTCGTACACTGAGAGCTGAATCTGCATCCCTTCTTGGATGTAGTACCTACCATCGCCAAGCATCTCATCTGAGATAGTGACCTCCTCGAAGGTCTCCGAGTTCATAAAGTGGTAGCCGTTGTTATCTGCATACAGGAAGGTCGCCGGCTGCTGAAACACGTCTGCTGTTTCGATATCCTCAGTCGAGCTAAAGCGATGCTCCAGCTGAGTCCCCGTCATCAGGTTACGTAGCTTCATGTGCACCATAGCTCGCAGGTTACCAGGGGTGTGGTGATGAAAATCCATAACGCTGTAGAGCGTGTTCTTAAAGATTATGACCTGTCCCCTTCGTACGTCTTTCGCTTTCATAACGACCCTACTGATTACTACCCGGCACCAGCTCCAGCGCCTCACGGATGCGCGATAGTACCCTATCCTTCCCAAGCACTGCAAACGATTCAAAAAGAGGAGGTGTTACGGTCTTGCCCGTGACCGCTATGCGCAAAACGACGAAAGCTGGGCCGGGCTTTAAGCCAAGCTCGCCTGCAACAGACCTAAGGGCCTGATCTATCTCTGAAACTACAAAGCTCGGAAGCGCTTGCAACCGCTCTGCCGCACATGACAACACCTGTCGTGCCTTGTCTGGATCGACCCCTTTTTGAAACATCGCGTCGAGCTGCCGCTCAAGCGGCTTGTCTGCGAGGAAGTCTACCATCTCGGGAACCTCGGTCAGCACCTTGACCCGCTCCTGGATGTGCGGCGCTAGCGCCTCGAACTCTGCGCGCTGAATGACGAGGCCGGATCGCTCTACGTATTCCCAGGCTCGAGCTACAAAATCGTCCACTTTCAGGTTGCGAAGGTACAGCCCGTTCATCCACAAGAGCTTTGCTGGATCAAATACACCGCTCGCTTGATTAATCCCCTCAAGGGAGAACTTTGCGATCAGGTTTTCACGACTAAAGACCTCTTGATCGCTCCCCTCGCCCGGTGCCCAACCGATCAGGGTCACAAAATTCATCAGAGCATCTGCGAGGTATCCCTGCTCGCGCAATTCTCGTGAGTTGACCGCCCCTGAGCGCTTTGACAACTTCTTACCATCGGTGCCGTTAATCACCGGAAGGTGCGCAAAGGTGACTGGCTCCCAACCAAGAGCCTCGTACACCAAGAGGTGGATCGGCGTTGATGAAAGCCACTCAACGCCCCGCAAGGCGTGCGTTATCTTCATGTCGTGGTCGTCTACTACGACTGCAAGGTGATAGGTCGGAAATCCATCACTCTTGAGAAGCACCGTATCCCGAAGCGGTATGGAGTCCCACGCTACTCGACCACGAATCGCATCAACAAAGGAGAGCGATCGTTGCTGAGGCATCTTAAAACGGATTACGTGAGGCACATCTTTAGAGACGTTACGAGTTCTACAATACCCCGAGTACCCCGGACTCTCACGCCGAGCCATCTGCTCAAGCCGCTCCTTCTCAAGCATCTCTGAAGTGCAGTCACAGCGGTACGCGCATCCCTTTGCGACGAGCTCCTCGGCAATCTCGCGATACCGTGCGAGCCTTAAACTCTGAGTATATGGGCCGTACGCCCCCCCCAGCTCTGGGGCACCGTCCCAGTCCTCACCGAGCGCTCGCAGCTCTTCGCGGCTAGGCCCCTCATCGATCCCGATCCCGAACCACTGCAGCTCCTCGATAATGAACCTGATCGCACCCGGTACGAAACGCTCGCGGTCGGTATCCTCGATCCGCAGAAGGAACTTACCCCCGTGTTTCTTGGCGAGTAGCCAGGCGTAAAAAGCGGTTCGAAAGCCGCCTAAGTGCTGAAACCCCGTAGGTGATGGCGCAAAGCGCGTACGAACCTCAACCATCGAAATCTTCCCCTTCTTGCCGACCTTGTTTCTAGGAGCTGGTAACCGGGCCGTCTCGATACAGCCTTCCCTAACCAAGGAACCTAATAATATCACTAAACTAGCTAACTGTTCGAGACTATAGCCCCATTACGTAGTCTTGGCAAAGCTCCCGCCAGCTCTCTCGATTTAGACAGATACCCGCCTCAGGCATCAGGTTATTCGGCACGATGAGCGATTCATCTTCGCAGCCAGATTTTAGAAGGTGTGGATTAAACACGATCCTGCGCCACTGCTTTGCTCTTGTTGTAGTGGCGTTCGCGCTCCTGAGCGCTGGAGACTCTTGGGCAGGCCCTCCCACTGCAACTCCTACACGCACGGCAACCCCGTCTCCGACCCCAACGCCCAGTTGTGCTGACAACAACATAGCTGTCACGCGAACTTCAGCAAGCATCCTGTACCTCGATACCTCACTGTCGCCCGCTATCACTAACGGGTACGCCTCCTACAAGATCCAAAACAACTCAGGCGCCACGATCCCCGATCTCTGGGTGGGGATAGGAGGGTTTTCTGGTCCCAGAATAGGCATGGGAACTAACTCTCTCTCCACCTTCCACGTGGGGAGCGTGGCCGCGGGGGCCTCGGCTACGCTATTCTTCTACTTAAAAGCATCAGCCGCCACTGCTGTTGATGAAACCCATTCCATAACTTTGTACAACGGAGAAACCGGAAGCAACTTTGGCCCGATGGCGATCTCACCTGCGGTTCTTGATAGCTGGAAGGCTGATGTATTTCACCTGACGAGCGCCTCAACGGTCTTCACCGCAAGCGGAACTACGTTCACTGACGCTCTGAGCTTTACGATTCCGGCCTCGTCGAACCTGGCCTACACGACCACATACACCTTCCGGGTTACCTCAGTTACCAGCGGACAGACGACGATCTATCCGGCAAATTTCATCGCCAGTGGCAGTAACATGAAACACACCGATACTACCTCGTACGCCTTTGCCCCGATTGCAGCGCCACAGAATTTCCTCCACCTCACTCGGATGCCATAGCACGAGAGGAGATGATCTTCGGTTTGAAGCTTGCCGACGTGTATCTGAAGGAGGCTTCACGAGGCCTACGAGGATCACGTAAAGAGCTCGTTCGGCATGAACTGACCCGTGCCCGTGGACAGCTACAACGCTCATACACGCGAATTCTCAACACTAGCGAGCTACTACCGAAGCTAGAGCTGCGCTGCTCGATTAGACCGGGATGCCAGCAGATCTCAATGCGCAACCCTCTTCAAACCTACCGGGCGCAGCTCAACATACTCCGAAAGCTAAGCTTCTTTATCGTGCGAACGTCGCGAACCGCAGGACTCCCCGTCAAGGATAATCGTTGGTCACGCTTAGCGATCCAGATTCGTGAGGCCCACAACGCTGCTGTGAATGCTTGGCGCGCCCTTCCACTTAATACCTTCGTCTGCTCGGACGACCAGTATCCCCGATAGACTACACCCCGATCAGCCTTCTAAACTCAGCTTCGCTCAACACCTCTACGTTCAAGCTGCGCGCTGTCTCAAGCTTCGAACCAGGTGATTCCCCGGCCACAAGGTAGCTCGTTTTCTTGCTAACCGAAGACGACACCTTCCCACCGCGGGACACAATCAAACCTTCCGCGTCTTTGCGTCCCATGGAGGAGAGCGTTCCGGTAAGCACGAACGACTTACCGACGAGCGGACCAGATTGTGAGGTATCAACCTCGAGCGCTTCTGGATGTACTCCGACCTGAAGGAGCCGCTCTACCATCGCCACCTCTGCCTCGTCTGCCAGGAAGGTAGAGATCGACGCGGCAGTCTCCGGGCCGATCTCCTCAATAGTAAGTAAATCCTCCTCAGTGATCGTAAGAAGTCTCTCTGCCGATCGACAGTGACGTGCTAGCGTTAGTGCTGTCTTGGAGCCCACATGGCGGATGCCCAAAGCGAAGATAAAACGATCGAGTGGTCGTCGCTTACTCTCGTGGATGGCAGCTATCAGGTTCTGACTCGAAAGCTCACCCATACGCGGAAGCTCCTTGAGCGCCTCGACGGTGAGTTCATAGATCGAGGGAAGATCGCGCACTAATTCGTGCTCCAAGAGAAGCGCTGTCATCTTGTCACCTAGACCTTCGATGTCCATCGCATCTCGTGAAGCATAGTGCAGGATGCGGTTGTGAACCTTAGCTGGACACCTTCCATTTGGGCATCGCACAACGGCCTCTCCAGGAACGCGCTCTACCTGTGCTCCACATTCCGGGCATTGCGAAGGGAACTCAAATGCTCGCTCTGCGCCGGTCCTACTCGCGCTCATCGCCGCCACCACAGCCGGAATCACATCACCCTGCCGCCGCACTACCACCCGATCCCCGATGAGTAATCCCTTACGCTCAATCTCATCCTGGTTGTGTAGCGTAGCTCTCGAGACGATTACTCCTCCCACCCTGACCGGTGTGAGCACCGCAACAGGGGTGAGCGCCCCCGTGCGTCCCACCTGAACCGTAATATCTTCAAGTGTCGTAACAGCCTCAACCGGCTTGAACTTCGCAGCGATAGCCCAGCGCGGTGAGCGCTGACGAAATCCGAGCTGTTCGTGGAGTCCCGTGTCGTTCACTTTGACAACGATGCCGTCTACCTCGAAGGGAAGGCTGTCCCGCTGCTCCTCGCCGGCACGATACGCTCGCGCTAACCCCTCTGCACCCCTTACAACATCGTAGCCTGGAGAGATTGAGAACCCGAAGGACGAGACCGTCTTCATGATCTGAGCAAGTGGGCGTTGCTGGAGCCCTAGGAGCGCGGGAGAGCTGCTCTCTACTACTCCGATCCCGTATGCAAAGAACCACAACGGGCGCCGTGCTGTCTCACGGGGATCGAGCTGTCGCAAACTACCCGATGCTGCGTTGCGCGGATTAGCAAAGCTCTCCTCACCCCGTGCCTGACGCTCAGTATTGAGCGCCTCGAACTCCTTCTTGCGAAAGAGCACCTCTCCTCTAATCTCTAAGGTTCCCTCTATCGAATCCTTACTTCGAAGTTTGAGTGGGATCGCTTTAATGGTCCGGATGTTAGCTGTGACATCTTCCCCCGACGTTCCATCTCCTCGTGTCGCAGCCTGCTTTAAAACCCCATCAACATATATAAGTGAGACCGCCACCCCATCGAACTTAAACTCGACGGTGTAATCGATCTGGGTGTGACCACCCCCATCCTTTGCGAGAAAGCGCCTCACCTGCTCATCGAAGGCAGTGAGTTCATCCTCGTTCATAGCGTTATCGAGGGAGAGCATCGGGATTCGATGACGTACCGTCGAAAAACCTTCGAGCGGCTTCGCACCTACCCTCTTGGTTGGCGAATCAGAACGCACGCAATCCGGGTACCGATCCTCGAGTTTTTGCAGCTCTCGAAACTTCTCGTCGTACTCGGCGTCACTGATGACTGGCTGAGAGAGCACGTAGTAGCGGTAGGCATGCTCATTGAGCTCGTTGACGAGCTCGTTAAGGCGGCCGATCTCCTTCTGTGGTTCTCCTGTCCCGTTCATATGGCTATCTTTACCGCACTCTGAGGATAGCTAAAAGCACAAGATAACAGCATTTATCAGAAGAAAATACGCACTGTAGCATGGCAGCCATGTTGCTCTGAAAGCATCCAAAGTGATATTTCATCGCAATGTGCGGGGATTCATCCATGGAAAGAGACAAACGGGTTTCAAAAGAACCGACAGAGGCAATTCCCCCTGAGCAGTCTCAGGATATCAAGCAGGTACTCACCCTTCCCCCGTACAAACTGGCATCATTCCTGGCGAACGAGAGTCTTCAGTCGAATGGGGGATGTGTGTCGCTGGTGCTCGACTCCCTCGCCGCTATTAGTCCGATTCGTGCGGCGCTCGCCCTGTGTGATCTATCGAGCCTGAGGCTGGCGCCGCGCCCGGGGGAGATAGGTTGTCGCGCTCAAGAGGAGCTGAAAGAGATCATTCAGAGCTGTCGCTTATTCGGAGAGATACGTGCAGAGCTTCTGACACTCCCAACCCTCGATGCTATGCGTTGTCGACGCGATCTCCTCAAGCTACAAGATCACCACACAGGAGATCCGACGCTGATCGCTCTCTATGCAGTTGCTGCGCCACAGTACTACCTCCCAACATTTCTGCGACGAGAGGTATGGTTTGATAATCGAGCGGGCTGGAATGAGAGCGCCCTGCATCGACATTATGCAAAGCTTGCGCGCGAATCGTGGGAGCCCGTCAGTGCCGCGCCAGAGCTATCAGAACACAATCGGCAGATCCTCCACGAGTTTCAGGAAGAGATATCCCCAACTCTTTTTCCGATCGAACGATACGGCTACGGTTCGGTCGCCGATGTTCTAGAGTGTGCCCCCATCGACCAGGATATGTGGGGAGACAGGGATGTTTGGGGCTTCGTCAATCTGTGGGCAGAGAGCCCTGACGAGACGCCATCACGGTATTTCCAGTGTGCGGACAGCGCCCCAACAGCACGAAGTTTCTTTGTTGCGCGAGGCATCCCGGCAGACGTCTACGTCCTATCGATCGGAGGCATCTTTCATAACGTGTGCATCGTATTTTTCGAGGAGCACCGGGCCGAGTATATGCGTACCGTTCCCGTACTGGTCGATGCCACGCCCTACAACGGCCTTTATCGCATAGAGCCTGGCCACCGCGAACTCTCAGCCGATATTCTCAATCCTATTGACTGCGCAGGGGTGTATTCCCAACGAAAGAAACCGCTGGCTTTCGTCGGGGGAGATCGCCTAGCAGTCACCCCCACCGGCCTCGCGCCATGGAGTTGTCAGGAACTAAAGAGCGGAAGAGCACGTGTGTTTACCTTTGGCGGCGTAACGGCGCAACAGAAACAGACAGGCTGGATAGTTGAACGTGGCACTCCGGAGTACCACGGCAACGGTATCAGAGCACCACGACCTGAAGTTACCCTGTACGTAGCTCCTACAAGTGGAGATCGCTTTGAACAGTTACGTAGTGGACGTCCCTTCATAGCGTGTGGCTACCATCAAGAAGGGGGAACCGCGACCCTGCATCACTGCTCTATGTCGACATCAAAAGAGCAAGAGATATCCGAGCTTCGAGCAGAACTGCTCGAAGAATTGCAGCCGATCGCAACGGAGCATCTCAGCCAAGTTGAAAAAATGATAGCACGATTCAGCTATCCCCTCGATGAGCGAGCGTTCCATAGACGCCGATAAAGTTGCGGTAATATTGAGGGTTTTTCAGCCGGTCTCTGGGTCAAAGGGGGCCATCACAACACGTTCAGCGATGTGGCGGTCCGTACAGTCCGTGACGGAGGAACATTCGCTCTCTTCGAATCTGGGCTCTGCCTGCAGGGGGACAGAAATCGCATCACACACAACTCTATCAGCTCCCGTTTGGGGTCCGGCCTTACGCTTGTGAGCGGGAAAAACAACCTCATTTCTCACAACACGATCGTAGCAGAGAGAGAGAGAGAGAATCCCCCCACAATAGTGGATATCGTGGGGGGTGCTGACGCGTGCAAAAACGGGTGGTGTAACAACGATTTTACTACCGACTCCGAAGGTGATGGTCCAAGGCAAGGTTGTATACGATAGGGATTGTATCGGTTGAATCGGAAGCCCCAAGAGTCGGATAGTCGTGAGCTCGGGCGATTGAGAGTTGTGTGAACTCTTGTCGACTAGTGAATATCTCAGAGAGCTTTCCACGTGCGAACTGATAAACCTTTATAGTCGGCGCTCCTGCATCGTGAGACACCTCTCCAACGAACAAGAGATCCTCCACAGTATTAACCGCAGTGGTTTCTCGAGAGAAGATATGAAGGAGACTAGTATCACCCTGATCTCACGATTAAAACGAGATGATAACAACTGAATCGAACTCCGAATTCTCGGTAGAGCACGACGGTAACCGTCTGTAGTATCGTGAACGAAGCTGGCGACCTCGCGTGTATCACCGAATCCCCGTGGGGAGTCCGTCAAGGCTATGAAAGCGCGCCGGTGACAGCGACGCCGATGCTCTACAAATCGGCCTCTGGAACGCACACAGTTAGTTATCTACAGGAGCACTGTCGAATGAACCCTCAGATCGCGAACACCCCTCAGACTTATGAGTGTCCACCACACGATCGAGCACTCTTCGACGGAAACTTCTCGGGCCGCTTGCGGGAACTAGCGGTAGGCTCATCTCGACGTGATGCCCTGGCTGCGATCTACAAATCAAAATTGGCCGACTGGATAGTTGACGACACGAAGGTGTCGCTCGAGCTCTCCGGTACACGTCTTGTGTTCAACGGGCAGGGGTCCTCTGGCTTACAAGGTATAACAGGATCGACCCCACACGGCGATTTTGCGCTGCCCTGCGACCACTGGATCGCGAAACAGCTCCTGAAACGTTTTGACCGACGCACAAACGGTTTTCAGGCCGACCTGCTTCCAATCGCCTCTCAGCTCTCGGACCGTATGTTTATCGAGGCCCTCAAACATGAACCGCGGGATTGGAAGGTGTTACCCGAAGGCACCTTTGGACCGACGCCGATGAAACCTAGTGAATCCGATCCAACCTACGGCACTCGAAATTTTGTGAAGCGCACCGAGGCAACAACGGACCTGGGCGACGGTTATTGCGCGACCATCATGAACGTAACCTATTTCGGTGTGCGTACTGAGGCACAGGCCGTGAGCGACTACATCAGATACACTGTAGACGTCGAGTCGACTAGACAGCCGTGGCTTGTAAGCGCGCCCCGGCCAGCTGGGGAGTATACCGACGAATACATAGGCCTCTGGATACATTATCAGCCACTCGATCGTCTGAGGGGTACCGTAGGGTTGAAGTCAAACGCTCTGTATACCGCTGGAATTCTTGCAGACCCGGATCGGGTGAAGCGAATTTGGAGCAATTCTGGGCTCAAGTAGTGCGCTGGCGTGAAAGACTGAGCCGTCTACGCCGTACGCCGACGCCACGATAGTAAACCCTCAGGTCGAACAAGGAGCACGAGCAAGATTACACAATAGGCGAAGGCGTCCTTGTATCCCGCAGGCAGCGAGAAGCGTCCTAAATCAAGCCCAATGGCGAGGTTCTCAACTGTCCCAACGATGTAGCAGCCGAGGATCGTCCCCCAGACATTACCGAGCCCTCCAAGGATCATCGCTGCAAGAGCCTTCATGGTGTAGCCGTGTCCCATCGTCGGCTGCAGATTTGTCTCGTAGCCGACCATGACACCGGCGTACACAGCCAACAACACGCTCATCGCAAACACGATCATGGTCGTGCGCGGAGTATCAACAGCGATCGCCTGTGCCGCCGATTGCAGCTCTGCCATCGCACGCACCCGCCGACCGAACGAGGTGCTATGGATTAGAAACGCTATGCCGATCAGGATTACGAGAGCGCTGAAGATAATAATCAATTGGAGGGGGGTAATGAAGACGGAGCCGATCTCGATACTTACCGCGGCCTCGCCACTATCGAGGGATTTAACATTTACACCGAAAACCATCGACACCACAGACTCCAAGATCGTCGCAAATGCCAAGGTGGTAACGAGCGGTAGCAACGTACTGTAACGCTGAAACGGGGTGATAAACACGAGCAGAGTTATCAGCGCGAGCGCACAAGCGCTACAGGCAGTACTGAGCGCCGCCAAGGGAAGGGACAGACCCAGATCAACCGAGAAGAAATAAAACAGATAGGCCCCACTCATCAAGAGATGGCCATGGGCAAAGTTGAGGATCTTGAGCACCCCATAGGTAAGAGCGAACCCCACCGCTACGAGCGCATAGACGCTCCCCGTAATAACTGAATTGACCAGAAGCTGGGGAAGTATGTCCATGCGGACGAGCTTACCATTATGAGACCGCTGCGGCTACGCCGCTACCCGTTGTAGTGACCCTACCGGCTCACACAACCGAGCCCACTCGGCAACCGGATATCACGACATCCACGTCGCCTCTCATCCTGAGAACACTTATTCTCACTCGGTGAAAATCCTGGTGGACACCGATCCTGAGATGGCGCTGGTCGGTTCGGAGGTGGCGGAGGCTGATACGGCCGCTGATATTGCTGCTCTCGCTCGCGCTCTAACCTCCAACGATCCTGCTCGATCCTGTCCCTCTCGCGATCAATGCGCTCCCTTTCCCGTTGATTCCTATAGTAATCGTCCCCGTATCCGTAGGGGGACCCGCCGTAATAAGGTCCCGTCCCGAAGCCACCTCCTGGAGGAAAATACGGGTCGTTTAAATTAGCACACCCAAACAACGCAACCGCACACAACGCGGCTACCGATAAGCGCACCACGGAATAAGGTACCTGGGTCGTATTCATGATCAATACTATAAGATAGAGAGCCCTGTTTTAGCAATCATGACCTCCTCCCTCGTCCAACAGACTGGCCAAAACCTTGAAATCACCGCGCTCGTCCCACCCGATAACAACGATATCTCCCCCTCCACGGGGCGAAAACAGGGGACTTCCGAGTGTCCACTAACTCGAAATACTATCGCTGTGTGCCAACTATCACCCGCGCCCTCCTCACGAGATCAAACCTCCCATTACTCGTACCGTTTGCGCATGCCGCAATGATCAGACGCAGTAACACAGCGATCTTCATCACGCTTGAGAGCTCAGATGGACGCGTGGGTATCGGAGAGGCCCTACCGCGCAGCTACGTAACCGGCGAAGAGCCCCAAGACGTTGTGACCACCCTACGAGGGCCGCTCGAGCGGCTCATAGGGATCGATGTACACGATGCCTGGGAACTCCTTCCTACTCTCATGATCCCACTTTTTGAAACAAAGGGCGGTCTCGGCGCAAGTTGCGCACTGGAGCTGGCCTGTCTTGACCTCGTGAGTAAAAGCTCGAGCACCTCAGTTTCAGAGCTGTTGAAGCTCGGACCACCTCGCAGCGATGCTCAGTCAGTAACCGCGACGATCCCTCTGGTGCCTCAGTGGCTCGTGGCATCAGTCACAGCTCTTCTGCGCTGCGCTGGTGCTAGAGAATTTAAAGTCAAATTAAGCGGCTCGCGGGCGCGCGACGAAGGCATCCTACGAAACGTCTCCGTAGCAGCAGGACAATCGGCAGACATCCGCGTCGACCTTAACATGGCCCTCTCGTTCATAGAAGCGCGTGACTACCTCGACTGGCTCGCATCGGCCTACGAAAGCATCACCTGGATAGAAGAGCCTCTGACCTTTGTGGACCGGTGCCGCATGCCGGAGCTCACGCGACACTTCGGAGAGCGCTTTACCTTCTGTGGAGATGAGGCGGTGTGTCGACACACCGAACTGATGCACGCTATCGACAGCGGTGCATATCAGGCGATCAACGTGCGTGTTGGAAAGCATGGGGGGCTCTCTGCGGCGGCTACCATGATACGCACCGCTCACCATGCAGGCCTCGCGGTACAGGTCGGATCCTTGGTCGGCGAAACGGCGATCCTCTCAAACGCCGGCGCTCTCCTGGTACAGCATTTCCCCCTGATTCGCTACCTAGAGGTGGGAGCTTCACCGCTCTTAGTGCGTACGGCGCCCGTCTCAGGGGCGCTTACTCCTAGCTGGGGCATGACCCTGAACCTACGCAAGCTCCCTCCGTTCGGATTAGCTCACCTGCACCGAAACTGGAGGAACAGACTCGGCCAGATCGAGGAGTCATGGTGCGTGTCTCCCGATCGGGGAGGGTGTTGTGTATGAGTTCCTTCATGAAGGGGAGCTCTCTGGGGATCTCCTCAAACCGTGGGAACTTCAGAGCGGGAAGCGCTACGGGATGGTTGTATCCAACCGATACGGACTTGCGCGCTACGATACCGAGGATCTCTTCCTGTGCAGCGGCACGGTACACGATACCCCGATTATCACCTTTGTAGGGCGCGCCGGATTGCAACACTCCTGCTGAAACCAGTTGATACTTGGCTTATGGCATCGATACAACAGATGTGGCTCAAAAACGCCGTCTGGGATTCTGTCTTTCTCCTAGGAGGTATTTGGCTCCTCCCGCTCCTGGCCGTGTGCTCTCTACTTCCCAAAGCGCTCCTGCTGCTATCGCTCGCCTTGACCGCTGTCCTGTGGCTCTCTCACCGCGTTGCGACCTTCTTTACGATCTTTTGCACACCGACCTACCGGGCACTCATCGCTCAGGAACCGCTCAGGTTCATGGTCATACCTGCGCTCGTGCTGCTGCTGTCAGTAGCCTTCGCGCTGAGCCCCTATCCAGCGTCTCCCGTTATACGGCTACAGGTGCTGGGTACGTTCTCTCTCCCTCAGAGGATAATTTTACAAAGAGAGCAGCGAGGACAGAGAGGGGGAAGGAAACAGGCGTCTTATACCGTCTTTGAGCAACTTCAGGTTAAAGTTGATCAGAAGCCCGACGGGAGCCTCGGCGAGTTTCATGTAAGTGATAACTTGGGCTTGATGAATTGGTA
>Ga0169931_10001964_pt1 | contig 33792 bp, 34 predicted proteins | sample Kivu_15m_20L_FD_129675 | JGI IMG/M metagenome (GOLD analysis project Ga0169931, IMG submission 129675) | Freshwater microbial communities from Lake Kivu, Western Province, Rwanda to study Microbial Dark Matter (Phase II) - Kivu_15m_20L... | ecosystem: Environmental > Aquatic > Freshwater > Lake...
GAGTTTCAAAATCTTTGCGTTTTAGTCTTGGGAGTTATGGCATGGTTGGAGTATCAGTACTGTCTAACGGACAGTTTCAGGCTGTATACAACGTCATATCTTTTGCTCTAGCATCAATGATTTTTGCAACAATATTTATGCTGGTTGCTCAAGGTCGTGTACTGCCTCGTTACCGTCAGGCGCTGATTACATCAGCAACTGTTACCGGTATCGCTGCTTATCACTACTGGAGAATTTTTGATTCTTTCCGTCACGCATACATTCAAACAACCGTTGGTGGAGATTATTCATTAGTTGCAGGAGAAGGATTCAACGAAGCTTATCGCTACGTTGACTGGCTTCTAACTGTTCCTCTACTACTTGTAGAAACAGTTGCAGTTCTTGCATTGGCTAAGAAAGTTCAAAGCCAATTGCTAGTTCGCTTAATCCCAGCATCAGCATTAATGATCATCCTTGGTTATCCAGGTGAAATCACTGCTGAAATTGGACCAAAAATGATTTGGGGCGCACTATCAACAATTCCATTCCTATACATTCTTTACATCTTGTTTGTTGAGCTTGGTAAGTCCATGGGACGCCAACCAACAGGTGTTGGTAAAGAACTTGCGAAGTTGCGACTATTACTTCTTGCAACTTGGGGTGTTTACCCAATCAGTTACCTATTCCCAGTATTTGGTGTCTGGTTCAATAGTGATTGGTTCGAAGGCCCAGGCTCATTCGTGTTTCGTCAATACGGCTACTCAATTGCAGACGTCTTGGCAAAATGTGTGTTCGGTCTAATGATTTACAAGATCGCACGTATGAAGAGCTTTGCTGATGACCGTGTCTTTGCTAAGAGCGAAGGTCGCTAAAGTCAAGTAAGGTAATTAAATTAAGGGCCTTGAGTTTTCTCAAGGCCCTTAATAATTTCTAAGAACTCATTTCCTCTAATAAATTTGATTGCAACCAAGTCAACCAAGAATAAATATCACGCGCATGATCGGTTTCTGGATCTTCAGAAATTTCTTCTTCGTTATTTTCAGTAATTCCAGCTCTAACTCCCAAAGCCAATCTTAGGTCGTTTAGCACCGTAAGCCACGTTTCAAAATCTTTTGGTTTAATTGAAATTATTTGCTCTGGTTCAGGTAAATTCTCCAAAACAAAATTAGCTCTCTTTACTTTTAATTCCCGCAATGATCTTTCCGTGAAGCGCCTGAATTCAGCTGAAGCTTGCTTATCTGATTGATATGCATCGGGCAGTAAGCGCAATAACACTTCATCATCAGGGGTTTTAGCAGTTGAATCAATGCCCACCATTTTTGCTAAAGGATCATTATTCTCTTTTGAGCTTTGGGGAGTGAGTAAGACAATTACTTGCTCAATCAAAGAGGTCAGAAGAGAAACTTCTAATGCTTCTATTTGAAAAGAAATCTCTTTATCGGGTGTTTTCTTGAATCCTCTTTGGGTGCTCAAAATTTACGCCTTTTGCAAAGTGGCCCATAGGCCATAGGAATGCATTGCATTAACATCTCTTTCCATTTTTTCCCGAGAGCCACTACTTACTACAGATTTACCCTCATTATGAACTTGCAGCATTAATTTCTCTGCCTTTTCTTTGGAGTATTTGAAATAAGTCATGAATACATAGGTCACATAATTCATCAAGTTGACTGGGTCATTCCACACAATACAAACCCATGGGGTGTTTGGCAGAGTTTCAGAATCTAATTGTTCTTTTTCTAGAGGAGCAATTGACATATTTTTATAATCGCACCCGATAGAGTTTTTGGCTACTCACTTCAGGGAGTCAAATATTTTCTTGCAATCAGGACAGATGGGAAACTTTGCCGGGTCTCTTCCTGGAACCCACACTTTTCCACACAAGGCAATGACAGGTTTTCCTGTTACCGCACTTTCAACAATTTTTTCTTTCTGCACATAATGGGCAAATTTTTCATGATCCCCATCATCATTGGTTTCTAAGCTGCGTTCATCAAGCAAGGTGTCACCCAGGGAACCTGGGTTTTCTAAAGGAGTGGTCACAATCTGATTGTGGCAGAAGCCTTGGGTAGGATTGTCTTTTCAGCCCCTGATTTCGTTATCTGGAAATGAGTTTCATGGATCTTAAGGGAAGAGATTTCTTAAAAGAAATCGACTTTGATGCCAATGAGTTGCTCCAAATCATTCAACGCGCCCAGAAGCTAAAGAAGCAGAAGAAAAGTGGGCGTGAGAAAAAACATCTCAAGGGCAAAAATATTGCCCTGATTTTTGAAAAAACTTCCACTAGAACTAGAGCTGCCTTTGATGTGGCAGCCCATGATCAAGGTGCTTTCACAACTTTTTTTGATTCAACCTCGTCTCAGCTTGGCCATAAGGAATCAATTTCTGATACCGCCCGTGTGTTAGACAAAATGTTTGATGCCATCGAATACAGGGGATTTGCGCAAAGTGCTGTGGAAGACTTAGCCCAATACTCGAGTGTTCCGGTTTACAACGGTCTAACCGACCAATGGCATCCAACACAAATGTTGGCTGATTTTATGACAATGAAAGAACATTGTAATAAACACTTAAAAGATGTTTCATTTGCCTATTTAGGTGATGCACGTAATAACATGGGAAATTCATTATTAGTAACAGCAGCCATTTTAGGAATGGATGTAAGACTAGTTTCACCAAAATCATTAACACCAAGTTCAGAAATCCAAAATATGGCAAAAGACTTAACAAAATTATCGGGTGGCAAAATTACCATCACTGAAGATGTTTCACTGGGGGTTAAGGACGTTGATTTTATTCATACTGATGTTTGGGTGTCTATGGGTGAAGATGAAAGTGTTTGGAAAGAAAGAATTAATCTACTAAATCCATATCGGGTCACACAAGATGTGCTAAAAATGACTAATAATGAAAACGTCAAGTTCATGCATTGTCTTCCAGCATATTACGATGATAAAACTGAAATTGGCAAAAAAATAAAAGACACTTTTGGAATTGTTGGAATTGAAGTTACTAAAGATGTATTTAATTCTGAAAATTCAATTGTTTTTGATCAAGCAGAAAATAGAATGCACACCATAAAAGCTTTAATGGTTGAAACATTAAGTTAGTTAAAATAAAAGACCCGCTAATTTCTTAGCGGGTCTAATGTATGAAGTCCTTGGTCTAAACTGGGCGCACGTTTGCGGCTTGTGGACCTTTTTGGCCTTCGGTGATATCGAATTCAACTCTTTGTTCTTCGTTCAATGAACGATAACCATCAGATTGAATTGCTGAGTAATGCACGAACACGTCTGGTCCGCCTCCATCTGGAGCTAAGAATCCAAAGCCCTTTTCTGAGTTAAACCATTTGACGCTGCCTTGTGGCATATATATTTCTCCTGCTTTTGTTGATGTACCGCTCAATGCTTTTGCCTTCACGGGGTGTTCGCCGCTGACTTGCGCGGCATCAAAGACACCTTGCATAAATCATTAACTTGCAACCACTAGTGAGCCTACGCCATTTGATACACCAGGTACCAGTGGGGCTTTGCAAAATGTGTATAAAAAGTAAATGTGCCCACAAAATAAATTTGTGGGCACATCACCTTGATTTCGGTGGAGGTGGCGGGATTTGAACCCGCGTCCATCAGCGTCGTACTAGGGCTTCTCCGGGCGCATCCACTATTGCGTGTTCTTGACCTGCTAGTTACTCGTGGCCTTGCTAGCAACACGGTCAAAGTTACTGTTTGATTTTCTAACTAATCTCGTAACCCGACTAGTTAGTGATCCTTCTTTCGACGCCAGATCTCAGATCGAAGGAACTTCTGAGCTGACGGACTTTATGGCTAAAGCTACTTTAAGCAGCTAGAGCAAAGTCAGTGCGAGATTTATTTGCACTTGTTTTTTCAAGACATGGTTTACGAGTTCTGCCTTGAACCTCGGCCCGCTTCACCTAACGCGATTCACTGTTGTCGAAACCGTTCACCCCCTATTGAGTTGTAAATCATTCACAAATTAAGTTTTTTTCTTCTTTGTGAACTCTTTATTCTACACCCTTAGAGCGACGACCCACTGCCTTGGCTACTTCCCTCTTATCATCTTTTTCCCTTAAAGCTTGTCTCTTATCATGGGCTTTTCTACCTTTGGCTACTGCTAACTCGATTTTAACTTTTCCATTCTTGAAATAAATACTTAATGGGACCAAAGTATTTCCCGAGTCATGCAGTGCTTTTGTTAGCCGAGTAATCTCTAACCGTTTAATCAATAGCTTTCTTAACCTTCTAGGTTCATGATTTGTCCAAGTTCCAGCACCATATTCAGGAATATGAACATTGTGTAACCAAACCTCACCATTCTTAATTTGAGCAAAGCCGTCTATCAAACTTGCTCTGCCTTCGCGAAGTGATTTAACTTCAGTGCCGACTAGAACTACCCCTGCTTCAATCACATCTTCAATTGAATAATCGTAACGAGCCTTTTTATTTTGGGCTACTAGTTTTCTTCCCTTTTCTTTCATGATTAGCCCCGAGCTCCAGCACTTGCCACAAGTCCTTGCAAAACTTGCAAAGCCCTAGTTTCTGCTACTTTTTTAGATTCTCTACCAGAAACTAGAACATCTGGTTCTAATCCTTGTCCATCTAGTTTTCTCCCATTTGGCGTTAAGTAGTAACCAATAGTCAACTCAATGCCAGATCCATCTGATAATCGTGTGAAATCTTGAACTGCTGCCTTACCAAAAGTTTTTTCACCGACAATTACTGCTCGGTTTCTATCTTGAAGTGCTGCTGCCACAATTTCTGCTGCAGAAGCAGTTCCACTATCTACCAAAACAACTAATGGGGTTTCTGAATCACCATCTCCAATTGCATTAAATGTCTCTACTGGCATTCCTGGACTATGAAATTCAACAACTAAACCTCCATTTAAAAATGCCCCTGCTACATCGGTTGCCTCGACTAATAATCCACCTGGGTTTCCTCTTAAATCTAAAACAATTCCATTTCTATTTGCACCACTTGTAGCTAATGCTGCTCTCATATTTCTAGCTGATCCACGATTAAATTCACTTATGGAAACTACAACTATGTCATTAGATAATTTCTTTAATTGAACGGGGTTACTTTTCAATTCAGTTCTTTCAACACTAAAAGTTAAAGTTTCTTCATTTCTGTTAATCAATAAAATGGCGTTGGTATTTGGTTCTCCGGTAAGCAGTTTTGAAATTTCAAAAAGGGTCTTATCTTTTGTGACCACTCCATCAATAGATTGAATCACATCGCCATTTTCTAGATTTGCAAATTCTGCTGGGGAGCTTGGAACTATCCCTGCGATACTTACAAACCCTGAGTCATCACCCCTTAACCAAATCCCAATTCCTGAATATTGGCCTTCGACTGAATCATCAAAAGAAGTATTTCCAATTTCTGGTAAAAATCTGCTCCACTTGTCCCCTAAAGATTTAAGCATTCCTTCTATTGCTGCTCTTTCCAATGATTTTTGTGTAACATCGTTTGAAGTTTTATCCAAAATTTGATCAACAGCTTCATCCAAAATAGATGTTGAAAAACTGTTATTTACAGTTGTGCCCAGCAGAATTCCGGCAGCAAAAATTACACCGGCACCAATGAAAAGTGAGGTGTATGGGGGCTGCTTTTTCTTCATCCCTTAATTGTAGGTGACGCCTATTTTGTGGGGAAAGAATAAAACTAAATCAAGAATTCTTAGCAAACAACTGGATTTTTTGCTGAGCCAAACCAACCTAGAGGATTGTATGGAGTTCCATTTACGTGAACTTCAAAATGAAGATGTGGCCCAGTAGACCAACCAGATGAACCAACAAAGCCAATGGTGTCTCCTACTGCTACGCCTTGTCCAACGTTGACATTAAAACGAGACATATGTGCATACATTGTTGAGAGTCCACCGTTATGTGCAATTACAACTACTCTTCCATAAGCTCTTAATGTTGTTACTGCAGTAACAATTCCAGTTGCTGCTGCTGCAATTGGTATTCCTGTTCCGGCTGCTAAATCAATTCCTGTATGACAAGATCGATATCCAAATACTGGATGTCGTCTTGGTCCAACCCCTTGGCTAAATCTGGCACCTGGGACTGGCCAATAAAGTTCACCAGCCATAGTTCCGCCTAAGCCGGCGCGAAGTCTGGCAAGTTGTTGTAATCTAATTTGTTCTGCTCTTAGTTGCTCATATCTCTTTCTAGTTGTTTCTCTTTCACTTTCTGCTTTTGCTAAAGCTGCTTTTTGTTTAGCAATAAGTCTTAGAACTTCTGCTTCGGCATCTTTTGCTTTCTGGGCAGCCACTAATGCTTCGGCTTTTTGTTGTTCTAAAATTATTTTTTGAGCAGCAACGGCTGCTTGTTCGGTTTCAAGCTGGGCTTTGATAGTTTCTAATTGAGCTAATTTTTCGTTTTGGTTTCCAATATAGGTTTGCATATCCATCAATTTTTGATTGAAATCGTTTGGATCAGTTGCACCCAATAAAATATTTATTGTCGCTAGTGGGCCTTCTTGATATAGACTTCTAGCTACATCACCAACGTAGCTTCTGGTTTCGTCATAATTCTTCTTAGTTATTTGTAATTGATTTTCTAATTCAGCCAATTTTTCAGCAGCCAATCGATCCTTCTCTTTTGCTGCAGCTAATTCCTCCCTGGCTTTTTTTAATTTAGCTTCAGCTATAGGTAGCTGTTTTTTTATTTCAGCTAATTCAGCAGCCACTTCTCGTACCAGAGCACTTGCACTCTCTAATTCTTGTTGCGCAGCATTTACATCATCATCAATACTTCGAGGTAGGGCTTGCGTGGGAAGTGTTGATCCAAAAATTAACGAGATTGAAAAAAGAAATACCAAAAAACTTCTAGTTTTAGACTTCATATCAAAACCTAAACTTTCAAATGTCGCGCTATACCAAACCACGCTGTGATAAAGGCCAATAAAGTTCCTGCACCTAGGCAAATTAGAGAAGCACTAATTACTGCATCCCAACCAAAAAACGATGTAAAGGTAAAGGATGTAGCAATAATTTGGTCAATTAAATATCCTTTGACAAGACTTAACACTCCTACTGCAATCAGTCCTCCAATAAGTGCACCAAAAATTGCTTCAAGTAAGAAAGGAAGTCGAAGTGCCATTTTTGATGCGCCAACTAATCGCATAATTCCAATCTCTCGTCTTCTGGCATAAGCCGTTACTCTAATTGTGTTACCCACAAGTAATGAAGTTACAACCAACATTGCTATTGCAAAACCAAGTGCTAAAGCTTGTAAACCTCCCAGCACACTAAACAATCTACTTAGAGTTGCTCTTTGATCTCTAACTGCTTCAATACCTGGTCTACTCAAGAATTGGTTTACTACTATGGTGAATTCTTCTGGATTCGATAATTTAATTCTGAAACTTTCAGGCAATTGATCAGGTGTCACATTAGCTGATATGGGAGATGCTTTAAATCTTTCGATAAATCTGTTATATGCCTCTTCTTGACTTTCAAAAAATATTTCAGAAACTAAAGGTTGCAGTGATTCTAAATCTGTTCTAATTTGAGACTTTTGCTCTTCTGTTGCTGGTCCACCAGAACAAGAAGGAGTGTCACTTCCCGCTGTGCATAAAAAGATAGATACTTCTACTTTGTCAAACCAGTAGTCTTTCATTACACTAGCTTGCGATCCAACCAATAGCGAAACACCTAATAAAGATAGTGAGATTGCAAAGGTTGCAACAAGAGCAATAGTTAGGGTGATGCTTCTACTAATTCCTTGCCAAACCTCACCAAGGACAAATCTAATTTTTGTAATAAATGGGCTCATGAGTATCCGTAAACTCCTCGAGCTTGATCTCTGATAATGGCACCATTTGTAATTTCAATAACTCTTTTTCTCATTTGATCAACAATGCCTGCGTCATGGGTAGCCATAATTACAGTAGTTCCCGCTTTATTAATTTGATCTAGTAAGCGCATTATCTCTATGGTTGTATCAGGGTCAAGGTTTCCTGAAGGTTCATCAGCCATCAAAATAGCTGGACGGTTTACTAACGCTCGAGCTATGGCAACCCTTTGTTGTTCTCCACCTGATAGTTGTTCTGGTTTTCTATTCGCTTTATCAAGCAGTCCCACTAAATCTAAAACAGCTGGAACTGTTTGTTTAATTTCGACTGGAGTTTTATTCAGAACTTGAAGTGCAAATGCAACATTTTCAGAAATTGTTTTTTCTGGCAATAATCTAAAGTCTTGAAAAACCATTCCAATATTTCTTCTAAGTTTTGGAACTTCTTTTTCTCTTAGTTCTCCTATATTGATGTCATCAATTAGAACGTTTCCACTTTGTGCTTTTTCTTCCCTAATTAATAGTCTTAGAATTGTGGATTTACCAGCTCCTGATTGGCCAACCAAGAACACAAACTCGCCATCAGCAATCTCAAAAGAGACATCATTAAGTGCAGGGTGGCCGTCTTTACGGTAGGCCATAGTCACGTTTTCAAATTTGATCATTTTGTCTCCACTTTTGAGATTATCGGTTGAAACTAGAGATACGTGTGAGACTCGCCTCGAGAGGGGCTGTGGCGTTGACTACTAACTTTGCTTACGCCAGCGAATCCCTGCTTCGATAAATCCATCCAAATCGCCATCTAATACTGCTGCTGGATTTCCGGTTTCAAATTCAGTTCTTAAATCTTTAACTAATTGATATGGTGCCAGCACATAAGAGCGCATCTGATTACCCCATGATCCAGAAGTTGAATTTTTTAATGCATCTATTTTTGCTTGCTCCTCCTGATGTCTTTTTTCTAATAATTTAGATTGCAAAACAGATAATGCTGTTGCTTTATTTTGTAATTGACTTCTCTCATTTTGACATGACACCACAATTCCAGATGGAATGTGTGTTATTCGAACAGCTGAATCAGTTGTGTTAACACCTTGACCACCTGGACCAGAAGATCTATAAACATCTACTCTTATTTCATCATCAGAAATTTCGATTTGATCACTCTTGTCAACAACTGGTACTACTTCAACGCCTGCAAAACTTGTGTGTCTTCTACTTTGTGAATCAAACGGTGAAATTCTAACTAAGCGATGGGTTCCTTGTTCTACTGACAGTGTTCCGTATGCGTAAGGAGCGTGCACCGCAAAAGTTGCGGATTTAATTCCTGCTTCTTCTGCGTAAGAAGTTTCATACATATTAGTTTTCCAATTTTGTCTTTCGCAGTAACGCAAATACATTCTTAGCAGCATTTCAGCCCAATCAGCAGCATCTACTCCCCCTGCTTCAGATCTGATAGTTACTAAAGCCTCGCGTGAATCATATTCACCGGAAAGTAAAGTTTTAACTTCCATTTCTCTTATTGCCGGGATTAAACTACTAATTTCATTTTTAGCATCACTTAATGCACCTAAATCATTTTCGTCAGTAGCAAGCTCAATTAACACAGATACGTCATCTAGTCGCTGCCTTAAAGATATAACTTTTTTAAGTTCATTTTGTAAGAATGAAAGCCTTGTTGTAATAGTCTGCGCATTAGATGGGTCATCCCATAAATTAGGAGCCGAAGCTTCAACTTCTAGTTGTTCAATTTCTTTTTCCATACTTTTTATATTGAGTACTTTTTCGATTGTTTGCAAAGTTGTGCTTAAGTCAGCAATTGAATCGGTTAACTCTTCATCCATAATAATTACAGTCTATTATAAAACTATCTTAAGACCTAACTTACCTGTTCCCGGAGCATTAATCCATATTTCTTCAACTTGTTCATCTTCAATTAGTTGATTTATTGCTTGATTTGAAACAATTAAATTTTTCATGGGGCTCCTAGGTAAAGGAACCTTAAAACTTTTCTAGTTAGTTTTTCTTAATTTTGGGGCAAATACTCCACAACGTTTTTACCAAGGAACAATTGCTCGATCTTCCCAAAGAAATCCGGTGAGTGTATCTTCCTTAAGTGGCCTTGATGCAAGCCATAAAATTGTTTCAGCACCTTGTTCTGCAGTCCTTGGTGCATCAGGTCCACCCATATCTGTTTGACAGTGTGCTGGACAAATGGCATCAACTAAAACTCCTCGTTTACCACTTCCAGTTTCTGATGCAAAATTTTTTGTCAAAGCATTCACAGCTGATTTTGAGATCCGATACGGAGCAAGTCCTCCGTTTGTTCCGGGACCACTCATTCTTCCCAAACATGCTGTGACATTGATAATTCTTCCATTTCGATTTTCAACCATTATTGGAGCAAAGTTTCGTATTGAGTTAAAAACACCATTTAGATTTATTGATAAAACCCTATCCCACTCATCAACACTTGTTCTTAAAGTTTTTGCCGTTCTTTCACTCATAACACCTGCAGAATTAACTAAAATTGTAGGAGTATAGTTTTTAAGAACTTCACTACATATTTGATCCATTTGTTTAGAATCTGCAACATCAGCAACAAAACTTGAGCTTTTTAATCCTTGGTCTTGTAACTTTTTGTTGGCTTGCGTTAAATTCTCTAAATTTTTTCCGATGAGTATTACTTCGGCACCAAGTTTTGCTAACCCTAAAGCTGCTGCAAATCCAATTCCTCTGCTTCCACCAGTTATTACCGCAACTTGATTGCTCAAAGAACCTGGAACCAGTGGAGAATCGTCAACTACGAGGCCACCTGGATTATGTTCACCACTCATGACACCAAGCCTGCTACGAGATGCAAAATCACGCATCTTTGACTTAACTACTACGCTAGAGATACGGCTAAAAATGAAAGAGGTCGTGACAGACAACATGTCGGGTGAAGCGCCAAAGACCCCTTCAAGTACTGGCTTTGGGCCAAATGAGTGGCTAGTAGACGAGATTTACCAACAATATTTAAATAACAAAAATTCCGTTGATCCCTCCTGGTGGGAATTCTTTAGTAATTACTCCCCAACAGATAAAAATGGAATGAAATCTGCAGCAATCCAAAAAACTCCAGAACCTACAGCAAAAAAACCAGTTGAAGAAATTATTCCATTAAGAAAAATTTCAATTGAAGTGCCAACTTCAAATGATCCCACAACTGAAATAATTCGAGGTACCTCGGCAAGAGTTGTGACAAATATGGAGTCAAGTTTAAAAGTTCCAACAGCAACATCAGTCAGAAGTATTCCAGCAATTTTGTTACAAGAAAACAGAACTTTTATAAATAATCATCTTTCTCGTAGACGAGGTGGAAAAGTTTCTTTCACTCATATCATCGCTTACGCTGTTGCAAAAGCTGTTGGTCAAGTAAAAGAAATGAACACTGCTTACACCATGGTTGATGGAAAACCTGCAATAGTTAAATATCCCCATGTTGGTTTAGGTTTGGCAATTGATTTAGCAAAAGAGGATGGAACTAGACAACTACTTGTACCAAATATTAAATATGCAGATATTTTAGATTTTGCCCAATTCTGGTCAATATATGACGATCTAGTCAGACGCGCTCGAGCATCGAAATTAACTGTTGAAGATTTTCAAGGTACAACAATAAGTGTGACAAACCCTGGAACAATTGGAACACAACATTCAGTTCCAAGATTAATGGAAGGTCAAGGAGCAATTATTGGTGTTGGTGCACTTGATTATCCTTCAGAATGGCAAGGTGCTGCACCAGAAACAATTGCTCGACAAGCAATTAGCAAAGTTATTACCTTAACTTCAACTTATGATCACCGAATTATTCAAGGTGCTCAGAGTGGTGAATTTTTAAAGAAAATTAGTGATTTACTAATTGGTAAAGATAATTTTTATGAAGACATATACGCATCACTTGAAGTCCCTTATAAACCATATGTATGGGCAATTGATATTGCTACGACTCATGATGAAGATATTAATAAAGTTGCCCGAGTTCAAGAATTAATTCACTATTACCGTGTAAGAGGACATTTGATTTCGGATACAAATCCTTTGGAATATGCCCAAAGAACTCATCCAGATTTAAGAATGGCAAACCATGGTTTAAGTGTTTGGGATTTGGAACGAGAATTTGCAACGGGTGGTTTTGGTGGTGTTCCGTTTATGAAACTTCGTGACATTTTAAATCGCTTACAAGATTCTTACACCAGAAGTATTGGTATGGAATATATGCATATTCAAGAACCCGAGGAAAGAAAGTGGATTCAAGAACGAATCGAAAAGCCACATGAAAGAATGGATCGCCAAGAACAATTAAGAATTCTTCGAAAACTCAACGCTGCTGAAGCTTTTGAAAAGTTTCTTCATACTAAATATGTTGGTCAAAAACGTTTTTCACTCGAAGGTAGTGAATCTGCAATTGTTTCCCTAGATTCAATCCTGGTCGAAGCTGCAAATGACAACTTGATTGAAGTTGATATCGCAATGCCACATAGAGGTAGGTTAAATGTTCTCGCAAATATCGCTGGTAAATCGTATGAAAGAATTTTCAGAGAATTTGAAGATGTGGGAGCATCAGGTTTTGTTCAAGGTTCTGGAGATGTGAAATACCACTTAGGAACTTACGGAAAATTCATCACAGAAGAAGGAACAAGTGTTCCTGTTTACTTAGCAGCAAATCCTTCACATCTGGAGGCAGTAGACCCAGTATTGGAAGGAATTGTTAGAGCAAAACAAGACAAACTTGGCAAAGGACATGATCATCCAATATTGCCAATTTTGATGCATGGTGATGCTTCATTTGCAGGTCAAGGTGTTGTGCTTGAAACCTTAAATCTTTCCAAACTTCGTGGTTATAAAACTGGTGGAACAATTCACTTAATTGTTAACAACCAAGTAGGTTTTACTACTTCTCCGGCTGATGGTCGAAGTTCTACTTATGCAAGTGATATGGCCAAAACAATTCAAGCACCAATCTTTCACGTCAATGGTGATGATCCAGAATCAGTTTCACTTGTTTCAAGACTTGCTTATCAATACCGAAAAGAATTCAAAAAAGACGTAATTATTGACATGATTACCTATCGTCGTCGTGGTCATAATGAAGCAGATGATCCATCATTAACCCAACCACTGATGTATCAAGTTATTGATGAAAAACCAAGTGTTAGAACTCTTTACACCGAGTCACTCATCGGCAGAGGTGACATAAGTGCTGAGGAAGCAGAAACTGCGTTAGCTCATTATCAAAGTGAATTGGAAAGAGTTTTAGCCGCAACTAAAGAGGACTTGAAAAAACTTGAACCTGTTCCTGTTGATAACAGACCAACTTTTCCTGCTGAAGTTGAAACCAAAATTACTAGAGAACTAATTGATCGAATTGCACAAACTCAAACTAATTTAAGACAAGGATTTACCCCACATCCAAGATTATGGCCTCAATTAGAACGCCGTGCCCAAATGATTAAGGATGGCAACATTGATTGGGCAATGGGAGAAGCCTTAGCTGTTGGCTCACTTCTTTCAGAAGGTCACTGGGTAAGAATTGCTGGACAAGATTCAAGACGTGGAACTTTTGGTCAAAGACATGGTGTGATTGTTGATTACAAAACTGGAAAAGGTTACAAACCCCTTAAACAAGTGGCTAAAGAAGGAACAAGATTATTCATTGTCGATTCTGCGCTAACAGAGTTTGCCGGTATGGGTTTTGAATACGGGTACTCAGTAGCTAGCCCTAAATCACTTGTGATGTGGGAAGGTCAATTTGGAGATTTTGCTAATGGTGCCCAAACAATTATTGATGAATTTATTTCTTCTGGTGAACAAAAATGGCAGCAAGAATCTGGTTTAGTTTTACTACTGCCACATGGAATGGAAGGACAAGGCCCAGATCATTCTTCGGGACGAATCGAAAGATTTTTAAGTCTTGCAGCGCAAGACAATATGACAATTGCGCAACCTTCAACATCTGCATCTTATTTCCATTTATTACGCTGGCAGGTATTAAATCCCCACAATAAACCTCTCATTATTTTTACTCCAAAATCAATGCTGAGAGCTAAGCCTGCAACGAGTGCTACAAAAGAATTTACTGAAGGGAAATTTAATCCAGTAATTGAAGATATCAAGACAGATAAGTCTAAAGTCACAAAAATTGTGATGTGTACAGGAAAAATTGGTCACGAGCTTGCTGCTGCTAGAGATTCAGCTAATCTTGAAAATATTGCAATTTTAAGACTAGAAAGAATCTATCCACTACCATTACAAGAAATAAAAAATATACTTTCAGGTTACTCAAATTATGCCAAAATTATTTGGGCTCAAGATGAACCAGCAAATCAAGGAGCTTATCCCTTCATAATTACCGAACTTGCTCCCCAACTAGGTCAAGTAATATCCAGAATTTCTCGTCCAGCATCAAGTGCTCCAGCAGTGGGTTCTCACACTAAACATGATCAAGAACAAGCAGATTTAATCAAATCTGTAATTGCTTAATCCCCCCAAGTTAAAATAGTTCGATCCTTGTGAAAGGCTGTGTATATGAAAGCCTTTGCTAGTGATAATTATGCGCCAGTTCATCCTGAAGTAATTGAACAAATTATAAAAGTAAACTCCGAACACGCAAAAGCCTATGGTGCAGATGAATTTACCGAGCAGGCAATCAATTTAATAAGACAAACTGTTGGAGATCCAAATTGTTCGGTGAATTTTGTTTTCAATGGCACTGGAGCCAACGTCACGGCTTTACAAACAATACTGGATTCTTGGAATGCTGTTATTTGTGCAAGCACCGCACACATAAATGTTGATGAAGGTGGTGCCCCCGAAAGATTACTAGGGGTTAAATTAATTGATATTCAAACACCAAATGGAAAATTAACTCCAGACTTAATTTCAAATATTTGGATTCGCACAGGAGACCAACACACGTCTCAACCAAATGTTGTCTCAATTACTCAGTCAACTGAAATGGGAACTGTGTACACCCCAGCAGAAGTAAAAGCGCTATCAGATATAGCGCATAAAAATAATTCTTATCTGCATATGGATGGAGCACGCATCAGTAATGCTGCTGCAAGTTTAGGTGTATCAATTGCAGAATTAACTAGCAAAGCAGGAGTAGACATTTTTTCTTTCGGTGGAACAAAAAATGGACTTATGGGTGCTGAAGCTGTTGTATTTTTCAAACCTGAATTAAATAAAAAATATCCTTGGATTAGAAAATCAGCCATGCAATTAGCAAGCAAACATCGATACTTGGCAGCTCAGTTTATTGCACTTCTCACAAACGATCTTTGGAAAAAGAATGCTGATAAAGCAAATGCTATGGCACAATTACTTCGTTCAAAAATTGAAAATAATCTAAAAATTAAATTGACTCAAGAAACACAAAGTAATGCAATTTTTGCCATTTTGGAACCAAACCACACACTTGAATTGCAGAAAAAGCACAATTTTTATGTCTGGAATGATCACACTGGTGAAGTTAGACTTATGTGCTCATGGGACACAACTATTGAAGATGTAGAAAATTTTGCAAGAGATATTAATTCAATTTGTAAATAAAGGCCAATATCTAAATAAAACTATTCCTTTAACTAAATCTTTCGGTACCTCACCAAACAAACGAGAGTCATCACTTGAATGCATATTGTCTCCTTGCAGCCAATAACCCTTAGAAGTTACCGTTAGAACCCTTTTGATAATTAGTAAATCTTCCCTATCGGGTCTGTGTGCAATCACTATTTGATTTCTTTTTGCCTGGCTAGATTTTCTAATCAGCACCAAATCCCCAGAGCGATAAACAGGCAGCATTGAGTCGCCTTGAATTCTTGCCACCATCAGTCCGAAATTAGCCACCATCTCATTGTGCTAAAGGATCGATTTCAAGGTAATCTCAGGAATAAGCAACCTAAGGAGTACTAATGAGTTTCTGGTCACCAAAGACAACTGTTTTTGCACATTGCGATCTACCCTGTGGTGTGTATGACCCAGCTCAAGCAAAAATTGAAGCTGAATCGGTCAAAGCATGCATGGTTAAATACAACGATTCTAAAGACGCAGATTTCAAGAGTCGTGCTGTAGCAATCAAAGAACAAAGATCCCATTTGGTCAAAGAACATTTGTGGGTTTTGTGGACTGACTATTTCAAACCAGCACATTTTGAAAAGTATCCACAACTTCATGTCCTATTCAACGAAGCAACAAAACTGGCAGGAGCTGCTGGAACCAAAGGCACAAATGATGTCGCGGTGGCAGATAACCTACTTGGCAAAATTAAAGAAATAGATACTATTTTTTGGGAAACCAAGAAAGCTTAGTAAATATAAATAATTTAAGCCCTATTTAAAACCTAGGGCTTAAATTATTTTAGGAATTATTTTTATAAAATTTATGTCTATTGAATGGTATTAGTCCAAGAATTAAAGCAAGAATTGATACACTAATCAGAATTAACCCAAATAATTTAGCAATTAAACTAGGGGCCTCTAAAAAAGGCCATCCTATAATAATTGCAAATAACTGAATGAGTAAAAAAGGTGTGTATGCAAATCTTTTTAGTTTTTGAAAACCTTTAGCAACAAGAATAATCAAAATTATAAATATCAAGTAAACGATATTTTCGGTGATAAAGGTATCTATTCTTTCAATATCCCTAGTAACAAATGCACTAGTTGCTGCCCAAATTGTATAAACCGCAAGTGAAATTCCTTGTATGATTCCAATTCGATAGCAGATAGTAATCGAGTTCTTTTTAAAATAGTTCATGATTATCTATCTATGATGGGGAATGTGATCTAAATGCATACCAAAGGGAAGCTCTAACCTATTGCTTTTCATTAGCTCTTCATCAGCAAGTAAATCTCTGGTTATGCCATCTGCAACAATTTTGCCACAATTTAAAATAGCCGCTCTGGGACAAATTTCTAATGCGTAGGGTAAATCATGTGTCACCATCAAAATTGTGACATCTAAACTGAGCAAAATTTCTGATAATTCTCTTCTACTAGCTGGATCTAAATTACTACTTGGCTCATCCAAAACCAAAATATCTGGTTTCATGGCTAACACGGTGGCAACAGCCACTCTTCTTCTTTGGCCAAAAGATAAATGATGTGGAGGTCTATCTGCAAATTCTTTCATTTTGACTTGATTTAATGCAAATTCAACTCTGTCATCTAATTCTGGACCCATAATCCCAACGTTAGCCGGACCAAAAGCAACATCATCTCTCACAGTTGTCATAAATAATTGGTCATCTGGATCTTGAAATACTAACCCAACTCTTTTTCTTACTTCAAATAAATTATTTTTCTCTACATTTATTCCTGCTACTTTTACTTCTCCAGTTTCGGAAATTAAAATTCCATTTAGATGCATAACTAAAGTTGTTTTTCCCGCACCATTTGGACCTAAAAGTGCAACTCTTTCTCCTTTATCAACTTTTAAATTGACATTATTGAGTGCTTGTCGTCCATCAGGATAGGCAAAAGTTAATCCAGTTATTTCTAATGCAGAATTCAATTTAAAATTACACTCCAAATCAGAAATACACTTAAGGCAACTAAAGGCAATAATGTTCCATTAATTAGATCTCGGCGACTTGAAAATTGAACTGTGGTCAAAGGAAGTGCTCCTGTGTAACCTCTGGAAAGCATGGCCATGTGCACCCTTTCTCCTCTTTCATAAGATCTAATAAAAAGCGCTCCAGCAGATCTGGCCAAGACACTCCATTGCTTTGGTCCTTTTGCTTCAAAGCATCTAGATTCTCTAGCAATTGCCATTCTTTTTAATTCATCAGTTACAACAACTGTATATCTGATCATAAAAGACATTATTTGAACCAACAATTTTGGGAATTTTAATTTTTCAAGTCCAACTAATAATTCTCTTTGAGGTGTAGTCGATGAAAGAATTAAGGACATTATTACTCCAATTGTTGCCTTTATCAAAATATTCCAGCCAGCCCACAACCCCGGCTCTGAAAGTTTGAAACCAAAAAAGTCAATCTTTGGATCCGTGCCAAAAATCGGTAGGAAAAAAGCAAATAGAACAAACGGTATTTCAATTATTAATCTTTTTTTGATCGAACTCAGTGGGATTTGATTCCAAATCAATAATCCAATCACAATTAGTGCATAACTCAAATGTGCTTGGTAAAAGTGTCCTGGTGTCAATACAACAACTAAAACAAAAGAAAAAACAGAGGCAATTTTTATTTGCGAAGGAAGCTCATGAAACCAATTATGTCGATGTTCATAAATTCCATCAGAAATATGGTTTTGTACTTTACCCACTAGGTGTGTCTAGTTTATCTTTTTTTAAGAAAAGAAAATAGCCCAAAGGATATAACGGCAGTTAGTAATACACCAATAATTCCTGCGATTGCAACAGAAATTCTCTCATTATCAAGTCCAACAAAAGAATAATCTGCTAAGGGAGAACTAGCTACGGCGCTATCTTTTGCGGTATTTAAGAATCCAACCTGCTCGGCAACAAATTCAAGACCGTCTGGATGCCCACTTGCGTAGAAACTAACTATGGCTGCGACAAAAATTGATGTTACTAAACCAATCTGAACAATTTTTTTAGTTGACATTTCTTCTCCTATTTCACTAACGATGTTTTTGAATTTGAAGCACCATAAACTAAATCTTTTCTTACAGATAAGACTGCTGAAATCGTGAGCACAGTAATTATGGCTTCCCCAATTCCGATTACAGAGTGAACTCCAACCATTGCTAACAAAACTTTGTCAAGGGTGATGGCAGCGGTTCCGCCAAGTGCCAATTGAAGTGTGAATCCGATGGCGCTAATTGGCACGCTTAAATAAGCAGCAATTGCGGTTGCCGATAAAAATCCAATTCGATTTTTTGGAAATATTTTTTGTAAAAATCTAAATATGTACCAGGCGCCTAATGTTGCAAGAACAGCCATAATGAAAACGTTTAATCCAATTGCAGTCAATCCACCGTCTGCAAAAACTAATGCCTGCACAATTAAAACGACAGTTACTGCGAGCACACCTGCCCATGGTCCAATCAGGATTGCAGCTAAAGCACCACCAATTAAGTGTCCACTTGTTCCTGCTGCAACTGGAAAGTTGATCATTTGCATAGCAAAAATAAACACTGCAGCTAATCCAGCAAGCGGTGCAACTTTTTCATCTAACTGATTTTTGGCCCCACGGAGTGCTAAGAATACAAAAAAAGCAGAGATGACCAAGAAGAGAATTGAAACCGGGGCGTTAATAAACCCATCCGGAATATGAAGTTGTGGGATTTTCATTTGGCTCCTTTGAAGTCCGTGTTGATTATCTTACGCTATTGCAAATACTTTGCAATAAGGAAAATGTCCGATTTATCCCCAATGTGACCAAAGTGACACCTGATTTTATAAGTTTTTTCCCATAATAGGTTGTGCAAATCGTCACATCATGTCACTCTTGTATTGGGGAAATAATTGGAGGTATTAAGCATGGACTGGCGTCATAAATCAGCTTGTCGCGATGAAGATCCTGAGTTATTTTTCCCCATAGGTAACACTGGACCTGCCGTTTTACAAATTGAAGCAGCCAAAAAGGTATGCCGAACTTGCACCGTGGTTGAACCATGTCTGCAATGGGCATTGGAAACCGGACAAGATTCAGGCGTTTGGGGTGGGTTAAGCGAAGACGAGCGTCGCGCTTTAGGCCACAGTACCCCAGCAGCCTCAATCAACTTCTACTAAACCCCAACGGGCTTTAGTTATTCTCTGGCAAGCACTATCGGGGCAACTATTTCTGCTTTTACCCCTCGGGGTGAATTGGCAGAAATAGTTAACCCACCACCTAGTTCATCAACTATCAAAGTCCGCACGATCTGTAGTCCTAGTTGATCTGTTTCAAACACATCTTTGCCTTTTTCAATACCTGGACCTCCATCGGTAATAACTATTCTGAGTTGGCCTCCACTTTTAGTGGCATTTATTTGCACAGGTTCAGTGGTAGGACGTCCATGTTCGATTGCATTTTGTAAAATCTCCACAACTGCCATTGCAATAGGTGTAGCAACTTCAGCAGGAAGCTCACCAAATTCTCCTTGTAATTCAATTTTTATTCCTTGCTCATTTTCAATTGTGGTTGAGGCATCTGTGACTAAAGCAATCACCTGATTTATAACTTCATCAAATGGAATGACTTCTCCTGGAGATCTGGACAAGGCTTCATGGACAAATGCAATAGCACTTACTCTTCGTTGTGCTTCTGATAGTGAATCTTTTGTTTCTTGACTTTTAGCCCTTCGTGCTTGAAGTCTTAATAAAGCAGCAACAGTTTGTAAATTATTTTTAACTCTATGATGAACTTCTCTGATTGTTGCATCTTTTGTTAATAATGCTTTTTCTCTTCTTCTCAAATCAGCAACATCTCTTACTAATACCAAAGAACCGTTCTTGCTTCCATTTTTTACAAGTGGGACACCTCTAAGTGTTACAACTGAAGTTGAATTATCTAATTCAACTTCACCACTTGCTCTACCTGAGGCAACAAGCATTATTGCTTCATCGACTGGTCCGGGTTTGTGTTGAAGTCTGGCAACAACTTTTGCTAAATCCTGATTGATTAAATCTGCAGCTAAACCTAATCTTCTAAATGCTGAAGCTGCGTTAGGGCTGACATATTCAACTTCGCCTTGTTTATTTAGGCGAATAATTCCATCTCCTACGCGTGGAGCTTGACTTGCTTTACTGATTTCGCTTCGATCTGGAAAAGCGCCAGCAGCCACCATTTCCATTAAATCTTCTGCTGCTGCTAAATAAACTTGTTCTAATCTTCCACCTCTGCCATCTGCATTTGTGTGGCGAGATATAACTGCAATTACTTTTTCATCAAAAACTACTGGAATGGCATCAACTCTTAAACCTGAAGTTGTGGGATCAGCAACTTTTCTACGAGTTGTCAATGCTTTATCTAAATCAACTCTTTGTCCAGGAGCAATAAATTCTCCAACTAGATCTTCAGGAACGTTAGTGTGCGAGGTAGCTGGCCTAATTTGGGCTGCTGCAAAAAAACCTTTTCCATGCCAGGTGGGAATCCATAAAACTAAATCACTCAAACTCAAATCTGCCAACAAAGTCCAATCAGCAAGTAAAGCCTGTAAGTGTTCTAAGTCTTTATCTTCAAGTTCGGTTCGGTCTTTTACTACCGATGATAAAAAGGTCATAATCTAACGCTACCTTGTCGTTTTAGTAGGTCTTTTTTGTTTACTCATCTAACTACTACTTCTCTCATGCCCGGGCCAAATCTACGGCTGAAAATTAGCTTGCCTTTTGAAATACGCAATTTTTATTCTGCTGTTGGTTGGATTAACAGATTGCCATTATTTCTAGCATTATTTACATCACTACTTACTTTAAAATATTCAAAGTAATCATTTGGTGGAGTGGCCACTAAAGATCTGATCTCTTCTTTATTTTGAATACTTGGATCAAGCCAAGCTTGCCAGTTTTTGTCAGGCACTAGCACTGGCATGCGATCGTGAATTGTTTCTAATCCTAATTTTGCCTCTGTAGTAATTACTGAAAAACTGTGGACTTCTGGTTCATAATTTTTGGTATCTGGATTTTTCCATATTTCATAAATTCCAGCCACAGCTAAAAGAGGACTATTTTTTGCTTTTATAAAATATGGTTGCTTTTTTTCTTTTGGATTTAATGGCCTAAACCATTCGTAATAGCCATCCATTGGCACAATGCATCGTCTTTTACTAAAAGCACTTCGAAATGAGGGTTTCTCATCTACCGTTTCAAATCTTGCATTAATCATTTTGGCACTCATTGAATTATCTTTTGCCCACGAAGGTATTAAGCCCCATGTCATTATTTCGAGGGTTCTGTTCTGATTTTTGTCCAACCTGATTGCATAGGTTTTGGATGTTGGTGAGATGTTGTAATTTTCGATCAATAATTGACTAGGTAGGTTTTTTAATTTGAATACTTCTGTAAGAGTTCCCGTATCGCGATTTGCCGCGTATCTTCCACACATAACAACCTGGATATTACGTGCACGCTGTAGTCTTAGATTCAAATGAGTGAATCTGCCCCACATAAATGGTCAGCTCCTACATCGCTGCGCCCGATTCACTCGACTCTTTCCATTCCAGGATCAAAATCTGCAACTAATAGGGCTTTTGTTTTAGCTGCTTTAGGTGATGGAATTTCAAGAATTACCAAACCTCTTTTAGCTCGCGATACAGAATTGATGCTTGCTGCTTTACAAAAATTAGGTTGTGAAGTAATAAGAGAATCTGATACAATTCTAATTTCTCCGATGAAGAAAGCTCATCAAGATATTGAAATTGATGTGGGATTAGCTGGAACGGTAATGAGATTTGTTCCCCCACTTACCGCTCTTTCTGTTGGAGTTGCTCATTTTGATGGTGATAAAAGAGCGAGAAATCGTCCCATGAAAACATTAATTGATGCGCTTAAAAAACTAAAAATTTCAGTTGACGATCAATCAACAGGTTCTCTACCTTTTTCAATTACTAGCGATGGAATAGTTCAAGGTGGTGAAGTCTTAATTGATGCATCTGAATCAAGCCAATTCATCAGTGCACTTTTATTGGTTGCCGCAAAATTTAAAAAGGGTTTAACCATAAAACATAATGGTGGTAATTTACCTAGCCTTCCTCACATTGAAATGACGATTGAAATGCTAAAGCAAGTTGGAGTAATTGTTGATTCAACAATGAAAAATACCTGGGTAGTAAAACCTGGTGTAATCAAATCTCGAGACTGGCTAATTGAACCTGACCTGTCAAATGCTGGACCTTTTTTAGCAGCTGCCATGGTCACAAAAGGTGAAGTCACAATTCTTGATTGGCCTGCAGAGACTACGCAAGCTGGTAAGGCTTGGAGAGAAATTCTTTCCCAAATGGGTGCTGAGGTTTCATTGACAACAACAGGTTTAACAATAAAGCATTCTGGAGAAATTAAGGGTGTAAATATTAATTTAGCTGACTTTGGAGAATTAACTCCAATTCTTGTTGCGATTGCCTTATTTGCTAATTCAAAAACACAACTTTCAGGTATTGCGCATCTAAGAGGTCATGAAACTGACAGATTGAAAGCATTAGTGGAAAATATCAATGCCATCGACGGAGATGCTGAAGAAACTTCTGATGGATTAATTATTCGTCCAGCAAAATTACATGGCGGTATTTGGAAAGCATTTGATGATCATCGAATGGCAACAGCAGGTGCTGTTATTGGTTTAGTAGTGCCTGGAATTGACGTCGATGATATTCAAACAACCTCAAAAACGCTTCCTGATTTTGAGAAGATGTGGACTTCATTGGTGAATGTGTGAATAAATTGCAAGATTATGACGAAGATGATTTTCGATCTCGTCCAGGAAAGTACAAGTCTCGTCCCCGCTCTAAAGATCGTCCTAAATTTGAAAATGCCTTAACAGGGTTAGTGATAACCGTTGACCGTGGCAGGTTCACCGTGCATTTAAATAAACCAAATGAAATCTATATTTACGCTGTAAAAGCTAGAGAGCTTGGCAGAAAAGGTGTCGTAGTTGGAGATTTAGTAGAAATTGTTGGTGTTGATATTAAGAATTCTGAAAATACGGCCCGAATTGTAAAAGTTATGGAAAGAAAAAACTCACTACAAAAAAGTGCGGACGATTCTGAGTCTAATGAAAGATCACTTGTTTCAAATATAGATATGGTGGCAATTGTAGTTGCAACAGCTGATCCTGAACCAAACCCAAGATTAATAGACCGAACAATAATTGCAGCCAGACTTGCCAATGCGCAACCTTTAATAATTGCTACGAAAACAGATATTTCTTCCTCGCAAACACTCTCAGATATTTATCAATCTCTTGATATACCTGTTGTATCTATTAGTAAAAATTCAGAATTAGATGAATTACTGGATATTTTGAAAGATAAAACTACAGTTTTAATCGGACCTTCTGGTGTTGGTAAATCTACTCTTGTTAATCGGTTAGTTCCTGATGCCCAAAGAAAAACTGACACAGTAAATGATGTAACTGGTCAAGGCAAGCACACGTCTACCTCAGCATTTGCACTTCGAATTGACGCAAAAACTTGGATTATTGATACACCAGGAATTAGATCATTTGGTCTTGCTCATGCCAGTGCGGATGAAATACTGGCAGGTTTTCCAGATTTAATGCAAGCAACAACAAAATGTAGTAAAGGATGTTCTCATCAAGATACGAGTTGTGCGATTGAGGCTGCAGCTTTTGAAAATCCAGTTCTCTTACCAAGATTAGATTCATTTCGAAGATTGCTTGTGTCTCTTGAACAAGCAGACGGTTAGAATTGTGACCATATGAGTGCTCAAGATTTAGAATTCACGCATAAATTAGCCGATGCCGCTGATCAAATTTCTATGGCTAGATTTGGTGCTTTAGATTTAAAAATTGAAACAAAACCAGACTTAACACCTGTAAGTGATGCTGATAAAAGTGTGGAAGAAGAGCTAAGAAGATTAATCAGTAAATACTTCCCAACTGATTCTGTTATTGGTGAAGAGTTTGGTCATCAAGGTGGTAGTAATCGTGAGTGGATTTTGGATCCAATTGATGGTACAAAGAATTTTGTTCGAGGTGTTGCATTCTGGGGAACATTAATTGGTTTACGAGTAGATGGAGAGATGACCACAGGTATGGTCTCTGCGCCAGCACTTGGTCGAAGATGGTTTGGATCAACTGGTTTGGGATCGTTTTTACAAACAAAAACTAATTCTTTCCAAAGTGAAAAGAAGTTACAAGTTTCAAAAGTTTCAAAACTTGAAGATGCCTATCTTGGTTATTCCAGTCAAGATAGATGGGCAAAGAAATCTCAAGAAGAAGAGTTTGAAAAACTGTTAAAGAAAGTATGGAGAGCTCGAGGTTTTGGTGATTTTATAATCCACATGATGGTGGCTGAAGGATCAATAGATTTATCAATGGAACCTTCCTTAGCAATATGGGATATGGCAGCGCTTATTCCAATAATTAGAGAAGCAGGTGGAACTGTGACTTCTTTAAATAATGGCGATGCTTTAGAGGAAAAAAGTATGGTCACAACAAATGGTTTGCTTCATGAGCAAACATTAAAATTATTTAATTAAGTTCTTCTACTTATATACATTGGTAATCCACCTTCTGGTCTTACCATAACTAGAGCTCTTGGAACTGGTTCTCCACCAGCTGGTGTCAAATTCCATTTTTGAGCAATGCGCGCAATCATTAAAACACTTTCTAAAATTGCAAAATCTTTTCCAATACACATCCTTGGACCAATTCCAAAGGGTAAGTAAGTTCCTTTTTGTGGAGTTGGTGCATTAGGTAAAAATCTTTCTGGATTAAAACTTTCCGCATCATTCCATGATTCAGGATGCCTATGAGTTGTCCAAGGTGAAATGATTATTACTGAACTTTCTGGTATTTCATATCCACCTAAAACGTCATTTTCTAGAGACCTTCTGCTTACTACCCAACCTGGTGGAAATATTCGTAACGCTTCATCAACAATTGCTTTAGTGTAGGTAAGTTTTTCTACATCTTTTACAGTTGGTGCTCTTTGTCCCAGGATTTCGTCAACTTCTAGCTGTAGTTTTTTTTGTACTTGTTGATTTGAACCAAGAAGCAACCAAGTCCAAGTTAAAGAACTTGCCACTGTCTCATGCCCTGCCACGATAAAAGTTACTATTTGATCTCTTAATTCTTGACTATTTAAACCACCTTCATCATCATGGGCAGCTAAAAGTAAATCAAGCATGTCAACATCTCTATCAATTCCTGCTACTGCAGTTATTTTCTTTCTTTCATCAAGAATTCTTTGAACAGCGGAATTAAGTTGCTTCAACGCTTTTGCTAATTTTCGATTATTTGGGGTAGGAATCCATTTGGGGAAAGTAATCGGAGTTCTTGCTCTTGCAACAATTATGTCTAAAGCATCTAATGTGGCTTGCGCAGTTTTCTCAACATCTCCTGCTAAATCTATTCCAAATAATGAGCGCCCAACTATTTCTAATGCAGAATGCATCATGTCATCATCAATATCAATAATTGTGTTATCAGCTAAACTGTCCCACTTATTAAGCATTCGGTCTGTGACTAAAACAGTGTCAGGTCCAACTCGCATTATTGCTTCATGGTGAAACGCTGGTTGAATTAGTTTCCTTTGTCTTTTCCAGCTATCAGTGTCAGCAGCTAAAAGACCATCACCTGTTACAATCGCCAAATTTTTATATTGAATAGTTCTTTTCCCATAATTCTTAGAATTAACTCTCATAACTCGATCTACATCTTCTGGATGCGCAACTAAATAAACCGGCAACATAGGAATTGGGAATTGCACCACGTCGCCGTATTTCTTTCTCATTTCAACAAGAAATCCTGCTGGATCTTTTCTAGTTTTTAGAAACTGTGAAAACATTTGCTTAGTAGTTGGACCAGGGGCTGTTAAAAAAATTTTACCTAATCTTTTTTTATCAAACTTTTTGGTCAATTCGCTCATAAGTCCACTCTACGCATTAGTCATAACCTACAAAAAAAGAAGACCGGTTTTTTCGGTCTTCTTTTTTACTAGTAGCGGGGACAGGATTTGAACCTATGACCTCTGGGTTATGAGCCCAGCGAGCTACCGAGCTGCTCCACCCCGCGTCGGTGATTGCAATCTTAATGCAAGGCCAATAAATGCAAGAAAGTGCGTTATCTAGCGAAGAAAATTTGCAGGTGTGACTTCTGGAATTGTTTCAGTTACATTTGTTGAGTTAAGTCTTCTTTCTGCATCTCGTGCTCTATCTAGCGCATTTTCAAGATCTTGTTGTGCTTTTCCATATGCAGTGAAATCACCATCTGCTAATGCCTTTTTCCCATCAGCAACCGCTTTTTGCATATCGTTAATTGCATTTGCAAGATCTGCTGCAGCATCTCCTGTTTCGCTAGGTATTTGAGGTTGCGGAGTTGGTACTTGATCTGGATCTGTTGGAACTGTCGCACTCGGAGTTGAAGTTCCAAATAGTGCACTAATTGCATCTTCTATGTTGTCTTCAAAAACTACTTTTGTACCAAAAGATGCCAAAACTTTTCTTAACAATGGATAACTGTCTCCTGCTGTTGCTCGAACATAAACTGGTTCAACATAAAGTAATCCACCGCCAACTGGAAGTGATAATAGATTTCCTAATTCCACATCTGATCCACCACGTCTAAGTAGAGAAAGCAACGCACCAACATCTGGATCAGATTCAAAGTTATTTTGTACTTGAGTAGGACCTGGAATCACTGTGTTTCTTGGCAATTGTAAGACTCTAATTTTCCCGTAATCATTACTTGGATCACTTGATACAGACATGAAGGAAGCTAAAGTTTGTCTTCTAGATGGAGCAAAAGTTGTTGTTAATGAGAAAATGGGATCTTTGTCACCAGGCATTTGTAGTTGCAAGTAGTAGGGAGGTTGGGCACCTTGCACCCCAGGTCTAGTTGGATCATTTGGAATAACCCAGAAATCTTGACCACCATAAAATGCACCAGCATCCTTCACGTGATACTTGCTTAAAATTTCTCTTTGTATTTTAAATAAATCCTCTGGGTATCGAACGTGGTTTACTACTTCACTTGGAATAGCAGAACGTGGTTTTACAATTCCAGGAAATGCTTTACTCCATGATTTGAGGATTGGATCTGATTCATCCCAGGTATAAATTGAAACTGTTCCATCATAGGCATCAACTGTTGCTTTCACAGAGTTTCTAACATAATTAATTGAGGTTGATTGAGCTCTGAGAGCAGTCGTATTTTGAGTTAATGAATCAGCAGTTGCTGTGTCAAGACTTGTTCTTGTTGAGTAAGGATAAAAATTAGTTGAAGTGTATCCATCGAGCATCCAGATAATTCTTCCATCAATAATTGCTGGGTAAGGGTCTCCATCAAGAGTTAGCCAAGGTGCAACTCTTTGAACACGTTCAACTGGTGTTCGGTAATACAAAACTTTTGAATCATTGTTGACTAAATTTGAAAGAATAATATTTATTTCTTGATATTTCAAAGCATATAAAGCTCGATTGAAGAAATTACCGATTGGAACTCCGCCAGAACCCGAGTAAGTGTTATTTGATTGACCAATTGGACTGGTGTCATCTGGAAAATCTAATTCACGTGGTTCACTTCCAGCAGCTCCACCAACAATTGAATAACTTGGTGAATTTTCTCCGAAATAAATCCGAGGTTGATCAATATTAAATACACCCTTGGTTGGAATATCTGTTGTTGTGAAATCTGGTTTTCCATCAATTCTGACACTGTTATCATTTGCAGTTACAACACCAAATCCGTGTGTGTAAACCAAATGGGAGTTGATCCAATTTCTTTGCGCATTTGGAATTCCCGCTAAATTAATTTCACGAGTAGCAATAATTGTGCCTTGTGTGTCACCATTTATGGAATATCTGTCGATATCTAGATTGTCTGGGAAACTATAAAATCCTCTGACTTGTTGTAATTGATTATATGTTGGTGAAAGTAACGCAGGATCCATCAAACGAATTTTTCTGATTGTTTCTGATTGCTGGGCAATAATTTCAGCACTTGGTTCAATACTTGCTGGATAATCTATGATTTCTGCACCTGATAAACCATAAGCAGCTCTAGTTGAATCAATTCCTCTTTGAATATAGGGGGCTTCTCTATCTGCCTCACTTGGTTTAACTACAAATTGTTGAATCACTGTTGCATAAACTCCACCTATCAAAATTCCAGTAACAAGTAATGCCCCAATTCCAATGTTTGGAATAAACCATTGCCTTCTAAACGCATTGATAATGAATAAAACTGCCACAATTAATGACAAATACATCATTAATGATTTTGCAGGTAGGACAGCGTTAACATCCGCGTACTTTAAACCTACAAGCAAGGAATCTTGCTTCAAGGCCAAACCAAATCTGTCTAACCAATAAGCAAATGCTTTCAACACAAATAACAAAGCAATCAATATAGATACTTGCGATTGAGCAAATTTTGTAGCTTTTTGAGTTGGAGATTGCAGTGTTATCCCACCATAAATGTAATGAATAACACCACTTGCTAATCCAGAAAGAATTATTGTGCTAATTCCAAAAGTTACTAAATTTCTATAAAGTGGGTAATAGAAAATAAAAAAACTTATATCTATCCCAAATTGTGGATCTTTAACACCAAATGGCACAGCATTCAATCTTTGTACCCAATTTCGCCATTCAGATGAAGCTGAACCACCTGCCAGAAAACCTAGCAAGATTGGACCAACAGTAAAAACAGTTTTTCTAATTGGGTCCAATGCTTCTCGATAGCGTTGTAAAGAAACTTGATCAGGTGTTACTGATGCATACATTGGTCTATTTTTATAAGCCAAATAAACATTCAACCAAATAATAAATCCGGTCAAACCTGCAAAAAACACAAATAGACCAATGCGCCAAGCAATAACTGTGATGTAAACATTTTGTGCCGCTACTGACCGATACCAAAGCCAATCTGTGTAATAACCAGACAAACTAAATAGGGCAAAAACCAGGGCGCCTAAAGAGATAAATAGATAGGAATTTTTTCCTCTTGGTCTTTTAAAGGTGAAATCTGGACGAGGAAAGGTCATAATTCGACAATACGAAACAAGCTTTCTTTCGTCCAATCGGGGTTAAATTGTGAGAGAAATTTCCCTATTTTTAGGCTCACTGACAAGTCTTTAATCCCTTGGTACTGCCAGTTTTTGTGAAGGTTTGAATACTTGTTATTGCTTCACTCAGTGATGAAACTGCTACCACAGGCATTGATTTATAGGAATCTTTTTTAATTTCTTTACAATTACCAAGTGGAGCCAAAAATAAATCTGCCCCGTGTTTACTGGAACCTTCAAGTTTTTGTTTTATTCCACCAATAGCACCTACTTCTCCGAGGAAATTAATAGTTCCAGTTCCAGCAATTATTTTTCCGTTTGTTAAATCATCTTTAGTTAATTCATCAACAATGCCTAACGAGAGCATTAGTCCTGCACTTGGTCCGCCAACTTCTGCAACTCCAAATTTGAAATCATAAGGTGGATCAATTCCTGGTCCAATTGAAATACCAATTGATGCTTTTGATGCATCTGTTTTTAGTTTAGTTCCAGTTACTGAAACTTCTATAATTTTTTTATTTCTAACAAGTGTTAGTTCAATTTTTTCATTTGGTTTTCTAGCTTGAACAAATTTAACAACATCTCCTGAAGTTTTAACAACTTGGTTATCTACTTTTAGCACGAGGTCACCTGGCTCAATAGTTCCGTCACTTGGTGAGTCAATTACAACGCTATCCACAACTACACTCATAGTCACTGGAATTTTTAAGTAATTCAAAGCTGCACCTATTGCATCTGTCTGGGAACCAGAAAATGCTCGAGCTTTTTCTTTTTTAATTATTTCCGGATCGATTATGTCAGGATAAAGATCACTTGTTGGCACAACTGCTTCAGTAGGACTTAACCAAGATAAAATTGCATCAATTAGAACTAATCTGCCAAATGGTCCACCAGTTTCTGAAACGGTGGTGAAATTTAACTCACCCTTTGACTTGTAAGTTTCAACTCCGTTAATGGATATCACATCTTGCTCTTTTGCTATGCCAACTGTGTTAAAGAGTGGTCCTGGGGCAATTTTTACAAACGGTACTGGAATAAGTAATAGCGCCACCAATGACAAAATTACAACAAGTGTGGGTGAAAATTTTTTTATGAACTTAAGAGGAAATTTATTTTTTATTTTTTTTGTCATCGCGAGTTGGAATAGGTCTTGTCATAGCTGCTTTGAATTTGACCAATCCTGCCATCCCCTTATGAGCGTTGGCCGGTCTTGAGGGTCTGTATTTGATAGCCAAATAAATCGTGGCTAAAAGTCCTGCCACCACCGGAATTAGAAGCCAAAGAAGCACCTGCATATAGCAACACTACGGCTAGGAGCGAGATACTTAAGTAAGCCCAGTAGATAAGTATTTGTGAGGTATCCCATAGATCCGTCAGAGATTGGCAAACTGTTAAGCCAACTTGGTCAAATGATGCAAGGTGCCGGGAATGCACCAGTTGGTTGGTCTGCTGCTGTCAACATGGCTCGAACAAACGTTGTGCAAGCAGGAGATCCAAGTGTTAATGATTCAGAAATAAAAGAAATAAACACCAATGTGCAACTAGCACAAACTTGGTTAAACGGAGTTACAACTGTGCCTGCTGCTTCAACTACAAGTAAAGCTTGGTGTCGAAGTGAATGGATTGAGGCGACTGTTTCAACATGGCAAAAAATAGTTGATCCGGTGGCCCAAAGAGTTCAAAACTCTCTGTCAAATTCTTTGCCAAATATTCCAGGGGTTGATGAATCTCAACAAGAAATGCTTAAACCACTTTTAGATGCATTAAAACCAATGTCTGCAGCAATGTTTTCAATGCAAATAAGTAATGGACTTGCAGCCTTGTCAAGTGAAGTACTGTGTTTAACCGATATTGGTATTCCTCTGGGAGACACAACGACTCCTGCTTTAATTCCTAGAAATATGAAAGAATTTGCAAAAGGATTAAATATAAATGAATCAGAAATTATGGCATTTGTGGCCTTAAGAGAAAGTGCTGCTTCAAGATTATTTTCAAGTGTTAATTGGCTTGCTCCCACACTATTAGGAGCTATTGAAGAATACTCATCACAAATTAATGTTGATAGCAACCGAATTAGCGAACTTATGGGCCAAATTGATCCAACAAATCCTTTATCAATTCAAGAAGCCTTATCTGGGGGTTTATTTGAACCTCAACTAAATGCTTCACAAAATGCAGCCTTGATGAGAACAGAAAGACTGCTTGCTTTAATTGAAGGTTGGATTTATGAAGTGGTGAATATTGCCGCTTTAGGCAGACTTCCTGGTATTGCTGCCTTACAAGAAGCCATGATCAGAAGAAGAGCAAGTGGTGGTCCTGCTGAAAAAACTTTTGGAGCACTTATTGGATTAGAACTAAGACCAAAGTTAATCAGAGAAGCTGCACAATTTTGGAATAAGCAAACTCTAACTTTTGGAACAAATGTCAGAGATAGTTTATGGAGTCACCCAGACTTACTACCAAGTATTGAAGAACTACAAGATCCTCAATTCTTTAATAAAATTCAAGCACCTCTTGATATTTCTGCATTGGACTCAGCAGGAATTGCCCCTAAAGAACCAGATGACCAAACCGATGATGGCAATTCATCAAGTGCATCTAAATAACCTTCTGCTCTTTCTTTTTTCTCAAATGTTCGCATCATAGATTCAAAATCTTTACCATGATCATTAATAACTAAATGAACCAATTCATGTAACAAGACGTAATCTAAAACGTATTGTGGCATTCCTTGTAGGCGAGAGGTGATTCTTATTTCACCTTCAAGGGGTGTACATATTCCCCAAGTTGAAGTTAACCGAGTAGACCAAGCAACAGATTTTGGGTCTGCTTTAGAAAATAGATATGTAGCAGATAATTCTTGGGCACGCTTAAATAATTCATCGTCAGAAAAATAAGCCCTGGGATCTCTTTCATTCATTCTGTTGATTAAATCGCGAGCAATTTCTTCAATTTCTGTAATGCTCATTCTTTGTGGAACATTCAAAACAGTTTTGTTTCCCTCTCTTGCCGCAGAGACAGTTCTTCTTCTTTTATTGGAACGTCTAACTTCCACATTGGGAGGCAAATTCATAGCTTTTGGCATGAAATTAACGCTAGGGGTTCAAACTATTTTTTATCCACAAACACTCTCAACTAAACCTGCACTTCAGAGCCTTTATTTGATTTATAACAATTTCTTTCCCACACCTTTATCCCCAAGTTATGAACTCGTTTATTCACAAAGTGAACAGTTAATCCACACTTTCATCAACAAGCACGTTTGACTCACCTCCCCCAGATGACATAACTTCTCCATATTGACACCGCTGGGCAGAGAAAAAATCTGTTTTATGTATATGGGGAAAGTGCATAAAGCCTGATAAAAGACTTAAGTCCAGCGGTTTCATCATTTAAATAGTCCCTCCAGTCACACTGGTCTAGTTGTGAGGGATTGTGGGGAAAATCTCGGCGTGGCAGGCTTAAAACGGCCCTCACAGCCCTCTCGTACACCTAGGCTTAAAGATGCGTGGGAATAATCCCTCGCGATCGCAAGGAGGACACATGGCCGGAGAGTCATATACAGGCGAAGCTTACTGCGTTAAGTGCAAAGCCAAACGCGAGTTTACTGGTGAAGTTCACGAAACTAATGGTCGTCGCATGGCCAAAGGAATTTGCCCAACTTGTGGCACCAAGGTAACCCGCATTCTAGGTAAAGCCTAAAGACCGCAGCAGTCTTCATTGCCCTTGGTTTGAGTAATTAAACCAAGGGCAATCTGCTTTTCTAAGCAGCTTCCCATCTGCATCCACATTGGGGATTTGGTTGTAATTTTCTAAAACTTATTGTTGGTCCCATTGCCTCAAGATCGCACACCACATTTAGCAAACTTGGACCTGAATTAATAAGCTCCCCTGTTAAATATGAAATACAATTTGTGACTAGTAATGATGAAGCTAAAGTTGTTAAAACTGGATTCTTATCAATTTGGCGAATTTTCTTTCGTTTTAAAACCAGAGGAAAAATGAATAGATTCTTCTTTATTGAATTTAATTGCAAACAGTTGTTACAAGTTTCAATCCCTGGGATTACAAAGGGACCTACATTTATTTGTTCTCCAGTTTTACCAATAAAAACATGAGAAATTCTATTTAACATTAAATCGTTTATCTCAAAAGATTCAGCATTTTCACAAATTATGACCAAATCTGGATTCTGAATTACATTTGGTTTTTCAGTTCTAGTGCCCATTGCTAAAAGTGATTCTCGTAAACTCTGGCTTAAAGAGGTGCCAATTTCTTTTGCCCTTGGGCCAAAAA
>Ga0169931_10001965_pt1 | contig 33791 bp, 30 predicted proteins | sample Kivu_15m_20L_FD_129675 | JGI IMG/M metagenome (GOLD analysis project Ga0169931, IMG submission 129675) | Freshwater microbial communities from Lake Kivu, Western Province, Rwanda to study Microbial Dark Matter (Phase II) - Kivu_15m_20L... | ecosystem: Environmental > Aquatic > Freshwater > Lake...
ACCCGGCGAAGGGTCGCTCACCGGGCCGATATCTTTCCGGTCTTCCGCGACCTCTTTACGCGCGCGCGGGAAAGGGTGTGACATGACGACCCTGATCCATGAACGAGGCTGGCAGCGGGCCGGGCCGGGCGGCCCCTCAACGCTGTCAGGCGATGAGGGGCTGCTCTACAGCGGGAAGGACTGGGACTTCGCCACCCTTGGGCGGATATTTGAGGCGGTGCACGCGATCGGCGAGGGCGAGCTCGGACTGGAGACCTACCGCACCCAGATTGAGGTGATCACCTCCGAGCAGATGCTGGACGCCTACTCAAGCGTCGGCATGCCGCTGTTTTACCGTCACTGGAGTTTCGGCAAGGACTTCGCCCGCAACCAGATGCTCTACAACCGGGGCTATCAGGGTCTGGCCTATGAAATCGTCATCAACTCAGACCCGTGCGTCTGCTACATCATGGAAGAAAACTCAGCCACCCTGCAGACGCTGGTGCTGGCGCACGCCGCCATGGGCCATAATCATTTCTTCCGGAACAACTATGTGTTTCGCCAGTGGACGGATGCGGTCGGGATAGCCGACTATCTCTCCTTCGCAAAGAACTACATCGCCCGCTGCGAGGAACGCTATGGGCTGGACGCCGTCGAGCGCCTGCTTGACGCGGCCCATGCGCTGCAGAGCTGCGGGGTTCACCGCTACCCGGGCAAGCGGGCGATCAGTCTTCGCGCCGAGGAGCGTCGCGAAGAGGAGCGGCGGGCGCATGCGGAAAGCCTCTTCAACGATCTCTGGCGCACCCTTCCGGCCGGCCCGGCGCGGGGCGCGCGCAGCGCCCGGAAGCTGGAGGAGGAGCGTCGGCGTGCCCTGCTGAAGCTGCCCGAGGAAAACATACTGTACTTCCTGGAGAAGACCGCGCCGCGCCTTGCGGGCTGGCAGAGGGAGATCCTGCGTATTGTCCGGCTCATCGCCCAGTACTTCTATCCCCAGCGTCAGACAAAGATGATGAATGAGGGATGCGCGACCTGGACGCATCACCGGATCATGAACCGCCTGCATGAGACCGGGCGGATAAGCGATGGATCCTTCCTTGAGTTCCTGCATTCCCACACCAGCGTGATCCTGCAGCCGGACGCCGGCGAACGCCGCTTTTCCGGGATCAACCCGTATGCGCTCGGCTTCGCCATGATGCAGGACATCGAGCGCATCTGCCTCAGCCCCACCGGGGAAGACCGGGAGTGGATGGGCGATATCGCCGGCAACGGAGATGCTGAGGGAACCTTAAGGACGATCTGGGCGAACTACCGGGACGAGAGCTTCATCAGCCAGTTTCTCTCCCCGCATCTGATCCGGAAGATGCGCCTGTTTCATGTTCTTGATGACCATGGCCAGGCCGACCGGGAAGTCCTCGCCATTCATGATGCGCATGGCTATCGCGACATCCGGCGGGCGCTTGGCCGTCAGTATGATGTCGCCGGCCGCGACCCGGATATCCAGGTCGTGGATGTAGATCTCGCCGGCGACCGGCGCCTGCAGCTGCGCCATCATGTGGTTGATGGCGTCCCCCTCGAGGAACATGACGCCCGTCGGGTGCTCCAGCACCTGGCTGACCTCTGGGGCTATGAGGTGCGCCTCGTGGAGGCTGATGAGGGAAGCGTCTACGCCGAGCACGCCGCCGGACCGAAGCGACCCTTCCTCTGAGCGGCTGGCGGGCGTCCGGTTAAGCATAAACACCGGCCCTGACCCCGGATGGTCCCGGCTTTTCATCAGCCGGGGTTGGGGCTAGGATTTTGCTCAAAATTGTCAGGCTGCGGGCGGAAGAGCCGCGCAGACACATGACTGAACGGGAGAGTGTCATGGTAAAGCGCCTCGCTGGCTGGGGGCTGGCTGTCGTCTGGCTGGTCATCGCACTGGTCGCCATCTGGGGCGGCTATATCAACGAACTGGCCCCGCCAGCGCCGCCGCCATCGCCGGGTGATCCCTCGCCGCTTCCCCCGGAAGTCAATTCCGCGATGATTGTTGCGGCCGTCTTCTATTTCATCACGGCCGCCCTTTTCCTCCTGGCCAGCGTCCTTACGGTCCGTGAGACGCGCCAGAACGGTCCTCACGCCATCGCCGCCAGCCTCAATGCGGCCTTCGGCGCAGCGCTTGGGTCAATCGGCGCCTATCTGGCCTATTATGGCCTGCAGCTCGTCATGCTGGGCGGCAGCCCCTACTACCTGATCGCCGGGGCGCCTCTGCTCGTCTGCGCATTCCTTGTGTTTCTCCGCAAGCCGCTGGCGCGGCTTATCTATGCGGCGATCCTGCTGGCGACGGTGGCCTGGTCACTCTTCGAGGCGGGACTTGATTTCCTCGCCCTGCTGCCGCGCCTTGCGGCATGGCTGGTCGTCGGCCTCTGGTTCCTTGCGCCCTGGTACCGCGCCGGCATCCCCACAACGAACGAGAGCAGGCCCGTTCGCGGCGGGCTGGTGATGGGCCTCGCCAGCGCGGCGGGCGTTCTTCTGCTGGCCGTCGGCGCCCTGCAGACCTATCCGGTCAGCGAAGGTACGCGCGATCAGAAGCTGATCGGCGACAGCGCCGTCACCGACTGGCGCTTTTATGGCGGGGGCGCAGGCGGCCAGCGTTTCGCCCAGATCGACCAGATCAATGGCGAGACGGTCGGCCAGCTGGAGCGCGCCTGGGTCTTCCGCACGGGGGTACCCTATGACTTCAAGCAGACCCCGCAGATGGCCAACGGGCTCGTCTATATCTGCACCGCCGGCAGCACGCTGATCGCCCTTGATTCGGATACGGGCGGGGAAGTCTGGCGTCACGACACGAAGACGGTGATCCCCGGCGGCATCGAGAACTCCTTCACCTTCGCGCGCACCTGCCGCGGCCTTGGCTATTATGAAGCGCCCCCGGAATACGCCGGCGAGTGCCCCACGCGCATCATCGCCGGCACGGTGGATGCGCGCCTCGTGGCTGTGGACGCCCGCACCGGCCAGTCCTGCTCCTCCTTCGGGCGCGATGGCGAAGTCAACCTTCTTTCAGGCCTCGGCTACACCCAGCCGATGAACTTCATGGTGACATCAACCCCCCTGATCGCCGGGGACAAGGTCGTCACCGGCGGCTGGGTCACCGACAACCAGCAGATCGGCAATCCCTCCGGCGTCGTGCGCGCCTATAATGCGCTCACCGGCGAGTTCGCCTGGGCCTGGGACCTGGGCAAACCGGGCTTCCAGGGCCTTCCGGACGAGGGCTCCGAATACACGCGCGGCACGCCCAATGTCTGGTCGCACATGAGCTATGATCCCAAGCTCAATCTTATCTATGCGCCCACCGGCAACTCATCGCCTGACTATTTTGACGGCGATCTGCGTTCGAAGGAATCAGAGGAGAACGCCAGCGCCGTCGTCGCCATCGATGCGGCTACGGGCGAGCGTCGCTGGATCTACCAGACCGTCCATCGCGACATCTGGGACTATGACGTGCCCTCCCAGCCCGTGCTGGTCGACATACGCAAGAACGGGGAAGGCGACATTATCCCGGCTGTGGCCCAGCCCACCAAGCGCGGCGAGATCTTCCTGCTCGACCGGCGCACGGGCGAACCGATCTATGACACGCCTGAACTGCCCGTTCCGCAGGGGCCTGAGGCGGGCGAATTCGTGAGCGCAACCCAGCCCTTCCCGAACCTGCCTCACTTCCGCGAGGACCGCGTCGAGAAGGACATGTGGGGCCTCACCCCGCTCGACCAGCTGCACTGCCGGATCGAGTTCAAGAAGATGCGCTATGAAGGCATCTTCACCCCGCCCATGCGTGGCGGCGGGGGCTATGGCCAGGCCCGCGAGACCTGGGGAGGCACCTTCCAGTATCCGGGCAACGCCGGCGGGTTCAACTGGGGCTCGGTCTCGGTGGATGCAGACAATGGTCTGCTGGCCGGCTCGAGCATGACGATGGGCAACCGCATTGTCCTGCGCAGCCTGGAGGACCGCGCCGAGGCGGCCGCCGCCCGTGCGGCGCGGCGCGCGGCGGCTGACGATCATGCCGGCCCGGCCGCACCGCCCGCCGCCCCGCGCGCGCGCGGCGGAGCCGGGCAGGATCCGGCGCGGGCGGCTCAGGAGGCCCGTTTCGACCAGAAGCGCGTCCTCTATACGGCCGACACCCAGCCCTTCATGTCGGCCTGGCGTCTGCCCTTACCCTTCCTCAATGTGGAGACGAGCCTTCCCTGCTTCGAGCCGCCTTTCAGCGTCCTCAGCGTCATCGATCTCAACACCAACAAGCTGCTCTGGAAGCGCCCCCTGGGGTCGATGAAGGAGTCCGGTCCGTTCGGCGTTGAATCAGGCCTCGGCTTCATGGTGGGCACGCCTGTGCAGGCGGGTGCGATGACCACCCGCGGCGGCCTGGTCTTCCATGCCGGTACGATGGACGGGACCATCCGCGCCTTCGATCTGCGCACGGGCGAGGTCAGGTGGCAGGATGACCTGCCGGGCAGCGCGCATGCGACCCCGATGAGCTATGTCGGCAAGGATGGCCGTCAGTATGTGGTTGTCACCGTCCCCAATCCGAGCTGGCGCTATCCGCGCAGCGGGTCGGATACGCCCGTCGATGGCGAAGGCGGCTGGGTGATCGCCTACGCCCTGCCAAAGGCGGCTCCCTGAGAGGAGAGGCAGAGGCGTCTACAGCAAAAGGCCCGGAGCATGCTCCGGGCCTTTTTTGTTCCCAGCGATGAAGGGCCAGAGCTTACTTGATCTTGCCTTCCTTGAAGTCCACATGCTTGCGCACGACCGGATCATACTTGCGCAGCACAAGCTTCTCGGTCTGCGTGCGCGGGTTCTTCTTGGTGACATAGAAGAAGCCGGTGTCAGCCGTCGAATTCAGGCGGATCTTGATGGTGGTCGGCTTGGCCATGATCAGTCTCAGACGGGCTTCGTTGAAATTTGGAAGCGTGCTTAGACAGGGGCGCGTCGCCCAAGTCAAGCCTTCGGCGTAATCTTCTGAAAAAATGAAGGTTATTCCTGTCCGATCCGCTCACGGACATGGCCGGACAGGGTCCAGTAAAGATAAAAGGGCGCAAGGCTCTGCCCGCCTATGAGGCGCGCCTCGATCTCCGAAATCACGAACCGGGTGACGTTGGGCAGATCCAGGCGCCCCGCCTCGGCAAGGGTGAACCAGCGCAGGTCCGCCAGCTCCCGGCTGTCGGCCGGCGGGCGTCCATCAATCAGCGCCTCATCGGCGTTGGCCATGAAGAAGCGCGCATCAAAGCGCTTGTGGCGCATGGGTGGTGTGATGGCCCGCCCGATGAACTGCAGGCCCTCCAGGGACGGGGCCGCGCCCTGCTCAAAAAACGCGCTCCACGCCGGCGGGCTCGCCGCAGGGCCCGCCCCGGCGCGTCCCACAACCAGCCCGGTTTCCTCGAACATCTCCCGCACCGCCGTCAGTGCAAACGCCCGCGGCGGACGCGAACAGCCGATCGACAACGCATGGAGCTCCCGGGGGCTGAGCTCCGAGAGGCTGGGGACCTCGCTGTCCTCCTCATCGACGCGCCCGCCGGGGAAGACGTACTTGTCGGGCATGAAGTCATGTCCCGATGAGCGGCAGCCCATCAGCAGGCGCGGCCCCTCAGGGCTCAGGCGGTAAAGAATGAGCGTGGCCGCATCGCGCGGGGTGGGCGGATCGGCGATCAGACGGGCCGGATCCTCACGCAGAAGATCATCCTCCATGAGGCCCGCCTCCTGGCGCGCCCGCGCGGCGGCGGCGGCCTGTGCGGGATCATCATCCGGATCAAATGCGGCGCTGCTCATCTGCCCTTGCGCTTCTTGTTCTTGCCGTAGCTGGCTTTTCCCCTGCCAGCTGAATGCCGGATGTTAGGCGGTCTGCCGCCGCCATCAACAGGGCGCTTACGCGCAGGCCCGCTCCTGGCATCCTGCGAGCGCTCCTTGGTGGGGTGTCTGAGATCCTGCCGGCGCGGCTTTGGCGGGGAGAGCATCGCGAACAGGAGGCCGCCCGTCAGGGGGGACGTCTCCATCAGCTTGACCTCGACGCTCATGCCGAGCTCATAGCGCAGGCCCGAGCGCTGGGCGACCAGGGCGGCGCTGGGCTCGTCATAGATCCAGTATTCATCCGACAGGCGCGCGGCCGGCACAAAGCCGTCGGCGCCGGTTTCTGACAGACGCACGAACAGTCCCGCCCGCGTCACGCCCGCGATGCGCGCCGCGAACGCGGCCCCGATGCGATCGCTGAGATAGATGGCCAGATAGCGCTCCGTCGCCTCGCGTTCAGCAGCCATGGAGCGGCGCTCGGTCAGGGTGACCTGCTCGGCCAGTTCCTCGAGCCGGGATGCGTCCTGATCGCTCATGCCGTCAGGACCCAGGCTGAGGGCGCGGATCAGGGCGCGGTGCACGATGAGATCGGAATAGCGGCGGATCGGCGAGGTGAAGTGCGCATAGCGCGCCAGATTGAGCCCGAAGTGCCCGAGATTTTCATCCGCATAGCGGGCCTGGGCCTGTGTCCTCAGGACCATTTCATTGACCAGCGCCTCGTTGGGCGTGCCGTGCGCCTCCTCAAGGAGACGGTTGAAGCGCACCCCCGTCGCCGGCTCCCCGCGGCTCCATGAGAGGCCGATGGTCGGCAGGAAGTTGGCCAGCGCGTTGAGCTTTTCTCCGGAGGGCTCTTCGTGAACCCGGTAGATCAGTGGCGTGCGCTTCGCCTCGAGCGTCTCGGCGGCGCAGACATTGGCCTGGATCATGAACTCCTCGATCAGGCGGTGCGCATCGAAGCGCTCACGCAGACTGATGGAGGCGATGAGGCCGTCCTCGCCGATGCGGACCCGGCGCTCGGGCAGGTCGAGGTCGAGGGGGTGACGCGCATCGCGCGCAGCCGCCACGGCGCGGTAGGCGCCCCAGAGCGGCCGGAGCACGTTTTCCAGGAGCGGCTGCGTCTTCTCGTCAGGCTCGCCGTCGATGGCCATCTGCGCCTGGCGGTAGGACAGCCGGGCGGCCGAGCGCATGCGGCCCCGGATGAACTGGTGACGGATCTTCTGGCCGCGGCCGTTGAAGAACATCTCCACTGCGAATGTCTCCCGCAGCTCGCCTTCGCGCAGCGAGCAGAGATCAGCCGAAAGACGCTCGGGCAGCATGGGCGAGACGCGGTCTGGAAAGTAGGTCGAGTTGCCGCGCCGCAGGGCCTCGCGGTCAAGCGCGGATCCGGCGCGCACATAGGCGGCGACATCCGCAATCGCCACGATGACCCGCCAGCCGCCCTGACCGTCGGCTTCGGCAAAGACCGCATCGTCATGATCGCGCGCATCATCCGGGTCGATGGTGATCAGCGGCAGGCCGGTGAGGTCCTCGCGCGCAGCAGGCTGAGGCCGGGCCTCCTTAGCCTCTTCCAGCACACGGGCGGGGAATTCATCGGGTACGCCATGGGTGTGCATCGCGATGAGGGAGGCGGCGCGCGGATCATCAATATGGCCCAGCACGTCCGTCACGCTCGCCCGGCGCGGGCCATAGCCGCGCTGCGGCCGCGCCTGTATGCGCACCAGATCGCCATCACGCGCATCGCGCGCATCGGCGCGCTCGATGAAGAACTCGGATTTTTCGCGCCGTGAGGTGGGGTCCACCGTTCCGCCATGACGATTGGCCCGGAAGACCCCGATCAGGGAGGTTTCCGGGGCGGCGTCGATCTTGCGGATGGCGCGGGCGCGCCAGACGCCGTCGCGTCCCTTCTCGACATGGCAGAGGGCCCGCTCGCCAACCCCCAGGGCCAGTCGCGGTCCTCCCTTGCGGTGATGGGCGCCGGAGGGGCCAGTGTAGAGAATGTCAGGACCAAACGGGCCATCCCGGCCGATCGCCCTGCCAATGAGCTCGCCATCGCTGTCGATGCGCTCGAACCCGACAATGCCGGTGGGCGGGGGCGCCTCGACGGGCTGAAAGGCGCGCTTGGCGGTCCGCACGAGCGCGCCTTCGGCCTCCAGCTCGTTGAGGATACGGCGCAGCTCGGGCCTGTGCTCGGCGGCGATGTTAAGACCGCGCGCGATCTCGCGGCGTGCGCCATGGGATGGATGGGTCTCAAGATAGTTCAGCACCATCTCGCGGGTCGGCGGCTCGAAGAGGCGCGGCGTGCGGCTCATGCCTTGTCGTCTGACCGTCTGGCGCGCCCGGATTTGGCCGGGGTCTTGCCAGCGGCCGCCTTGCGCGCTCCGGCGGGCGCCTTCGCCGCGGAGGAGGCGCCTGCGGCCTTCTTGGCGGGACGCCGGGTCTTGGCCCGCGTGGAGGGGGCGGCGGCTGCGCGGGCGTTCACAAGCTCGATGGCCTGTTCGAGCGTGATGGCGGCCGGATCGGCGCCGCGGGGAATGTTGGCGTTGATCATCCCGTGTTTAAGGTAGGGACCATAGCGGCCGCTGAACAGGCTGATGGGCTCGCCGTCCGGATGCAGGCCGACCTCGCGCAGCGCAGCAGGCGTAGCCCGGCCACGGCCCTGGCCCTTGCCGGCGCGCTTTTCAGCAATCAGCGTGACGGCGCGGTTGAGGCCCACCTCGAAGAGCTCGCTGACATCGCTCAGGCTGGCGTAGGTCTTGATGTGCTGCACATAAGGACCATAGCGCCCGAGATTGGCCAGGATCGGCTCGCCGTCTTCGGGATGGCGTCCGACCTCGCGCGGCAGGGAGAGGAGCTGGAGGGCCTGTTCCAGCCGCAGTTCAGCAACCGGCCAGCCGCGCGGAATGGAGGAGCGCTTGGGCTTCTCACCCTTGTCGACCGGATCAGGACCGAGCTGGACATACGCGCCAAAACGGCCGCTCTTGAGATAGACCGGCAGTCCCGTCTCATCATTGCCAAGGATTTTTCCATCCGGGGGTATGTCGCTGGCCTGTCCCGGCTCGGCGCCGAAGGGGCGGGTGAAGCGGCATTCGGGATAGTTCGAGCAGCCCACGAAGGCCCCGAACTTGCCGAGTTTGAGCGACAGCTGGCCCACCCCGCAGGTCGGGCAGCGGCGCGGATCGACCGACTGGCCGTTCTCATCCTGGCGCGGCGGGAAGAGATGCGGCTCGAGCACCTCATTGAGCGCATCGATCACATTGCTGACCCGCAGCTCGGCGGTCGCCCCGATCGCGGCGGAGAACTCGCTCCAGAAGTCGCGCAGGAAAGCCTTCCAGGAGAGCTTGCCGTCAGAGACAAGATCGAGCTTCTCCTCAAGAGCGGCCGTGAAGTCGTACTCGACATAGCGGGCGAAGAACTTCTCAAGGAAGATCGTCACCAGCCGTCCCTTGTCCTCGGGGATAAAGCGTTTCTGTTCGAGCCGGACATACTCGCGGTCAATGAGGGTGGAGAGGGTGGAGGCGTAGGTTGAGGGCCGGCCTATGCCGAGCTCTTCCAGGCGCTTGACCAGCGAGGCTTCCGAGAAGCGCGGCGGCGGCTCGGTGAAGTGCTGTGTGTGCGAGGCGTCGCTGAGCTTCGGGCTGTCGCCGGCCGCCATCGCCGGCAGGCGGCCGCCATCATCCTCATCACTGTCATCCTGGCCCTCCTGATAGAGGGTAAGAAAGCCATCAAACTTCACGACCTGTCCGGTGGCCCGCAGCATGACCCGTCCGTCAAGGGAGGGAATGTCGGCGGTGGTGCGCTCAATGAGGGCGGCTTCCATCTGGGAGGCGACGGCGCGTTTCCAGATGAGCTCGTAAAGACGCGCCATGTCCGGTTCCATGGCGATCTGGCCCGGTTTACGGTCAAAATCGGTCGGACGCACCGCCTCGTGGGCTTCCTGCGCGTTCTTGGCCTTGGAGCTGTAGCGGCGGGCGCTTTCAGGCAGATAGTCCTTGCCGTAATTGCGCGCGATGGCGCTGCGGGCGGCGCTGTAGGCCTCCTCGGCCATCTGCACGCCATCGGTACGCATATAGGTGATCAGACCCGTCGTCTCGCCATTGATGCTGACGCCCTCATAGAGGCGCTGGGCGACCTGCATGGTGCGGCTTGCCGAAAAGCCCAGCTTGCGCGCCGCTTCCTGCTGCAGGGTGGAGGTGGTGAAGGGCGGGGGCGGATTGCGACGGACCGGGCGGGCGTCGATGGAGGCGATGCGGTAGGACCCGGCCCTCACCGCCGCCAGCGCGCGGGCCGCAGAGGCCGCGTCAGGCAGGGAGAACTTCTGCAGCTTTTGGCCGTCAAGTTCTGTCAGGCGCGCCTCAAAGGCGGCGCCATTGACGGAGAGCTGAGCGGTGACGGTCCAGTATTCCTGGCTGATGAAGCGCTCGATCTCGCTCTCGCGATCAACAATGATCCGCAGCGCGACGGACTGAACCCGTCCGGCCGAGCGCGAGCCGGGAAGCTTGCGCCAGAGCACGGGCGAGAGAGAGAAGCCGACCAGGTAATCGAGCGCCCGGCGCGCAAGGTAGGCGTCCACGAGCTGCTGATCGATGGCCCGGGGGTTCTCGATGGCCTCGCTGACCGCCTTCTTGGTGATGGCGTTGAACGTGACGCGCTGGATGCTCTTGCCTTTGAGCGCCTTGCGGTTGTTCAGCGCCTCCAGCACGTGCCAGGAGATCGCCTCGCCCTCGCGGTCGGGGTCGGTCGCCAGGATGAGGCCGTCGGCGGACTTCATCGCCTCGGCGATGTCCCTGACATGTTTCACTGACTTCCCGTCGATGTCCCAGGACATCGCGAAGTCCTCGTCAGGACGCACCGAACCGTCCTTGGAAGGGAGGTCGCGGATGTGTCCGTAGGACGCCATCACCTTGTATCCGGGACCCAGATACTTGTTGATGGATTTGACCTTGCCGGGCGACTCTACGACAACAACCTGCATTTTTCCTCGAAGATTCAGGGCGTTTTCTATCAACGCCGGGCCGGAAAGTGGGCGGAGGGCCGGGGAATGTCAACGGCGGGGCCAGCAGGCGGGCCGGGCCGGACCCCGATACGGGCCCCGGCGGGCCGGCGCAGGCGCACCCTCAGGCGCTCAGCGTCGGGACCCCGGCAGGCCTCAGGACCGGGGTGCGATCCTGAGCCCGGACGCGGGATAACACAGGCGCGCTCAGCCCGTCTTGCGGGCCCCGATGCGCGGTTCTGCGCCGCTCAGAATGCGGCTGATATTAGCCCTGTGCAGCCAGAGGATGAGGGCCACGAGCGCAGAGGTGAGGGTAAGCGCGAACGGCCCATAGCCCATCAGGAAGACCGACACCGGCGCGAGGACAGCCGCAATGAGCGCCGCCAGGGAGGACATGCGGAAGGCCGCCGCCGTCGCCAGCCAGGTCAGCGCAAAGATGACGCCGACCTGCCACATCGCCGCCAGGAGGAGGCCGATGAACGTGGCCACGCCCTTGCCGCCCCGGAACTTCAGCCAGACAGGAAAGCAGTGGCCGACAAAGGCGGCGGCCCCCGCCGTCAGGCCCGTTCGGAAGGGCGTATCGGCGAGATCAGCGGGCGCGGCGCCCGCCTCAAGGATAAGCCTCGCCCCCCACCCGCACAGGAGGCAGGCAAGGCCCGCCTTGCCCGAATCCAGCAGCAGCGTCGCCAGCGCCAGGTCCTTGCGGCCCGTGCGCAGCACATTGGTCGCCCCGATATTGCCTGAGCCGATGGCGCGGATATCGCCAAGCCCGGCCAGCCGCGTGATCACAAGCCCGAAGGGGATGGATCCGAAGAGGTATCCGATGACCAGCGCGCCGATCCAGAGGGTCACGTCCATCAGTCGCGTTCCTGGCCACGTTCAAATACGCTGACGCCATCCACCCATGTGCGCAGGACGCGGCCTTCAAGGCGGCGTCCGTCAAACGGGGAATTCTTCGAGCGCGAGGAGAGATCGTCCCGGTCGCACGCCCAGGGGGCCGCCGGATCAAACAGGATAAGATCGGCAGGCGCGCCCTTTGCGAGGCGTCCCTGAGGAAGACCGAGCAGGTCCGCCGGACCGCTGGTCACCGGCTTCAGCGCCTGCGCCAGGGGAATGTCCTCGCGCACCGCGATGGAGAGCAGACAGGGCAGCAGCGTCTCAAGCCCGACCGCGCCATAGGCCGCGTCGGCGATCGGCAGGCGCTTGTCTTCTGTGGGCTGGGGATCATGCGCCGAGACGACGGCGTTGATGAGACCGTCCCGCAGTCCGGCGATCAGGGCCTGTCTGTCGCGCTCTGAGCGGAAGGGCGGCTGCACTTTGCAGTAGGTGAGATAATCGCCGATATCGAGCTCGTTGAAGAAGAGGGAGTAGCTGGCGACCGAGCAGGCCGCCTTGACGCCGGCCCGCCGCGCCCGCTCGAGCGCCTCCAGAGAGCGCGCCGTGGAAATGCAGTCAGCCAGAAGACGCACGCCCGTTGTTTCCGCCAGCATCAGATCGCGCTCCAGGGCGATCCATTCGGCCTCCGGGGGCGCGCCGCGAAGTCCAAGGCGCGCAGCGAACGCCCCGGCGTTCATGACGCTGCCGGCCGACAGGGCGGGGGTATCGGGACGGGAGGCGACAAGCGCATCGAAGCTTGCCGCATACGACATGGCGCGCCTGAGCACGCCTGCATCCTCCACGGGCCTGTCGCCATTGCTGAAGAAGACGGCCCCCGCCTCATGGATGAGGCCGATTTCCGACATCCGCTGTCCCTGCAGGCCCAGCGTCAGGCCGCCGGCGGGATGCACCTTGACCTTCGCTACGCCGTCGGCCCGGCGCTTGATGAAATCCACCAGCGCCACTGTATCAATCACCGGATCGGTATCAGGCATGACGACGAATGTGGTCACACCCCCTGCGGCGGCCGCATCGCTCGCCGTCTGCAGGGTTTCCTTATGTTCAGCCCCCGGCTCGCCCGTCTTGACGCGAAGGTCGATCAGGCCCGGGGCCAGCGCCTTGCCGCGCGCATCAATCTTGAGATCTGCAGGGCTTGTGCGGGTGACCCCGGCGCCAGCCTCGAGGATGACGGATCCCTCGATGATGATCCCGCCGCGTTCATCGCGCCCGCTGGCCGGGTCGATCAGGCGGGCGTTGTAGATCGCTGTGCGGCCGGTCATGGGGTCCTCGCCTGAGGCCTGGCGCCTGCCGGTGCGGATGCGCCCGCGCCTGCACGCCCGGCGCCGGGTGCGCGCGCCTGCGCTGCCGCGGCCGACGGGTCAGGCGCAGTCTTCGCCAGCGTTTCAAGAACCGCCATGCGGATGGCGACGCCCATTTCGACCTGCTCGGTGATGAGCGATCGCGTCTTGTGATCGGCGATGCTGCTTTCGATCGCAACGCCACGGTTCATCGGGCCCGGGTGCAGCACCAGCGCATCGGGCTTGGCGTGGGCCAGCTTGTCGGCGTCCAGCCCCCAGTAATGAAAGAACTCGCGGGCCGAGGGCAGGTAGGCGCCATCCATCCGTTCCTGCTGCAGGCGCAGCATCATGACCACGTCGCAGCCGGCAAGGCCACGGCGCATGTCGGTGAACACCTCCGCGCCCCAGGCCTCCGCGCCAGGCGGGATGAGGGTGCGCGGGGCGATCAGGCGCACCTCCGCGCCCAGGATATTCAGACAGGCCACGTTCGAGCGCGCCACGCGGCTGTGCAGGATATCCCCGCAGATGGCGATGCGCAGGCCGCCAATGTCGCCAATGCGGCGGCGGATGGTCAGGGCGTCGAGCAGCGCCTGGGTGGGATGCTCGTGGGTGCCGTCCCCGGCGTTGATGACGGCGCAGTCCACCTTACGCGAGAGCAGCTTGACGGCTCCCGACGATCCGTGACGGATCACCAGGAGATCCGGCCGCATGGCGTTCAGCGTCATCGCCGTGTCGATCAGCGTCTCGCCCTTCTTCACCGATGAGGTGGCGATCGGCATGGTGACGACGTCCGCGCCCAGCCGGCGCCCGGCGATCTCGAAGGAGCCCTGGGTGCGCGTCGAATTCTCGAAGAACAGATTAACCAACGTGCGGCCGGCCAGCGTGTCGGCGTGCTTGATGCGCTGACGGTTGAGCTCAACATACCGGTCGCCGAGAGCCAGAAGGGTCTCGATGTCGAGCCTGTTCAGGCCCTCGATACCCAGAAGGTGCCGATGGGAGAAGGCGTAGTCCGCCATGCTGATGACCCGCGATTTTGGGGGTGATAGCGGGGGACAGGGGCAGGGGCAAGTGAGCCCCCCTCCCGGCGCCCGCTCAGCCCACAAGGCCCGCTACAAAAATGGCGGCCGGTATCGCCAGGGCCGACAGGAGGGTGGTCGCGGTGATGTGCGCCGCCATAAAATCCCTGTCCCCGCCCATCTGGCGGGTCAGAATGTAGGCCGCCGGCGGGGAGGGGGCGGCGCCGCACATGGCCAGCGCCGCCAGGTGCGTCCCTGAGAGGCCAAGCCCCGCGCCCAGGGCGATGAAGACCGCCGGAGCGATGATCAGTTTCATGGCGATGGCGGCCGTCATCAGCCATGGTCGGGCGAGGATGGCGCGCGCCTCAAGACCCGCCCCGACGCACATCAGCGTCACCCCCAGCGCCCCCCGGCCGATGATGGTGAGCGTGTCCATGACCGGCGGGGGAAGCTCAAGCCCGGAGAGATTGAGCGCCAGCCCCGAAAGGCAGGCGATGATCAGGGGATTGCTGATCAGGCTCGCCGCCACGCCCCTGAGCGAGGCGTTCTGATCAGCGCCGTAGCGTGCATGAACCCAGACGGTGATGATGTTCACCACGGGGATCGCCGGTCCCATAAGAAGCGCCACCAGCGCCGACGCCTGAGGCCCCAGCACCGATAGGGAGGCGGCAAGGACGATGAAGGTGTTCCACCGCACCGATCCCTGATGGGCGCTGGCGAAGGCGGGTCCTGATCGGGCGATCGGGGCCAGCACGAAGGCGATCAGCCCGACCGCCAGGAACCCGCCGACCCCGGCCAGCACGAAGGAGGCCTCGCTGACCGAGAGGTCGGCGCGGAGGATCTCTGTGAACATGAAGAGGGGCGCCAGCACCATGTAGGCAAGCCGGTTGACGCCCGTCCAGGCGGGGGCTGGAACAAGTCCCGACAGGCGCGCCCCCCAGCCGGCCATGATGACGGCGAAGACGGGCGCCAGGGCCAACAGGATGCTGATCATGGCGGGTTCTGGAGCCTGTCGATGGCGCCCTGAAGGATCCAGGCGGCCGCCAGCTTGTCGATGACCTGATCGCGCCGCGCCCGGCTGGTCTCAGCCTCGGCCAGCGCCCGGCTTGCTCCGGCCGTCGAGAGGCGCTCGTCCCAGAGCGCCAGAGGTATGTCGCGCCGCGCCAGGAGATGCCTCGCCAGGGAGCGGGACGACTGGGCGCGCGGACCTTCTGTTCCGTCCATGTTGACGGGCAGGCCCAGCACCAGGCCGACGGACTGGCGCTGGTCATAAAGAGCAAAGATACGGTCAAGAACCGGCGCCAGCTTGGCGCCCCGCAGGACGCCCTCAAGCCCGGTCGCGATGAGGCGGTTGGCGTCGCAGCCGGCCACGCCGATCACCCTGGCCCCCGGGTCCAGGCCTAGAAGGGGCCCCCGGGCGGGGAGGTTCTGAAGCGAAACCAGCGGCATAACCCCCGTTTAGACGCTTCCGGCTTGATGCGGAAGGCGGAGGCGTCTAGGGCAGGAAGCCTCACACGTCCGGGACAGGTTATGAGCGTCGATAAAGACACCGTTCGCAAAGTGGCCCGCCTCGCACGCATCGCCGTGCCTGAGGCGCGCCTTGAGCCGATGGCCAGGGAGCTGAATGGCATCCTCGCCTGGATCGAGCAGCTCAACGAAGTCGATGTGAAGGGGGTCGAGCCGATGACGACCCCTGTGGCCATGACGCTGCCCATGCGCGAGGACGTGGTCACCGATGGCGACCGGCAGGATGAGATACTGGCCAACGCGCCGCGTGCGGAGGATGGCTTCTTTGTCGTCCCCAAGGTCGTGGAATAGGAGCAGTTCATGGAAACGACGGCCGATACCGTGCTCAGCGATCCGCGCTGGAACGCCTTCCTCGCGCAGGGCCTGCCCTGTTCCTGCGGCGAGCGGCATGTCGGACCCTTCCCCATCCACCTGCATCAGCCGCTCGGATGGACGGGCCCGAGCGCCTACGAGAACGACGACGCCCTGCGCATGGACGGGGATTTTCTTTCCTCCAGCTTCTGCGTGATGGGCGGGCGCTATTTCGCCATGCGTATGAGCCTGCCGGTGCAGATACGCGGCGCTGATCCGACCGTGTTTCTCTACACCTGTTGGGCCAGCCTCTCGCGTCTCGATTTTGAGATGATTGTCCGCGCCCTGCGGGCTGGGGCCGAAGCGCCCGAACAGCGCGTGCCCGCGCGGCTCCTCAACAGGGTCGGCGGCTATCCTGACACCTTCAATCTCACCGGGTCGGCCTTCCCGCAGGCGGGCGCATCGCTGCCCGTCCTTCTTATCCATGGCATGCAGGCCAACGGCGCTACGACCCATCCCCTGATTGTCGAGCAGCACGGCGGGATCGGCATGGACAGGGTTCTTGAACTCTTTGCCGCCTACAATCATGAGATGCGCAGCCAGGTTTCAGGCTGAACGGCGTCTGGCAGACCACGATCCGGTAAAGCACGCAGACATGACCCAACTGACAGAACCGACCCTTGCTGACGCTGTCGATGCGCTCAAGGCCCGCACCATCTCCTCCCGCGAGATCACGCAGGCCTTCCTCGACGAGATCGCGGCTGCCAATGACGCGCTCAACGCCTATGTCGTCGTCACCGCCGAGAAGGCCCTGCAGATGGCGAGCGCCTCCGATGAACGGCTGGCCGCCGGCTCAGGCGGCCGTCTGGAAGGCGCCCCCCTGGGTATCAAGGATCTGTTCTGCACCCGCGGGGTGCGCACCACGGCCTGCTCCAAGATCCTGGGAGAGTTTACCCCGACCTATGAGAGCACGGTGACCCAGAACCTCTGGGATGCAGGCGCCGTCATGCTGGGCAAGCTCAATATGGACGAGTTCGCCATGGGCTCGGCCAACGAGACCTCGCGGTTCGGACCGCCCGCCAATCCCTGGCGGCGGCGCGGATCAGACGTCAAACTCACCGCCGGGGGATCATCGGGCGGGTCCGCCGCGGCGGTCGCCGGCGGCCTGTGCCTTGCGGCCACGGCCTCCGATACGGGCGGATCGATCCGCCAGCCGGCTGCATTCGCCGGCCTTGTCGGCATCAAGCCGACCTATGGCCGCGCCAGCCGCTATGGCATGGTCGCCTTCGCCTCCTCCCTTGACCAGGCGGGGCCTCTGGCGCGGACCGTGAAGGACGCCGCCCTCATGCTCGAGGTCATGTGCTCGGGGGATGACAAGGATTCCACCAGTCTTCACCTGCCGGCGCCCGACTGGACGGGCGCGGTGGGCCAGTCGATCAGAGGCATGAAGATCGGCGTGCCGCGTGAGTACCGCGTCGATGGCATGCCGGAGGACATCGAGGCGCTCTGGCGTAAGGGGGTGGAATGGGTCAGGGACGCCGGCGCTGAGGTTGTGGACGTCTCCCTGCCGCACACCAAATACGCCCTGCCGGCCTACTATATCGTGGCGCCGGCGGAAGCCTCCTCCAATCTGGCCCGCTATGACGGCATCCGCTATGGCGCGCGTCAGACCGGCGATGGCTCGCTGACCTCCACCTACGAGACCACCCGCGCCATGGGCTTTGGCCCGGAAGTTCAGAGGCGGCTGCTGATCGGAACCTATGTGCTGAGCGCAGGATATTATGACGCCTATTATCTGCGCGCCCAGAAGGTGCGCACGCGGATCCTGCAGGACTTCGAGGACGCCTTCAGGCAGTGCGATGCGCTGCTGACGCCGGCCACGCCAAGCGCCGCGTTCGGCTATGGCGAGAAGGGCGATGATCCGGTCGCCATGTACCTCAACGACATCTTCACCGTCACCGCCAATCTCGCCGGTCTGCCAGCCATCGCCCTTCCGGCGGGGCTTGATGGTCAGGGCCTGCCGCTGGGCCTTCAGGTGATTGGCCGCGCCCTCGACGAGGAGGCCTGTTTCAGGGTCGCCGGGGCGATTGAACAGGCGGCCGCCTTCAGCGCCCGCCCGCACAGGTGGTGGTAGGTGAAGCCCGCTCCCGACAGGCGCGCGGCGATGGTGCTCGGCGGAAGCATTCCCGGCATTGCGCTGGCGGCCGGTCTCCTTTCCCTGTCGCCTGAGAGCCTTCTGCGCCAGCAGTACTGGCCCTGGCTGCCGGTCCTCACGCTTGTCATCGGGGTGGGCCTGAGCGCGCTGTTCTGGTTCGTCTTCGTTCCCTGGCGCGGGCGTGACCCGCGGCGATGATGGCACGGTCGATGGACGAAGACCCCAGCCCCCTTGCAGCGCATCCGGGAGCCCGGCTGAACAGATGACAGATAAGGAACACGCCTCAGGGACGTTTGGCGCTTCGCTGGCGCTGGCGTCAGCCGGCGCGAACGGCTGGTCCGGGATAGCCGATCCCAGCTATGCCGGCTTTGGCGGGCAGTTCGGCGGCTGGACGGCTGCAGCCCTCCTGAAGGCCATACTGCTTGAGGGACAGGCCCGGGGCGAGCCCCTGTCACAGTCCGTCCTCTTCATCGAAGCCGTCAGTGATGCGCCCTTCATGATCGCGACCCGCCTGATCCGATCGGGCGCGCGCCTTCAGTTCTGGCGCTCTGAACTGCATCAGGAGGGCCGTTGCTGTGCGCACGCACAGATCGTCCTCGGCGTCCGGCGCGATACGACGCGCTTTACCGACGCGGTCATGCCTGATGCGCCTCCGGCGGACACCGAAGGCCTCGCTGAATGGGCGCCGCCCGCCGGCTTTGGCGCGCAGTACCGCTCGCGCTGGATCACGCCCCTGCCGCGCTCGCCCGGCCTTGACCGCAGCCGCCCGGCGAGCTCGCTAGTCTGGCAGCAGGACCGCGCCGGCCGGCCGCTGGATGTTCTGGCTCTTGCCGCCATCGCCGATCTCGCCCCGCCGCGCGTCCTCTGGAAACGCGAGACCATGACGGCCTCCTCGACCGTGTCGATGACGACCCATTTTCACGCCACGGCCCAGGACATCGCAGACGTCGCGGCCCGGCCGATCCTCTCAGAGGTGCACTGCCGCCGCTGTGAGGGCGGATACTTTGATCATGAGCTCAGACTGTGGTCGCCCGGGGGCGTGCTGCTGGCGGTGAGCCAGCAGGTCGCTGTCTTCCGCGATTAGGCGGGAGCGGGTGCATATCGCCGCGGCCGTGCGGCTGGTCCTGGCGGTCTGACTGCCGTCCTCAGCTGAGCTGAGGGCCTGCTGTAAGCCCATCATGGCGGGCGCCAACGCTCCGGCTGAACGTCAGATCGACCCATAGCTGCGGTGTCGACGACCGTCAGGTCTGCTCGCCGTCAGGACTGCTGGCCTGTGAGGACGACTGCCGCGTGAGGACTACTGGCGCGTGCGGCCAAGCAGGCTGTCGACGGGCGGCGGGCTGCCATCGCGCGGCTTGTAGCCGTTGAGGTTGATCATCTCCGCCTGACGGATGGCCTCCTCATAGGAGAGGCCTTTTTCCTTCACGAGATAGGCCGCCCACATGTGGCTGGCCCGCCAGCCAACGGTGCAGTGAAGCAGGACATCCCCGCCCGCCTTGGCGATGGCGTCGGCCACCTTGTCGACCGCTTCGGGAGTATAGGGCGAATCCGGACCGCCCAGGGGCACGTGGACATAGGTCATGCCCAGCTCGGCGGCCAGGGCCGGCTCGTCATAGGGCACCTGCGAGCGGTTATCCATTTCCATCTGGGTGCGCAGGCTGATGACGGTCTTCACGCCTTTTGCAGCCAGATCACGAAGGGCCTGAGCCGTCGGCTGGCCGGCGACATAGACCGAGCCGGCGTCAGCGATAACAGCCAGGAAGCCGGGCAGGTCGAGCTTCTGGGGCTGTTCGTTGACCGACTGCGCATGGGCGATGGGCGTAGCCAGAAGGGCTGCGGCGAGCAGGGCGAAGCGCATGGTGCTGGATCTCCTTAAGCGCCGCCAATGGGCCCCAGCCGCCCGCGCTTGGCAAGGGGGGAGCTGAGAGGCTCCGGCTGTTGTGACCACCGCCCCGGCGCTCGCGGCGCGGTCCCCTTCTGGCGCCGCCGGCCCGTCTAGGCCCGGCCGCCGGAGACCTGCAGGCGGTCAGGCGATACGCCGATCCGGGCGAGCGCGCGGCTCCATTTGGTGTCCAGGGACGGATCGAATACGAGGGCGGTGTCGGCCTCTCCGACCAGCCAGACATTGGCGGCGAGCTCCATCTCCAGCTGCCCCGGACCCCAGCCCGAATAGCCCAGCGCCACGACGAAGCGCTCCGGAGGCTCCTCGGACGTGATCGCATGCAGGACATCACGGGTCGCTGTCAGGCAGACCCCCTCGCAGACATTCAGCGTGGCGCCCTCGCTGTCATAATCCTCCGAGTGCAGCACGAAGCCGCGTTCCTTGCTGACCGGGCCGCCGATGAGGATATGGGCGTTGGCGGGCGCCTGTTCGCCGTCCACCCCGAGCTGGTCGAGCAGCTCGGACAAAGGCCCCTCGTCACTGGGCTTGTTGAGGACGATGCCCATGGCGTGATCCTCGTTGTGGGCGCAGATGAGGATGACCGCCCGGCTGAAGCGGGGGTCTTCGATCGCAGGCGAGGCGATCAGAAGTTTTCCGGCCAGCGAGCCTTTCACGCGGCGCTCTCCTTTCCATATATGCTGGGCCCTCGGCCGCCCGAGCGCAAGCCGGGAAATGCGATCCGGCGACGTGGCGGGATTGGCCTTCCGGGGGGAAAAGGATTAAAGGGTCGCGGCTTCAGGCTTTCATGGACCGCTCAAGGAGACACACATGACGATCAAGGTTGGCGACAAACTGCCTGAGGCGACATTCACCGTCATGAAAGACGGTAAGCCATCTCCGGTCACGGTGGCCGAACTGACGGCTGGCCGCAAACTGGCCCTGTTCGCCGTCCCCGGCGCGTTCACACCGACCTGCTCGGTGCGCCACCTGCCGGGCTATAAGGAAAAAGCCGCGGAATTCCGCGCCAAAGGCGTGGATGTCATCGCCTGCGTCTCGGTCAATGACGTGTTCGTCATGGACGCATGGGGCAAGCAGCAGCAGGTCGGCGATGATGTTCTGATGCTGGCGGACGGCAATGGCGCATTCGCGCGGGCGACGGGCCTGGTCCTCGATGGCTCCGGTTTTGGCATGGGTTCGCGCTCACAGCGCTATTCGATGATCGTCGAGGATGGCGTGGTCAGGCAGCTCAATGTCGAGGCGCCCGGCGAGTTCAAGGTCAGCGCCGCCGACGTGATGCTCGGTCAGCTCTGATCTGACGCCCCGGAGCGGCGCGCTGACGGACCGTCCGGGCCGGCGGCCAGCCGCTGTCGGCCCTGCGCCCGCAACTGGGCCCGTAACTGGGCCCGTAACTGGGCCCGTACCTGCGCCCGTACCTGCGCCGCCGCGCCCGGCCGATCCGGCATTGCTGGCGCCTGCAAATTCCCGCATCCTCCGGTCCGGGCGGTTTGACCCGGGTCGCAGGGAGCGGGCTTATGGACGTTGATGCGGGCGGTCTTGCCGCCATAGCCGTACCGGTATTGCTGCTGGTATTTGGCGTGATCGTCATCTTCAGCTCGGTCAAGGTCGTACCGCAGGGCTATCAGTACACGGTCGAACAGTTCGGCCGGTTCACGCGGACCCTGTCGCCAGGTCTTGCCTTCATCGTGCCATTTGTCGATCGCATCGGTCACAAGCTCAACATGATGGAGAATGTCCTCGATATTCCCCAGCAGATGGTCATTACCCGCGATAACGCGATGGTCTCCTGCGACGCCGTCGTCTTCACCCAGGTCGTCGACCCGGTGCCGGCCGCCTATGAGGTCAATAATCTGACCCTCGCCATCACCAACCTCGCACTCACCAATATCCGCACCGTGGTCGGATCCATGGATCTTGATCAGGTCCTCTCCAACCGCGACGACATCAATGCGCGCCTTCTGTCGGTGATCGATGCGGCCACCCAGCCATGGGGCATCAAGGTGACGCGGATAGAGATCAAGGATCTGACGCCGCCGGCCGATATCACTGAGGCGATGGCGCGTCAGATGAAGGCTGAGCGCCTCAAGCGCGCGCAGGTTCTCGAGGCCGAGGGCGACCGGCAGTCAGCCATCCTCAAGGCCGAGGGTCTTAAGCAGTCGCAGATACTTGAAGCCGAGGGGCGCCGCGAGGCGGCGTTCCGGGACGCTGAAGCGCGTGAGCGGGCGGCCGAGGCCGAAGCGCGCGCCACCGAGGTCGTCTCCGAAGCGATCGCCAAGGGGGATGTCAACGCCATCAACTACTTCCTCGGACTGAAGTATGTCGAAGCGTTCGCCAAGCTTGCCAGCTCACCCCAGCAGCGGACCGTGATCGTCCCTGCGGACTTTGCTGGTCTGGTCGGCGCCATTGAAGGCGTGAAGGCGCTCACGGATAATGTCAGGACGGCCGGCGGAGGGGATGGGACCCCACGACCGCCGGCTGCGAGCCCGTTTGCAACACGGAGCTGAGGATGGACGCCCTGCTTGATTTTCTGACCGGCCTCACAGTCTGGCACTGGCTGGTGCTCGGGATTGTTCTCATGGCCATTGAAGTCGCCGTCGGCACCTTCGATCTGCTCTGGGTGGGCATTGGGGCCTTCCTGACGGCCCTGTTTGCGCTGCTCGCGCCGCTGCCTGCGGGCGGCTGGGCGGGCCAGCTCACCTTCTTTGGAATCGTCGCGCTGGCTTTCGTCGCCTCCGGGCGCACTGTGTTCCGGGGCCTGCGCAACAGGACCGTCTCTCACCCCAATCTCAATGACAGGCTCGCCGGTATGGTTGGTCAGCATGGCCGCTCAGTGAGCGCCTTTGAGGATGGCGCAGGCAAGGTCAAGGTCGGTGACACGGTCTGGCTGGCCGAAGCGGGGGACGCCTCCGCCATCAATGCTGATCAGCCTGTTGTGGTGACGGGCTCGCGTCAGGGCCGGCTCACTGTCAGAGCGGTTTAGTCCCGGGCGCTCAGCTTCAGCCCCCGGGTCACGATGATCTTTGCGAGATTGACCCCGGGAATGAAGGTGTTGAGCGCCTCCGCGCCTGCATCCAGAAGGAAATCTCTGTCGACAAGCCGTCCGACATAGGCCTCGAAGGTTCTGCCTCCGGTGCGCGTGTCGCCTGTGACGGCGTCGACCTCCACAACGGCCTCGCGCACCTGCCAGCGATAGCGCAGCGCATAGACCGGGCGATAGTAAAGATCGATGACCTCGATCATCATCTTCTCCTCGAGGATGTGATCAGCCTCAATTCTGCGGATCGACTGGGCGATGACCTCGCGGGTCAGCATGGAGGCCCTGGCCTCAGGCGGCACGATGATGGCGCCTGTGCGCGCCAGCGCGTTGAGGTCCTCGGGCCCGACGCTGGCAGCTTCAGCATCAGAATAGACTTTCAGGGCCGGATCGGCCTTGCCGCTGACCCCGTCAAACAGCCAGTCGCGCCGCGACACTTCCCGGCAGCTCTCGTTGACGCTCACCGCCGACTGCTGATGGCTGACCGGATAGGTCTCAGCGCCGAGGCAGACCGTCTCCACCTCAGGACCGACCTTCAGGATGTGCGTGCGCCTGCGCTCATAGACATAGCTGGTCGAGGCGCTGATCCGCCAGAAAGGCTGCAGCCTCAGTTCGCGATAGAGGATCTCATAGTCCTCATCCCGCGGCCTGCTGATGAGGCCGCCCAGACGCGCAAAGGCGCCGAACGCCTCCGTGCGTTTCTGCCAGGCGCGCGCCTCCGCCTGTTCTTCGCCGAGCCTGTCGGGCAGGAGCCGGATACGCTGTTCGGCCAGTTCGACGTTCATCCTCAGTCCTGCCACGTCATGGGCAGGGTGTACATCAAGCCCCCGCCGGGGCAAACGCCGGCGGCCGGGCCCCGTCCTAGCGGCGGTTCTCGGCGCAGCCACGGCGCGCCAGGGCGTCGGCGCGGTCGTTCTCAGGGTGTCCGGAATGCCCCTTGACCCAGCGCCAGTCGATCCTGTGACAGGCGGCGGCGACGTCAAGGCGCTGCCAGAGGTCCTGATTTTTGACCGGCTTCCGGTCGGCTGTCTTCCAGCCATTGCGCTTCCAGCCCGCCATCCACTTGGTGAGGCCATCTTTAACATACTGGCTGTCGGTGTGGACGATCACGCGCGAGCCCTGCGGCTGGCTCTCGAGCGCCATGATGGCGGCCATCAGCTCCATGCGGTTGTTGGTTGTCGCGGGCTCTCCGCCATAGAGCTCGCTCTCCGATCCGTTCACCCGGATGAGGACGCCCCATCCCCCCGGTCCGGGATTTCCCGAGCAGGCGCCGTCAGTCCAGATCTCGATCGTGATGTCCATGCCCGCTGACCTCAGCGCGTTCGGAGGCGCCGTCAAGCGGCATCCGTCGGCCCCTGGCGCGCGGTTCACAGGCTAAACGGTCCATCGGGAGTGAGGCTCGCTCAGGCGCCATAATCGGACGGCGAGCGGACCTGCCGGTGAAAGCCAAGGCGTTCGGCGTAATCAAGCGGATTATGCGGTTTCACCAGAGCGTCCCTGGGCGTGCCGGCAAGATCAACCAGACGCGTCAGGAAGAAGCGAAGGGCTGCGCCGCGGCAGAGCGCGGGAAGGGCTGCGCGTTCGTCGGCCTGAAGCGGGCGGACGCTTTCATAGCTGCTGATCAGGGCGCGGCCCTTGGTGAGGTTGAACTCGCCCCGGCGCTCGAAGCACCAGGCGTTGAGGCAGACCGCCAGATCATAGGCGAGAAAATCCGTGCAGGCGAAGTAGAAGTCGATGACGCCTGAGAGGCGGCCATCCAGGAAAAAGGTGTTATCAGGAAACAGATCGGCATGGATGGCGCCCTCCGGCAGTCCCTTCGGCCAGCTGGCGGCGAGCCAGGCAAGATCGCCCTCGATCTGTCCTGCAAGGCCCGGCGCCAGGGCGTCGGCGGCCTCTGTGCGTCCATGCCAGAGACCAGCCCAGGCGCCCAGCGAGAGATCGTTGGCGCGGCGCATGCCAAAATCGGCGGCCGCGAGGTGAAAGCGCGCCAGTCCAAGTCCGAGTTCACGGCACTGCTCGAGGCTCGGCCTGCGGGGGCTCATGCCCTGCAGGAAGGTGCATATGACGGCCGGCTTGCCCGCGATATCGCGCAGAGGCTGGCCATCGCGCGCCGGCACAGGCAGCGGGGCCGGGAAGTCCCTCGCGGCAAGATGGGTCATCATGCCCATGAAGAAGGGAAGATCCTCGCGCCTGGCGCGCTTCTCGAACACCGTCAGGATAAAGCGGCCGGCCGGCGTCTCGAGGAGAAAGTTGGAGTTCTCGACGCCCTCGGCGATGCCCTTGAACGCCAGCGCCGGGCCCAGGTCATAGGCCTCCAGAAAGCGGGCGAGGGTTGCATCATCAATATCGGTATAGACGGCCATGAAGGCTGGTTAGGCCGGGCCCGGGCCCCAGGCAAGCCGCAGATGACATCGCCCTTTCCGGCCCCTCTCTGGCTCCTCTCTGGCCCCCGGCGATCCGCATGAGCGCTACCCGCATAAGCGCACCCCATCGGTTAGCGCGCGCCTTCGTCAGCATAAGGCCTGATAGCTGAGGCCCGCCCTCAGCGCGGCGCGGCGGGCGCTGTCCGGCGCATGGGCTCGAACAGGGCGCGGGCGGCGAGGAGGCGGGCTTCCATGTCCGCAAGGACGCCCGGATAGCGCGATGACATGTCATAGGCTTCTTCCGGGTCCGTCTGCATATCGACGAGCACCGTCCAGTCCGGTCGTCCGACCCGGTCCAGCTGCGCCTCGATGGTGCGGTAATAGCTCCGCACAACATATTTCCAGCGCTGGGTCCGGATGGCGGCGATCTCTTCATTGTTGAACAGGATGAGCGCCTCATGCGGCGAGGAGGCGCCGGCCGAGGACAGAAGCGCGCTGATATCGGCCCCGTCGATGACGCCCGGCGCAGGCTTGGCGCCCGCCCAGCTGAGAAGGGTGGGCAGAAGATCGATGTTCATGGCGATGGCGTCATTGCTGAGGCCGGGGGGGATACGTCCGGGATGACGTGCGATGAAGGGCGTACGATAGCCCCCCTCCCAGCCCGCTCCTCCCTTGCGATCACGCAGGCCCCCCGCTGACCCCTCAAACCACGGCCCGTTATCGGAGGTCACCATCACCAGCGTGTCATCATCAATGCCAAGAGACTTGAGCTTTGCAACAAGAGCGCCAGTCCATGCGTCGATCTCCTCGACGACATCGCCATATTCAGCAGCCGCAGAGCGTCCGGCGTGATCGGGATGCGGATCAAGCGGGATGTGCGGCGCCGTCAGCGCCAGCATGAGAAAGAAGGGCCGGTCACGGTTATCTTCGATGAACCGCAGGCCGCGCTGGAAAAACTGCTCCGTGAGGCGGTCCATGTCAGGCGTATCGTCGATCAGCTCGAGCCCATCGCCGGAGGCGGCGCTCATCGCCAGGGGCTGCATGTCATGGCTGTAGGGCAGCCCATGGAAGAGATCAAAGCCGTGCTGTGTGGGCGGCCAGAACGGCGCTACATGACCCAGATGCCATTTGCCGATAAGGGCGCTCGCGTAGGCCTCCGGCAGCGCCTCAGCGATGGTGACTTCCGAGAGGGGCAGGCCATGAGTATCGCTCTGGCGGATCACGTCATGGGCCAGACCCGTGCGGATCGGATAGCGTCCCGTCAGAAGTCCCGCACGCGAGGGCGTGCACACATTCGCCGAGGCGTAAAAGCTGGTGAGCCGCACGCCTTCAGCCGCCAGCCTGTCGATATGGGGTGTCCGGATGAGGCCTCCGCCAAACGCGCCGAGGTCGCCATACCCAAGATCATCTGCAAGGATGAGCACAAAATTGGGCGGCCGTCGCGGAGCGGCAGGAGCTGGCGCAAGAGCGCAGCCGGAGAGAGCTGCAGCCCCCGAGGAGAGCATAAAGCGGCGACGGTTCATGTCATGAGCTTGGCCGCGACCGGCGCCGGAAGGCAAGTGCTCTTTTAAGGCCCGCAAAGCCGGGCTGCCGGAGCTGCAGCTCAGACGCCACGGGACGGGCCTTCTGTCTCAGGCGCTTTCCAGAATACGCGGTATGCGGAAGATAACGTCTTCCTGAGCGGTCACAACCTCGCGCACGTTCACCTCAAAGCGGGCGCGGCAGGCGGCGATGACGCCCTGCACCAGCGTCTCCGGCGCGGAGGCTCCCGCCGTCAGGCCCAGCGTCGCCACACCCTCAAACCAGGACCAGTCGATGGTGTCAGCCGATGCGATGAGATAGGCCGCCTGCGCGCCCTGGCGCTCGGCCACTTCTTTCAGGCGTACAGAATTTGATGAATTCGCCGCACCGATGACAAGGACGAGATCCGCAGCTTCAGCAATCGCCTTGACCGCCTCCTGGCGGTTGGTCGTGGCGTAGCAGATGTCATCCTTGCGCGGCTCGGCCATGTGCGGAAAGCGCTGACGCAGGACAGCGACGATATCGCGTGTGTCATCCACCGACAGCGTCGTCTGCGTGGCGTAGGCCAGGGCCATAGGGTTGGCCGGTTCAAAGGCATGCGCGTCCGCGACCGTCTCGATCAGCGTCATCGCGCCCGGATCGAGCTGGCCCATCGTGCCGACGACTTCGGGATGGCCCTCATGGCCGATCAGCAGGATATGAAGCCCGTTGCGGGCGTGGTGCTGGGCCTCGGCGTGGACCTTGGAGACAAGCGGGCAGGTGGCGTCGATATAGGTCATCTGGCGGCGGGCCGCCTCGGCGGGGACAACCTTGGGCACGCCATGGGCCGAGAACACCACCGGGCGGTCATCCGGGCATTCGGACAGCTCCTCGACGAAGATGGCGCCCATGCCCTCGAGGCGCTTCACCACATGAGCGTTATGAACGATTTCATGGCGCACATAGACCGGCGCCCCCCATTTTGCGAGCGCCTGTTCGACGATCTGGATGGCGCGGTCGACCCCGGCGCAGAAGCCCCTGGGAGCGGCAAGGAGGATGGAAAGGGCGGGTCTCGTCATGTCCTTCAATTCATAGCGCTATTCGCCAGCCGGAGCCATGGCCCCCCGCTGACGGCCCCCCGGGCGGGCCCCCGGGGTCCTTCACAGCGGCAAGCGTTGCATGCAGGAGCAGTTAGGCGCTATCACCCCCAGGTCAAGGTTGTCGCCGGCTTCCCCGCCTGCGACCGTCACAGGATACGCCAGTGAAGTGTTTCAGAGCCGCCAGCCTGCTCCTGCCCGTCCTCATGGCGTCGGGCTGCGCAGGCGTCGATTTGTCCAATCTTGATGACAGTCCCAATGTCGGCCCGTGTCCCGTGGCGGCCGCGCTCTATGACGCCAGCCGGGTCGTCGAGGTCAAAGGCGCAGAGCGGCATGAGAATGTCGGCTTTACCGGCGCTGTGGAGGGTGTACGTGGCTATTGCCGCTATATCGACGCCAATCCCATCACCATGGAGATCGAGATCGACTTCGCCTTCGGGCGCGGTCCGACGGCCGAAGGCCTCAGCCGGACCTATCCGGTCTTCGTGACGGTCACCCGCCGTGACCGCAGCGTGCTGGCCAAGGAACGGTTCGATATCAATGTGACCTGGCCGGCTGATAAGGACGTTGTCCGTCTCACGGAAAAAGTCCCCGGCATCCTGATTCCCCGCGCCAATGAGACAGTCTCCGGATCGAACTTCGAAGTCCTCGTTGGCTTTGATCTGACGCCTGAGCAGCTGGCCTACAACCGAAGCGGCACCCGCTTTACGATCAACGTTGCACAGCCCGCCCGGCCGCAGTAGTCCGGCGGGGCGCACCAGCCTCTCCTTGCGGGCCGTCTTATGACCACACCAGCCGAACTTGCCGACCTCCTGTCGGCCGCAGCCGGGCAGGCCTTCGCCGCCCAGGGCCTTGAGGCCGGCCTTGGCGCCATGCGCCGGTCCGACCGGCCCGATCTTGCCGACTTCCAGTGCAATGGCGCGATGGCCGCAGCAAAGGCTGCGCGCAGAAATCCCCGCGAGATCGCCGAGGCCATCATCGCCGACCTCAGACACAATCCCGACATCGCCGCAGCCGAGGTCGCCGGACCCGGGTTTATCAATGTGAAGCTCTCCCCCGCCGCCCTCTCCCGGCGCGCCGCCGAGATCGCTGCCGATCCCCGTTCGGGAGCAGCGCGCGTCAGCCAGCCCCGGCGGGTCGTCATCGACTTTGGCGGCTGGAATGTCGCCAAGGAGATGCACATCGGGCATCTGCGTTCCACCGTGATCGGCGACAGCCTGCAGCGCCTCTTCAGGTTCATGGGCGATGCCGTCACCAGCGACGTGCACCTGGGCGACTGGGGCCTGCAGATGGGCCAGCTGATCAATGAGGTCAGGCTTGAACAGCCCGATCTTCCCTATTTTGACGCCAGCTTCACCGGTCCGTATCCGCAGACCTCTCCGGTGACGATGGATGATCTGGGCCGGCTTTACCCGCAGGCCAGCGCCAAATCCAAGACCGATGAGGCGCGTCGCAATGAGGACCGGCAGGCCACGCAGGAGCTTCAGACCGGGCGTCCCGGCTATCGGGCCCTGTGGCGGCATTTCTGCAATGTGACGCGCATCGGCCTTGAGCGAGAGTGCGCAAGCCTCGGGGTGACCTTCGATCTCTGGAAAGGTGAAAGCGACGCCCAGCCCTTCATTCCCGAGCTCGTGGAGGATCTGAAGGCCCGGGCGATCGCCGAGCCGGATGCAGGCGCCTGGATCGTGCGTGTGGCGCGCGAGGGCGACAAGAAAGAAATGCCGCCGATCATCCTGGTGAACCGCGACGGGGCGATCGGCTATCATGGCTCCGACCTCGCAACCATACTCGATCGCAGGCGGCAGATTGATCCCCAGCTCTCGCTCTATGTCGTCGATCAGCGCCAGGCGCTGCATTTCGAGCAGGTCTTCCGGGCGAGCGAACGCGCCGGACTGATGCCCGAGGCGAGCCTCGAGCATCTGGGCTTTGGCACAGTCAATGGCCCGGATGGCAAGCCCTATAAGACGCGCGATGGCGGCGTCCTTAAGCTGCACGAGCTCATCCGTCAGGCTGATCAGACCGCGCTTGGCCGTATGCAGGAAGCTGAGCTCGGGGCCGACGTCCCGGAAGCCGAACGCGCAGAGATCGCCCACACGGTCGCCGTGGCGGCGATCAAGTTCTCTGACCTGTCGAATGTGCGCACGACGAACTATGTGTTCGATCTGGACCGCTTCATCTCGTTTGAGGGAAAGACCGGACCCTACCTCCTCTATGCAGCTGTCCGCATCAAATCGCTGGCGCGGCGGGCCCTCAGCGAGGGGGTGTCAGCCGGACCTGTGAACGTGGAGCTTGATGCTGAGCGCACGCTGGTCCTGCAGCTGGACGCCTTCAATGATGCGCTGCGCGGGGCTTATGAGAAGCGGATGCCGCACATACTGTGTGATCACGCCTATCTCCTGGCGCAGGCTTTCTCCAGCTTCTATGCGGCCGCTCCGATCCTCGTTGAGAGCGACCCTGTCAGAAAGGCCTCGCGCCTCACCCTCGCGACTGCGACGCTTCGCCAGCTCGAGATTGTCCTCGACCTGATCGGTGTGGCGATCCCTGAACGCATGTAATGGACGCATGTAATGGGCGCCCACGACCTCATCATCCGGACCGATGACCTCACCGACCCCCGGAGCCAGGCCCTCGTGCGGCGTCATCTGGCCGGCATGCACGAGAACTCGCCACCCGAAAGCGTGCATGCCTTAGACATCAGCGGGCTTCGCCAGCCCGGCGTCACGTTCTGGACGGGCTCTATGGGCGGCGAGCCGGTCGTCATGGGCGCGCTCAGGGAGCTTGACCGGGACAATGGCGAGCTCAAGTCGATGCGGGTGGCCGACGCCTGGCTCGGACGCGGCCTTGGCCGGCGGATGCTGGAGCATCTGCTGCGCGAGGCGCGTCATCGCGGGCTCAGGCAGGTGTGGCTGGAGACAGGCTCGACCCCCGCCTTCGCTCCGGCGATCGCTCTTTACGAAAGCGCCGGCTTTATCGCCTGCGGCCCGTTCGGTTCCTACACAGATGATCCGTTCAGCCGCTTCATGACCCGCAGCCTCTGAGCCTGCGCAGACCGCCCCTGAGGGTCTGCGCCCCCGAATGTCTTCGCCCCCGCATGTCTTGGCCCCCGCATATCTTGGCCAATGCAAACGGGCGGAGCTTAACGCCCCGCCCGCGCTGTGGCCTGAACAATGAGCGGACTACTGCGCGCGCTGGGCGTCGCGCAGGGCCCGGAACTCATTGCCGGCATACCAGTTGGGCCAGTCAGAGCTTCCGGCGAGCGTGCCGATGAGGCTGTAGACGATGGCCACGTCGGCCGCCATGCCGTCGAGGTTCCAGCTGTCGTCGTATTCATCCGTGGGCTTGTGATAGAGCTCGTCATTGTACTTTTTGGCGAACGCCTCACCGGCCTCCACGCCGCCTTCGAGAAGGTCGATGCCTGAATCGATGTAGAGCATCGGCACGCCTTTTTTGGCGAGGCTGATATGGTCGGAGCGGTAGAAGAAGCCGTTCTCCGGGGTGGGGTCGGGCCGTATGACGCGCCCCGTATCGGCCAGGGCGGCCTTGAGGAGGTCTTCAAGCTCCGAGGCGCCTGCGCCGATCACGACCACGTCTTTGGCCGGGCCGGAGGGCGAGAGGGCGTCCAGATTGACGCCGCCGACAATCGACTTCAGCGGGAAGAGCGGGTTTTCCCCAAAGTAGGCCGAGCCCAGCAGGCCGGATTCCTCAAGCGTGACGGCCAGGAAGGTCACCGAGCGCCGCGGGGTAGGGCCGGACGCCAGTTTTTCAGCGACCTCGAGCATGGCCGCGATGCCGGTGGCGTTATCGACCGCGCCGTTATTGATGACATCAGCGTTGGGATCATCGCTCACGCCCTTACCCAGATGGTCCCAGTGGCCCATCAGGAGAACGTGCTCGTCGGGGGCCTCTGATCCGCGGATGGTGGCGATCACATTGCGCGAGGTTTCCCGGCGGATGGTCTGCTTGACGGTCGCCGAGGCCTTCAGTCCGGTCATCGGAACGGGTTTGAAGCCGGGCGTGTTGGCGGCTGCGCGCATCGCATCGATGTCGAGACCGGCGGCCTTGAACAGTTCGGTGGCGCGCGCCAGCTGGATCCAGCCCTCGAGTTTTGCACGGCTTGCGCCTGCGTCGGTGCGGACAAGGTCGGCCTGCTCGCCGGTCCATGATCCTTCAACGACACCCCAGCCATAAGCGGCTGGCTTGTCCTCATGGATGAGCAGCGCCGCCGTCGCCCCCTGGCGGGCCGCTTCCTCGAACTTGTAGGTCCAGCGGCCATAATAGGTCATGGCCTTGCCGTTGAAGAGCGTCTCATCCCCGGTGATGAAGCCCGGATCATTGACGAACATGACGGCTGTCTTGCCCTTCATGTCGAGGCCGGCATAGTCGTTCCAGTTGGCCTCCGGAGCGACGACGCCATAGCCGACGAACACAAGGTCGGACCCTTCAAAGGATACCGATGCATTCGCCTGGTCTTTGGTGAGGAAGACAGCCTCCGGTCCATACTTCAGATCGAATGACGCCCCACCCGGGCCGGCAATCTTCAGAAACGACGCAGCCGGGTCGACAGTCTGGGCGACCATTTCGACGGTCTGGAAGTAGCTGCCGTCCGGATGTCCGGGGCTTGCGCCTGCGCGCTTCAATTCATCGGCGATCCACTGCGCCGAGGCTTCGCCAGCCGGCGTGCCGGGCGCGCGCCCCTCAAACCTGTCATCGGCCAGCTCCCTGACGCGATAGGCGAGGTCGGCGGCTGTAATCTCCGTCGTCGTCGGTCCGGGCGGGCCTGCGGCCTGTCCGCATCCGGCCAGAAGAAGGGCGCTGGCCATGCAGGCCGCCGCCGCTCGTTGCATTCTCATCCCTGTCTCCTTTGATCGGGCGGGACATTATCCGTGGTTGTCTGCAGCGCAAAGGGGGTGAACGCCGCCCCGGTCTGACAGGTGCGGGCGTGCAAGAAACCGACGCCGCGAAGTCCCCGGCGCGTCTGAGGCTTTCCCGGACTGGCCCTGCGGGATCGGCCCTGGAGCATCAGACCCGCCCTCAGGCGCGGCTGGCTGCGCCCGCCTGCCGGGACGCCCGGGGGGGCTGGACGCGGGCGCAGATCGCGGCAGACTGCCTGCGGTCAATAACATCGCTGAACGCCACCATGCGCCCAAAGCCCCGATCGCCCGACCGCCTTCAACCGCTACTGACCTGAGCCACCGGACAACGTGAACCGCCGATCGCCATGATGTTCTTCGTTCATGCCCACCCCGCCGCCTCAGCCTCCGCCGGCGCGCGCCTGTCGCCCGCCCGGTTCGGTGCGCTGACCTGCAGTCTTCTGTTCCTGTGTCTGTGTCTGGGGCTGTCGGCATGCGCGCCGCTGCAGCAGGGCCCGCTCAGCCTGTCTCAGCCCGCAGCGCCGGGCTTTGGCGGTGGCTGGTTCACATCTTTTGACGGCGCACGTCTTGGACTTGATGTCTACCTGCCGCGCGCACGCGCCGCCGGAGGGCTGGGTCCGTGCGACAGCGGCGAGGGCGCAGATCCGGCGCCCGCCGCTGCAGCGTGCAAAGCCTCCGCCGCCGTCTATGCGGTTGAGCCCGATGTCGTCATCATCGCCGTACACGGCATGAATGATTATGCCGGGGCGTTCCGCTCGGCGGCGTCCTGGTGGTCGGCGCAGGGGGCTGCCGTCTATGCCTATGATCAGCGTGGCTTCGGACGTTCGCCGGGCTGGATGATCTGGCCGCAGCACGAGGTGATGCGGCGCGATCTTTCAACCGCCGTCAGCCTGGCGCGTGCGCGTCATCCGGGCGCGCGTATTGCTGTTCTGGGCGAGAGCATGGGTGGAGCTGTCGCCATCACCGCTTTCGCCGACAGCCTCCCGCCGGATGCGGATGTTCTTATTCTCTCTGCGCCCGGTCTGCGCGGCTGGCAGACGCTGCCCTGGCTCTATGGCGCCAGTCTCTGGATGAGCTCGCACGTGCGTC
>Ga0169931_10001966_pt1 | contig 33791 bp, 35 predicted proteins | sample Kivu_15m_20L_FD_129675 | JGI IMG/M metagenome (GOLD analysis project Ga0169931, IMG submission 129675) | Freshwater microbial communities from Lake Kivu, Western Province, Rwanda to study Microbial Dark Matter (Phase II) - Kivu_15m_20L... | ecosystem: Environmental > Aquatic > Freshwater > Lake...
CCAACCCCAACCCCACCCCCAACCCCAACCCCAACCCCAACCCCAACCCCAACCCCAACCCCTAATCTTTATATATAAAATATTGATAAAAGATTATTTATATATACAATCACATTAATTACTTTACACTTAGATCATATAATAAAAGTGAATGCTGGAGAACAAAAACATTTAAAGTATCGGTCTTTGGATTTAAGAAACGACTTCTTATCTTTAATCTCTTAACAAGAAGACTAAGTAGTTCATAAGTTCTATAAAAAATAGTAATTCTGCTGTAAATTTGTCAAAAAAGGAAGCAAAAAAACAGCAAAAAAACATGCAAGACATCTAAGATCAGTGGAGAAAAGTTGGCATTGTAAGCAAACAGGTCATCTAGCACTTCAATAAGACTACTAGTCCGAAAGATATTTCAAGACTCGACAATATTCTTGAAATAGCTCGGCAAATAAGAACAAAAATCACGTAATAATTAGGATAGGAAACTGCTAAAAAGTACATCCAAAACGATGCTTTAAATAGCTGGGAAAAGAAAGACGTCAAGTTGAGTATAATCAAAGGCAGTTCAATCTAAAGCTAGTAGGAAGTAGTTTAGTATAGCTAAAGTGCCACTAGTAGTATGCTGAGAGTGAGGAGCTAGCTGTCATTGTAAAGCGAGCAAAATAACCAATCTCTTGACTAGATTTAGAAGAATATGCAACGAAAAGAGGAGAGGCAAAAAAGCATAAGACAAGAAAATACACAGCAAGCTCACTTTAATATAATTTTAGTATCTATTTTGCTATTGTTGCTTTTCTTTTTCGGACCAGAACTATGGGACACTTATAGACCCATTTCTTCGTAAAGAAACCTGCTTTGATATTTCTAAAATCTATTCTATTGATTTTCTATAGTTAATTGATCTATAAAAGTACTGTTGATTGTATTTTACTGGTAATGAGGTTGGCAGCCGCAATAAGTTTACGAATATTTTCTGCGAAGTATTTGTCTAACTATAATAACTATCAAAGATGGACTACTCTATTATTGAAGAGTGCCCTGTCCTGACCCCCACTATGGCACAGTTCAGCAATTTCCGACGCTACGTCTAAGAGCTCGATCGCAAGTACAAACCCAACTATGGCATGGTTAAAGTAACAGTCACTACCTCAACAGAAATCCTCTCGGAAAAGTCTGTTGATTCTTTTTTTGTTGTCCTTTTATGCAGATTGTGCCACCTAAAAACTGGGTGCCTCATGTTAGCAATTTCTAGCAAAAATTGCAACAACTCATTATTCAGAATCCCATCGAACAAAACACTTATGGAAAGGGAGGCATCTACGAGTGCTGGCACATCCCCAAGAAGTCGATCAGCTACCAGGAGTTCGCTGCCAAGGCCCACGAGTTCGACAAACTGACCTAGGGCAAGAGTTCCAACGATATTGAAGACATGGTAATAGGGAAGAAATATAGTTTTGGAAAAATGTAACTTTTTCCTCACCACTCTACGGGGCCGACCTGCCTCAGAGTCTTATGGACGAGTCCAGTGGAGCCTGGAATTTGAACAAATTAGACTCATTACTTAATGACTGCCTCGATAGCAAAATCAGAGGAGTCAGCACGCCTTACTGCTACATCGGAAGTTGGAAGGCCTTCTTTTGCTGGCACACTGAAGATCTTGATCTCTCGGGAATAAACTTCATACACAAAGGTAAATCTAAATGCTGGTATGCCATCTGCAAAGACGATGCGCATATTATTTAAAACTAAGCTAGAAAGCTATTCGCTTAACACTATGTCGCTTGCAAACAGTTTTTGAGACACAAGACGAGTCTAATCAATCCTTACTATCTTAAGAAGAAGTATCCTGAGCTGCGAATCACAAAAGTCTAGCATAAATAGAGATAGATCATGATAGTTTTCGGTGGCGCTTTTCATACAGGCTTTAATTTTGGATTTAATGTTGCTTAGGCCATAAATTATGCGACCATGGACTGGCTGAAACAGCTAGTATCCGCGAAATCTTGTTCTTGTCGAAAAAGTAGCGTAAGTGCCTCTATTTATACAATTTACCAAAATCTTCAAAAAATATCGTCAGTTGTTAATAGAATTTAGTTCAAAATGTTTTAGTCGTTCGTATATGAGCAAGCATAACAGGACTCTGACGATCTGAGTTAGACTAAAAGATAAGTATGCTCTATTTTCTCAAAGAAGATCAAAAAAAGTAAAAAAATACCTAAAAAAATAGTTTATCAAGAAGAGGAATATGATGTGGAAAACTGGGGACAATGCTAGAAATGCAAGGAATGGAGAGTAGTTTCTGAACCTTTGGGAGATTCTGAATATTTTTAGTGTTCAATTATAGGTAAAGAATGCTTCAAAAGATAGAAAAAACACAAGAAAATGATCGAACTTTCTTTGATAGCCTGATCTACATACATTTATCTTAATAAATAAAATAATGTATAGATTGTCTATATGTGTGTGCATAATTGACTCACATTATATTAGATTCTATTCAAATCATTAGAGCGGTCAGATGCCTCCTAAAGCCAAGAAAGCCAAAAAACCATCTCCGGAAAAAGAAGACAAGCCAGAAGTCGATCCTATTCGCAAGACTAGATCCAGATCAGCTATGGCTGACTCCTAAGAAGACAAAAAGGATGCCCCTAAGAAGAAAGTTAAAGATGATCCTCCAGCCAAATCTCCCAAAAAGAAAGAAGAGTAAAAGCCTAAAGGAGGCAAAAAAGCAAAGTCCGAACCAAAGGAGTAACCTAAGGAAAAATCAAAGCCAAAAGATGACAAGAAAGATAAGCCAGTTGAAGAAAAAAAGCTGAAAGCTAAAGCCCAAGAATAGCCCTAAATCACCAAGGTAGTAATGAAGGGCCTGGCTCCAGTGGACGAGCACTTTTAAGACAAAAATTCTACTCAAGTGTTTTCAAGTGGAGGGATTACCTATTCGACTACTCTAAATCAGTCAAATATATCAGCCAATAACAACAAATTCTATATTTTGCAAATCCTGTAGTCCTCTAGTGGCGTGAAAAAATACTATTTCTTTACAAGATGGGGCAGAGTTGGTGTTCCAGGACAGCAAGCCACTATTCCTTGTTTCGACTCCCAATCTGCTATAAGGGCTTACAATAGTAAACTTAATGATAAACTAAAAGGAGGCTACAGAGAGGTACAGATGAACTATGAAGCTGACGAAGTAAAGGACTAAAAGCCTAAAAAATAAAAAGCTAAGAAAACAGATGAACCTTAAGTACAATCAAACTTGAGACCGGCAGTTCAGGACTTGGTTCGACTAATTTTTGATATGAAGATGATGAACAGTCAGATGAAGGAGATAGGCTATGACTCAGCTAAAATGCCTTTGGGTAAGCTGGCTAAATCTAGCATTTTGAAGGGTTATTAGGCTCTTAAAGGTCTTATGGACTAAATCAAAAACAAAAAGAGACGAGATATGATAGAAAGACTTAGTAGTGACTTTTATTCTGAGATTCCTCACGACTTCGGGTTTCAAAAAATGCAAAACTTTATTCTTGACTCTGAGTCAAAGATCAAACAAAAACTGTAGATGTTACAATCTCTTGAGGATATTCAAGTTTTTACCAAATTGCTTGATCAGGGAGACCTTGCTAAGGACATTAATGAGTTAGACAACAACTACTTGAAACTCAAGACAAACCTGACTCCTCTAGACCCTAATAGCAGTACTTATAAGCTTTTGGTCGAATACGTGCATAATACTCATGCGTCAACCCACACAGCATACAGACTTTAGGTCCAATAAATCTTTTAAGTTTAAAAAGAATAGTAAGGCATTCGTTTCCGAAAAGATATCAGCAACAAACAACTTTTGTGGCATGGGTCTCGATTGACTAATTTTGTGGGTATTCTTAGTCAAGGGCTGCGTATTGCTCCTCCTGAGGCACCTGTAACTGGTTATATGTTCGGAAAAGGTGTTTATTTTGCAGACATGGTAACGAAATCAGCCAACTATTGCTTCACTTCTCGTTAGAATAATACTGGTCTGATGTTGTTGTGTGAGGTCGCCTTAGGGGACTGCAACTAGAAATTTTACGCAGACTACTACGCTAACTTGCTTCCTGACGGCAAGCATTCGACTAAAGGCTGTGGAAAAACAGCTCCTTCGGGAGGCAAGATGCTAGGCGACGTCTATGTGCCCTGCATGCCTGGAGTGAACACAGGTATAGCTAATGTACTTTTAAATGAATTTAGGCTTCGCTTCTTTACAATTAGTTTATAGTTTACGACGTTGCACAGATAAAATGCCGATACTTGTTCAAGATGAAGTTCAACTACAGCGGACGAGGATGGTGATAGAATAAAAAAAAAATATTTTTTTAATGTTTGATTTAATACTTATATGCTTTGTGTTCGTCGTATCTTATATAATCAATAATGCCTCTAACATTCATAAAATCTTTAGTGCTTATCTTACTTTTCAGTCTCCCTATTTTTACCTTCAAATCAACACGCAGATTTCACTTCAAAAACAACTGCAAACAAACAATCTGGGTGGGTGGATTCGGTGTCCCTCTCATGCCTCAAACAGGATGGTAAATGCAACCTGGCGAGTAAGTCGATCGATACGTCTCGGCAGATACAGTAGCCATCAGGTACTGGGCTAGGACTGGATGCCAATATAAATTGGCAAAATTTACTTGTTCGACTGGTGATTGTGGGGCTCCTCTTAATAACTTTGGAATATAGTGTAGGGGTATCACAGGACAATCACCTGCTACTTTGATAGAGCTTACTCTGTCAAGTTCAGGCAGACCTGATTTTTACGATATGAGTAATGTCGACGGTAACAATGTAAACATTAAATTTGGACCTATCCCCGGTTCATACATCAAAGTCGACAACCCTGATCTCGGAAAATTCAACTGCGGCTCACCTTCATGTGGATTCAACCAAGCACTTTGTCCTCCCTAGCTGACTCTCTAAAAACCAGACGGAAAGTATTGCATGAGCATCTGTGCTGCAGTTTACAATTCCGATCAAGTTGCAAAATACAGAGATATTTTGGGACCTATTGCAAGTGACCCTATGAAACGAGATTTGGTATGTTGTGCATGCGGCTAGGGTACTGGAGGCTGTACTGATCCTAACTCTCATTACTGTTGTTCTCCGTATGATCCGAGAGAGGGAATAGGAGGAAGGTGTTATGTTTAGAAATGGCCTAAGCCTTCTAAGTTCTTCGATAGATATGATAAGGTGTTTAAGGATCAATGTGGAGATGCTTACAGTTGGCAGTTTGACGATATATCGAGTACGTATCAGTGTATCGATGCGGATTATTAGATACAGTTCTGCTGATCCGAAAGAAACAATATTAATATTTAAAGTAGAATTAAAAAGGATATCAAACTTTTTTATATTTTGTTTTTGTTTGTTTATTAAGATATATAATAATCAATCATATGTTTACACGCATACTATTAGCAGTGTTGCTAATTACATGCATCCATACAATTTACTTCGGAATCACTTCTGTGCCTTTCTGTTACGAAATTGAGGCATCTCCTGGCAAAACTATCAAGTTTTACTACTAGGCTGCTGGTGATTTCCCCCAATAAACTCAGGTAAATATTACGAATGGATAGCTGATGTAGCCTATAATCTTCAAAGGTGTTTAAAATTTGACTGAACTGAGTGCCAATACTGTCAATAGACTATGTTTTGTGTCTACAGACGGAGGATACAAGTCAGTCTCAGTATAATTTTATACTCTTGACAAGGCTCATTTGTTGGAGTTAGCTAAAAAAAGTGAGATTTCAGAGCTACATAAAAAAGTCATCAGCGTTGGCGAAGGAATTCTAGATGCATCTAAAAGTTAACTTTTTACAGAGCAAAGACAAATCATCAACGCAAATATCATCATGGGTCATGAAGATAGAGTCAAAAATTATGCGATTTTAAAGCTCGTAGCGATAATAGTCGTGGCAGTAGGACAATTTTTGCTTCTGAAAAAATTGTTGGACAAGCAAGGATATCAGCCCGTGTCTATGTGATTGTCATCTTTGCGAAATATTCATTATTTGCTAGTTTTAAAGAAAATATGTTTGAAATTAGATGAAACGCCTTTATGTTATTTGGAGGGATAAATGCTTTGATATTTAATGACAATCTGAAATTTTTTTATAGTCCAATTCTTCTATAGGCTAGCCATTCATGACTGAACTCCAGAGCAACTAAAACTAATTCAAAGGCGAAGAATAGTGTCTTCCACGTTCTACTTGCAGCATCGAAGAAAGTCCCCACACTCCTAAACGCCATGCAACCAATCATATGAGTTCGATACGTTCGATTCACGAAATAGAGTCAAGCGCAGACAAGTCCACCAAGTACATTGCTGACCGCTTCCTGCCTGTAAGGAAGGTGCCTTGTTCGGCCAAAGAGCTGTTCAATGACCATTTGGAGTGGTTATAGGAATAGAACGAAACCGAGGGAAGTAGTGGTAAAGAAAGGAAAGGAATGACAGTAAAAGATATGTATAAAGCTTAGGTGCTAGGTGGAAGCATAAGCAATAAGGGAAATCACATATAATCGTTTTGTAATGAAAATTTTCTGCGCTACAAGTATTCAATATATTATTCAGTCATAAGGAGTAGCCTCGATCAGAAAACAACCTATTTCCTAAAGGACGCTTCTAGTTTCCTCAGGAATATTTGCCTATCAAAAAAAACAAAGAAAGAAAAATTAGCAAAATACCCACAAAAGTACTAGACGCCCCTGCCCTCTACGATGATTTCTATCTAAATCTCATCGACTGGTCAGCATCCAACATGCTAGCTGTAGGACTCAGCAATAGCGTTTACCTTTGGAACGCTTCTAACTCTAAAGTTGTCAGGCTAGTCTAGCTTAACTCAAGCGACTTAACTACGAGTAATGCCTTCAGTCCCACTTCTAATGTTTTAGCAGTCGGGACGCATCTTGGCTAAGTTCAGCTTTGGGATTGCATAAAACACAGAAAAATAAGAACTTTTGATGGTCACTTAGCTAGAGTAGGGGCTCTTGCTTGGAATTCTGACAATATTTTCGCTAGTGGATCAAGAGATAAAAGCATTTTGACTCGCGACATAAGAACTAAGTAAAATTTCCTAACTAAAATGGTTGGTCACAAGCAATAGGTCTGTGGTCTCAAGTGGTCCTTTGACCAACAACAACTAGCTTCAGGAGGTAACGATAATCGTCTCAACATATGGAGTCTTCACTCAGAAACTCCCACTTTCAGCTTGCTCAGGCACACAGCAGCAGTCAAAGCGCTAGCTTGGTCGCCCCATCAGCATGCCCTTTTAGCTACAGGAGGAGGAACCGCTGATAGAACTATTCGTTTCTGGAACTCTATGACTGGATAATAAACTAAATGCCTCAATGTAGGTTCACAAGTATGCAATTTGATGTTCGCTCGCACGGTCAATTAGTTAGTCAGCACTCACGGTTACTCGCTTAACTAGATTAATGTCTGGAGCTTGCCAAGAATGGAAAAGCTTGAAACCTTGACTGGACACACTTTTAGAGTTCTCTACTTGGCGATGAGTCCAGATGGCACGACCATAGTGACTGGAGCTGGAGACTAAACTCTTCGTTTTTGGAATATTTTCCCAAAAAAGGAAAAATCATGCAAGGATAAATCTTCTCTCAATACTGACTCTATCTGTTTACGCTGATACATACACTTTTCATATATATCATTATACATTATTAATCTAGGTTTTGATAAATTGTTGCTTTTTAAGATTTTTTGTTTTTCATATTATCTATTCAGTCAATATGTTATGACTATTTACATAAATGTTAAATAATTCTGATATAAAGCCGGCAATAATTTATTTTATTGACACTATATGTCAGAAGCAAAGGTCAATCTCGAGGACTACTGTGAATAGAAGCTTAACTTGCTCCGTAGTCATCACGAAAAACAAACAAATGTTCTTTTGGACTACTTTAGCTAGTAGTACAAAATACCTGACTCTCTTTCCCTTATCGGCAAACGCTTCAAGGATAAAGAAAAATAGTTCGCATCTCTCCGCAAATAGAACTAATAGCTCAGGATGGAAACTCTTAATTTAAAAGCAGATTTGCAAAAAATAAGACTCAGCGGATTTCAGGACAGCAAGCTTTTATACAGCATGCAGGAAAGCAGACAACCTTAGGACACAGGCAGATAAATTGATAGCAAATTTGCCTTTAATGATTTTTCAATAGGAAAAAACATGACTGAGTCAGTGCTTCCGAACTACACTCATGATACTTCAGAATACTAGAGACAGTTCTAGTAAATCAAGGCACTCAAGTAAAAAGCTCAAGAAAATTACACTAATTACGCCGAAGAATTCGATAAATTGATCATAGAAGTGTTAACCTATTTGAGATACCAGGCTAAACATACCTAGTTGAAATAAGTTAAAGTGGAATCTTCAGGAAGTGAAGATAATATAATTGTGCCTCGAAAAAATTATTAAAAACTGATAGAAGTTTATGCGATGGCAATAGCTGACGTTACCGTTAACAAAATTAAACAAAGTCTTAGCTTGATCGAAAACAAAATGAATATGATAGATGATAATCCGACTTTAAAATAATTAGGTCAAAATTTATTGAACATACAGAGAATCGGAGATAAGCTCTAATTACAAGAAGTCAAGGATCTTGGAAAAATGTTTTAGGTGCTTTCAACAAAGATCGGATTTGAAAAAGAGTGGCGACGATATCATTCGCAGAATTTAAATTAATCGATTAAACTTAATCATAATATTGATTTTATCGTTAAAGAAAGACAATATTAGCTCAAGAATAATCAAAAAGAATAAAAAGATGCACTTGAGAGTTAACAAGAAATTTCACTTAATAAAGGTTCTATTTAACTACTAAAAAATAGATTTTTGGACAAACTAGATAGTTTGGTAAAACTTTTAGACTTCAAAGTAGAAGAAAGAAACTATTGGCAGTAACTCAGGCAAAAAATATTTAAAAATAAGTTGATTGACAGTACAAATCTTGTGAATGCTCTTTTTTAGAAACAAAATTAAAATAAACAGTAAATCTATCAAATATTTTCGAAGTTAATTACACATACAGTGAGCCAATGTGCTATATCTTTTGAAAAAATAGTGTCATCTAAGTTCCGCAAAACAATTTTTACTCAGCAAAATATTGAAGCCGTGCTGAGCAAGGTTCGACTCAACTCAGAAAAAATAATATAAAAGTAAGATTCAGGCGATTCTTCGAATTTATGGTTGTAATAGAAAGGTAAATAGTTGTCAGATGTACTGGTAAAGCAGATGGCTGGCATGATTGAACCTTGTTTCGTGTTTACTAGCATGAATAGCCTTCACAGATTTACGGTCAGAAATAAATGATTAGACTATATGATTGTATCAAAAAGCCACAAATAAACTTATTTTATAAAAGAATTAATCACTAATTATTCATCTGATATATGAAAAACTCGGTATCTTTAAAAGAAAAAAATATTAAAAAAATTAGAAAAATTGATAGCTGACTGTAAAGAAGTATTTTAATTTTGCGATTTTATTGTATGAATTGTTGATGTTGATATGAGTTCTTGTGCAGTTTCAATTTGTGCGTCACGTATTTTTATTTGAATTGATGGCTGAGCAGCAAGCTCAAAAGGCAGAGGCAGGGTTCAAACCGCAGGACCCTTTCCTCCAGCGACTGGCTAGTGTCTTCGGCATTAAGACTAAGCCGGGCCTTGAGAAGATGACCAAGACTATCCTCTAGACCTACAAGTAGCAGTTACACTATTCAGGGATTAGCTAGACGGCTTCGTACGACCCGACAACTTCACCGAGGCCCTGTACGCCTTCTCCATAGGTACGGATCAGATCTCCATCACCACTGAACTTCCCAGCATCGACAAGTATAAGCGCAAAAGTATGCATACATTCATTCAGGTTTCATCATACTCAGAATCGGCACAGAAGAGCTAGATGAGGATAATTTCAAGAACGACATCATTTTCGTTGAAGTTACCAAAAATATTCTCGAACACATGCACACCGTATGCAACTAGGTGCTTGGACCAGTTATGCAAAATCCTGACAATCAACAAGGGTGGACCGACCTTGTCACTAAAGATCTCATGGAAAGATTCAACTCCTTCGTGGCCCAGACCTATGTTACTATCGGTCTGAGCAAGGGCAGGACCCTCCTTCCTCTTCCTAATCGAAAAATCATCCACTCAGAAGGACCTTAAAAAGACAAAGCCCATATTTTTTAGGGATGCATTCTCACCTGGACCAGACAAATCAAAAGTGTCTTGAAGCTCTAACCTGAACAAGCTCTCAAGGACGGCAAGAATCCAGGACCAAGAGTTTAGCTTGAGTTTTGGGAAAGCAAAGCCAACAATCTTAATTCTATATACTCTCAACTCCAGTCAGTCGAGGTCAAGGGCATTCTGAGATTCCTTGAAAGAAGCAAGAGCACTTACACCAATCCCTTCGGAAAGCTCAAAAAGGAAGTTGAGGATGCTAGAGTTTAAGCTAACGACAACAGCAGATATCTTTCGACCCTTAGATAACTTTTTGCTCAGTTGGCTGATGATACTAAGGAATTTCCTACTATGCCTGAAATTTTCCCTCCGATCATGCACACCTTCCTCAAGATTTACCAACTCAGCAAGTTTTACAACACTCCTCCTCGCCTGGTTGTGATCATCAAGGAAACTTGCAACTAGATCATTTCTAGAGCTAGTGAATACATCAACGGAGGTATGGTGGCTTCGGCTTTGAGCTCAGGAGCAGAATAAATCACTGATGTTTGCCGAAGACTTGAAACAACGATCGATGTGTGCTCAAAATTCAAGGAATATTATCATGAATACAAGACCAAGAGTGAAGGCAAATGGAAACTTACTCTCAATGCTCTATTCTCAAGACTTGATGCCTACAGTGAGAGATGCCATGATATTCTCCATCTCACAACTACTATCATGCAGTTCAATAAATTAGAAAGAATCGAGTTGGGAGGCACCAAGGGAAAAACTTTGACCGAGACTATCAAACAGATTTCTGAGGAATTCAAAAAGGCAGTCGAAAACTTTAGAGCATTGCCTTATGATACTCTGGACATCAATCAGAAGAAGTTCGACTAAGACTTTTTGGTTTTTAGAGGAAAAATCAAAGAACTCTAGAGAAGGCTTGCATCAGTTGTTACTCAAGGCTTTGATGACAATGACACTATCATGGGCAAATTTAAGCTTTTGGACTGTTTCTAGGGAATCCTGAACAGACCTATCATCCAGGATGAACTTTAGAAGAAACACGCTGTCATTCTTGACATGTACAAGCATGATCTCAAGACTACTCAGACTATATTCCTCGAGGGAAAACAGCTTATCGACAGAAATGATTAAAAGTCTCCTATTTACAACAACTACCCTCCTGTAGCCGGTGCCCTTACCTGGTGCCGAACCCTCAAGGAGCGCATTAGAGAGCCTTTCAAGAAAATTGATACTTTGGGCAAAGGAATCACTGAAAGAGAAGAGTACAAAGATGTGGAAAAACTTTATCAAAACATCTTAAAGATCATCGGCGACTATGAATAGTCTAAGATCGGACTATGGGAAAAGTAGGTAGACGAGAGCACTCACTAGAAGCTTAAGCTTTTCTTGATTTGCTACGATGAGAGCAGCTAAAATAAATAGAACGGACTTTTGAAGGTCAACTTCGACCCTATCTTAGTTAAACTACTGAGATAAGTCAAGTATTTGAAACAACTGGATAGAGATGTTCCTGAGACTGCTTCCAAGCTTTTCGAAAAGGCAGAAGTCTACAGAAGACAAGTTGTGTCTCTGTAACTCATCATTCAAAACTACAACAGAATAGTGACTTGCTTGAATGATGTGGAAGAACCCCTGGTTAAGGAAAGAATCGTGCGCATGAACAAAGAGATCGAGCCAGGTATTAAAGAGTTCAAGTGGTAGTCACAGGGAATCGATGATTTCATAAATTCGTCCAAAAAGATAGTTGACGATTTGTTCGATATCGTCGACAAGATGAAAAAGTCATTGGACAGCATCAACAGTGAGCTTTAGAAGCTTAAGAAGCCTATGATTGACCGTAAAAATAAGCCTATCTCTCCAGAGGAGTATGATAACATCCTCAAGGCAGCTATTGCCAACAAATTACAAGGAGTTAAGGACTGCGGAGTTCAGGTGCATAAACTCCTGAAAGAAATAAATGATGCGGTCAAGTTTGATAAAAAAAAGCCGGAATGGAAAAAATACACTGAGTACATCAATACTATCGTAACTGACGGTATTTCTCACGGAATCGTTTTTGGATTGGACCATCTTAACGAGCAAATCAACTCTTAAAAACTTGACCAACCTCAGCTTTTCGAAATCAAACTGGAGCTTGAGGGAAAAAGAGGAGTTGTTTATGAGCCTGAGATCTCAAGGACTGAAGGAAGCATGAAGTCAGTATGTGATACAATCAAAGGATGGGTGAACGAAATCTTTACTATTTCTCACAACTTCCCCAGAATCGACGCCACTACTGGAGGTTCTGGCAACAGTGCCATTACAGGAGACTACTTAGTCGAATGCAAATCCAGCTTCATTGTCAAGTATTCGATGTCAAAGATTTCTCAAAACCTTAATTTGATTGTGAAAAACACTGAAAATATCAAGAGCGATCTACAGAAATACAGCTATTTGTGGTAGCAAGATCCAGAAGAAGGTTTTGCTAATTTTTTGGAAGAAAATGAGCCCAAAATAGAAAAAGTCGAGGGTGAGTAATAGGCTAAAAAAGAAAATATTTTGCTCAAAGGGTGCAGAGAGTATATTCCTAACCTTTAACTTTTCGACGAGAAAGTCACTAATCTTAAGCAAATTCAGATTTAAGTTGCTAAAATACAAACTCCTATCTAGAAGGCTTGGATTAAGATTGATTTGAGAAACTTCATCAAGTCACTTTAGGTTAAAATCCTTAACTGGACTAAAGTTTACACTGACTTCCTCACTTCAGAGTTCAAAACAACTTTGAAGAATCTCAAAGAGTTCAACTTGCGCACTACTGTAGGCCTAAAAACTAACCCTAAGGATGTTTTCAGCAATGCCTAGGGACTTAGTGAGCGCCAGAAAGAAAAAAACAGAAATTTGTTGATGAAAGTGATGAAGCACATCAGCGAGATGAAGAATGTCAAGGGCATCATCTCTTCAGTCTTGGAGAGAATGCGCAACATGGTCGCGAAACTCAAGAAACACGGTATTCAAGTCGTGTAAAAGGGAGAGTAATAACCCATTCAGGCTATTGAAGCTGCTGAAGCTAACTTCAACTAAACTTAAAAGAAAGTCAACTAAATCAAAAAGGACATCATTAACATCATCGGAGATGAAGCTATATAGGTGAAAAAGAAACTAGACGCCTTTGGAGTCAAAGTTAATCAGTTCAAAAACGAATTCAAAGCTAACCTTCCTTACTCTTACGACTAGAACATGTCTAATCAATAGATCTTTGAAAGCTATGCTAAAATAGATGAGTATTACGCTAAGCTGCTTAATTTCTAAAACTAAGCCAAATAAAATGCTTAGCTTGAGGATCTCTTTGAGCTCGAAAAAAGAAATTACAAACCTCTTAAAGAATGTTTGGCGGATTTGAAAAATCTTAAAACTTTATGGGATCTTATTGCTCTTGTTAATTTGCAATACAATGACTGGAAACAGAAATTCTGGAGACAAATCAAGGCTGATGTCCTCATTGAACAAAACAAAGTGTTTTCTACTCAAATCAAGAGTGTAAATAAGGAAGTTCGTTTCATCAAGGGCTGGCAGACTCTTGGAGAAAAAGTCGCTAATATGACAGTTGTACTCAACTTGGTTGAAAGTTTGAGAGGAGACTACATGTAGGACCGCCACTGGAAGCAGCTTAAGGACAAGACGGTCACTGATTTCGACCATAAATCTGCAACTTTCTGCTTCGATGACATCTTAAGACTCAAACTCTACAAGCTCAAGCCAGAAGTTGAAGAAATTGTTGATATCGCTCAGAAAGAGTTCAAGATTGACAAGAAGCTTAAAATCATCGAGAGCAACTGGGCTAAGCAAATATTCGTTTTCGATCAGTATAAAGAAAATTACATTTTTGCGCCTCTTGACGATATGATCTAGATCCTAGACGCCAACTCTCTAGATTTAATGGGCATGAAAGCTCAGGGTAAGTACGTTGAGTACTTCATCAACACTGTCGAGGATTGGAGAAACAAGCTCGGAAGAGTCGATGTTGTTGTAAATGAGTGGCTTAAAGTACAGAAAAACTGGAGAATTCTTGTTAACATCTTTGTGGGCTCAGAAGATATCAGACAACAGCTGCCTTAGGACACAAAAGTCTTTGAGACTGTTCACGGATAGTTCACCGAAATGATGATTGCAGCTCACGAGAACCCTCTGGTCATCTAGAACTGTACTGAAGGAAGAAAGACTTCTCTCCTTTAGATGTCTCAAAAAATCAAGAAATGCGAGAAGGCTCTTAATGATTATTTGGAGCAGAAAAAGAAAATTTTCCCTCGGTTCTATTTCCTTTCCAATCAGTCCCTGCTGACCATTCTGTCTAACGGTCAGAATCCTCCAAAAGTGTGTGAGTTTATCGGTGACTGTTTCGACGGTCTCAAAACTCTTAAATTCAAGCCTCCTGCCAAGGAAGGTGAGGTCAGTCGAACTGCAGACGGTATGTACTCTAAAGACTAGGAAATCATTCCTTTCACTAGAGATTTTGTAGCTGAGGGTCAGGTCTAGTTATGGCTAAAAGGTTTGGAGTTCAAAATGAGGTAAACTCTTTACGAAGTACTTTGTGACGCAAAATCTACTTGCGAGCAGTGGTAGGCTCCCGAGAAGGATAAACCTCGTGAGTAGTGGATCAAAGATTACAATGCTCAGATTGCCCTTTTGACTACACAGATAGTGTGGACTGAAGATGTGAATCGTGCTTTTGAGTAGCTGTCATCTGGTGCTGAAACTGCCATGAAAGAATGTTTTGAGCTGATCAAGACGAGAATTACCAAGCTTATTAATAAGGTCACTAAGCCTTTGGAAATGTTAGAAAGAATGAAGGTCATCAACATTATTACTATTGATGTGCACTCTCGAGATGCCGTTAACAATTTTGTTACCCAAAAACTCAATGAGGCTGAATCTTTCCCTTGGCAATCACAGCTTAAGTTCGAGTGGTCTCTCGATAAGAATAAAGACGTTTCTTCTAAGCAATTCTGCAGATTCCATTGGGAGTCAAATGCTGCTAAATACAAAGCTATCATCAGAATAGTCGACTGGTTCAGATTCTACTCTTACGAGTACGTAGGCAATACTCTGCGTCTGGTCGTCACTCCACTTACTGATCGTTGCTATATTACGCTCACTCAAGCCCTTAACTTAGTCATGGGTGGTGCCCCTGCTGGTCCCGCTGGAACAGGAAAAACATAGACAACTAAAGATTTGGGTCGAGCTGTCGGACTACCTGTGATGGTGTTCAACTGCTCAGATCAGATGGGTAAGGACTCAATGGCTCAGATTTTCATGGGTCTTTGTCAGTCTGGAGCTTGGGGATGCTTCGACGAGTTCAACCGTATTTCTATTGAAGTGTTGTCTGTCATCTCAACTCAGGTCAAGACCTGTCTAGATGCTCAGAAATAAAAGAAGAGAAAATTCATTTTCATGTAAGAAGGTTAGCTTTCGCTCGAGGATACTGCAGGTTTCTTCATCACAATGAACCCAGGATATGCTGGTCGTACTTAATTGCCTGATAACTTGAAGGCTCTTTTCAGATCTTGCGCTATGGTCGTCCCCGATCTCATTCTTATCTGCGAAAATATGCTTATGTCTTAGGGTTTCGTGCTGGCTAAAGATCTTTCTAAGAAATTTGTGAGTCTTTATATGCTTTCAAGAGAACTTTTGTCTAAACAAAGGCATTATGATTGGGGTCTTAGAGCCGTTAAATCAGTGTTGCGTCAAGCTGGTGGTCTTAAGCGAGACCCAGAAAACTCAAAGATGCACGAAGATCCTCTTCTGATGAGAGCCTTGAGAGATTTCAATATTCCTAAGATCGTCACTGACGATAAGCCTATCTTCTTGAGACTTATTTCAGATTTGTTCCCTAACGCCAAGGCCGAAGATAAGAAGGCTTCTGAGCTAATGAAACTTTGCGAAAGAACCTCAAAACAAGATATGGGTTTGATACCTGAGGATTCTTTTGTGAGAAAATGTATCGACTGTAAAGAAATTCTTGACGTACGTCACTGTATGTTTATCATTGGTCCTCCTGGATGCGGAAAGACGACTGTGTGGAAAACTTTGATCCAAACTCATAAGAATAACGGTCAAGATGCTGAGTTTGATACTCTTAATCCTAAAGCCGTGAATGTCGATTAACTTTTCGGATGTTACACTAAATCTAAAGAGTGGAGAAACGGTGTGTTATCTGTCATTTTGAGAAACCAAAACAAATGTGAGTAAAAATATAAGGACACTCATGTACATAAGTGGACTATTTTGGACGGTGACGTTGATACTCTTTGGATTGAGTCCCTTAATACTGTGATGGATGACAACAAGGTGCTTACTTTAGTGTCTAACGATCGTATTCCTTTGAGCGCTTCTATGAGACTTTTGTTCGAGGTCAGCAATCTCAAGAATGCCAGTCCAGCAACTGTGTCTAGAGGAGGTGTGCTTTACATTAACGAAATCGATATCGGATGGAGTCCTTTTGTCAACAGTTGGCTGGATAGATCTCAACCTTACATGAAGGCTAACGAAGATTCTCTAACTATTCAGTTCCCTCCTATCAATGAGGTGGCAAAGGCAGTCTTTTTCAGATGTTTCCAGAGCTATATTGAGACTCCTTCAGACATGCACGATCAAACTAGAGTGTCTTATTTGGCACCACCAAGCACTATGGGCTTCATTCACACTATTTGCACTATTCTGGACGCCCTTCTAGAATAGCATGACAAAAATATTGTGAACTTATATGGCTCAAAAGAGAAGGAAGAATAACAAAAAATCATTTATGAGGCATTCTTCGTATACTCTACTATGTGGGCTTATGGTGGCGCTATCGGAGGTGGGCAAGACGATAATGAAGTTCTTAATAAATTCAGCGGAATTTTCAGATCTTTAGTCAAAATTAAATTCCCTGAAGGAGGTCTGTGCTATGACTACTATTGGAATGTATAGGAGAACAAATGGGCTCAGTGGAGAGACAAGATTCCTAACTATGAGCACGTTGACTAACCTATTTTCAGTAAGATTTTCGTTCCCACTATTCATACAACTCGTCTTAGATCCTTGCTAGACCAGCATTTGAGGAGAAAGAAACCAATTTTATTCGTCGGAGGTGCCGGAACTGGAAAAACTCAAATCATCAAGGACTATCTAGCATCAACTAAACCCGAAAAGGTAGCCTACAAAACTATCAACTTCTCATCTTTCACTAACGCCGCATCTCTTCAGCTCGATATCGAAGCTATGCTTGACAGAAAGTCTGGTAAGACTTATGGTTCGGCAATGAACAAAACTCTCATTGCATTTATCGATGATCTCAATATGCCTTTCGTGGAGACTTACGGCACACAGACTCCTATTCAACTTATGAGACAAATCATTGATTACGGCAGCGTTTTCAACAGAGAAATGTTATAAGAAAAGAAATACATTCAGGATCTGCTATTCTTCTCATGTCTCAACCATAAATCCGGTTCTTTTACTGTGGATCTGCGTCTTCAGAGAAATTTCACAACCATCACTATGTACACTCCTACGGATTAAATTATCAAGAGAATTTTTGGTGAGATTTTGACCAACCACTTCGCTACTCCAGGTTTCGAAGAAAGATTGAAACCTTTCGCTGATAAAATCCTCGAAGCAACTGTGATGTTCTTTACTAGAACCATCAAGAATCCTCAGTTTTCTCCTTCAGCTAAAAAGTTCCATTATCAGTTCAACTTCAGAGAGCTTGCCAAGATTACATCAGGACTGCTAAGATCAGTACCTCAAATGTATAAAACTACCAATCATGTTGCCAGACTCTGGATACATGAGGTCAAGAGAACCTTCGAAGACAGATTCATTAACAACGAAGATCTTACTCTTTTCAGAACAATTCTCAAGGATTCAATCAGTAAAACTATCGGAGATTTCAACTAAAAAGACACACCTTTTGCTTAACCTATTATCTACACTGGATTTATGAACGAATTCTATTCTTCAGTAGATGAAATGCCTGAGCTTAGACAAACTATGAAGGATAAACTTGGCGAATATAACGATATGAAGGCTCAGATGAACCTCGTGCTTTTCGATCAAGCTATCTAGCACGTCTGCAGAATTACAAGAATTATAGAGCTACCTTCGGGTCATGCCTTGTTGGTAGGTGTCGGAGGTTCAGGAAAACAGTCGCTTGCTCGTCTAGCTTCTTTCATTATTGGTTATGAGCTTGAACAGATGGTGGTCACACAATCTTTCAACCAGTCAGATCTGAGAAACTTCCTTTCTGAAATGTACAGAAAAATAGCAAAACCTAACTCTTCAGTGAGAGTATACATGGTCACCGACAGTCAGATCAAGACTTAGCAATTCCTTATTCCAATCAACGATATGCTTAACTCAGGATGGGTTTCTGATCTTTTCACTAAAGAAGACTTTGATGCTTTAATCAATCTGATCAGAAATGAAGCTAAAGCTAACGGAATTCCAGATGCTATTGAAAGTTTGAACAACTATTTCTATGATCGCATGAAAAAGCAGCTTAAGATCATCCTCTGTTTCTCACCTGTGGGTGAAGCGATGAGAATCAGGGCCAGAAAGTTCCCCGGTATCATTAACAGCACTTCAATCGACTGGTTCCATCCTTGGCCCAGAGATGCCTTGATTGATGTCGCTCAGAAATTCTTGCACGATACTTAGCTTTAATCTGAGGAACTTAGAGAAAAGATTGCAGTAAATATGGCTGAAACTCACTTGTCAATCGATGTGGCTAATGAAAAATTCAGAAAATTCGAAAGAAGAAATAACTATACAACTCCTAAGTCTTTCCTTGAATTGATTTCTTTCTATAAATCACTGCTTGATTAGAAGAGAGGTTTCGTCGAAAGACAAATCAAAAGATATACTTTGGGTCTGCAGATCTTAGACGAAACAAAGAGCAAGGTGTTGGGTCTACAGGAATAACTTAAGGTTAAGATGGTTGAAGTGTAGAAACAAAGAGCTTAGACCAATGAGCTGATCGAAAAAGTGTCCAGCTAGTCAGCTTACGCTGAGTAGGAACAAGCCAAAGCCAACGAAGAAGAGCTGAAGACTAACTAGAAGAAAGATTAGGCTGAAAAACTCGCTGAAACAACCAGAGTAGCTCTCTAAAAAGCTATCCCTGCTCTAGAGCAAGCCAAGGCAGCCGTCAGCTGTTTGTAGAAGAAACATGTTGGTGAGATGAAAGCCTTCACTACTCCTCCTGGAGGTGTGGTCGTAACTTGCAGAGTCGTGCTGACCCTTCTCAAGGAAAAAGTAGCATCAAGTGATCCTGATGATAAAGTATGGAAGAAGGCTCAAGGTTTGATGAATCAGCCTGAAAAGTTCTTGGATAGAGTTAAGACATTTAACGGCTAGGAAATCGATCAAGATATTCTTAATATCGTCAACAAGATCATCGAAGATCCTTCTAAAAAGTACACTGAAAAGGATATGATCTCTCAAAGTTTCGCTGCTTCTAAGCTTTGTGCTTGGTCAGTGAACATCGTCATTTTCAATCGTATTTTCAAGGAAGTCAAGCCACTTCAAATTGCTGAGGCTAAAGCTACTGATGAGCTTAAAACTGCCTTGGAAGAGCTTGCCAAAGTCAAAGAATAGGTGAGAAAACTCAACGAAATCGTCAGCAATTTGAGAGAAAAACTCGCTGCTGCCTAAGAACAAAAACGTATTGTAGAGTAGGACGCTGATCGTTGCGCAAAGAAGCTACGTTCTGCCTAGAAACTTGTAAACGGTCTGGCAGGAGAGAACAAACGTTGGAGTGAAAATGTCGTATTTTTGCAGGCAAACGTAAAGAGCGTTATAGGTGATGTGCTGCTTGCCAGCTAGTTCGTCTCTTATATTGGAGCCTTTTCTTCCAAACTCAGGTTCGAATTATGGAAGACTAAATGGCTACCTAACATAGAAGAAAAACAAATTCCAATGACTGCAGGAATATAACCCTTAAAAATTTTGACCTCTGAGGCTATCAAGGCCAAGTGGAAAAACGAGGGACTTCCTTAAGACAATATGAGTTTCGAAAACGCTTCAATCATCACAAGTTGTTCTAGATGGCCTCTTTTGATCGATCCCCAGCTACAGGGGTCTAACTGGATCAGAGGTTCTCAAGGAGATAACCTTTCTCCGATCAACATCAACCAAAAACATTGGATGCGTGAGCTTACTAAGAACATCACTGAAGGAAGAGCAGTGTTACTCGAGGGTATTCAAGAAGATATCGAGGCTACTCTTGATCCTCTACTTTCTCGAGCCATCGTTAAGAAAGCAGGTAGCTACTCTTTGTAATTGGGAGCTTAAGTTATTGACTACGATCCTAAGTTTAAACTGTTCCTGATGACCAAGCTTGCCAACCCTCATTTCCGACCTGAAATAGCTGCCCAGTGTACAATCATCAATTTCATTGTGACTGAAAACGGTCTAGAAGACCAGTTGCTCGCCATGGTCGTAAACGTTGAGAAGAACGAGCTTGAGGTCAAGAAGCAAGAACTTGTCAAAAAACAAAATGAATTCAAGGTGATTCTTGATGAGCTCGAGAGCTCTTTGCTTAAACAGCTTTCAGAAGCAGACCCTGCAACTATCCTTGACAATCAAGAGCTTATTGACAGTTTAGAGAGGACCAAAGCTACTTCTACTTCTATTCAAGAGCAGTCAGAAGTGGCAAAGAAGACTTAAATCGATATTAACGCTCAAAGATAAATTTACAGACCTGTGTCTGCGTAAGGTGCTATGCTTTATTTCTTGTGCATTTCTCTTTGCATCATCGATCATATGTATCAGTACTCTTTGGAAAGCTTTATCAAGTTCTTCTTCAAGGCCATCGAAAGAACGCCCGAAAAAGATGAAACAAGAACTGTTAAGTTGATCTAAAATATCAGATTTACCATTTACCAATGGGTGGCAAGAGGACTTTTCGAAAAACATAAGCTTATTTTCTTGTCAATGATCACTTTCAGACTTATGAATAAGAAAATCATTGATGTCAACTACTTCCCAGAAGAAATGGAGTTCCTTATCAAAGGTATCCCTCGACTTGGAGCTTAGAATACTCTTGATTGGCTGCCAGATAGCTCATGGAATATGGTTCAAGCGTTGTCTCAGCTTGAGGACTTTAAATCATTTGCTCAAAATCTATAAAAAGATGCTCCTACTCGATTCAAAGATTGGTATAACGAATTGCAACCTGAAGATGCCAAACTTCCTTTGGAGTGGAAGAAGCTTGACTCAACTCCTTTCAAGAAATTGTTGGTGCTTCGTTGCTTGCGACCTGACAGAATCACAGTAGCTCTGACCAGATTCATAAAAGAAACCCTTCCTAAAGGCTAAGAATACATCGAGATGGATACTAAGTCGTCATTCTTAGACATTTTGTCATCAGCTATTGGAGATTCCTAACCTCAGATACCCATTTTCTTCATTCTATCACCTGGTTCAGATCCAGTCAAAGAAGTCGAAAAACTCATCAAAAGAGATAGAGAAAAATACAGAATTGAGCTTGGAAAATCTTTCTTCAGTATCTCTTTGGGTCAGGGTCAAGACTAGGTGGCCAGACGCAGAATCGAAGAAGGAAATAAAGAGGGTCATTGGATCATGTTGCAGAACATTCATCTGATGCCACGTTGGCTTATCGAACTATAAAAGATATTGGACGCTTTCTCAGGCGACAGTGGAGGATCGAACATCAACTTCAGATTGCTTTTGTCTGCTGAGCCCTCAACAGGTGTTCCTATTGGTATTCTGGACAGATCTATCAAGTTGACCAACGAGCCTCCTGCTGGTATTAAAGCCAACATGAAAAGAGCCTTTACTTACTTCCCTAAAGAGTAGCTTGATGAGAAAGATCCTAAGGTTAAATGCATTCTATTCGGACTTTGTTTCTTCCATTCAACTGTGATTTAGAGAAAGCGTTTCGGTCCTTTGGGATGGAACATGAGTTATCCTTTCAATATGGGTGACTTAAGAGACAGCTACCTCGTTCTTAACCGATACATGGAGACTGCTAGCGGCTCATCTAAAATTCCATTTGAAGATTTGATTTACATTTTCGGTTAAATCATGTACGGAGGCCACATTGTGGATGATTGGGATCGAAGACTCGCCAAAGGATATCTCGAAAATGTCATGAATATCAGCATTTTCGAAGAGGAAGAGCTTTTCCCATATGTCTAAGGCAAAAATATCAGCTTCAAAGTGCCTCTTCCCACAAACTATGAAAAATATCTTTAGCACATCTAGACTCTTGGAGCTTAGACTCCTCTGGCCTATGGTCTACATCCTAACTCTGAAATCAGTTTCAGGACAACTCAGTGCAACGTTTTGTTCTCAACTTTATTGGAAATTGCTCCAAAGGACAGCAGCTAAGGTGGTGAAGGCGGTGGAAAGACTACCCAAGATGTCTTGGAAGCCATGATTAAGAGATTCATCGAAGATCTAAATGTTAAAGGAATGATTTTTTCAGTAGACTAGATCAAAAACAAAATGGATGCTGACCAGAAAGGACCATATCAAAACGTTTTCATTCAAGAAATCGAGTACATGACGATTCTGCTCACATAAATCGCTAAGTCAGTTGATTAGATCGATCAGGGTATTAAAGGTCTCCTGACTATCTCTGAACAGATGTAACAGACTATGGATGCTCTTGTTATTAACAAAGTACCAGCTGCTTGGGGTGCACTAGCCTACCCAACAAGAAGAGGCCTTGAAGGATGGATCGTCAATTTACTTCAGCGTGTTTAACAGCTAAATGCCTTCAGAGATGATCCTCTCAACTTACCTAAAGTCATCATGGTCTCAAGATTCTTCAATCCTCAGTCTTACTTGACTGCTATCAAACAAGTCGTAGCAGGTATTGCCAATCAAAAACCCGGCAGTGGAGTGTAACTCAACAAGCTTTACATCCAAACCGACATAACTAAGAAGACTGTTGAATAGATTGATAGTGTTCCCAAGGACGGCTCATACGTCTATGGATTTATTTTGGAGGGTGCAAGATGGGACACAGCTACTGGATACATGTAAGAAAGTAAGCCAAAAGAAATGTTCTCTGTGATTCCAGTCGTGTATTGCAAAGCCCTCCCTCTACCTGCTGAAGGCAAATAAGACAAGACTGTATATCAGTGCCCTGCCTATAAGACATAAGAGCGTAATGCGACATACGTCTTTACCGCTCAATTGAAGACTAGACAGCCTCCTCGTAAGTGGATTCTAGCAGGAGTTGCAATCATTATGGACGTCTAAGGTCTTTCTGATGAAGTCAAGAAAAAAGAAGCACCAAAAAAGTGATTTGAATCCTATATATAAATATTATTTTTTCTTATTTAAAAAATAAGTGATTGAAGAAATATTCACTTTCTCAACAAAAAAAATATCTGTTATTCTACGATTTTTTAACTAAATTATAAATTTTGTCAATCATTTTTTTAATAAAACCTCTTATAAACTAAGCATGTAAAATATTTTTTGTATTATTCACAAAAAAAACTAATTAAAGACTAAAGATAAAGAAAAAATTCATAAAAACCAACAATTTTTTGCATTAATATTTTTAAGACACAGATGCTTGCAGATTTAAATAATAAAAAATGAATTAAAAAGTGTCAAATATAAAAGAAGTGACAAAATTTGTGTTTTTTGAAGCAAAAATAAAACGCAAATCATGATTAGTGATTTTGATAAGTTATGTATGTTTGCCTCCTTTGTTTAAAATTAATTTTTTGTTAAATAAGTAGTTGGCGGGCACGAGAATAAAGCTTGGCGGTTTTCAAGAATTTATTGATAATACAAATGACAAGTGCTAAAGTCAACAACAATGGTGGTTACACGATGTACAATTAAACCCTTTACGAAGTCTAGCGAATCTTGAGCATGAAATGGGTCAAAAGTAAAAGTTATATTAATCAGATAAACAGTTTTGCCTTATCAAGTGGAAGGGATATGGAAGTGAGCACAACACTTGGGAGCCCAAAGATCATATAACTTTTTGTTACAACTATATTGCACCGGAATAGGCGGAAGACCCGGAATATCAATAGTTCAACAGATCAGAAAAAAACAACTCAAATCACAACTATCATACCAGGGGCAAGAAAAAAGTGAAAATCTAAACTACATACGAAAATGAACAGGCCAAAAGCGAAATTTCTTATGAAAAGTATTATTCTCAAGAGAAATAAGACCTTCGAACCAGTAGCAAGCAGAATAGAATAAAGGAAGATTACTACTAAGAAAGCAAAAGCTAATCTGATAGCGACTATTAATTAAGAAGAAAAAATAGAAAAGACAGGAAAAACACATAAAATATACAAGAGGAAAACTAAAAAATCAACAGAGATATTTTTCCCAAAATAAAAACAAGAATCTAACCTATTTAGGCGCAGTAGTCAGAAAAATAAATCGAAAAATAATAATGTTTGTACAAAAAAGAAAAATAAGAATATTTTCTTCCTAAAGAGCATGTAAAAAAGTAAAAAATCTAGGAAAAAGAGAAGACTCACAAAATAAAGATATAAAAAAATAAGGTTAAGGAAACCTCGGCTGAAGAGCATTCTTCAAATGATATGGACCCGAATTCGGTTAAAAAAGTGCTGTGCCGAGTTGAAGGTAGGTAGTAAGACGATTGGAAAGTGCAGCTAAACTGTGGATATGTGACTTATATGAATAATTAAACTCTAAAACAAAATTATCCTTCGAAACTGATAGCTTACTACGAAATGTTGATAAAGGAAGAAAGCCAGGGAATGTCAAAATGATGTTATAGTCTTTGCTTTTGTAAAATTTATGCATATTTTAAAAAATCAATTATTTTAACTCGTCTTTACATATTTAATTATAGATTCTTCATAGATTCACTTTGAAATTTACTTATGTATAGTTTATTTTAATCTAATAAAAATTTATCAAAATATACTTCTAGGTTTTTGTACTCGATGAAAATTGTTTTTAATTTTAAAAATGTACAGAATCTTAATCAAAAAAGAGTTTTCATTCATCTTTAATTGTTTTTTGACATATTGATAGTGTTTTCTATCGAAATTTTAACTCTGTTACTTAGATATACAGCAACAAATAGCTAAATATATAAGAAAAAAGTGAATGTAACTATTTTTTCTCTTTAATGACAATTTTTTATTACATTTACAACATTTTTCCCTCTTTCTAATCAGACTTAATTTACAAAAAATAAGAAAAAGAATCAGTCCAAAAGCAAAGAAAAGAAACTTTATCTTAAATTTAAAGTTTTTTCTATCGAAAGGCTAATTAAAAGCTAGAAATTTTGACATTTCAAGATCCTTGTCTTATCAGTTATCTAGTATTCATTAGATAATCTATAGTATTAATATAATTTGTTGAGATGAGTAAGAAAAATGATAAGCAAATTAATTTCTATGATCCACTCAAGTTGGTCTCGCCATAAGAAGCAGATGGAACAAGTTTTCTGTCTCTGATGCTATGCTCGGCCGGAATGTTCATGCGCAGCAAACTCATCATCTGGCTCTCAATCTTTTTTATCATCAGCACATTCTGCCGTAGAAAAAATGGGACCTCGATTGTTCAATATTTAATGAATCTCGTGATGATCATATTCGGTCTAGTGATCAACTATATGATGGTGCCTCCAGGAGTGCCAACTTGATTATATCCAACAACATTTATAGCTCACCTATAATATTACCATATGTGGTTTAAGCAGGCAGCCGCCAGCATGTGGAGTGCCACCAAAGGACTAATAGCTGATACCCGCTCACCTGCCAAAAAGCTGCTTGATTAGATTGTCGAGTGGCAAGAAGAAGTTGTTCCTACTAGCAAACTGAGTTAGCTAGCAGCCCTTACATATGATCTATAGGGTCTCCAAGAAATCGTCACGATGGCGATTGACAGAATAAGAGTTTTCAAATATGATCTGGAAGAAGCTCGTCGTACTTTGAATTCGCTTCTTTCGATCAACTATCTTATCAAACACGGAGCTACAGCCTTTGTCGATTAACTCAGAGAGTACGTTCCGACATTCAAAAAATATCAGGCACTGAAAGACTTACCAACCTATGAAGATCCAAACGATCAGGCTAAGCTATCTTTCGAGCTTGATAAAATCAAAAGCAGAGCTCAGCATATTCAAACTTTACTTTAAGATAAGTAAAAATTATTGAAAGAAAAAGAGCTTTCTATGCTTGTCAAACAGAAACTTAAGCTCTATGAAAAAAAGAAGATGGAAAGTTTTCAGGGAGGGAAAGGTGCTCATAAAAATCAAGAATAAGAAACAAGAATGTAAAAACTATAGTGGATGATGTAAAAATATGTTTGGCCTTATATCGATAAACTGGATGGAAAAATTGAATAAATTTCAGACAAAATTTTGACTCAAGTTGATAAGTACGTCGTTGGATAAATCCCTCAGAAATTTTAGCTTGAAGATAATGAGTAAGATAAAGGAGAATCTCCAGAAAAGGAACAGTATCGAAGTTTGGGAGACGATAAGGAAGATTAGCTTATGAAAAGACTGTAAGAAGAAGGACGCTAGGCTTCTGTAAGTAACCTTCTGGAGTTTGAATAAGTATTTGTCGAGGGAGAGCATCAAGCACCAGAAAAGAAGCCTTAACAAGCTGATTTGATATGAGTCAAGTCCATCAAATCTGTCATTAATCATATCAGCAAATATTAATACTATCAAGAAAACTTATAATATCAAACAAGTAATATTAATATAATCTAAAAATGTAAAAATCTATTGAAGAAGAAGATCCGTTCGAGCTTGTTTACTCCAGTGTCATAAACATAGAAGAATCTATTCTCTAAAATATCAGTATTGACATGCTCAGGTCACGATCAATGTAGACTGATTCACAGTATTAAAATCTTAAAAATTCAATTCACTAATCTAATACAGAAAATCAACAGTTTTACTAATCTGTTCTCAAACTAATTTAGAAAATACAACCCTCGAAGTTGTGGATTTCTAAGGCTATTGATAAAACTACTGAGATAAAACAGCTCTATTGCAAAGTAGACGAAAAGAAGCTACAGCTTGCACAAGAGGCTCAAACAAAAAATATTCTTGTCATAAATAATATTTCACCGATGTAAGACTACGAGCTGTTTGAGGGCATTATTAAATGCATCGAATAGTTTCAGAAATGCATAATGTTGATTCAAACTCAATTAGGAATGGTTTTGTTTATCTAAGATAATGTCAACAAACTAGATTCTGAATCATTCACAAAGCTTTATCTTGAAAATTATTGTCATCTTTAAAAATTTGTAATAGATATTTCTAAAACGAATCAGCCTTTAAATCATGTTATACTCAATATAACTTTTAAGCTTTATTCTTAGTTTTTATAAGATTTGGAGGGAAAAAGTTCATTTTTGCATCATAAAATTTAAGAAGCGTAGTCAATATTTATAGCTAAAAAAAGTATAAAAAGGGAGCTTAAAAAATAGTTGCAGTTTGGAATGAAAAATCTTTAAATAATAGTATTTTTCACAATATATTTAGACTTCTAAATTGACTACCTTAGCCGAATTTTTTCCATACGCCTGCATAAAATCGCTTGATGACCTCTTTAGTTTGCCATCAAACAACCCAAGATGGTAAGCCTTACTGAGTACGAACACTATATAGTATAAAATATACGGAACATCTAAATAGATCGACGAATCTTTTCATAAGCTTCGAGCTAATGTAAATTAGTTTTTTACTCAGTTAAATGTCATAAATGCTTCTATGAATATTCTGAGTCAAGCGAGACTTGCCCCCAAAGGCAAAAAATATTGGTCTTAGCAGTTTTATTCTGCGTTAAAAGTATTTAAATTAGCCATATCTTAAAAGAAAGCACAACATGAAGCATAGTTCATGATAGCATCTTCGACTTAATCTTTGGCTAAATAAATATGGAATTTACCATAAAAAAAATAATTGCAGAAATTCATAGCTCTGACTTTACCTTCTATCTAGTTTTCAAAGCAATTTTTCATACCTAGACTAGCAAGGTCATCTTTTTTTGAAAGTCTAAAAGGAAAATAATTTATCATGCCAGAATATAAGATAGACAATCCATTCACATATATATAATAGCTGGAAGTAGAAAAATCTCCATAAGAAAAACTTCCGATAAGGATCAATAGTTCTTTTGAGCTGCTCTTAAGATAATGGCAGAAAGAAAATGTTGAAAAAGGATTTTTAGAGAAACATTTAGGCGCTATAAAATAAAAATTTTAGTCGTTTAAAAATCGTTTTAAGACAGAATACAAAGCCCCAAAATAAGTTATTTTTCATATTCATGGCGGAGGTTTCATAAGTATGAGTTCGTTTATTCATCAGAGCTATACACGTCTGTGGTCTAACTCTCTTAACACACCTATTATATCAGTTGATTATGGAAAAGCACCTTAATTTCCCTATCCAGAGGGCCTTTATGACTGTCTATAGGCATACTTGTGGGTCTGTCATGTATACCAACAAATTTACCAGGCTTAACCAGAAAAGATTATTTTAGTGGGAGATTCTGCTGGAGGAAATCTTGTTGCTGCCTTGACTAATCTTTTGATCTAATGGAAGCTAAGAAAACCTGACGGAATCGTATTAGTCTATCCTGCTCTTAATCTTAATCTTCAGGACTACACTCCAAGCTTTCTAAACGCTCTTAATGATATGATTCTTCCTCACACGATTCTTAAAATATGCTCAAGATCTTACCTGAGCAACTAAGACTGCCACCCTTAGACTGACTGTTTCATAAGCCCGGTTTTAGCTTAATAAAAAATACTAAAAAATTATCCACCGACAAGGATTTTCGTGGGTAGTAAAGATCCTTTTCATGACGATTGCGTGCGTCTCACCCAAAAAATCAAGTATAATTTATTTTATTCAGCTTGTTGAATCAAACGAAAGATAAAAAAGTTCATTTGATGATTTTCTAAGGCTTTCCTCATGGATTTTTACAGTTCGACATGAAAAATCAACCCCATACTTTATGTCGTCAGGCTACCAAATAAGTTTAAAATGCTCTAGCTTAATTAATTTTGCGAAAATGATAAATTAAATATGTTTGTTCTCTAGTAATACTATCTTGATTTGAAATCACTTTGTAATATTTAAATTCTATGAACTTTTTGAGCATATTCGGGGCAGGTCAAAGTGACAAGAAAAAGCGCAAAAACAAGCGAGATAGAATGGAGAACGAAGTTTACGCCTTAAAAGGCGTCAAAATGTACGTTTCCAGTTTGATGGGTTCGGGACCCAAAAAACAATAATGTCAAGATACTTGCTGTATGTTGTAAAATTTAGGAAATGACACATACTTTTTTGCCGTCTACGATGGCCACGGCTCCTCAGGAAGGTAGGTGTCTCAAACTGCAAATGACTACATCTCATCTGAATTAGAAAAAGGCTCGCATAAGGACTAACTAAATCAGTTTTAATCCTAGAGTGATGTGGAAAATTACTTATCAAAGATATTTAGAAATGCAGAGAAAAAGCTCAAGAGCAGTGGAATCGATTACTCGAGTTCAGGAACTTGCGCCATTTCGATCTTTATACAAGGAAATCGCTGCTTTATCTGTAATCTAGGCGATTCTCGGGCAGTTCTCTATCGAGTGACTCCCAAAGAAAAGCTGGCGATTGAACTTTCCTATGACCATAAGCCGATTAGGCCTGACGAAAGAGAAAGAATATAAAAATCTGGAGGTAGAATTTACCGACTTACTCACGAAGGACAGCAAGTAGGACCGCCTAGAGTGTGGGCTGATGAGTAAGGTCCTGGAATAGCTATCACTCGTTCTCTTGGAGATCTTTAAGCTAAAAGAATCGGACTCATATCTTAGCCCTAAATTCAAAACATTTAACTCGAGTAGACTGATCGTTTTATCGTGATTGGCTCTGACGGATGCTGGGATGTGATGAGCTCAGCTGAAGTCTGTGGCTTCATAGATCAACACGAAGATAGAGAAACTGCTGCGAGCGCTTTAGTCAGTTAATGCAAAGCTCGATGGTAAGAAAATAATCGAAACAAGAAAAACGCATCGAAGATTGGTGATTTACCTTATTTAAAATTCGGTAGAGACGATATCAGTGTGGTTATTGCGTATTTGTAGTTCAAGCCCGTTCAAGTATAAATCAATGAATGATCGTCTAGATTAAATATTTTGATCTATTGCGTTTTAGCGAAAAATTTATTAAAATTGGTTTGAAGGCAAGAATAAATGATAAATAAAATCAACTTTTTTTTGAAATAATAGAATATTGCTCGTTGGTAGCCCTTGAGTTCATCATCAAGTTGCTTGGCTCCAGAAATGTTTAGGAAGATTGAGCGATTGAACCTCTTCCAGAAATATGACTTCTTTGGCTTCTTCGATCTTTCTAAGCTGAAGGTTTTTATTGAATTTTACGTTTATCTACAGCTGGTTTTTACTAAATTTTACGTTTTCCTTTGTCTATCGTCGGCTTTTATTAATTTTTTTCAGTTTTTAATTTTGTTGCGGCTTTAGGGCTTTTCATGACAGCCGTCTCTATTTTTACTGGAGGACTTTTGGTGTTTTTTGGAACAATTGGTATTTTCGCTGTTGTCTAAGTTTTTTAGCTTTTCTAAGGCTACTTTATCTTGCTTATTTTAAGTGTAGTTACTTATTCATTTTTTTTCTTAATTGTATTTTTCTCAGAAAGTCTTTTTTCTTGAGAATTTTGAATAAATTGAGCACTTTTAGTCTTTTCACCAAGCTGAGCTAAATGATTAGTTTTAATTTAATCTAAGGTTTGACCCTTTTTTGGAGCTACTTATTTCGCTTATAATAGCTATATTTTAGTCTGTAGTTAGTTGATTGTGTTGGTCATTTGAGCGATAATCATAGTTTTGTTTATCAGTTCAGCTTCAAGTTACTGATTCATTAATAAGATTTACTCTTATTAAGAAATCAGCTAAATGCCATGACCTGAACTATTTTTTTCGACAATCGATAGTACTTTATTGATATGCTGAGACAAAATATTATTTTTTTCTTACTACAAAACAAGCAACTAAATTAATTACTATTTTTCAATCGCCAGTTTTTTTGATATTTTTTGCTACATTTACAGAATTTTCTCTGTTTGAATAAGCTTTTAATTACTCATTTGTAAAGCCGCTTTGATTTCCTTTATTCTATCTTAAAGCTCATCTATTTTTAGCTGATAAGATATAATATTGTTACTTTAATCTTGCTTTGCCTTGGCAGATTCTTTTGTCGTAGCTGCTGAGCGCTACAAGTCTTCACAAGTGCTCTTTTCATCTTTGAGTACTTTTTAGGATGGAAAGTTTTTTGGTACAATCATCGATTTTTCATTATCTTTGTGTTTGACAGACGTTTATTCGATCAGACTGCTTTTATTCAAAAGTGACTATTTCTGGCTGCACGCTGATTATTTCTGGGATATGTTATTCTTATAAGAGGGTAATTTATTGGTAATAGTCTTAGGTTATTTAGGCTAAACCAGACTTGTTGACACTCTTAAACTTACCGCCATCTTCTATTCGTCCCTCTCGATCATTACCAGGTCAATTTATTGAGGCTATTTCGTACTTACGAATATTTCCTTCTCTGCTATTTTGATACGCGTGCCAGATTGCGTTATAGCTCTTGCCGTTATTATGCACTAAATGTTTTTACGTATACGTTTGGATTTTTCTCAAGCTACGTTGGCTCGAGATGCAAAAAAAGCCTAGTGGAAAAATCAACAGTGCTGTTATCGATGAGTTTGAAGCTAGTATCGACACTTTGTTCATCTTAATAATGTAAATTTTACTTATATGTGCACTTAGGGCGTATTATTTGTAGGGTAGGCTATTGATAATGGCCTTGGCGACTTCAATGCTAATCTGAACGTTGTGAGATGGTTTCATCTTATATATTTTTCTAATTAATAAACGAAATAACAACGAATACCATATTCTATCTAATGCTACTCTTAAAGATAAAATTATTATCAACTAGTCCCACAACATTTTTTTCTTAAAATTCCTTTATAACAGCCTATTTTTTACTTATCTTCTTGCTAGTCAGCTTCTTTCTCACCTTATTTCTTTTGACTTTTTAACTTGCAGTTAGTCATAGGCGCGTAAAGCTCGTTGTCTTCATCTTGAACCGTACTTTTGATTTTAGCTTGCTGAGATGCTACGATATCTTATATCACTAAAGCGAACATACTTTAAATACCACAGCCAGTCAATGCTGATGTTTCATAGTATCGCATTTTGTACTTTTGGATGTATCCTTTCAATATTTCTTAGTCAAAGTCTCTGAATTTATCTGATTGTACTTTTTAAGGTCATTTTTGTTTCCACAAATAGCCACAACTGCCCTGTCTCCACGGCTTTATCTGAACAAGTCTATCCATGTCTGAAGGTTCACAAGGGTTTAATTTCTAGCCTGATCGAAAACAAAAATTGCGCACACTGCGTCTTTAAGATAGCTTGGAATCAAGCATCTATAGCGCTACTGACCTGCAGTATCCCATAGCTGAAGCCTGTATCCTGTGGAGTTTTGTGTAATATTTTTTCCCAAAAAATCGATGCCGATAGTGGGCTGTGTATTATTATTCTTACGTTGTCTTTTTCATCAAATTTGTGGTTGACGAAACGTTAGATGATACTTGTTTTGCCAGTGCTTGTTTATCCTAAAAGAATGACTTTGAAAGTGCGTTTTCCTAGGGTAGAAGATGTGATTGACATTGCTTTTAATTATAGGCTTCATTTTAAAACAAGACTAAGTAAATTTGAATTCGATTTTAAGATGCTGAAAAGTAAAATACTTAAAAATATTTAGTATTGATAATTTCATAATAAACTTAGCAGATATTTATCTAATCAATTTTAATTTTATGTAAGATAAATGTGATACATCAAACGATGTGTTAGTTAATTTTTCGAACAATTTTTCAGCCTAAATTTTCCATTTTTGTATAAAAAATTTATATAAACCCAAATTGATTGGTCTATATGTCTCTCACTAAAGTTCCGCTATTTATCATTTTCCTGTGACAATCAAACAAAGCTATTGTCTAATTTTAGTTTTGTTTTTCTAGCTTGAATTTAATCAGAACTAATATCTGATTGATAGAGTCATTTTTGAAAAGCAGGCCTGTCATACACTTATCACCTTCTTTAGAACGAATCACAGCGTAAATTTGGTCTGAGTCTGCTTGCATCTCTTTGAACTCTTTGACGATTTTCTAGATATTTTAGCTATTTTTAAGATTCTAGATGTCACTCTTCCATTCTTGTTGAAAATTATTGCATTAGACATCTTTACATTTCCATCTTTTCACTCCAACTTGAATAGCTTTCTTTGCAGCGAAAATGAAAATTTTGCTAACAAGTGAGCCTCCTCCAAACAAACTAGGAATAGCAAGTGTCAGGATGTTGATAAAGACAGGAGTGATTTTCTTGTGATCAGAAAAATCTCCAAACAACTCTGAAGAAAGCTCTTTTATCATTTCTACTTTGAAAAGATTTATAATATATATTATAAATCTTGTGAGAGCTTAGTGTTAATAAAATAG
>Ga0169931_10001967_pt1 | contig 33770 bp, 28 predicted proteins | sample Kivu_15m_20L_FD_129675 | JGI IMG/M metagenome (GOLD analysis project Ga0169931, IMG submission 129675) | Freshwater microbial communities from Lake Kivu, Western Province, Rwanda to study Microbial Dark Matter (Phase II) - Kivu_15m_20L... | ecosystem: Environmental > Aquatic > Freshwater > Lake...
GGCCTTGCGGGCGTCACCCAGACGACGGGCCTGTTCGCCGTACGAGATCGTCTCGCCGTAGGGAATGTCGCACAGAACGCTCCAGGCCGACCGCTGGAACTCGGTGCCGATCACGTCGAGGGGCAGATCGAAAGCGATGCGACGTCCCGCGAAATAGTCGGTCAGTTGGGCGACCATCTCGTCGAGCAACCTCGTCGCGGCGAGCGAGCCACTGGTGTCGTCGAGAATCTCGTCGTCGAGAATCTCGTCGTCACCCACGAACGTTCGGTCGTCGTCGCCGGGCCATTGCAGCGCCCGCACTCCCTTCTCCGACACGTGCACCGTCAGTGCACCGAACGGCGAGTCGATACGGGTCGAGCGCAGAATCATCTGCTGATTCTGACCCATCGGCGACCCCTCCGTCAGCGGGACATTCCGGAGTCGGACCCGGCGCATCAGACGACGTGCACCTGAACGACGTGCACCTGAACGACGTGCACCTGAACGACGTGCAACTTCGAGTCGTCGTGGGGTCGAGATTCGTTGTATCATGCAAGTACCCCCGAGGAATGCCCCCATGTCCGACACCGCAGCCGTCCCGTTCACCGTCTCCCAACGCCAGATCCGACTCATGTTCACCGGCATCGTGGCCGGTATGTCGCTGTCGGCCCTCGACGGCACCATCGTCAACACCGCACTCGCCACCATCGTCGGCGATCTCGGCGGGGTGAAGTCGTACGCCTGGATCGGAACGGCCTACATGCTCACGTCGACGGCCTCGACGCCGCTCTTCGGGAAACTGTCCGACCTCTACGGTCGGCGAGCGCTGTTCCAGACCGCGATCATCACGTTCACCGTGGCGTCGGTGTTCTGTGGTCTCGCCCAGAACATGTGGCAGTTGGTGCTCGCCCGTGGTCTGCAAGGCATCGGAGGCGGCGGGCTGTTCGCGCTGTCGTTCACGATCATCGGCGACGTCGTGTCGCCACGCGAGCGCGGTCGGTACGTGGGAGTCATCACGTCGATCTTCACGGTCACCAGCGTCATCGGACCGCTGATCGGAGGATTCATCGTCGACAACATGTCGTGGCGTTGGATCTTCTACGTGAACGTTCCGATCGGACTCGTCGCGATGGTCATCACCGACCGCGCGCTCCGACTGCCCTTCCCACGTCAGAAGAAGAAGGTCGACATCCTCGGGGCCACCCTCCTGGTCGCCTCCGTCTCCAGCCTCATCCTCGGACTGGCCTGGACCAGCGAGGACTACGGATGGCTGCACCCGTCGACCATCGGACTCTTTCTCGCGACGGCGATTCTCGGAGCGATCTTCATCGACTGGGAGCAGAAGGTCGAGGAGCCGATCATGCCCATCTCGATGATGAGCATCGACGTGGTCCGCACCGTCGTTCCGTTGATGTTCCTCGTGGGGGCGGTGTTCTACGGAGCCAACGCCTTCACGCCGCTCTACCTGCAGAGCGTCACCGGGGTGTCGGCCACGAACTCCGGTTTGCTGCTGGTGCCGCTCGCCGTGGCCGTTGCCGTCTCGGCCACCTACGTCGGGCGTCGAACCGCCCGCACCGGTAGCTACAAGTCGTGGCCCCTCGTGGGCACCTCGATCACGATGGTCGCCCTGCTCGTTCTGAGCACCCTCGGACCCACCCGCGGCTACATCGCAGTCGCGATGGTCGGAGCCGCACTCCTCGGACTCGGCCTCGGCGCCATCATGCCCACCGGCACTCTCGCCGTGCAGAACGCGGTGCCTCCGCACGAAATGGGAGCCGGATCATCGTTCGTGCTGTTCATGCGCTCGCTCGGTGGGGCCATCGGCCTGGCCGCCTACGGAGCGGTGTTCAACTCGCGCATCTCGGGTCGGATCGACCCCGACCTGGTGCGTGAACCGCGCGTCATCAGCAATCTGCCGAGCGCCGAGAAGGAACGAGCGCTCGAGGTGTTGTCGTCGGCGATCCACACCGTCTTTCGCGCCGCGGTTCCCGTCATGCTCATCGCGATCGTCGTCGCCTCCCGGGTACCGGCGCGACCGTTGCGCACCACGTCGGCGATGGCCGACATCAGTGCCGAGCGAGGCCGAGTCGGCGATTCCGCGAACGTCTCAGCGGGCGACTGATACCGGCGTCGGACGTCGCATCCGGATCAACAACACGCCGACCAGTGCGATCAACGCTCCGGCCGTGAAGATCGACCGCTTGCCGAGCACCTCTCCCACGCCACCCAACACGATGCCGCCGAAGGCCGAACCGAGTTCGAAGAACATCGTGAAACTCGCGACCACCGCCACTCGCTTGGCGTCGCTGACCTGCTGCACGCTCATCGCGAGCAACGCCGGATAGAGGAACGACATGCCGACACCGAGGAGCACGGTGCCCGTCCAGATTCCGGCCTCGCTCGCCATCACCGCCACCGCCGCCGAACCCACCACGATGGTCGACACCGCGACGGTCACGGTTCGCTCGAGTCCGAGACGTTCGGGAAGCCGCGCACCCGCGAAGCGGATCACCAGACACAACACGCTGTAGACGGCGAAGAACGACGCCGAACCCGACAGACCCAATTCCTTGGCGAAGGTGGGCACGAACGAGCTGTATCCGGTCCAGGCCACGATCCCGAGCGCCAACACGAGTCCGGGCACCAATGCCTCGCGCTCGATCCACGTCGCTCGCATCGGCTCGCGGGGCGGCCGGGCGCCCACCCAACGCGGCGACGACAACGAGACCAACGCGGCCACCAAGGCGGCCAGGGCAGTGGCGACGAATGCGGCGTCGAAATTCCCCACGTCGATACCGCGCGCCGCCGTCGGCACGTCACCCACCAACCATTCACCCAGGATCGGACCGAGCGACAACCCTCCGAACACCGACAACGAGAGATAGCTGGCCGCCTCGGCTCGACGATTGTCGGGACTCAGTTCCACCACGACCGTCGATGCACCGACGAAGAGTCCGGCCTCGCCGATGCCCATCAGCGCCCGCAGCGGCAGGATCTGCCACGGGGACGTCACCGCCACCAGTCCCAGGGCGGCCACCGCACCGACGGCACTCCCCCACGCCATGAGCGCCCGTCGACCGAAACGATTACCGGTCCACGTGATGAGGGGCCGGGCGATCACGGCGGCCAGCGAGAAAGCGACCGCCGACGCACCCACCATCGCCTCGCCGTAGCCGAAGCCGTTCTCGATGAAGACCGGAAGAACCGGAATCAGGATGCCGACGCAGAGGTAGTACGCGAGCGTCGCCGCCATCACCAGAAGGAAACGCGGCGTCACCATGCGGTGACCGGCCGAACTCAACCGGCCGACGGTTCCTTCGGGAGACCGAGCACGCGCTCACCCACGATGTTCCGCTGGATCTGGCTGGTTCCACCCCAGATCGTCTCGGACCGACTGAAGAAGAAGGCCGACATCATCGGGCTCACCGGGTAACCGGCACGACGCCTCTCGCGCGCCACCCCGGGCCACGACGCCGGACCCGAGTCGACGAGCATGCTGTTCGCACCGTTGATGTCGAGTGCCAACTCCATCGCTTCCTTGTGCATCTCGGACCAGTACATCTTGTTGGTGGCACCGAGCGCCGCCACTCCGGGATCCTTGGCATTGCGCAACGTGGCCGACAACGACCGCAGGCCGTTGATGCGAAGGATCTGGATCTTGGTGTGGTAGCGCACGAGCCGCTGCCGGATCCCCTCGTCGTGGATGGCGCCGTTCTCGCGGGCCGCCGCCACCATCTGCTTGTACTCCTCCTCGAAACGGCGGTAACCGGTGGTGGCGCTCATGCCGCGCTCGAAAGCCAACGTGGAGTTGGCGACCTTCCAACCGTTGTTGACCCCACCCACCACGTTGTCCTTCGGGCAACGGGCGTTGTCGAAGAAGACCTCGCAGAACTCGGCGGTCCCGTCGGGCTGCACGATGCCACGCACCTCGACACCCTCTTGACGCATGGGCACGAGGAGGTACGAGATGCCCTTGTGCTTGGGGCCGTCCGGATCGGTGCGGGTGAGCAGGAAGCAGTAGTCGGCGTGGTGTCCCTGGGTGGTCCACACCTTCTGACCGTTGATCACCCACTCGTCGCCGTCCAGCACCGCGGTGGTCTTCAGTGACGCCAGGTCGGAGCCGGAGTTCGGCTCGCTGAAGCCCTGACACCAACGGGTGGTGCCGTTCAGGATGTTGGGAAGGAACTCCTTCTTCTGCTCCTCGGTCCCCCACATCAACAGGGTCGGACCCACCAGGGTGTCACCGAAGAAGTCGGCGCGCAGCGGGGCCTTCATGCGGGCGAACTCCTCGGCGAGCACGACTCCCTGCATCGTCGACAAGCCCTTGCCGCCGTACTCCACCGGCCAGGTGGCGCAGATCCAACCGCCCTCGTGCAGTTTCGAGGGCCAGGTGTCGTTGAACTGCTTGCGCTCGTCGGCCGACATCTCGAAGCCGGGCTCGCCCCAGCCCTTCGGGAGGTTGGTCACCAGCCAGGTGCGGATCTGCTGGCGGAACTCTTCGGCGTCGGAGGGGTAGTTCAGGTCCATGCGGCATTCTCACCGAAGGCCCACTATCACCCCAACCCGGACGGCCATCCAGCACCGTGGCGTGACCATTCGCACCCCGCACCGACGGGCCATGGGCCGCCAGGTCGATGGGTCGACCGGGTCGAGAAAGGACGACGGTTCGGGCCCACCTCGGTTCACACTGCGGAAACAAACGAGCAACGTGGCTCTCCTACGTTGCCGACATCCGATGCAGCCTGCACCGGACCGCCCACCCCCGGGCGAACCGACGATCGGCCCCGCGGAGGGGCCGCAAGACAAGGAGAACCCATGGACAGCGGGAGCCTCGCTTGGGTGCTGGTTTCGGCCGCACTCGTGCTCTTCATGACCCCGGGCCTCGCCTTCTTCTACGGAGGAATGGACCGAAGCCGAAACGTGTTGAACATGCTGATGATGAACTTCTACTGCGTTCTCATCGTGCCCATCGTGTGGGTGGCCGTCGGCTACTCGCTCTCCCAGGTGCCCTTCGAGAACGACTTCATCGGTGGATTCGACTCGTTCTTCCTGAAGGACATCACCGTGGCCGGCGACGGATCGACGCTCGCCATCGTCGCGTTCCTCGGAATGTTCGCCGCGATCACCCCGGCGCTCATCTCGGGTGCCGTGGCCGACCGCATGAAGTTCTCCGCCTGGGCGATCTTCGTGCCGGTGTGGTCGCTGCTCGTGTACGTGCCGGTGTTCAAGTGGGTCTACGGCGGTTGGCTCGGCCAGCGCGGTTCGCTCGACTTCGCCGGCGGCACCGCCATCCACGTGAACGCGGGTATCGCGGCGTTGGCGGCGGTCATGGTGCTCGGCAAGCGCAAGTCCGGCGCCCAGCCCCCGCACTCGATGCCGCTCGTGATGATCGGCACCGGAATCCTCTGGTTCGGCTGGTTCGGATTCAACGCCGGGTCGGCGCTCGCCGCCAACGGCCAGGCCGCTCAGGCCTTCATGAACACCTTCCTCGCCGCGGCGGCCGCCGGGCTCGCTTGGGTGATCGTGGAATGGCTGCGCGACGGACACCCCACCAACCTCGGCGCCGCCTCGGGCATCGTGGCCGGGCTCGTCGCCATCACTCCCGCCGCGGGCTACGTGTCGGGACCGGCCCCCATCTTCATCGGTCTCATCGCCGGTGTGGTGTGCTGCTACGCGGTGCGCCTCAAGAGCAAGTTCGGCTACGACGACGCGCTCGACGTGGTCGGCGTGCACTTCGTCGGCGGACTCGTCGGCTCGTTGCTCATCGGATTCTTCGCCAACCCGTCGTTCTTCGACGGTGCGTTCGAGGAAGGAATCTTCTACGGCGGCGACGCCGGCTTGCTGCTCGAGCAGGCCTTGGCCAACGGTGCGGCCATCGTGTGGTCGTTCGTGCTGACCTTCGCCATCATGGTGGCACTGAAGAAGACCATCGGAGTCCGCGTCAGCGACGAGGACGAAGCCACCGGCCTCGATCTCTCCGAGCACGGCGAGACCGCCTACCGCGGCCTGGCCTGATCACGGCGACCTGACCACGAGAACATGACAACGGAAGGAACAGAGACATGAAACTGATCACAGCAATCGTGAAGCCGTTCAAGCTCGACGACGTGAAGGACGCCCTGAAAGCCGCCGGTGTGCAGGGCATCACCGTCAGCGAGGTGCGTGGCTTCGGCCGCCAGGGCGGACACAGCGAGACCTACCGCGGAGCCGAGTACAAGATCGACTTCGTGCCCAAGGTGCGACTCGAACTGGTGGTCGACGACTCGGCCGTCGACGGCGTGGTGAACGCCATCAAGGCCGCCGCATCCACCGGCAAGATTGGTGACGGGAAGATCTGGGTGACCGGCATCGACCGCATCGTTCGCATCCGCACCGGCGAAGAGGGCTCCGACGCCATCTAGTCGGCGCCCCGAGGCGACTGGTGCCCGGGGGCGCACCGACGGATCGCGGGAAAACCCGATGCTCAACCGAGCGTCGGGTTTTCTCGCGTCGCGGCTCGCTTCATCCGTTCGACCGGCAAGTCGCGCATATCGGGATGGGTGAGAATCCAGAACGTGTTGCCGACGACGGCGTCGTGCACCTGTTCGGCCACCTCGGAGGCGGGAATACCGTCACGAACGCCGTCGTGCAGAGCCTGGTTCATGAGGGCGCCGATCGGGTCGGTGATCTCCTTCGGTCGCTCGCCGAGTCGATCCGACCATTTCGGGTCGTTCATGAGGTCGGTGCGCACGAAGCCGGGGCACAGAACACTGCACGAGACGTTGGTCCCCTTGGCGGCCAACTCGAGGAACAACCCCTCGCTGATCGCCACGACGGCGTGCTTGGTGGCGTTGTACGGACCGAAACCGGGCATCGCCACCAGCCCCGCCATCGATGCCGTGTTGACGATGTGACCCTCGTTCTGGTCGAGCATGATCGGCAGGAACGATCGGATGCCGTGCACGACCCCGTAGAGGTTGATGTTGACGACCCATTCCCAGACGCTCATCGGGCCGGTCCACTGATCGCCTACACCGGCCACTCCCGCGTTGTTGCACAGCACGTGCGCGGCCCCGTATTTCTCGAGGGTTCGCCGAGCCAACTCCTCCATGCTCTCGCCGAGCGACACGTCGACGACCACCGGCAGCACGTCGGCACCGCTCTCGCTGAGTTCCGACTGGGCGGAACGCAACTTCAGCTCGTCGACGTCGGCCAGAACGATCTTCATTCCCGCCGCGGCGAAACGATCCGCCATCGCCCGGCCGATCCCACTCGCCGCTCCGGTGACCACGGCGACTTTGCCCGACAGTTCTCGCATGGAGCGACACCCTAGGCGCGCCGTAGGGTTGTCTGCCATGGCCTACACCTACCTGTGGACGCCCCTCCAGTTGGGCCCGGTCGCCACGCGCAACCGCATCGTGTTCAGCGCGCACCTCACCAACTACGCGCGCAACGGACGACCCACCGAACAGCACGCCGCGTACTACGCCGCCCGCGCCGCCGGCGGGGCCGGGCTCATCATCACCGAGGAACACTCGACCCATCCGACGGATTGGCCGTACGAGAAACTCATCCATGGTTTCCATCGCGACGTGATTCCCGGATACCGACGTATCACCGACGCCGTCCACCGGCACCGCGTTCCGATCTTCGCCCAGATCAACCACAACGGCGGCCAAGCGAGCAGCATGTTCAGCCGCCTTCCGGTGTGGGCGCCGTCATCGGTGGCCGACCCGCTCTTCCGCGAGGTGCCCAAAGCGGTCGACCGGGCCGAGATCGACGAGATCGTGGCCGGATACGCGATGGTCGCCGAACACTGCGCCGAAGGTGGCTTCGACGGCATCGAACTCCAGTGCAGCCACTCGTCGATCGTTCGCGGCTTCCTGTCGCCGGCCACCAACCGACGCACCGACGAGTACGGAGGCAGTCTGGGCAATCGGGCCCGGTTGCTGCTCGAGATCGTGGCCGCGGTTCGGGGCGTGATCGGCAACCGACTCGCCCTCGGCGTGCGGCTCTGCGGCGACGAACTGATCGACAACGGCACCACCATCGACGAGGCGGTCGAGGTGTCCCGGATGGTCGAGGCGTCGGGACACGTCGACTACATCAACACGTCGATCGGTGTCGCCACGGCGAGCCTCTTCATGATCGAAGCGAGCATGCACATCCCGCCCGGCTACGCACTCTTCATCCCGAGTGCCATTCGCAAGGCGGTCGACCTTCCCGTCGTCGGCGTCGGACGCTTCAAGGATCCGTTGCAGGCCGAGCGAGCGCTCGCCGAGGGCCACTGCGACCTGGTGGGAGTGGTGCGCGGACAGATCGCCGACCCCGACTTCGCCGCCAAGGCTCGTGCGGGTGCCACCGACGAGATCCGCTTGTGTCTGTCGTGCAACCAGGAGTGCGTGGGTCGGATGGGACTCAATCGCTGGCTCGGCTGCATCGAGAACCCGCGCACCGGTCGCGAGCACGAGTGGTCGACCACCGGACACGTGTCGCTCACGACGAAGCCCCGCTCCGTGATGGTGGTCGGAGCCGGGCCGGCCGGACTGCAGGCGGCGATCGCCGCCGCGCGCAACGGACACCGCGTCACGGTCTACGAGAAGCAGGACCGCGCCGGCGGACAGGTGCGACTCGCGGCCAGTGTCCCGAATCGCGCCGAGTTCGGCGACATGATCCGCAACCAACTCAACGAATGTCGTCGTCTCGGCGTCGACATCGTCTACGACACCGGCGTGTGGCCCGGTCTGGTGGACGAGAAGCGACCCGACCACGTCATCGTGGCCACCGGTGCCGAGCCCCAGCGCCCGTGGTGGGTGGCCGACCCGGAGACCGACGACAGTTCGCTCAGGGTGTGCGACGTGCGGGCGATCCTCGACGGCTCGGCTCCGATGGGAGGCCCGCGCGAGGGCGAATCGGTGGTGATGGTCGACGAGATCGGCTTCCACCACGCCACCTCGGTGGCCGAACTCCTCGCCGACCGCGGTTGTCGCGTGGAGATCGTGACCCCCGGAATGGTGGTGGGCCAGGATCTCGGCATCACCCTCGACATGGAGAACTGGTGGATCCGCGCCGGGGCCAAGGGCATCGCCCAGTCCACCGATCTGGTGCCGATGGGTTGGGCCGGCGGACAATTGACCCTTCTGCACCATCCCACCGGCGTCGAACAGATTCGCCGGCCCGATTGGGTGGTGTTGGCGGTTCCGCCCAACCCGGTCGACTGGCTGTACAACGACCTCAAGGCGGCCGGAGTGAGTGTGGAGCGGGTGGGCGACTGCGTGGCTCCGCGACGCGCCCACGCCGCCGTCGTCGACGGAGAACGTGCGGGAAGTTCGATCTGACCTTCTCGTTTCGGCAGTGACCATGACTACTCTCGCGGCATGAATCCGCCGCCGACGCCCAACGACCACGTCGGGGTGTCGCTTCTCCGAGCCGCCAGCGACATCCTCGCCACCGACGGACCCACCGCGCTCACCGTCAGGAACATCTCGCAACGCGCCGGGGTCTCCACCATCAACGTGTACTCGCGCTACGGAGGCAAGGACGGAATCGTCGACGCTCTCTACGCCGAGGGCTACGAGGAACTGGGTCTCGCGATCGAGGCCGTGCCCCAGACCGACGATCCCGAGGCCGATCTCCGTGCGTGCGCCGATGCCTACCGCCGCTTCGCTCTCGAGCATCCCGCGCATTATTCGGTCTGCCTGGAAGCGGCGTACCCGAACCACAAGCCGTCGGAGAAGGCCCGATCGATCGCGTCCGGCGCCTTCGATCGCCTGGCTCTTCGGGTGGCCCGCTGCGTCGAGCGCTGGAGTCCCGTCTCGGTCGACACCATCGTGGCGGCGACGGTGATCTGGGCCGGACTGCACGGTGTCGTGAGTCTCGAACTGCAGGGCGTGGCATCGTCCGTCGGAGCCAACACCACGTTCGACGCGATGCTGTCGTCGATGATCGACGGACTGCGCGCCCGAACCTCCCACGACAACTGAACTAGATTTCCTCCATGCTCGCCGCCTCCGGAATCGTCGGCGACCTCACCGAGTGGCTGAAGGACATCTCGAGCAACTGGTGGTTCCTGGCGGTGATTCTCGTCATCGCCCTTCTCGATTCGGTGTTACCGATCGTGCCCAGCGAGACCACGGTCATCATCGGCGGAGTGGCGGCGTCGGGTGCCGGTACCGCCGGGTACCCGGTGACTCTCGTGATCGTGGCCGGTGCCGTCGGAGCGTTCCTCGGCGACAACCTCTCGTACCAGATCGGTCGTCGCTTCAGTCCGATGGTCGAACGCCGCGCGGCCCGCAAACCCAAGACCGCCGATCGACTCAAATGGGCGGCCGATCAGATCGAGGAACGCGGCGGCTTGTTGCTCATCACGGCCCGATTCATTCCGGGCGGGCGCACGATCCTCACGTTGTCGTCGGGACTCACCCGCCAGTCGCAACGCTGGTTCTCCGGGTGGGTGGCGGTGGCCACCACGCTCTGGGCGTCGTACGCGGCGATCCTCGGCTTCGCCTTCGGCGAACGATTCGAGGACAACCACACCCTCGCCTTCGTGCTCGCGTTCTCCGCCGCGCTCGCGGTGACGGTGCTGATCGAGGTCGTGCGCTGGGCTCACAAGCGACGCACGCGACGAGCCGTCGAGGAAACCGCCGCCTGACGGCGGGTCCGACGCCGAGATCGGCCCGCGGGACACCGATCGATGGCGCGCGAGCGACTCCGTGGCTCGCGTCTCCCACTCCGGTGGTCGACGACCGGGTCGGCAGACCTAACCTCTCCGACATGTCGCCGTCGATGCTCGCCGTCGTTCCGGTGCGCGACGGTCGACTGCCGGCCGGGGGCCAGGAAGCCATCGCCGAGGCTCGGGGCCGGGTGCTGATCGTCGGATCCGACGCAACGTCGGCCGTGGACGAGTGCCGAGGGGTCGCCGACGAGATCTGGGCGATCGAATGCGACCCCACCGATCCCGTCACTCTGGTCGACGGAATCGCCTCGTCGCTCGACACCATCGATCGCAACTCGTCGCTCGTTCTTCCGGCCTCCCCCGACGGCCGCGACCTGGCTCCGCATCTCGCCCTGCGCCTGAACCGGCGACTCTTCGCCGGTGCGGTGGAGATCGCACCCGAACGGGTTCGCACCGCGCAGGACGGTGGATTGCGAATCGCCGAGCACCATCCCTCCGGCCCCTTCGTCGCCACCCTGCAACCGGGACTGCGCGGCGTCGAATCGGGTGCACCGAAATCGGCGGTGATTCCGGTGACCGTCCTGCCGACGATCTCCCGATCCGATGCGTCGGGACGCGCACGCTCGGTGATCTCCGAGAAGGTTCTGCCGCCCGACGTCGCCACCATGGATCTCGCCGAGGCTCCGCGGATCGTCGGAGGTGGGGCGGGACTCGAGTCGGCCGAACGCTTCGCGCAGTTGGCACGGGTGGCGGCGGCGATGGACGCGTCGATGGGAGTCACCCGGGTCGTCACGGATCGCGGTTGGGCCGAACACGATCGCCAGATCGGGACCACCGGAGTCGTCGTGGCTCCGAACCTGTACCTCGCCTTCGGAGTGAGTGGCGCGGTGCAGCACACGAGCGGACTCGGTCGACCCGATCGAGTGGTGAGCATCAACCTCGACGCGCACTGCCCGATGATGCAGATGGCCGACCTCGCGGTGGTCGCCGATGCAAACGCCGTGCTCGACGAACTCGAACGAATCCTCCCGGGCGATGGCGATGTCTGACTTCGACGCCGACGTCATCGTCGTCGGTGCCGGCCCCGCCGGATCCTGCGCGGCCATCGCGGCGGCCCGGGCCGGACGATCGGTGATCCTGCTCGAACGGGGACCGTTCGCCGGCTCCAAGAACATGTACGGCGGCGTCGTGTATCCGCGCATACTCGACGAACTGATCCCCGAGTGGTGGACCACGGCACCCGTGCAACGCTGGGTGGTGAGGCGTTCGACGATGATCCTCTCGGAGACGTCGTCGGTCACCATCGACTACCGCTCCGACGACTGGGGGCGCCCCCCGCACAACGGAGCCACCGCGTATCGCCCCGACTTCGACCATTGGCTGGCCGGCGAGGCCGTGGCCGCCGGGGCCCGCCTCGTCTGCTCCACGACCGTCACCGGACCCCTGCGCGACGAACGCGGACGAGTGGTCGGAGTTCGCACCGACCGACCCGACGGAGACCTCCGGGCGCCGGTGGTGATCGCGTGCGACGGCGTCAACAGCTTCCTCGCCAAGGAGGCCGGCCTCTACCACGCCACCGACCCGTCCAATTTCACGCTCGGGGTGAAAGAGACGCTCGCGTTCGATCGGGCCACGATCGAGGAACGCTTCAACGTCCGCGACGACGACGGAGTCGACATCGAGATTCTTGGCGGCACCGCCGGAGTCAGCGGAGGGGGCTTCATCTACACGAACCGGGACACGGTTTCGATCGGATGCGTGCTGAAGCTTCCGAAACTCGCGGCTCAGTCGAAACGACCCGAGGAGATCATCGCCGGTCTCAAGGCCCACCCGTCGATCGCGCCGTTGGTCGAGGGTGGTCGCGTGATCGAGTACTCGGCCCACGTCATCCCCGAGGCCGGACTCTCGATGATGCCCACGATGGTGACCGACGGAATGCTGGTGGCCGGCGACGCCGCCGCGCTGTGCCTCGCCGCCGGCATCTGGCTGGAAGGCGTCAACTTCGCGATGGCCAGCGGCATGTACGCGGGACGCGCCGCGGTTTCCGCGCTCGAGAAGAACGACCCGTCGGCGCGAGGGCTGTCCGGCTACACCGATCTGCTCGAGTCGACCTTCGTCCTGAAGGATCACCGTCGCCTACGCCGGATTCCCGAGCTGGTTCTGTCGGACCGCGTGCAGCATCGCTACCCCGCATTCGTCACCTCGGTCGTGGATCGGTTGTTCCGGGTCGACAACCCGCGACCGAAACCCGGACTACGACGGATCGTGCGCGAGGAACGCAAACGAGCCGGTATCCGACTGCGAGACCTGTTGCGCGACGGCTGGACCGGGATGCGAGGATTCGGCTGATGGACCACCGCATCGATCGTGACACCACGTGGCCCGAGATCTCGTTCGAGGAACGCATCGGAACCGCCGAGTTCCGCATTCACGAACGCGCCCACATCGTGGTCGACGGCGATGCCTGTCGTGGTTGCTCCACGCGCGAATGCGTGGTGGCGTGCCCGGCCAACCTGTTCGTTCCCACCAGCGACGGCGGAATCCTGTTCAACTACGAGAACTGCTTCGAATGCGGAACCTGCTACCTGGTCTGCAACAAGGAGGGGGCGATCTCGTGGACCTACCCGGAGGGCGGCTTCGGGATCGTCTTCCACCGGACCTGACATGACGATCGCCGTCTGCGTCAAGTGGTCCACTCCTCCGTCCGGAGGGGACGAGCGCTTCGCCGGAATCTCGTTCGCCGATCGGGCCGCGCTCGAGATCGCCCTGTCGATCGGTGAGGCGCGCCACGAAACGGTGCGCGTGGTGACGGTGACGTCGTCGTCGTCGGCCGACCGGGCTCTGCGCGATGCGGTCGCCTGCGGTGCCGCCGAGGCCGTCCGCGTGTCCCCCGACGGCTCGGACACGACGGGGGCGTCACCCGACAGTTCGCTGATCGCCGCGACGCTCGCCGATGCGGTGGTCGATTGCTCGTTGGTGCTCTGCGGCGACTACTCCGCCGATCGCGGTTCGGGTTCGGTGCCGGCCTTCCTTGCGGCCCGACTCGGTGTCGATCAGGCACTCGGATTGGTGTCGGTGTCCCCTCAGGGGTCGACGATCGAAGCCGTTCGTCGTCTCGATGGCGCACGGCGCGAGGTTCTCCGGGTCGCGGGTCGCGCGGTGCTGTCGGTCGAGGGTTCGGCGGCGCGCCTGCGTCGCGCGTCGTTGAGATCGGTTCTGGCCTCGGAGAACCACCCCATCGACGTTCGAGAGCGCACGATCGCCGAGCACGCCTGGGCGCAACCCGAGTCGGTGGTTCCGTTCCGCCCCCGCGCCCGCGTGCTCCCGGCTCCCCCCGGGCTCTCCGCGCTCGACCGCGTGCGAGTGCTGACCGACGCCGGAGCCTCACCAGCGCGCGGCGAGACGATCGAACTCGCTCCCGACCGTGCCGCGGCGCGAATCGTCGAGGCCCTCCGCGACTGGGGCTATCTGCCACCGGTCGAGCAGGAATCCCCGAGTCGATCGTGACGGCGGAGTCGTCGACCGCCCTGCGCGTCGACTCCTCGTGGTGGCGACGTCGCCACGGTGATTCCGACGTGGTGGTCGCCGGCTCGCCGTTGCGTTGGTTCCGAATCGGTCGCCGCGGTCACGAGGCAATCGACGCGATCGAGCGGGGCGAGGTACCCGGTCCGGATTCGCGGTCGTTGCTCGAGCGCCTGCTGGTCGCCGGCGCCGTGCATCCACTCCCCCTCCCGACGGATGCGCGAGCCGAGGTCTCCGTGGTGATCCCATCGCACGACGAGGATCCGGCGTCGCTCCGTCGACTGGTCGACGCGTTCGGCTCGTGCGCCGACGTGATCGTGGTCGACGACGGTTCGCGAACTCCCACTCCGACGATGCCCGGCGCGCGCAACATCCGCCGCGAGCGACCGGGCGGGCCGGCGGCCGCTCGCAACGCCGGGTTGAGCGAGGTGTCCACGCGTTTCGTGGTGTTCTGCGACGCCGACGTGGAGATCGATCCCGACGGGGTCGGCGACGTGTTGCCACAACTGCTCGGTCACCTCGCCGACACCAAGGTCGCCCTGGTGGCACCGCGCGTCGTCTCGACGACGGGTACCGATCTTCTGGCCGCCTACGAGAACGTCGAATCACCGCTCGACATGGGTGACGAGCCGGCACTGGTGCGGTCCGGCTCGCGGGTCTCGTACGTCCCGTCGGCCTTCGTCGTCGCCGACACCGCGGCGTTGCGCCGGGTGGGAGGCTTCGACGAGGGTCTGCGATTCGGCGAGGACGTCGATCTGGTGTGGCGGCTCGTCGCCGCCGGCGACGACGTTCGTTACGAACCCCGGGTTCGCGTTCGACATCGCCACCGCGATTCGTGGACCTCGTGGTGGCGGCAACGAGTCGGCTACGGATCCTCGGCCGTCGACCTGGACGAACGCCACCCGGGGAACGTCGCTCCGCTGCGGATCAACCGCTGGAGCCTCGTCACGTGGTTGGCACCAGCGTTCCTGCCGCGGTCGATCGGTTGGTGCGTCGGGGCGTGCGCGGCCATCGGTTCGACGGCTCGTCTCGCGCGGAAACTGGGGGGCCACGGCGAGGCGCGAGCCATCGCCGTTCGGCTGGCCGGACGCGGAAACGTCTTCGCCGCCCGATCGATGGCCGAGGCGATCACCCGGACCTGGTGGCCGATCGCGGTTCTCGTGGCTCTTTTCTCGCGGCGATCGCGACGAGTGGTGATCGCCGCGATGGTGCTTCGCGTCGCGAGTACCGGTCGTCGCGGAGACCCGCGGATCGATCCGGTGCGACACGCGGCTCTGCGACTCGCCGACGACGTCGCCTATGGCTGGGGCGTGTGGAAGGGATGCGCGGCGCGGCGGCGATTCGGAGCCTTACGACCGCGCATCGATTGACGCGCGTCTCGCCGGAGAGAGCGACCGCGCGATCAGCGCGACGCGAGGCGGGCGGTGATGTCGGCGCAATCTCGACACACCGACTCGGGCACGACTCCCCACGCGATGAGGTGGTTGAAGATCGCACAGCCCAAGCAGAAACCGGCCAGGGATTCCAGCGACGCCGCACCGACCAGGGCGACGATCACCACGACGGCGACCACGTCGGCACCGGCCACGGCGAGCACGAGTGCCGACACCGAGAAGGTGGTGCCGATGGCTTGCGCGAAACGCTTCGGAGGGCCGGCCACCAGCCGCGGGGCACCGCCGAGTCGCGGCACGATCGCGCGCGTCACCACGAGCGCCAGCGGGCTGAATCGCGGACCCGAGGCGGTGCGCGCCACGAAGCCGTAGGCCAGCGGCACCAGCAACCACCACTCGCGGAACACCACGAACGACAGGCTCTGAACGATGACACCGGCCGCCACCAGGCGGGCCGCCCGGTCGTCGACGGTCTCGGGGAACGACAAGAGGTTCGTGCTCACCGTGCCGACACTACGGGCGGATTCCCGACGAACCAAGTCGGGTTTCAACAACGAGTTCCGCTGACTGCTTTCACCCTGCCACGCTGGGGTGATGTCCCCCGGTAGTGTCGCTACGTGACCCTGGTCCTGCGTGTCGACACCGCGGCCTGGACCCAGCACGTGGATCGAGTGGCCGATCGAGTCCACGGTCTCATCCCCGTGGTGAAGGGCAACGGCTACGGATTCGGCCCCCGCGAATTGATCGGTCGCATCGGCGGTCGCGCGATCTTGGTGGCCGTCGGCACCGAACACGAGCTCGCGGGGCTACCCGACGAATTGGCGGCCGTGGTGCTCTCGCCCACTCTCACTCCCTCCACCCGCGCGCGAACCGTTCACACGATCGGCAACGACGCCCACCTCGACGTCCTCGCGGCGGTGGGTGGAAGCGCCGTCGTGAAGATTCGTTCGTCGATGAATCGCCACGGGACACCGGTCGAGCGGGTCGCCGATCTGGTCGACCGCACTCGCGCGCGCGGCGTCGACGTCGTCGCACTCTCGATCCATCCTCCCCTCGCCGGCACGAGCGCGCAACGTCGCGAGGAGGTCGCGCACCTGCTCGACGTTCACGATCGAACCGGAGGCGATCCATCGCTCGCGGTCTGGGTATCCCACCTCGACCCCGACGACTACGACGCACTGCGCACCGCCCGTCCCGACCGCGAGTGGCGTTTGCGTCTCGGGACAGCGTTGTGGCACGGCGACAAGTCGTCGCTCGTGTTGCGCGCCGATGTGCTCGAGACGGTCGACGTGCGAGCGGGCGAAGTGGCCGGGTACCGCGCCACGGCCGTCCCCGGCGACGGTCGACTGGTGATGATCGGATGCGGTTCGGCGCACGGAGTCGCGCCGCTGCTCGACGGATCGAGTCCCTTCCATTTCGCGCGTCACCGACTCCCCCTGCTCGAACCACCGCACATGCACACGTCGATGTGTTTCGTGCCGGCGGGCCAACCCGCACCATCGATCGGCGACGAGGTCGACGTGCAGCGACCACTCATCACCACCGAGCCCGATCGCGTCGAGTGGACGTGAGCGAACTCCACGACCGAGACGCCGCCGGCACCACCCGCGCTGGAACACCACGACTCATCGGACTCGACGTCACGCGCGCCATCGCACTCATCGGCGTCGTGACCATGAACTACTGCGGCGCGTTGCTCGATTCGAACGGTGACGCTTCGATCGACCGTCTGCTCGATCCGTACACCGGGATTCTCTCGACCCGCTTCGCCGCCACTTTCGTGGTGATCGCCGGTATCGGAGCCACGCTCATGACGCGCCGCGGCACCGACGAGGCGACTCGCCGCGACGCCGCCTGGCGACTGCTCCGCCGCGGTCTCCTGCTCTACGCCGGCGGTTTCGCCCTGAATTGGGTGTGGCCCGGAACGATCCTCTTCTACTACGGCGCCTATTTCGTCATCGCCGCCCTCTTGTTCCGCCTCTCCACCCGTTGGCTGGGGATCATCGCCGTCGCCTCGGCGACGATCGCGACGTCGGTGCGAACCTGGATCGAGTGGCGGGCGGAGAACGGTCCCTTCCCCGAATGGGCCTACACCGCGGAGGTGAGCGGGTTCCGCGACCTCGCCGTGCGCACCTTCATCGACTACACCCACCCGGTGTTCCCGTGGCTGGCCTTCTTCTGTAGCGGAATGATCCTCGGCCGTCACCTCGAACTGGTTCGACGTCGCTCCCGGCGACTGGTGCTCGGCGCGCTCGCCGTGTCGACGGCCACCTATCTCGCGGCCACGTTCATCGACCGCTCGTCCTTGCGCGATGGCATCGTGGGTTGGAACCTCACGTCGATGCAACCGTTCCAGCAGAGCCTCCTCTACGTGATCTCCACCCTCTCGATCGCCCTCCTCGCGTTCACCGTCGTGTCGCGAGTCGCCGAAGCGCACACCGACCACCCCGTGATCGTCGCGCTACGTCGAACCGGTCAACTCACGCTCTCGCTCTACTTGTTGCACGTCCTCGCCTACTACGCGGTCGTCGAGTGGTCCGGAGTCGCCGTCGAGGGCACCGGATCGGTGCTCGCGTTCGCCGCCACGTTCTGGATCCTGGCCGTGATGGTCGGTTCGTGGTGGCACCACCGCATCGGCGAGGGACCCGCCGAGCGCCTCTACCGAGCCTTCGGCGGTTGACCCGACCGTCGTCAGTCGACGCCGTCGAGAGCGCGCCGATTGAGACCCCGCCAACCCACCGCCGCTGCACCCACCAGCGGACCCCGATCACCGAGTCGCGCCGGCACGATACGCGCACCTCGCGTGAAATCCAGTCGACACTGCTCGTCCACGACCTCCTGCGCGGCGTGGAAGAACGTGGGGCCGAAGCCCAGTGCCACCGAGCCGCCAACCACCGCCAACCGCAACGAGAAGAGATTGAACGTGCTCGCCACCGCCAGACCCACCATGCGTCCGGTGCGTTGCATGATCTCGTAGGTGGGTTCGGTGGGCGGACGACCCGTGATTGCCTCAATGGCGGTGCCGGAGGCTTCGGCCTCGAGACAACCACGAGCACCACAACCGCAACGGTGACCGTCGGGCGCAACGATCACGTGGCCGATGTGGCCGGAGTTCCCCGACGCTCCGTCGAGCAACTGTCCGTCGATCACGACTCCGCCGCCGACACCGGTGCTCACCACCATGCCGATGAAATTGGACTCGCCACGCGCGGCACCCAGCCAAACCTCGGCGAGAGCGAAAGCCTTGGCGTCGAGATCGCCGTACACCGGCAACTTCTCTCCCGACTCGGCGACCACGTCGACCACCGCCTCGTGCAACGGGAACCGCCGCCAAGCGTGGATGTTCACCGGCGAAACCGTGACGCAGTCGCGCTCGATCGGTCCGGCCGATCCGATCCCGACCGTGACGATCCGTGACCCGTGCCGCTCGACGGCGCGTTGCATCTGCCGACGGATGATCACGGCGAGAGAGTCGAAGAGATCGTTGGCTCGCTTGTCCCGGTCGGTGGCGACGCTCTCGCGGTCGACGAGGTCGCCCCGTCGCGTGACGAGTCCCACCGCCATCTTCGTTCCGCCGATGTCGATGGCGAGGGCGAGATCGTTCGGGTCGCCGTCCACCTAGTCGTCCACCCGACGGGCGTCCTCGATCAGATTGATCTGGTAGAGAACCTCGTCGAGGGCATCGGCGGCACTGATGGCCGAGTAACGCTGCGGCGTTTCGACCGTGCAGCACGACGGCACCGGCGCGAGCAGGGTCCAGGGGCGCGGGTGGCAGAACTGCACCACGCTGTAGCGCTCGCCCTCGAAACCCGGGGATGCGACCACTCGGTGCCAACCGACGGGGATCACCCCGTTGGTGAGTCGCTCGAGCATGATGCCCGTGTTGATGATCACCTTGCCATCGGGCGGAACGGCATCGATCCATTGGCCGTCGACCTCGACCTGCAGGCCGGGAGCGGTGGCCCGGGGCAACGCGGTGATGAGGTTGATGTCGCCGTGCGCTCCGGCCCACACGTGACCACCCCCCGGCGCGTGCTTCATCGACGGGTACCGAATCGCTCGGGTCAGGGTGGGGCCGTCCTGCACCATGTCGTCGAAGAACGTCTCGGCACAACCGATGCCGAGGGCGATGACCCGCAGGAATCTCCGTTGCAGATCGGCGATGGCATCGTGGAACGCGTAGAGCACCTTGGTGATTCCGGGCACCGCCGCCTCGGGCAGGAGCTGCTCGGGATACGAGCCCGGATACTTGCGACGCAACGGATGCCCGGACGGAATGGGAGTGGCCCAGTTGAGCATTTCCTTCCAGTCGGGCTTGTCGCTCGAGGCCGCCGTCTCGACCAACAACCCGGTGTAGCCGGTCTGGCCGTGCGAGCCCTCGGCGACGAACCGCGACTTCTCCTCCGGTGTCTTCGAGAAGAACTCGGCCAGCATCGCGTACGCCGTGTCGAGCAGGTCGTCCGACAGATCGGAACTCGTGTACACGAAGCCGGTCTCGAGACTGCGCCGCACCCCGTCGACCACGGTGCGACGAGCTCCCGAATCGCCCTTCTCGAAGGCGAGCAAATCGACGTCGAGGATGCGGTCGACCATGGCCGGAACGCTAACGGCGACCGGAAGCGTCGAGAGTGTCGTCGGGAGTGTCGTCGGGAGTGTCGTCGAGGGCCCCACCGAGATCGCGCCACAGATCCTCGACGTTCTCGATTCCGACGCTCAAACGCAGCAGTCCGGGAGGCACGTGCGCCTCGCCGGCGTACTTCTGTCGGCGTTCGATCAGCGACTCGACCCCGCCCAGACTGGTGGCCGGAGTGATGAGTCGCACCTGCTCGCACACCCGGTCGGCGGCGGCGGCCCCGCCACGCACGACGAAGCTCAACATGGCGCCCGACGACCGCACCCATTCGATCGCCGAGTGCGCGGCGAGGCGATCGTGGAGGATCGAGGTGTTGCGAATCGAGGCCTCCATGCGCACGGCGAGAGTGCGCACACCGCGGAGCGCGAGGAACGACTCGAGTCCCCCGGGTGTGGCCCCTTGAAGAGATCGAGCCTCCTGAAGCGCCTCGAACAGTGCCGGCTTGTCGGTCGAGACCAGACCGATCAGGAGATCGCTGTGCCCACCGATGAACTTGGTGCCCGAATGCATCGAGAGATCGGCACCCTCGGCGAGCGGTCGAAGTCCGAGCGGCGTCGGGAACGTGGCGTCGATCACCGACACCGCACCCGTTCGGCGACACGCCTCGACGATCGGTGGCACGTCGGTTTTCTCGAGCGTCGGATTGGATGGCGTCTCGATCCAGACCAGAACGCGGCCCGCACCGTGTCGCGCGGTGGTTTCCTCGATCGTCGACACCACCGTCGAGGTGTCGGTGAAGTCGATCATCTCGACGATCGGATCGCCGTGCCGCTGGCGGTGTTCGAGCAGCTTGCGTACTCCCATGTACGAAACGCGGGGCACCAGCACGACGGCGGGCTGAACGGCGAACAAGACGGCCGATGCCGCGGCCATCCCCGACGAATACGAGACGCAGGAACCCCCCTCGAGACCGCCGATCACCTCCTCGAGTGCGCGCCAGAGATCGTTGCCCTCGTTGCGTGCGTAGTCGCCGGAGTCCCGGAAATTCGACGCCATCACGATCGGCACGTTGAGTGGCTCACCGGGAGACCCGGGTCGACCCGCGGCGACGACGTGGGTCTCCGGCGACCAACCAGCAGTCGGTTCAGTCGACACGATGCGATTCTCCTCTCACGAACACCTCGGGTTGACCTCCGGTGTGGATCCACACGACGTCGGAATCGGGCGACCAACGTCCCTCCTCGGCCGAACCGAGCAGACCCGACAGACCCTTGGCCGTGTACACGTCGTCCACCACCCACGCACCGTGGCGGGCCGCCCACCCGATGGCCCGTCGGGAATGCTCGGTCGGAATCGCGTAGTCGTCGCCCAACCACCGCGCATCCACCTCGACATCGTCGGTCTCGACACTCCCCGCCAAACCGGCGACGGCCAGGGCCTCGTTCCCGAGCGCCCTCGGATCGGGGAATCCGGCGACGACACCCTTGGCCACCCCGATGGCGACCACCGGTGGTGCGATGGCTCCCCGTTCGCGGAGGTGGGCTCGACCGGCCAGCAAGCCGGCGTGGGTTCCCCCCGACGACGAGGTGACGACGATCGCCGACGGCTCGAAACCCCGAGCGAGACACTGCTCGACGATCTCTTCGTAGGCCACCGCGTAACCCAACGCACCCACCGCCGTCGACCCGCCGATCGGTATGGAGTACGGCCGCAGCCCGTCGACCACCAGACGTTCGGTGAGCGATTCGCGCTCGATCTCGAGGACGCCCCACTCGGCCGGTCCGGCACCCGTGAAGTGCTGATGGGCTCCGAAGCGTTCCGACAACAACTGGTTTCCTTCCAGCACATCGGGGCGATCACCCGCCAGCACCAGGTGCGTCTCCCAACCCAGCACCGCACCAGCGGCCGCCGTCATTCGACAGTGATTCGACTGGCCGGCCCCCACGGTGACCAGGCTGTCGGCACCGGCCTCGAGGGCCGCTCCGCAGAGGAACTCCAGCTTGCGAGCCTTGTTGCCACCCATGCCGAGGCCGGTGAGATCGTCCCGCTTCACCCAGAGACGGGCTCCACCAGCCAGGCCGGGACCCTGCTCGAGAGGGGTCGGCAACGTGGCCAGACGCACCCGGGCGACCCCGTTCCACCTGCTCAGACGCTCGGACGCCCGCTCGGCCCGCCCGTGATCGGTTGCCGACGAGCCCATCGCCCGAAGGTTACGCCCCCGAGAGGGACCCGCGGCTCGAGAGAATCAGGAGAGCGAACCCTGGAGCACTCGTCGGCGTTCCAGCGAAAGGGGTCCGAACGGGAGAATTCTCCGGTACGCCCAAACCTTCAAGATTTCGACAACGTGACCCACCTCATGAAGCCGGCTCCCGCGCTCGCCCTATCGTGGGCCTTCGGGAGTTCCGGCCTCGCCACGAGGTGGACTCCCCTGACGATCGAGCAGGCCGTGACCTCCCCACCCGACACCCTGGCCATCACCCGGCCGGACCTGCCAACGTTGTTCAGCGAGCACTACGACCGGCTCGTGAGATCGATCACGGTGATCTGCGGCAACTCCGAGGAGGCCGCTGACGCCGTCCAGGAGGCCTTCGTGAAGGCGCACCTGAAGTGGCGCAAGATCTCCGGTTACGAGGATCCCGTCGGATGGATCCGTCGGGTGGCGATCAACAAGGTGCGCGACTCGCATCGTTCGCGAGTTCGTCGCGACAAGGCGGTGGTGCGACTCGGTTCGCAGACGCGCTTGGTCAGCGAGCAACCCGAACCCGACGAAGTCGGCCAGCTACTCGCCGTGCTGCCCAAGCAACAGCGAATCGTGGCCGCACTCTTCTACGTGGAACAACTGCACATCAACGAGATCGCCGCCGAACTCGGACTCTCCGAGGGTGCCGTCAAGTTCCATCTCCACCAAGCACGCGAGAAACTGCGCTCCCATCTCGATCGTCGATCCGAAGGAGACGCGTCGTGAACGACCACACCGACTTCGACATGGCCGGTGGCGACGACCCGGTCGATCAGCGATTGGCCGACCTGCTCGGGCGCGTCGGTGGTTCGGCGACGTCGACCGAACAGGCCTTCGCCCGGGTGACGGCGAAGGTTCGTCGCGTCCGACAGGTTCGCACGACCATCGGCGCGGCCGCCGTGGTCGGCCTGATCGGTGTCGGATCGATCCTGGTGGTTCGCGAGGGACCGACCAACCGACCCAACGGCGGAATCCCGTTGAGCGAGGGGGCGGCTCCCATCGAGTCGACTCCCGCCAAAGGCGACGACCCCGTCACCACCGATTCCGACTCGTCCAGCGGAGCGTCCTCGTCCGACTCATCGACGCCGACCGGGAACGGATCGGAGGGTGACACCGGCGCCGGTTCGGGTTCGGGTGGCACCGGTTCGGCCGGCAGTGGCACGGGTTCGGCCGGCACTGGCACCGGTACCGGCAGTGGCACCGGTACCGGCAGTGGCACCGGTACCGGCAGTGGATCAGGCGGGACGCCGATCGCCACCAGCCCGGGCGGCAACATCGGTGCGGTGGGCGAGGAAGGTGGTGCTCCCACCACCACGACCACCACCACGGCAAAGGCTCCCGTCTCTCCCACCTCGGCTGTTGCGGTTCCGACCACCAAGGCGCCCACACCCGTCGTCACGACTCCGGGCAACACGACACCGGGCAACACGACACCGGCGGTTCCGACCACCAAGGCGCCCGCTCCGAACCCGCCGACCACCAAGGCGCCCGCTCCGAACCCGCCGACCACGCGACCCGCGCCGCCCGCGTCCATACCGACGCCGACGCCGAGTTCGGTCGTGCCCTCTCGCCCCGTGACGCCGTCGGTTCCGGCGTCGATTCCCGTATCGATTCCCGTGCCGAGCACCATTCCGGTGCCGGTCAGTCCGGCACCGTCCGTTCCCGTGACGCCACGCTTGGTGCGCGCCTGCACGCAGGGAACCTTGGCCGTCGATCTGGTGAACGGCGACTTCGTGGTCTCCACGGCCCGGGTCACTCCGAGCGCCGGCTTCATCGGCAAGGTCACCAGCGCCCGCAAGAACACCATCGTCGCCGAGTTCACATCGCTCGATGCTCGCATCGTCGCCACTCTCCGTCTGCAGATCACCGGCAGCGGTGTCCGACACGACTGCGAGATTCAGGTCGGACGCGACTCCGATGATGATTCGAACGACGATGATTCGAACGACGACGACTCGGGCGACGATGATTCGAACGACGACTCGGGTGAAGTCCCGAACGGCAAGAAGAAGTAGCCGCGCCGCGTCGGTGGACGAGCACACCACCGAGCGACGACACTGTCGACGTGGCCACGACCGACTGGAATCCGGTCCTGCGGGAGGAGTTCGAGAAGGACTACTGGAAGTCCCTGCAGAACTTCGTGGCCCGTGAACGCGCCACCCATCCCGTGTATCCGCCCCACAACGAGGTGTTCGCGGCGCTTCATCTCACGCCCCGCCACTCCGTTCGTGCGGTGATCCTCGGCCAGGATCCGTACCACGGACCCGGACAGGCCCACGGACTCTGTTTCTCGGTGCGACGGGGCGTTCCGATCCCACCGTCGTTGCGCAACATCCATCGCGAATTGCACGACGATCTCGGGTGTCGCGCGCCCCGCCACGGGAATCTCGAACACTGGGCCCGACAAGGTGTGCTCATGTTGAACACCACCCTCACCGTCCGCGGTGGGGAGGCCGCATCGCATCAAGGCCAGGGATGGGAGACGTTCACCGACCGCGTCATCGACGCGGTGAACACCGTGTCCGAACCGATCGTGTTCCTGTTGTGGGGTTCCTCGGCTCGGCGCAAGGCGACACTCCTCGACCGATCACGACACGTCGTGATCGAATCCGCACATCCCTCGCCCCTCTCGGCTCACAACGGGTTCCTCGGTTCCCGCCCGTTCTCCCGCGCCAACGAGGCGCTGTCGAGAAACGGACGGGAACCGATCGACTGGGCGATACCCGACTGATCAGCCCGCCGGACTCGGATACTGCGGGGGCTCCTCGCCGGCCGGAGGCGTGTCGTACACATCGACCGCTCCGTCGACCACGAAGAGTTTGTCCTCGCTCGGCCACTCACCAGGCAGATAGCGCTGGCCACCGTCGACGTAGAACAACATGCCGGTGCCCTCCTTGCGATTCTCGTCCGGGCCGGTGGCCTCGGCGTCCCACCAGAACAACGTGGCGTCGTCGATGCCGTTGTAGTCGGGTTGATCCCAGATCCCGTGATCACCCCAGGTGAGCCACGGCTGGCTGATCGCCGGAACGGTCTCGAAAGACCTGATGGCCGCGGCCAGATTCTCGTGGGTGAGATTCGGTCCGGTGCTCTGGAGCGCCGACATCAACAAGAAGAAGGGTGGCATGTAGACACCGATCGACTCGTCGGCGGACGGCTCCTGACCGGTGAACCACTTGTAGATCGACCAGTAGCCGCTCGTCTCCGGATTCAGGTGAACAGCAAGGCTGGTCACGCCGAAGGCGTTGGCCCACTGCTGCTGGTCGTACGAACGACCGAACGCGGTGGTGTCGGTCAACGTCGCGGCGGCGACGATCCACTCGGGAAAGTATTCCTGGGCCGTGGCTTCGCGGGTGAACTCCCTCGGTGCCACGGGATCCGACGCGAGAATCACCGACGTCACCCCCGAGGCCTTCAGCTTGGCGATCACCTGCGACGCCGTCTGCTGGATGGTGCCCGGGTCGAGTTGGTACGGAATCACCTCGGCCGGGGCGGCCCCCACCTCACCCAAACGCTCCACCATCAGGTTGGCGAGAACCTTCGACTCGGCACTGCTCTCGATGTAGACGAGTCCGAACTTGCGCTCGGTGTTCTGGAACTCCTCGCCGGCGTGCGACGCCGGCTTGCCCACCAGCTGCTTGCCGATGAACTCGACCACGTGCACCTGCTTCTGTTCCGCGCTTCCGTCGATCGCCCACACGTACGGATCACGCTCCGAGAACCACTCGGGCGATCCACCACCGCACGAGATGCAAAGCGTCTCGAGGGCGGCCAACTCGTCAGCGAAGGCATCGGTGAGGGCCGGACCTCCGATGACGGCGAAGGGCTGGTACTCATCGACGATCCGCTGGGCGTCCGCGCGGGCGGTCACTTCGTCGTTGGACAGCCCCGTGCTCTCGTACACCACGTAGTTGATCCGGCGACCGTAGAACTCGTAGTAGGTCTCGAAGTACTCCAAGAAATCGGTGACGACCTCCTGCTCCTGGGCGTTGGTGTCGTCCACCTTGATGGCGTCGGTGATGTAACTGATGATCGGATCGGTGTCGGGTCCCATGTAATGAACAATCGTGATCTCGTCGGCGGTGACACCCTGATCGGTGGCACCTCCGTTGTCACCCGAGAACGGCGCCATACAGAACGGCGCGAAGTAGTCGATCACCCTCACGCGACCTCGTTCCACGTCGCAACGATCACCCCAATCGATCGTGTCGACGATCCCCAACTCCTCGGCTCGAGGGAAGTCGAGCGGATAGGTCCACTCGATGTCGCCACCTCCATCGGTGCCGCCTCCATCGGTCGAGGGAGTCGCCGAGTCGACCGGTGCCTCGGTGGCCACCGGCGCGGTGCTCTCGGACGAGTCGTCGCCCCCGCCTCCCCCGGCCAGGACGATTCCGGCCACCACGGCGACCACCACCACGATGGCGGCGAGTGGACCCCATTTGCGAAGCGGACTCGATCCGCCTCCTGTGCTGCTCGCTGGTTGCATGTTCATCCCCCTTGCCCGGATCGGGCGATAACGGCACTCGACGTGCCGAGATACGACTCGACGACCGACGGATGAGCGAGGACCTCGGACGGCGGTCCGGTGACCACCACCCGCCCCTGGTCCATCGCCACCAGCCGGTCGGCGACCGATGACACGAATGGTATGTCATGTTCGACCACCAGGAGAGCGGCCCCCATCTCGTCGCGCAGTCGACGAACCACCGGGGCCAACGCCTCGACCTCACGCTGGGCCAGACCGGAGGTCGGCTCGTCGAGGAGGATCACGGTCGGACGATGAGCCACCAGACAGGCCAGATCGACGATTCGTCGGGTGCCGGTGGAGAGCTCGCGAACGAACTTGCGCTGGTGATCGCCCAGTCCGAGCAATTCGACGAGTTCGTCGACACGCCGGGCCACCGAGGCCTCCGACTCGAAGACCGGTGGCAACCACATCGCGGCGGCGAGCGCGCTGCGGCTACCGACCCAGCGCTCGAGCGACACCGCCAGCGTCTCGCGAACCGTCAACTCGGGAAAGAGTCGTGCATCCTGGAACGAACGACCGAGGCCGGTCGCCGCACGAGCGTTCGGCGAAGCCGAGGTGACGTCGACACCGGCGATCTCCACCCGTCCGCCCGCGGTCGGGGTGTACCCGGACACCACGTCGAAAAGGGTCGTTTTGCCGGCGCCGTTGGGTCCGATCACCCCGACGATCTCGCGTTCGCGCACCTCCAGCGAGACGCTGTCGACGGCCCGCACCCCTCCGAACGACGCGACGACCCGATCGGTACGGAGCACCGTCGCCGAACCCACCGTCGAGATCGATTCCCCCGTCGAGCCGGTGCCGGACGTCGAACCGGTGCCGGACGTCGACCCCGTTTGCTCGGCCGAAGCACCCGACAGGAAGACCGAACGCAGGATGTCGGGACGGTTCAGCAGTTCCGCGGTGGGACCCGAGAACCGAATCTCGCCGCGCTCGAGGAAGTAGGCGCGCCGAGCGACGGTGAGCGCCACGTTGACGCTCTGCTCGACCAACACGACCGTCACGCCGTCGGCGGCCAGACGTTCGACGACCGGCAGCATCTGACCCACGATCACCGGAGCCAAACCGAGCGAGAGTTCGTCGATCAACAGAACGCGGGGACGCATGACGAAACTCATCGCGAGTGCCAGCATCTGCTGCTGACCACCCGAGAGGTTCACGGCGGCCTCGTCGAGCCGATCGGCCAGGACGGGGAACATCTCCAGCACCTCGCGTCGCGCCCGCTCGACACCCTCGGCGTCCCGGCGGTTGGTCCAACCGGCGAGGTCCAGGTTCTCCCGCACGGTGAGCGATCCGAACACGCCGGCACCACCCGGCATCTGCACGATCCCGGCCGCGGCGATCTCGTGGGGTGGCACGTGCGTGACGTCGCGACCGTCGAAGATGATCGCTCCCCGATCGGCCTCGACCACGCCACTGATCGACTTGAGGAGCGTGCTCTTGCCGGCACCGTTGGTGCCAAGCAGGGCGACGATCTCGCCCTCGTCGAGTTCGAGATTGATGCCCTTCAGCACCGGACGGCCGTCGTAACCGGCGTGCACTCCGCGCACCAGCAACAACTTCGCGTTGCCGTTGCGACGGTCGTACAGAACCTCCGACCGCGCGGCGGCCGACTGCCACACCTGGGCGATGTCGTCCATGATCACCTTGCCGATGGTGCGCTGGATGAGCCCACCGATGATGAACAGCGGAATCATCACCAGCATCCCGACGCGAATCGACACCCGATCGGAGATCCAGCCGATCAGCGGCAACACGAACAGACCCGGAATCACCCACAACGACGCGACCGAGAAACCGGTGGCCCGGGCTCGAGGCGGAATCGCCAGGGAGAGCCCCGAGAACACGGCCGGCCCGAGCATCGCCAACGAGGCCGAGATCAAACAGTTCACCGCCACCGCGACGACGATGTTGGGGGCGAGCGCGAATCCGGCGGCCAACACCGCGGCCGCCAGAGAGACATTGGCCCCCAACTTGGTGAGCCCGGCCACGTTGCCTGCGTAGCGCTTGGTGATCCAACGCGCGCCCACCACCAGACCCACCAACTGGAACGGTTCGGCGATGGCGGCGGCGATGCCGCGGGCCCGTTCGTCGAGGCCGAACTCGCGCTCGTAGAGCAACGACGCCAGCGACACGAAACCCACGAGACCGGTGGCGAGGAAGGGCAGGCTCCACCAGATGCGCTTCAACGACTCCACCTTGTGCACCGTTCGCCAACTCTCGGCGAACGACGGTGGGGCCTCCTCGGTGTCGGCCACGTCGGACGACACTCCCACGGCCATTCGCTCCCAACGACCCCGAATGGGTTCGCGCAGTCGCAGGGCGACGATCGCCAGCACGATGGTGGGGATCGTGAACACGATGAACGGCGTGCGCCAACTGAAGTAGAAGGCGAGGAAGCCGGCGAGCAACGGACCGAGGAACGAACCCACCGCGTTGGCCGCCCGGTGCACGGAGTACACCTTGGGCCGCGCTTCGATCGGGTAGTAGTCGGCGAGCAACGAGTTGTGGGTCGGGTCGATGACGGCCTTGCCGATCGACGAGCCACTCCGGGCGATGCACAACACCACCAGGCCGGTGGCCATTCCGGTGAGACCCGAGAACACCGCCCACAGGATCGCTCCTCCCACGGCCAACGGAACCCGACGGGTGCGATCGGCCAACTGGGCGATCGGCACCTGCAGCGCCAGTGCCGCCACTCCGACCAGACCCACCAAACCGAGCATCGTCGAAAGGTCGAGACCGAAGTGATCGCGGATCTCCGGCAACAAGATGCCGAAGGCGGCTCGATCGAATTCGTCGACGGCGTTCAGACCGAACAGGACGATCAACGGGAACGCCGCCTCTCCGCCCACGACCTGTTGCAGCCAGAGCGACGGGTGCCGCACGCCCCAGAAGAATCGCCGCCACAACGGTTTCGACTCGCTCACGACGCATCACCTCCTCCGGTCGTATTCCGACGCGTGGCGATCCGACGCACCAGATCGTCACGGATCCGAACGATCAGCGCCCCGAGTCCGCCCGGAACGACGAGCAGAACCACCAGAACTCCAGCGGCCGACGAGAGGAATCGCCACTCTTCGGCGGTGACGAACCACTCGGTTCCCCGGAGGTAGGCCGCTCCCATCACCGCGCCGAACATCGATCCGAGTCCTCCGACCACCGATGCGGTGAAGACCTCGAGACTCTCGCCCACACCGAAACTCGTGAGATCGAAACTGCGATTGAGGTGCGTGTACAACCCTCCGGCCACACCGGCGATCGCTCCCGAGATCGTGAACGCCGTGAGTTTGGTGCGCACGGCCGACACCGAAACGCTCTGCGCGGCTCGTTCGTTGTCGCGCAGCGCGAGAATCGCGCGACCGGTGCGGCTGCGACGGATACCGCGTAGAGCCAGCATCACGAGGCCCAGCACCACCAATACGTAGGCGTAGTAGCGAGTCGCGGTCTCGACGTCGATCCGCCCGAAGAGCGGTGGTCGCTTCACCCGCTTGGCACCCGGCACCCACGCGAAGAAGCGATCGTTGAGCAACCACGACGTGACCGCCATGGCGAACACCAGGGTGGTCACCGCCAAGTAGAGACCCCGCAGTCGCAACGCCGGAAGCCCCACCACGAACGCTGCCACGCCTCCAGCCATCGCGGCGGCGAGCAACGACAACGACAGATCGACGTTCCAGGCGGAGGTGGCCTTGGCGCTCACCGCTCCACCGATCGCCACAAAACCCACCTGCCCGAGCGAGATCTGACCGGCCCAGCCGGTCAGGACCACCAACGACAGCCCGATCACCGCGTAGATGCCGATCGCCGTCACCTTCACCACCTGATCGGACCGCAGCACGACGGGCATCGCCACCACACCCGCCAACAGAATCGCCCACGTCCCCCACCGCAACGCGCGCACCCCGGCCAGGCGCGCCACGACCGGTTCGACGTCGCGCACTTCGTCGGCCAAGCGCCACGACGCGGTCGTGTCCTGATCCAGTCGGGACGACGATCGTCGCTGCATCAGGAGAGCCACCATCACGGCGGCACCGACGAAGGGGGCCACCAGGAGAGGACTCTCGGCGTTCCACGCCACGCCGTACTCGAGGATCCCGAGCGCCACGGCCGCCACGGCGATGGTGGTGAGGTTGCGCAGACGCCCGATGACCAGTGCCGCCAGAGCCTGCACCAGGGCGCTGACGCTGAGCGCGTTGCCCAAGGGAACACCCAGAATGCCGGCGCGCAGGAACAACGCCAGGAACGACAACGCGGCGGCGATCGCCCACACCGCGGTCGACAACCAACCCACCGGAATTCCGAGCATCAACGCGCGCTCGCCGCGCTCGGCGGCGGCCCGCACCGCGGTGCCCACGCGGGTTCGCGCGAGGAACAGTCCGACGCCGAGCATCGCCAACGGCGCCACGATCAGGGCCACGAAGTCGCCGGCATTCAGAATGAACGAACCGATGGTGAGCTTCCAGTCGAGCGGAGGAGGAATCCGCTGCGAAGCCGCTGATTCGTCCCAGAGGCGCGGCAGAAGAATCGCGAAGACCGCGAGCAACTGCGTGATACCGATGGTGGCCACCGTCAGCACCAGACGCGGCGAGCGGGAGAAGCGACGCACGATCGCGAGCTCGACCACCGCTCCCAACACGATCGACGACACCAATCCGACGAAGAGACCGAACAAGTACGGCAATCCGGAGAAGACGATCAAGCCCACCGACAGCGCCGCGGGTACGAACCCGAGATCGGCCTGGGCGAAGTTGAGCACCCGATTCGCTCGGTACACGAGGGCCATGCCGATGGCGAGCAACGCGGTCAGGAGGCCGATCACGACGCCGCGAACCCACGCCCCGGCCGGAACCCCGAAGAACGCCAACTGCACGAGAACCAACGCGATGGCCGGAGTGAGCGGGGCGACGGCTCGTCGCACCGGATCGAGCCCGTCTCGCCGAACGAATCGCGACAGGGCGTTCATGCGAGCGACATGGACTCCATGAACACGATCGACCGCACGGCCCCCATCGATGCCCCCTCCGCTCGACTCCGATTGTCTACCACACCGGAATCGGCGACGAACCCCCTGCTAACTTGCCCATTGTGGGAACTGTCAGACGTCATGTCTTCATCGCGGCGTCGGCCGAGCGGGTGTGGGAACTGGTCGGATCTCCCGAGCGCCTCCACGAGTGGTTTCCCGTCGTCGCATCCGACGTCGAGGGCTCGACCCGCTGGGTCGCGCTCGCCAGCGGATTGCGCTTCGAAGAGGAGATCGTGACCCTCGATCACGACCTGCGTCGTTTCCAGTACCGGATCATCAACAACCCGATCATCAAGACCCATCTCGGCACCGTCGACGTGATTCCCGACGGACCGCGACGATGCGTCGTGGTCTACTCCACCGACCTCGATCCCGAGGCGATGGCGCTGATGATCGGTGGCGCGGCCGGTGACGGACTCGAACGACTGCGTCGCACCTTCGAGGGAGACCACTGATGGGCCGCAAGATCCTCTTCGTCACCACCGACCAGCAGCGCTACGACTCGCTCGGATGCAACGGCGGACGCGTGGCTCGCACCCCGGTGATCGATCGGCTCGCGAGCGAGGGCATCAACTACCGGCGTGCCCATCCGCAGAGCGTGGTGTGCATGCCCTCCCGATCGACCATGATCACCGGCCAACACGTGTCCACCCACGGCGTCTGGATGAACGGGGTTCCCCTCCCCGACGACGCACCGAGCATCGCCGACGATCTCCGGCGCGCCGGATACCGCACCGCACTCATCGGAAAGGCGCACTTCGAACCCTTTCTCGATCCGTTCCTCCGTTTCACCGAGAACCAACTCGCGATCTCCGGCGAACACCAACGGATGGTGGAGGGCCGCCTGCATCGCGGATTCGAACACATGGAATCGGCGTCCCACGGCGGAATGGGCAACTTCCACTACGCCCGCTGGCTCACCGAGAACCATCCCGAGGCCGTGGCCATGTACTACCGCGTCCTCGACATGTCGTTGCAGGTGAACGCCGCCGGAGGTGGCGACACCGGCGCACCCCAGGTTCTGTACAACGAGATTCCCCGCGAGTGGTACCACACCGAGTGGGTGGCCGAGCGAACGATGAGTTGGCTCGACTCGTTGCCGGCCAACGCCGACTGGTTCTGCTGGATGAGTTTCCCCGATCCGCACCATCCGTGGGATCCGCCCGCCGGCGAACGTCACCGCGTGAACTGGCGCGACCTCGACCTCCCGGCCGCTTATCCAACCGACGTCGCACGGCGCGAGGCCATCCTCGACGCCAAACCCCGACATTGGCGACTCTGGTACGACGGCGACTTCGTCTCGAATTTCGAGGCCCCCGCCAGTTGGGTTCCCCGAACCCTCACCGATGATCAGGTGCGCGAGATCGACGCGCTCGTCCACATCGAGAACGAGTTGATCGACGAGGCTCTCGGCCGCGTTCTCGCCCGCATCGCCGAGCGCGGATGGGCCGAAGATCTCGACGTCGTTTTCACCACCGACCACGGCGAACTGCAGGGCGACTTCGGTCTGCTCTTCAAGGGCCCGTACCACGTCGATTCGCTCATGCGACTGCCCCTGATCTGGCGACCGGCACCGTCGGCCGGCGTCGCCCCGACCGAGGTGACGGCACCCGTTGGTCTGGTGTCGTTGGCATCGACCTTCGCTCACATCGCCGGAGTGGCGCAACCCGATTACGTCGAGGCTCCCCGCCTGCCCGAGACACCGGCCGAGGCCGTCGAACTCGGACACGAGCGGGTGCTCACCGAGTGGGACAGTGTCCTCTTCGGCAAGATCCTGCGATTGCGAACGATCTGCCGCGACGGTTGGGTGGCCACGGCTTGTCTGCCCGGAACCGTCCACGACGGCACCGAGGGCGAGTTGTAC
>Ga0169931_10001968_pt1 | contig 33768 bp, 26 predicted proteins | sample Kivu_15m_20L_FD_129675 | JGI IMG/M metagenome (GOLD analysis project Ga0169931, IMG submission 129675) | Freshwater microbial communities from Lake Kivu, Western Province, Rwanda to study Microbial Dark Matter (Phase II) - Kivu_15m_20L... | ecosystem: Environmental > Aquatic > Freshwater > Lake...
AGCCTCCTGGCGATCCTGCCCAGCCCCGAGGACTTCCCCTACACCATCCGCGTGGTCAGCGAGATCACCGAGAGCAACGGCAGCAGCAGCATGGCCAGCGTGTGCGGCGGCTGCCTGGCGATGATGGACGCGGGCGTGCCCATCAAGGCCACCTGCGCCGGCATCAGCGTGGGCCGCTTCACCAGCAGCGAAGGCAAGGTGACGCACGTCACCGACATCGTGGGTGAAGAGGACTTCTTCGGCGAGATGGACTTCAAGGTCAGCGGCACCCGTGACGGCATCACGGGCATCCAGCTCGACCTGAAGGCGCGCGGACTCTCGATCGAGGAGATCGAGAAGATCCTGGCGCAGGCGCGCGAAGGCCGCCTGCAGATCATCGACCAGATGGAGGCGGTGATCGCCAAGCCGCGCGCGGACATCAGCCCGCTCGCGCCGCGCATCACCAAGGTCAAGATCGACCCGGAGAAGATCGGCAAGCTCATCGGACCCGGCGGCAAGAACATCCGCGGCATCCAGGAGCGCACCGGCTGCCAGATCGACGTCGAGGAGGACGGCACCGTCTTCATCGCCAGCGCCGACGCGGCCAAGGCCGCCCAGGCTCGGGCCGAAGTCGAGGCGCTGGGCGCCGAGATCAAGGTCGGCAGCGTCTTCGAGGGCAAGGTCGTGGCCATCAAGGAGTTCGGCGCGTTCGTCGAGCTGGTGCCCGGCACCGACGGCATGTGCCACATCAGCGAGCTGGCGCACGGCTACGTGAAGGCCGTGACCGACCAGGTCAAGATGGGCGACGTCATCAAGGTGAAGGTCATCAACGTCGACGAGAACGGCCGCATCAAGCTGAGCCGAAAGGCCCTGCTGCCGGCCCCGGAACCCGTCGCGAAGGCCTGAAAGTCGCTTCAAATGCTCGCGAAAACCTCGGGCGCGGCCACACACGGCCGCGCCCGCTTCGTTTCAGGAGTTGAAGGGGAATAGGGCAGGGAACACTTGCGGAACCCCGATTTATGGGTCACAATCCGGGCCAACGGGCCCCGGGCCCCCGAGAACTTCGAAACTGGAGCTGCCATCCATGAGCGACACCACCGAACTGAACAACATCGAAGGCAACGTGAAGTGGTTCGACCCCCGCAAGGGCTACGGCTTCATCGTCGGGCCGCAGGGTCAGGACATCTTCGTGCACTTCTCCGTGATCGATCAGGCCGAAGGCTTCAAGACGCTCCGTGATGGCGAGGCCGTCACCTACTCCGCGTCGAAGGGCCAGAAGGGCTGGTCGGCCACCGCGGTCAAGAGCGCGCGCGTGCCGACCGGCGCCAAGACCGCGCAGGCCAACTGAAGCCCGCGCATCCTCGAACGTACCGCGACGCGGCTGCGCCACTCCGGCGCCTCCGCGTCGCTTCGTTTCCATGATCCCCCCACTACCGGCATTCCTGATCGGGCTCGCCTCGGGCGCCGTGCTTGCGGCGCTCGCCGCGGCACGTTCGCTGCGACGCCGCGCCACGCGCACGCTCGAGGCGGAACGGCGCGCGCAGGCGTCGGAACGGCTGGCCGAACTCGGCAGCATGACCAGCGGTCTGGCGCACGAGATCAAGAATCCGCTCAGCACGCTGAACCTGAACGCGCAGTTGCTGCGCGAGGACATCCTTGACTCGAACCTGCCCGAGGAGACGCGCGCCGCCGTCGCGCGACGCGTCGACGCGCTGGCCCGCGAGACGCTTCGCCTGAAGGACATCTTGAGCGACTTCCTGCAGTTCGCCGGGCGCATGCGTCTTGATCCCCAGCCACGCGACCTGCGGGAACTGATCAGCGAACTCGTCGACTTCTTCCAGCCGCAGGCGGACCGCGCGGGCGTGCTGCTGCGCGTGGACGTGCCAGGCGTGCCCGTGACGGCGCGCGTCGATGCGGGACTGCTGAAACAGGCGCTGCTGAACCTGGCGATCAACGCGGTGCAGGCCATGACGCCTGCAGGACATGCGCCCCCGGGCGAGCGGCGCGGCGAACTCATGTTCCGGCTGGAACTCGACTCGACCGGTGATGAAGCCCGGCTCAGCGTGATCGATCAGGGGCCGGGCATTCCCGAGGAGCGACGCGCCACGATCTTCCGGCCCTACGCCAGCACCAAGCCCGGCGGCAGCGGTCTTGGCCTGGCCACCACCCGCCGCATCATCGAGGAGCACGGCGGCTCCATCACGCTCTACAACGGTCCTTCCGGCGGCGCCTGCTTCACGCTTCGGCTGCCGCTCGGCGGTCCACCGCCACGCGCCGAGGCCTGATCAGTCGAGCCAGTCCTTCGCCTTCAGGCGCTGCGGCACGTACTCCTCGGTCACGTAGCTGATGTCCTTGGTGATCAGCGACTCGACTTCCATCTTGAAGCCGCTCGACAGCAGCCCCTCGATCTCCTTCTGCCAGCCCTTGTGCGCCTCGAACCACGGGTAGGCCGCGATCTCCTTGGCGCGCTTGATGTCGTTGTCGTTCAGCGCGATCTGCACGTCGTCGCTCAGGCCGCAGGCCTTGTAGTCCTTCGAGCGGATGCCCAGGAACTTCGCCTCCGGAATCGCCAGTCGCTCGCTCTCGAAGGCCAGCGAGATGCTGCCCTGCTTGATCACGCTGTAGATGTAGTGCCCCCACGGATCGCAGTCGAGCAGGCAGTAGATGGGCAGGCCCAGCTCCTCGTTCAGGCGCCGCAGCAGGCGGCGCACACCGCGCGGGGGCTGGCCGCCGCCCTCGGTCAGGATGCAGTTGTGCTTCTCCCAGAAGCGATCCTCGTTGAAGCGGCTCCACACCGTGTTCTTCTCCACGTGCAGCACGAACTTCGCCTCGCACTTCTTGAACTGGATCACGTCGGGTTCCACGATGCTGGGAATCGCGTAGCCGCCGCTGCCCATGCGACGGCAGTCGATCTCGTCGCCCGAGTCCACCAGCGTGATGTTGCCCACCACGGTGCCCGCCTTCTTCGCGAAGATGTGCAACTCCTCGCGCAGCGCGCCGAGCGACACCTCCAGGTCCTCCAGAATGCCGTCCGACTCGTCCTGATCGGCGAAGGTCTTCTCCTTCGTGCCCGCCACGGTGTGCAGGCCCTTGTAGAACATTCCACGAAGACTCAGCGTCTTGTCGGCCGCGATCAGGTCCTTCACGCTGCTGCCATGCAGCATGGTCTGCATGAAGCTCTTCGCCTGGTTCAGGTTGAAGAGCTGGCGCTCCTGCGCCGCACCCCCCATCTGCAGGATGCCCTTCTTCTTGTTCCAGATCGTGTTGCTTCGCGCGCGGGTGGGAATCGCCACCATCGGCTCGCGACCACCGAGGGCCTTCTTCGCCACGCCGTCGGCCATCTCCACGATCTTCTTCTCGGTCGCCGCGTCGCGGGCCTTGGTCGCCGCGTTCACTGACTTGCTCTTGGCCATGGTTCGTTCCTTGTCGTTCGCGTTCGATCAGAAGAGGCTGGGGCCGTCACCGCCGCGCTTGCCGCGGGTCTTCGCCGGCGCGCTCGGCTTGTGCGCAGGCTTGCCGCGCTTCGGCTGGCTCTCGGGCACCGGCGGAGCCGAGATCCGGTCACTTTCGGACGCGGGCGCGATCGCACTCTGCACCACGATCACGCCGTCCTCGTCCATCGGCTCGTCCTTCACCACCTTGCCGTCCTCGTCCAGCACCTGGTCCGCCTGCGCGGTGCGCTTGCGCGCCTGCTCCAGCAGCGCGTCGTACAGCTTGCGCGCGTCAGTGCCCGTGATGGCGTTCACCGCCTTGCTGATCTCGCCGATGTAGCGCTCGAAGACGTCGCGTCGCTCGCCCTCGCGGCGCATGCGCTGGCGCTTGCGCAGGTAGGTGCCAAGCTTGCGGCCGCACTCCATGAGCGCCAGCCGCATCTCCTTGCGGATCTCGTCGTAGTCGGCGATCGCTTCCTTGCTCTCGCTGGTGAACGGCACCCACACGCTCGCCACGTGGATCATGATCACCAGCGGCCCCACTGGAAGGCTGCCGCGCGGCTGCTGCAGGTTGTAGTTCTTCCAACCGGTCTCCACCACGGCCTTGAAGCTGCTGCAGGCGCTCTGCTGGAAGAGCAGCGGCACGCGGTTGGCGAAGCGGATCACGCGCGCGGTCTCGTCGGCCGGCAGCTCGCCGCCGAACGCGATCGCCGCCTCGATCTGGAACGGCCGCCCGCGATACACCTCGGCGTCGCGGGTGCTGGCCGCGTAGAACTCCGCGCGCACGCCCTTCAGCATGCCTGCGAGCAACTGCCGCACGCCGATCGGCGCCAGACAGTCGGTCGGCGGTGGCGCCAGCTTCGCGTCCTGGAACGCCTCGAACAGCTTCTCCGCCATCGGCGGCTCCACGTCGGCCACCTTGCGGCGGCTCGTGAGCCCGATCTTCTCGCACAGCGCGCCCGCGGTCGACGGGCTCACGCGGCAGAAGCGCTCCTGCAGGAAATTGAACAGCGTGCCCTTCTCGGCCGCCTCGTAGTCCTTCAGCATCTGCAGCAGCGTGCCGAGCTCGATGCCCTTCGGATGCGGCTGGATCTCCTTGGTCTCGGGCGGCAATTCCTGCACGCCGCGTGGAAACACCGTCACGCCCTGCGTCTCGGTGGTCACCGCCGCAGCGGTCGCGGCCCCCGCCTCGGCCTGCGCCAGGATGGGCGTGTCGCCCTCGTCGTCGGCGCTCACGCGGCTCGGTGGCACGAACACGAACCGGCCGTGCGGGTTCGCGATCGCCGTGAGTTCCAGGAACTCGTCCACCGATCCTCGACCACGTTGGTAGCGCCCCTCCAGCTCGATGCTCACGCACGTGCCGCTGCGATAGGCCTGCGCATCCAGGAAGCCTCCGGCCTCTCCACTGAGCGCGCGCGTGCCGGGCGTGAGCGTGCGGAACCGCTGCGGCGGGAAGTCGCCGGTCTCCTTGTCGAGCGTCACCTCCGCGCGGTTCGTCTTCGTGTTCATCGCCAGTTCAATGTGATGCGCCGCCTGCTTCGCGCCGGGCTTCGTGTGGATCACCATCGGCTTGCCGGTGGTGATCAGGCCGTACATGCCCGCCGCGCTGATGCCGATGCCCTGCTGCCCGCGGCTCATCTTCAGTCGATGGAACTTGCTGCCGTAGAGCAGGCGGCCGAAGATGTTCTCGACCTGCTTGCGCACGATGCCGGGGCCGTTGTCCACCACGGTCACGCGATAGCGCGAGCTCTTCGCCGTCGCCGGCCGGTCCGGCTGCAGGTCCTCGATGATCACCGAGATCTCGGGAAGGATGCCCGCCTCCTCGCAGGCATCCAGGCTGTTGTCCACCGCCTCCTTCACGGTGGTCAGCAGCGCCTTGCGCGGGTTGTCGAAACCCAGCAGGTGGCGGTTCTTCGCGAAGAACTCGCTCACGCTGATGTCGCGCTGGCGGCCCGCCATCTCCTCGGCGGTCGCGCCCCGCTTGCGCGGGGTCTTGGGTGCGTTCTGGCTCTTGGACGAATCCATCACCGCGGCTTCCGTGCCTTGCATCGAACCTCCATGGAACTCAGGCGGCGCAGTATGCCAATGTTTCGGCGTTTACAGGCCGTTGGGGCCCCTTTTCCGTGCGGATCGGCGGTCGGGCCGTCGGCCCGCTACCATGGTCGCCCCAAATCATCCCCCTCAAGGAGAACACCATGGAAACCACTCTGATCATCCTGAAGCCCGATGCCGTGCAGCGAGGCCTGATGGGCCGAATCATCAGCCGCTTCGAGGAGAAGGGCCTGCAGATCGTGGGCTGCAAGCTGATGCAGATCACGCAGGAACTGGCCGCACAGCACTACAAGGACCATGTCAGCAAGCCCTTCTACGCGGGCCTGGTCCGGTTCATGACCAACAGCCCAGTGCTCGTGATGGCGATCCGTGGCAATGGCGCCATCGCGATCTGCCGCGGCATGATGGGCGCCACTTTTGGCAGCAAGGCCGCCGCCGGAACGATCCGGGGCGACTTCGGTGTGTCGAACAGCTTCAATCTGATCCACGGTTCGGACGGCCCCGAGGCCGCCACCCGCGAACTCGGCCTCTTCTTCAAGTCAGGCGAGGTGCTGGACTTCCAGCGCGCCAGCGAGGCCTGGATCTACGACATGAGCGGCGGCAAGCCCGAGTAAGTCCGAGAACTTATCGGGATCGACCGAATCGTTCCTGCGCGATGTCCAGAGACCCCATGTATACGGGGGCCTCTGTGCTTTTCATTTCAAGGTGTCGTGAAACCAAATCACAGGGACAGACGAACGGACCCTTGGGGCATGCGTTGAGCCCCTCTGCCGGATCGCCCGCCAAAGTCGGTTCGGCATCGTGATTGCTCACTCATCTGGTGGTTCGAGACCCGCACCTCTCTCCGGCTTAATCCCCCCGACGCCGGCGGTGGACAGGAACACCATGATCGACTCGCTCTTCGGATCCAACTCCCCGATCGACCGCGTGAAGCAGCGCCGCAGGCCCGCGGTGCGCGACCGCGCGCGTGCCGGCGGAACCCGCACCAGCCTGACCCCCGCTGATCAGGCGTTGCTGTCGGAAATCATGGCCGAGCCCATGGACTACATGGACTCGCCCGAGTTCCGCAAGCCCGGCGCGGAGAACGCCATCTACGAGAAGCCCGCTCCGATCCAGCGGCCCGACGTGACCTGGTATCGCCCACTGATGGACGATCTGGGCGCGAAGGAGCAGAAGCAGCGGCAGTCCCGCAGTGGCTCGCTCGTTCTCACGGCCGCGCAGGAGCGCGTGATCTTCCTGCAGTACAACTTCGCGCGCTTCCGCGTGCGCCAGATTCAGGAAGGTCTGGAAGGACGCACGCCCACGGAAGACGAGGCACGCGAGATGATCCGTTGGTACCGCACGGCACGCCGCTACCGCGAACAGATCTCGGAGACCAATCTGGCCCTGGTGCTGGCGATGGCGAAGCGCGTGCGACTGGGCGAGAGCGACTTCCCCGACCTGATCGGCGAGGGAAACATGGCGCTCATGCGCAGCGTGGACAAGTTCGACTGCGGTCGCGGCTTCAAGTTCAGCACCTACGCGTGCCGCGCCATCCTGAAGGCCTTCAGCCGCTTCGGCATCAAGCTGGTGAAGCACCGGCAGCGATTTCCCAGCGAGTTCGACCCCGAATTCGAGCGCTCGAATCACCTGGAGACGGTGCGTGAGCAGCACGCACGCGACAGCGCGGCGGAAGTGCGCTTCCTGGTCGAGAGCGATCGTGCCGAGTTGAGCGACGTGGAACGCAAGGTGATCGAGCACCGCTTCGGTCTCGACGCCCCGGTCGGTTCCCCCTCGCTCACGCTGGAGCAGGTGGGCCAGATGATCGGCGTGACCAAGGAGCGGGTGCGTCAGATCCAGAACAAGGCGCTGGAGAAGTTGCGACTCGCGCTCGAGGAACTGCAGGGCAAACCGATGCCCGAGCAGACGATCTCGCACAACTGACGGTTTCAGCGACCGCGCCGCATCGCCATCGCCGTGCCTGCCGTGCACGCAAGGTGAAGCAGCCCGAAGCCGGCCATCAGTGCCTGCTGCGTTCCCATGCGATCGCCCCCTGAGAGGGCGCCCACCGTCACCACTGCAAGGATCCCCACGAAGTAGCCGCCATCCCCTGCGGCGCGGAACGCCGCCAGACCCGAGGTTCCCCGACCGGACTGCGAAGCCAGCGACAGGGACGCCGGCAGCAGCGGTGCCGCCGCCAAGCCGAGCAACAGCAGCACGAGACTCAGGGCGACGGTCGAGAAGCCAAGCCACGGCACCAGCGCGAAGCACAGCGCGTAGGCGAACGCGCATGCGGTGCGCACGCGCAAGGCGCCAAGCCGATCCGCCACCCAGCCGGCGGGCGCGGCCCCCACGGCCATGAGGATCAGCGGAAGTCCCACCAGAAGCCCTCTTTGCGCAGGGTCGTAGCCAAGGTTCTTCGCAAGGAATCCGGCGAAGACGGCGGTCAAGGCCGCACCCGTCGCGCGATCCGACGCCGCCATCAGCAACACCGGCCAGAGGGAACGAGGGCGCTCTGGCTGGCCGACTTCCGGCCGCTCTGCGGCGGGCGCGGAGCGCTCCAGCACCGCAGACCCGATCCATGCACCCAGCGCCGTAGCCAGGCAACTTCCCGCTCCCAGGACAAACGCGATCGTGGGACCCATGGAACTCAGCCGGATCATCGCGCCGCCGATCGCCGCGCCCGCGCCAAGGCCTCCCACCAGCATGGATGCACCGACACCCATCCGCCATGCGGCTGGTCGGTCGTGGACCTGCCCAAGGATCTGGAAGAGTGCCGCGAAGGTGGCCACATCGGCCACGCCCTCCAGCACGCGTAGGACCAGGGTCGGCCCGAACCCGATCGGCAGCCACATCAACCCCAGCAAAGCCGCGTCGGCAAGCGCTCCCGCCGCCACGATGGACCATGCCGAGCACGACGCGCGCAGCCAGCGCACCAGCGGCACGGCCAAACCTGCACCAAGCAGATTCACCGCCAGAAACATCTGCGCGCTCTCCGCGGACACGCCGTAGCGCTCCACGAACAGATCCCGCAGCACCACGGCCAACATCGCGTCGGGCAGCGCGGAGAGCAGGATGAGCAGAAGCACCAGCGGCATGCGGCCGCAGGCTAGCGACCGGAGATCCGGCCCTACACTGCCGCGCATGGCAACGGACAAGGTCTTCCCCAGCGCGGCCAAGGCCCTTGAGGGCCTCACGCGCGACGGCATCATGGTGGCGGTCGGCGGCTTCGGCCTCTGCGGCATCCCCGAACAACTGATTCTCGCGCTGCGGGACAGTGGCGCCAAGAACCTCACCTGCGTCTCGAACAACGCCGGCGTGGACGACTGGGGACTCGGCCTGCTGCTCAAGACCCGTCAGATCCGCAAGATGGTCTCAAGCTACGTGGGTGAGAACGCGGAATTCGAGCGGCAATTCATGAGCGGTGAACTGGAGTTGGAGTTCTGCCCGCAGGGCACCCTCGCCGAGCGGCTGCGCGCCGGTGGCGCGGGCATTCCCGCGTTCTACGCCCGGACCGGAGTCGGCACGGTGGTGGCCGAGGGCAAGCCCTCCGAGATGTTCGATGGCGAGACATTCGTGATGGAGCGCGGCATCCGAGCGGACCTGGCGCTCGTGAAGGCATGGAAGGCGGACCCTTTCGGCAACCTTCTCTTCCGCAAGACCGCCCGCAACTTCAACCCGATGGTGGCCACGTCGGGCAAGGTCACGGTGGCCGAGGTGGAGGAAATCGTGCCGCTGGGCGGGATCGATCCCGACGCGGTCCACACCCCGGGCATCTTCGTGGACCGGATCGTGGTCACGCGGTCGGAAAAGCGGATCGAGCAGCGAACGGTGCGGTCCGCGTGAACCCGGCAAGCGAAGGCCGCGTAAATTATGGGTCCGGCCTCGATGGCCGGTCCGGCATTTGCCGATCAATTGGACACTTTCCTCGAATCCGGCGGCCCGACACCCGTTGATGCGGGCCCGCCCAAGTCAGGTCACCACACCATGCGAAACATCCTTCGAACCATCGTCTGCTGCGCCTCGATCTCGCTCGCCCCGCTCTCGGCTTCCGCGCAGTTCGGTGGCAAGGCCGGCTTCAGCGAAGCCTTCCGTCCCGACATCCTGCCCCGCGACATGGTCCTGATCGTGGAGACGCTGAAACTGGAGGATTGGCAGCGCCCCATCGTGGAAAGCCTGATCGAGGACTACAGCGCCAGCTTCAAGACCGGCTGCGACGCGGTGCGCGAGAAGATGGTCGACATGGCGAAGGCTCAGAAGAACGGCGCCAAGTCCGCGGCCGGCCTGTTGGCGCCGATCGAGAGCTGGCAGCTGGAGAAGCAGCAGCTCTTCACGGACTTCATGGAGAGCGTGAAGGGACAGCTCAGCGACACGCAGCGCGAGCGTTGGCCGCGCTTCGAGCGAACGATCCGCCGCGAGCACGCGCTGGCCAACAGCGACCTGTCGGGAGAGGGCGTGGACCTTCTGGCGATCGCCCGCCAGATGCAGATGCCACCCGAGGCGATGACCGCGGCCCAGCCGGCCTTCGACGAGTACGAGATCGCGCTGGACAAGGCCCTGGAGACGCGCGACGCGCGCATCAAGTCGCTCATGCCGGACTTCCGAGTGGCCATGGAGAGCATGGATCTTGAGAAGGGCGCAGGCCTGCAGGCGCAGATCATGACCGCGCGCATCACGGTTCGGCAGGCCCAGGACGACGGCATCGAGCGCATCACGGCGGCGCTTCCCGCACCGTACGGCGCGGACTTCCGCCAGCGCGCGCTGGCGGCGGGTTACAAGGAGGCGTTCCAGCCCGATCCGCTCGCGAGCTTCTTCCAGGTCGTCGATGGCCTGGACGACCTGACGGCCGAGCAGAAGACCGGCATCGCTGCGGCGAAGTCGAAGTGGGAGACGGCGCTCGCGAGTCTGCGCGATCGCATGCTGGACACGATCCGCAAGGACGATCCGAACAAGGCCGCACGGGCCACCAAGTCCGCGCAGGCTCGTCTGGCCGCGAAACAGGGCAAGACCGCCGAGGCCCCGCCGCCGGATCCGATGGTGCCCCTGCGCAACGAGAAGAACAAGCTTGTGCAGGAGACGCGCGACACCGTGCTGGCGCTGCTGACCGCCGAGCAGAAGGAGAAGATCACCGCCGGTATCCCGGGCCTTCGCCCACCGAACGTGCAGACCAATCCCGCGATGTACGAGGGTGGTGCGCGCAAGGGTGCCGCCAACGCGGGCGCCGGCGAGGCCGATGCCGAGGGCGAGAAGCCCGCGCGCAAGGAGACGGTGGAGTGATCCACCCGCCGCGCCGTGGCTGACGTGATGGCCGAGTCCGGTTCGGGCAACTCCCCCGCCGTCGAGGCGCTGCTGAAGGCAGCCGCGGCCGGCTCGGTGCGTGAGCGCTGCGAGGCCTGCGGTTTCGCGTGGCTGGACAAGCCGATGCCGACGGAGGCTTCCGCGGTGCGGCTGATCCCCGCCGACGCCGCCGTGCGTCTGCGCGTGGTGCCGATCTCGGTCGAGGCCGGTCGGCTGCGACTCGCCATGGCCGATCCCTTCGATCTGGGTGCGGTGGATGAGGCGGGCGCGATCGGTCGACTGCCCATCGCGCGTGTGGGCGTGGCCACCGAGGCGTTCGGCGAACTGATGCGACAGGCGTATGGCGTGACCGCGGCCCGCATGGCCGAGAGCCTGGCGAGCGAGGGCGATCTTGCGGACACGGGCAGCGAGAACAACCTGGACGCGATCGAGGCCGACGACGTGCACCGGATGGCCGAGCAGCCCACGCTGGTCAACCTGGTGAATCTTCTCATTCTGGAGGCGATCCAGAAGCGCACCAGCGACATCCACATCGAGCCCTTCGATGGCCTGCTGAAGGTGAAGTACCGCGTCGACGGCGTGCTGGTGGAGCAGCCGAGCCCGCCGAAGCACCTGCAGCCCGCCATCGTGGGCCGCATCAAGATCATGTCCCACATGAACATCGCGGAGCGCTATGTGCCCCAGGACGGGCACATCTCGCTGCGCTTCGAGGGACGCAAGGTCGACATCCGCGTGAGCACCGTTCCCACGATCTACGGCGAGAGCGTGGTGATGCGAATCCTGGACAAGAACAACCTGCCGCTCGACCTGCGCAGTCTGGGCATGAACGACCGGCTGGTGGGCATGATGGACAAGCTGATCGCGAAGCCCCACGGTCTGGTGCTGGTGACCGGCCCGACCGGCAGCGGCAAGACGACCACGCTCTACGCGGCGCTGAGCAAGCTGTACGACCCGCGCAAGAAGATCATCACCATCGAGGATCCCGTGGAGTACGAGCTCACGGGCATCAACCAGATTCCCGTGAATCCCAAGCGCGGCCTGACCTTCGCGGGCGGTCTGCGCAGCATCCTGCGTCAGGACCCCGACGTGATCCTGGTGGGCGAGATCCGCGATGCCGAGACGGTGGACATCGCGATCCGCAGCGCGCTGACGGGCCACCTGATCCTGAGCACGCTGCACACGAACGACGCACTGAGCAGCGTGGGCCGACTCGTCGACATGGGCGCAGAGAGCTTCCTCGTTGCCAGCGTGCTCGAGGGGCTTCTCGCGCAGCGGCTTGGACGCCGCATCTGTCGCACGTGCGCGCACATGGTGCCGATGACCGACGACCAGCGCGTTCGCATCGCGCCCGCGGAGGTGGACCGTTTCGGCGGACAGGTCACCGTGGGTGCGGGCTGCGAGGCCTGCTCCGGCAGCGGCTTCCGAGGCCGACTGGGCTTCTTCGAGCTGGCGCGCATCAATCCCGCGCTTCGGGCCGCGGTGGCCGAGGGCCAGAGCATGATGGAACTCCGCCAGCTCGTCGACGCGGACTTCATGTCCATGCGCGACGACGGCATGGAGAAGGCGCAGCGCGGCGAGACCACGATCGGCGAGGTGCTTCGCGCCACGCAAGACGTGGACGAGGGCTGATCCGTGGCGAACTGGCGTTACGAGGGTCTCGATCGCAGCGGCGCGAACGCCAGCGGCTCCGTGGCCGCGCCCGACCGGGGCACGGCCATGCGTCTGGTGCTCTCGCGCGGACTCACGCCGCTTCGCCTTGAGAGTGACGAGCCAGAGGCACCAAGCCCGGCTCGCTTGGCCGCGCAGGGTGCTCCGCGCCCGGCCGGTGGCGGCATGCCCGCATGGCTGACGGGCGCGGACGGCCGACCCTCGATGAGCAAGGCGGATCTGGCCAACCTGATCCGTGAATTGGCGACTGCGGTCGAGGCGGGTCTTCCCCTCATGCAGGCGCTCCGGACCGTGCGCCGTCAGGCCAGCGGCAAGGCGCAGCCGGTGATCCTGGACGCGCTGATCGAGAAGGTGGAGGCCGGCCTGCCGCTGCACGAGGCGATGAAGGCCTACGGTGCGCCCTTCGACGACATGACGATCGGCATGGCGCGCGCGGCCGACGCGAGCGGTCGCATGCCCGAGGTGATGCACCAGCTTGCGGATCTGCTGGATCGCGCCGTGGAACTTCGGCGCGAGCTCGTGGGTGCGACGATCTACCCGATGATCGTGGCCGCGCTGATCATGGCCAGCGTGGTGCTGCTGGTCACCGTGATCCTGCCCCAGCTGATGGCGCCGATCGCGGGCCAGCCCGGCATGGTGCTGCCGCTTCCCACGCGGATCCTGCTGGCGTTCGCGGGATTCATGGGCACGTGGTGGCTGCTGGTGCTGCTGGCGATGGGCGGCGCGTTCATCATGGCGCGGCGCTGGATCGCCGTTCCCGAGAACAAGTTCCGATGGGACGGACTGCTGCTGCGCATGCCCCTGCTGGGCCCGCTGCTGCGCGACGTGGCCGTGGCCCGCTTCACCCGGACCCTCGGCACCCTCTGCAGCGCGGGCCTGCCGATCCTGCAGGCGCTGCGCATCACGCGCGACACGCTGGGAAACGCCGTGCTGACGCACGCCGTGGACGAGGTGCAGGAGAAGGTGACCACGGGACAGGCCCTGGCCGAACCGCTGGAGCGCTGCGGATTCTTCCCGCCGCTGCTCATCCAGATCGTGAACATCGGCGAGCGCTCGGGTCGGCTCGAGAGCATGCTGCTGCACGCCGCGACCGCCTTCGACCGCCAGGTCAACAGCAGCATCAAGATCTTCACGAAGGCCCTGCCCCCGGTGCTGCTGGTGTTCATGGCGATCATCGCGGGCTTCGTGCTTGCGGCGATCCTGCTACCCCTGCTGCAAATGCAGTCCGCTTTGGGTGGCTGAGCCGAACCGGATCGCGCCTCCGCGGCTACGCTATCGGACACTTCGTCGGAAAGTCCGGCGAATTCGGCACGCGGCGTGCATTGCCCGATCCATGCCGCCGTTGCGGATGATCCACACGGCACTTTCTTGCGAGATCCACCGATGCACCATCACGCTTCCCGACGCCGCCTTCACGCCCGACGCGCCTTCACCCTGCTGGAGGTGATCATCGCCGTCACGATCGTCGCGCTGCTGGCCACGATCCTTGTGCCCAACGTGACGCGCTGGCTCGGCGTGGCCAAGAACCGCAAGGCCGAGGCCGACGTGAACAGCCTGGCCCAGCAGGTCCGCCTGTACATGACCGAGAAGGGCGTGAGCCGTCTGAGCGACGACTTCGAGCTGGACGTGCTCTGCGAGGGCGACAACCCGATCATCTCGAACCCCAACAACCTGAACGATCCGTGGGGCAATCGCTACGTGGTCATGGTGCCGCCGAGCGTGAACCGCGACTTCGACATCGTGAGCTATGGCGCCGATGGGCAGCCTGGCGGCGAGGGCGACGCCAAGGACATCATCAACGGGGCCCGCTGACGCGGGCTTCCATCGCATGCGCCGAGGTTTCACCCTGATCGAACTGATCGTGGTGTCGGCGCTGCTGGTGATCGTGGCGGCTCTGGTGTTGCCGCGCCTGACGGGCATGGCCCGCCGCGAGGCGGACGTGGCGGCGGAACGCCTTGCGGAGTTGCTCTCGATGTTCGCTTTCCGCGACAGTTCCGGCGCGGCGAGTTGCGCGATCTGGCTGGATCCGGACACGGGATGCGTCGCGCTGTGGACGCTCGAGAGCGATCCCCTGCAGCCGACGGAGGCGCCGGAATGGACGCCGGATCGCCACGTGCAGCCCGTCTGCATGCCGCAGGGCGTGGAACTGGCGGAGGTCCGGATGGATGGCCGACCGCTGGACGGCTCGGAGTGGCGCATCATGGGTTCGCCCAGCGGCGAGCGCCCCGAGATCTACATGCGCGTGATCGCGGACGGGCTTGAGACGGAATTGCTGCTGCCGCCGAACGGGTCCACGCCCATGCGCACCGACAACGGCGTCGCCCGCGAGCGCGTGCGCGTCCCCATCGATCTGGACCAGGCCGGAATGGATCGTGAGCCATGGTGAGTGGACGGTCCAGACGACGCGGCTTCGCCCTGATCGACGCCATTCTTGGCGGCGCGTTGCTGGCGCTGGGACTTGCCAGCGTGGTGACGCTCTCGCAGCGCAGTCTGGCGATGCTGCAGCGCGGCGAGCACGAGGCGATGGCGGCGGCGATGCTGGATGAACTGCTGGCGCAGGTCGTGGTCGAGGGACCGCGACGCTACGCGGAGATTCGCGAGTCCACCGGTCGACTCGCCGCACCCTGGCCCGACTGGGACTACGCCGTCGAGATCGAATCCGGCGGCGAAGGCGACGCGTGGAACGTGCTGGCGATGGTCCGCGACCCGGCCGGCGTGGAATACCGCTGCGCCACGCGCGTGGCCCCGCAGAACGAGGAGGCCGAACCCGTGGAGCGCGCCCCCGAGAAGCCGATCGACCGACCCGCACGCCTGGACGCTCAGGAGTCCCTCGGTGGCAACTAGGCGTGGCTTCACCATCGTGGAACTGATCGTGGCGCTGGTGATCGCCGGGATCGTGGCCACCGCGATCACGACGTCGCTGAGCCAGTTGGGTCGTGCGCGCGATGTGGCGCGCCTGCGCATGATGGCATCGCGACGGGCGACCGACGCTCTCGAGCACATCCGACGTGACGTGCAGTCGACGCTGCGAAGCGACGACTTGTTCTTCACGCGCTTTCGCCTGGCGGCGGAAACGGTCTCCTCGCCGATCGGCGAACTCGACCGCGATCAGATGCTGCTGTTCAACGAGCGATTGCGGACGATCCGGCCCCTTTCCTACTCGGGCGAGGGACAGGAGTACGAGACGCAGTACCGGATCGAGGTGGACGCCGACGGTGCGTCGCTGTGGCGCCGTCGCGATCCCGTTCCGGACCGGTATGAGGACGCGGGCGGACTCGCGGAGCCCGTCGGCGACGGCGTGGTCGGACTGCGTTTCGAGGCCTACGACGGAGCGGCGTGGCGTCAGGACTGGGACAGCGACGTGGATGGCCTGCCGCTCTCGGTGCGAGCCACCGTGACCGCAAGCGGTGAGCGCATCGGCGAGGAGATGCTGACCGACGGCAGCGCGCTGGTGACGCTGCGGACCGAGATTCCGCTGGACCGCGCGCCCGCGCCCAAGAAGGAGCCGGAGGAGGAGACGCCCGCGGGCGCCGCGGAGGACGCGGCGGCGGGCGATGCAGGCATGGCGGGCGGTGCCGGGGGAGGCGTTCCAGCCGGCGGCGCGCCCGGACCCGATGGCGATGGCGGCGGCGGCGGCGGCCGAGGTGGCCGGGGCAACAGCAATCCGAACGACGCCGGGCGTGGCGGTGGTGGCGGACCGGGCGGCAGAGGCGGCGGTGGCGGAAGTGGCGGCGGGCGCGGTGGCGGCAATGTGCCGTTCATTCCGCCTCCAAGTCAGAACGGTGGCGGCGGCCGACGTGGAGGTGGCGGACCATGAGCCGCCGTGCACCACGCGGCATGGTGACGCTCACGGTCGTCTGGGCGATCGCGATCGCCGCGGTGATCGTGGCGGCGACGCAGGTCTTGGCGTTCCGTCAGGCCACGATCGGCCGCGAGACGCTTGCGCGCACGCAGGCGCGTTGGGCGGCGCGCGCGGGCGTGGAAACCATGATCGCGATCATGGAGTGGCACACGGCCAACCCGGATCCGGACGATCCGCAGGCCATCGTGCGTGATCTTGAGGCCAACGCGACGGGCCAGATCGAGACGGGCAGTTGGGACATTCGTCACTTCATCGACGGGCAGGAGTGGGCCGGACCGCTTGACGAGCATTCCAAGCTGAACATCAACCTGGCCAACAAGGCCAACCTGCAGACCGTTCCGAACATGACGATGGACGTGGTGGACTCGATCATGGATTGGCGCGACGCGGACAACGAGGTGCAGTCGCTGGGAGCCGAGGCGGAGTACTACCGAAACAGGGGCTTTTCCTACGCGCCACGCAACGGCGACTTCCGAAGCATCGCGGAACTGGAACTCGTGGCGGGCGCCTGGCCCCAGTACGTGCGCGGCGAGGACTGGAACCTGAACGGTCGGCTGGATCCCAACGAGAATGACGGCAAGCGCTCGCTGCCGGACGACCGCCCCGATGACAAGCTCGACGGCGGCTGGAGCTCGCTGCTCACCGCGGCGAGTCGCGCGAGCCCCAACGGCGTGAGCGGAGAACCGCGACTGAACCTGGCCCGCACCACCCCCGAGGAACTGATGGCCCGCACGGGCATCGACAATCAGCAGGCGAGCGCCCTCATCACCTATGCGCGTGGTGCCAACGCCACGATGGGCCAGATTCTGTCGACCCCCCTGGCACAATTGGGGAGCCGCCGAGGTGCTGCGCCCAGCGCTCCGGGCGGCAGCAGCGCGACCACCGGCCGAAGCACGGTGGGTCGGTCGGGCGCCACCACGCAGGCGGGCGGCGGCGTGAAGAGTCTGGAAGCGCGCCAGTTGAAGGCCGTCATGAACGAGTGCGCCATTCTGGACTCCCGCGGATCCGCCAACACGACCGCCGGAAAGGTGAACGTGAACACCGCCAGCCGCACCCTTCTGCGCGAGGTGATGATGCTGGAGCCTCGGTTCGCCGAGTCGATCATCACCCGCCGCACCGGTCGCTCGGAAGGAATCACGAGTCTGGCGGATCTGGTCGATCTACCCGGGGTGTCGCAGACGCAACTGATCACCTTGGCGCAGGCGGCGGACGTGACCAGCAGCGTCTACACCATCTCCAGTCGTGGCAAGAATTTAGGATCGGGCGCCGAGGCTGAAATCGTGGTCGTGGTCGATCGTTCCACGGTGCCGGCCCAAATCCTTGAGTACCGAGAACCTTGAAGCGTCGCCCCCGAGTCCTGCCCGATCCTGCCCAACTGGTCGTTCTGCCAGCGAACGGCGGCGTGGCCCTGTGCTTTGAGCGCTCGGCGGCAGGAATTGCGCTTCGGGGTTCTTGGAGCGGCGTTTCCGAGATGGAGCGGCCGCCGGCAGGTTCGGTGGTGCTTCTGCCCACCGGAAGGGCACTCTGCCGAACACTTGAACTTCCCGCCGCCTCGGCTTCGCAACTTGAGACCGCGCTGCGTCTGCAACTCGAGACGCTGCAGCTTGGTTCGGTCCCAGGCCATCGAACCGCGGCCGCCGTGCTGCCCGAAGTCTTCGCGACCGAGGGCAGGCTTGGCTTCGCGATCGAATGGCCCCTGAGCGAAGCCACACCGGCCGCGCCCCGCGACCTTCCGCCCGACGGCGAACCGTGCTTCGCCGGCGATGCCGCCTGTCTGGTGGCCTTGCTGGATGCCGGCCTGCAGGGACCGCTTCTGTTGGCGAGTGACGATCGCCGCGCGCTCACGTTCGCGATGCGTGCACCCAAGGGCGTGGTGGTGCGATGTTCGCGTCTGGATCCGACGGAGTGGCCCGGCTGCGTGGAGGCGGCGGTGCTGGAGAGCGCGGTGCGCGCCGGTGCCGATGAGGCGTTCCTGCGCGCGTTGCTGGCGCAGGTGCGAGAGGCCCTGCCCCATGTGGCCGACGCGGGCCTTGGCTGCACCGAAGCCGATCTTGCGCGTCTGCCGGACATCACGGGCATCGGCGAGGAGTCCGAGTGGTGGCGGGCCCATGCCACGGCCGTCGGTGCAGCGCTGGCCTGGTTCGGACCGCTTCGGACGCTGGTCTCGCTTCGCGCGCAACCGAAGGGCGAGCGCCCCTCGCGTGTCGGTGAATGGCTGAATCGACTGGCCGAACCCGGGCTCGCCTCGCGACTGATGGCAGCCGCCCTGATCGCCATCGCGATCGGACCACCGCTGGTGGCGGGCACTCGACTGCTGCTGCTGAAGTGGAAGGTCGGCGACCTGTCGGCGCGTGAATACGCCAATCAGGCCCACCGTCAGCGCGTGGCGCTGTACGCCGAGTTGCAGCGACGGGCATGGCCCATGGGCAAGCTGCTTGGCGATCTTGCGTGCGTGACGCCGGAAGGCGTGGAGTGGGAGGACGTGAACCTTTCCCAGGATCGCAACGTGTCGATCCAGGGCTTCGCACGCCCGCACGACAAGATGAACGGCACCGAGGTGCTCCTGAAGATGGAGCGCCAGATGCTGGACAGCCGCATCTTCGACCGTGTGCAACGCAAGTGGGAAGCCGCGGATGGCAAGGGAACGGTCCGCTTCCAGATGTCCGCCACCGTGGCGCGCGCCACGCAGCGGCCGAACTACTCCGCCGAGCAGGACTTCGGCAAGAAGTCGCTCGCCGAGCGTCGATTCGGGCCCGACAAGTCGGACGAGACCGAGGCGAACGCGGAACCGGTGGCGCCTCCGGATCCAGCCTCGCTGCCGTCGGAACCTTCCCTGGCGGACGCGTCGGCGGAGTCCACGGGGAGCGCCGGCACCGAGGCCACCTCGGCAAAGCCTGAGGAAAAACCCGCGCCGTCTGGCAAGCGCCCATCCACCCTGTCCTCGAAGCCGTCCTCCAAGCCCGCGAAGTCGGAGCGCAAGTCAGGCTCGGACGCGGTCGCTGCCTCGGAGACCAGCGGTGGTGAGGCGGCCCCCGCCGAAGGCGGCGAGAGCAAGGGCGCTCGTGCCACCCGGCGCCCCGGCGCGAGCGGTGGCGAGTCCGGTCTTGCACGACGGAGCGAGCGCAATCCGGGCAGCTCGGACACGGACTTCAAGCCACCTGAGCCGATCAGCGACGCCGCGATCGCCGCGATGACCCTTGAGGAGGTCAAGACCACGCTGAGCAAGGTGAGCGAGGCCCGACAGCGCCTGCCGAAGGACGATCCCGAACAGGTTCGACTGAAGCACGAGTTCGACAAGCTCATGGGCCGCCTTCGGGGAGGTGGATCATGAAGCGATGGTTCCGTTCGATCGAGTGGAAGATCGACCTGCAGGACAACCCGACGCTGGTGAAGATCCGGAACCTGCCGGCCGGCAAGCGCGCCGCCGTGATCGGCGCGGCGGTGCTGGTCGCATGGATGGCCCTGGAGCAGTGGAGCTGGAGCTGGGCGCGCGCGTGGAGCGAACAGGCCGATCGCATCGAGCGGGCGCTGGCCGAGTCGCGCTCGCTGGCGGGAAGCGACGATCCGATGGCGCGCACCGGTGCCGAGCTGTACGGACCGGTCGATCCTCCGACGTCGGAGAATGACGGGGCGCAGGCGATGGCCGAAGCGGTGAACGCGGTGGTGAAGAAGCACTCCACGAGCGGCTTCAGCTACGACGCGCAGCGCGCGAGCACCCGTCTGCCGGGTACGGTGAACATCGGCGGAACCTCGGACCGGATCTCGCGCGTGGTGGGCGAGGTTCGCTTCGAAGCGACTCCCGCCGAGGCCGCGAAGATCATCTCGGAACTCGAGTCGAATCCGGCGATCGAGGCGATCAGCGCACTGCGCATCGAGAAGATGGAGAATGACACGCGCCTGAGCGTGCGCATGACGGTCGAGGCCTGGGTGTTCGGCACCCGCAGCAGCGGAAGGAGGGCCTGATGCGAGTGCCTCCTTGGCTGCGCCTTCCCCCGGGCGTGCGCTGGACGCCGATGCTTGGCGTCGGCGCCGCATCGGCGCTTGTGCTCGGCGTCTTCGGACTCTGGGCGGCGCTCGGTCTGCTTGGCTCGCTGTTCACCTTCGAAAGCGGCAGTGATCCGAGTTCCAGCCTTGCGGACCCGCTGAAGCGGCATGAGCAGCTCGCCGAGGCCTCGGCCAAGCGGTTCAACGGCCGAAGCGCGTTCTTCATGCCCTCGCCGCCGGTCCGCAGGCCTCCCAAGCCGACCAAGCCCGCGGAACCTCCGCCGCCTCCACCGCCTCCGCCGCCGCCGGCCGCGCCTCGCGAGTACGCCGGTCCCAAGCCCGTCGGCGCGATCGGTGATCTGATCTTCTTCGCCGACCAGACCCAGCTTCGCGTGGGTGAGGAGCGCGGCGGCGTGAAGGTGCTGGCGAGCGCGGCGCCCTGGACGGTGCGGCTTGCCCACGGAGGCGGCGAGTACGACGTGGAGTTGTGGACAAGGGGCGGCAAGGAGCCGTTCTTCAACAATTCGGATTGGCGCAACGCGCGCACTTCGACTCCTGGTGTTGACCCCGTGGGAGGCAAGCCGGACGCCAAGCCATCGCCGGGTGGTTCGGCGACAGGCAGCCCCTCCACCCCCCCCATGCCGGGTGGTGGACGCGGCCCCGGAATGCGGGACATGGGACCGGGTGCACAGACGCCCCCGGAGCCTCAGCTGACCCCGCCCGGAGGACCTGGCCAGGCGATGGTTCCACCCCCCGGAGCGAAGGCTCCCACGGCTTCGCAAAGTCCGTGGACCGGCGAGCACATGGCCCCCCCGCCCGCGCTGACCCAGGAGCAGATCGCGGGCATGAACGCGACCGACGCAGAGGCCGCCTACCGGGCCGTCGGGCGGGCGAAGGCGAATCGGAATCTGGACGACCCCACTCGGCAGCGGCTGAATCAGGAGTTCGAACAGCTTTCGAACCGAATCAAGGAATTGGGGAAGGGGCAATCGCCCCCTCCCTGATCCGTTCCAAACCCCGGCGGTGATGGCGATTCGAAGGCCCTCACCTCCACTGGTTCCGAAACCCCGGAGAAATGACTGTGCAACGGAAGCGCGAACTTCATGTCGGCCTGTGCCTTGCGCCGTTGGCGGTCCTTCTGACGCTGAACCCAACTCCTGTCTGGGCCCAGCCTTCCGTCGGAAGGCCGACCCGCCCGCAGCCTGCACCGCAACCGACATCGAGTCCCGCGGACGACGCCCCCCAGTCCGCGCCCCCGGCACCGGTGGGCACGCCAGCGCCAGCACCCGCGCCCAAGTCCGCGCAGCCGGCCGCTCCAGATCGCCCATTCGAACCCGCTCCGGAACCCGATCAAGCCTCCGGCACGGCCGCGGCGCCCCCGGCACCCGCTCCCGCCGAACAGCCCAACGTGCAACCGGCGGCTCAGGAACCGACCGCAGCGCCCGTCACGCCGCCCCCCGCCGAGCCGGCACCGTTGGCTCCTGCCACTCCCGTGGCGACGGAGGCGCAGGAGAACTCGCAGTCCGCCGTCGCCGTTCCCAACACGGTGGCTCCCGGCACGATGGTGCTGGAGGGTGGATACCTGCAAGGTGCGCCGCCGGAAAAGATGCGCGCCACGCGCCGCCCGGGTGGTGACGAGAAGGTCACGCTCTCGTTCAAGGAGACGAAGCTTGAGGACACGCTGCCGTTCATCGTGGAGACGACCGGCAAGGCGGTGATGATCCGCCTGCAGCAGGTGCGCGCGACGGTGATCACGCTGGTGATGGACCGTCCGGTGAGCCGCCAGGACGCGCTCGATCTGCTGTTCCAGGCCTTCCGACTCGCGGGCGTGGGCGTGGTCGAGACCGACAAGGTCGTGATGATCGACCAGCTGATGGACGCGAACAAGCTGCAGCCCGTCACGGTGCTGGGGCCCGAGGTGAACGTGTTCGATCAGCCCGAGGACGGCAACATCTGCATCAAGATCTTCAGGATCAAGAACACGAAGGCGCAGAACGTCTACGACCGCCTGCAGGACAACGTTCCCGACTACGCGCAGGTGAGCCTGGACGCGAACTCGAACCAGATCATCCTGGACGGCGACATTGGTCTTGCGAAGCGTTTCCAGCGGCTGATCGACCTGCTGGACGTGCCGGCCTATCTCGACGTGCAGACCGAGACCTTCAAGTTGGACTACGCCGACGCGCAGCAGATCTCGACGATCATCCAGGATCTTTTCGCGGCCCGCACCGTGGGTGGTGGTGGCGGCGCGGCCCCTGGACAGGCGCCCGGCCAGCCGCGAGGCGGACAGCAGCCGGGCCAGCCCGGTGGACAGGCGCGTCGCGCCGGTGGCTCGGGCGGCGAAGGCCTGATCAAGGGCACCAGCGAGCAGCTGGTGGTGACGGTGCTGCCGGCGACCAACTCGCTGACCGTGCGCGCCGAACCCGAGGTGATGGCGGAGATCCGCAAGCTGATCGCCACGGCGTGGGACGTGCCGATCACGAAGAACGGCGATCCCTTCCGTCTGTACGACCTGAAGTACACGGACCCGCTGAAGGTGAAGGACCTGCTGCAGTCGCTGCTTGAGGGCGGCGGTTCGTCGCGAGGCGCTTCGCGTCCGTTCGCCGCAGGTGGCGCCGCGACCGGCAACCGCCAGACCGGCGGCCGTGCGGCCGGCGGCGCAGGCGGTGGTGGCGACTCGAGTGGCGCGGACGTGGCCGTGTCGAACGTGTTCCGCATCGAGGCCTATCCCGACTCGAACCGACTGCTGGTGGTGACCAAGACTCCGGACAACTTCAAGTGGCTCGACTCGCTCGTGGAGGCGATCGACCAGCCGCTGAACTCGGGTCTGCCCCTGCAGGTGGAGCTGAAGCACGCCAGCGCCGTGAAGGTGGCGGAGATCCTGAACGCCCTGCTGGCCGAGGCCGGCACGGGCAGCGGCATCGCGGCCCCCGAGGAGGGCCTGAGCGGCATCGACTTCCAGACCGCCGGCGGCGGCACGACGGGCGCGCAGGCCACCACGAGCAGCAGCTCGCTGGCCGGTGGACCGAACGGCGCGACGACGCCCGGCGCGGGCGGCGAGATCCGCTTCCCGTGGCAGAACGCGCGCGGCGCGGGTGCCGGCGAGCAGACCGAGGTGAGCTCGCTGGTGGGCAAGACGCGCGTGGTGCCGAACGCCGGACAGAACAGCCTGCTGGTGCTGGCGCCAGCCGAGATCCAGCAGAGCATGTTGAAGGTGATCGAGCAACTCGACAAGCCTGGCCGTCAGGTGATGATCGCCGCGGTGCTGGCCGAGGTGGCTCTGGGCGACGAGTTCGCCTTCGGCCTTCGCTTCGGTCAGGCGGGACAGGTGCTTCCCACCAACCCGAACAACGCGATCGTGATCAACGGCAATCTCGCGAACAACCAGATGTACTCGGGCAGCCGCGAGAACGTGGACTTCATCGGCGACCTGACCACCAGCATCCTGAGCTTCGGCGTGCCCGCGACGGTGGTGCTGCAGGCGCTGGAGGAGAAGACGAACGTGCGCATCCTGCAGCAGCCGCGGGTGTTCACGAGTGACAACAAGGAGGCGAAGTTCTTCGACGGCGCCGACGTGCCCTTCCAGACGGGTCAGACGACGGGCGGAACGACGGGCGGCGGCACCACCGCCAGCTTCAGCCAGATCGCCGTGGGCATCGGCCTGAACGTGCGTCCGCGCATCACGAGGGATCGCAACGTGGCCATGGAGGTCGAGGTGCTCTACAGCAACGTGGGTCGCGCGAGCACCGCGAACACGCCGGGCAACAACCCGACCATCGAGCGACGCCAGACCAACACCAGCGTGGTGGTGAAGAACGGCCAGACGATCGTGCTGGGCGGCATCCGCACCGAGAACGAGGCGAAGAACAAGACCAAGGTTCCGCTGCTTGGCGACGTGCCGGTGCTGGACTGGGTGTTCAGCAGCCAGGAGCGCGTGACCACGACCAACGAACTGGTGCTGTTCATCACGCCGATCGTGGTGGACAACCCCGACGAGAACGACACGAATTTCAACGTGGACGAACTGGAGCGCCTGCGCGCGCTGGAGCGCCCGCTGGACGACAAGGTGCAGAAGATGCAGCAGGAGGCGGGCTTCGAGCGGCGCGCGACCGCCACGCCGGCGCCCAGCAACCCTCAGACGCAGCCCGTGGAGCCGATCGAGACGCCGGCTCCGCAGCCGTCCGCGCCTGCGCCGGATGCGCCGAAGTCCTGACCGACTGCGTGTGCTGGCGACGGCCTGCCTTGCGCTGGCCGGTGGTTGTGTGCGTCAGTCCGAGCCGGTCGGCCCGTCGCGCCTGATCACGCCGCCCACGCCCGGCACGGTGGTCCTGAAGGGTCCCGATGGCGCCGTGACGCGCGACGCGGTGCTGCAGATCTCGCTGGATCCACTGCCGGCGGTGCAGACGGACGGCTTCGTGCTGCCGCTGCTCTCCATGGATGGGAGTGGACTGGCCTGGCAGTCACGGAGCAACGCCGACTGGCCCACCCTGCTGGCACAGCCCGAGTCCACGCGCGCGCTGCTGGCGACCGTGGAAGGGCGGCGCGACGCGCAGTCATGGAGCGTGAGCGAGCCACTGCTGCTGGGCCGGATGGCGCATGCGCAGGGCCTGCTGGTCGAGGCGCCGCGCGAGGACGGTGCGCGCTGGATCGGACTGGTCGGCTGGGACGGATCGGGTCCGACGTGGCTGGTGCAGGACGCTGCCGTGAACGCCTTCGCGACGATTGGACCGCGCGGCGAACTGGCGTGGTGCAGGCGCGATCCGACCTCTCGCGAGTTCGATCTGGTCGTGCAGCGACCCGAAGGGCGAATCGACTGGCCTCGGCGCGAGGGCGAAAGCTGGATGATGCCCGTGGTGAGCGCGGATGGCGTGTACGCGATCAGTCTGCGTGACGGCGTGCTCGAGCTGGCATTCCTGCCGCTGCGCGCCGGAGAGAGCTTGACGCGCTCGCAGGCCGAGCCGGCCCTGCTGCGCAAGCGCATCTCGCTGCGCGGCACCGCGCGCGTGGCCTACCAGACGATGGTCGCGTGCAGTCCCGATGCCGCGACGCCCGCCGGCGGCCTGCTGTTCTTCCATCCGGATCTTCGGCGCATGGCGCTCTGGAAGCCCGCCTCGGACGAGATGCGGCTTCTTGCCGAGCGATCCGTGGCTGCGCGGGTGCAGCCGGATGGCTCGGCGCTGGTCAGCCTGCCGGACCGGCTGGTGATGCAGGAAATGCCGCCGGAACCCGGCTTGGCGCCGTTGCAGGTGCTGCCCGGGCTGTGGCTGCCGCGCGGCCGTGACGCCGGTGGCGTCATCCTGCTCGGGCCGCGCGAGGCCTCGTGTCAGGTCAGTCGACTGCGGATGGGTTCAACGTCGAGGTGAGACGCGACTGAGGCAGAGGATCAGTCCTCTTCCTCTTCGTCGTCGTCTTCGTCCTCCGCGTCTTCGTCCTCCGCGTCGTCGTCATCTTCGTCGTCGTCATCCTCGTCTTCGTCTTCTTCGTCGTCGTCCTCGTCGTCATCCTCGTCTTCGTCGTCGTCCTCTTCTTCGTCGTCGTCCTCTTCTTCTTCCTCTTCTTCGTCCTCTTCTTCTTCCTCCTCCTCGTCTTCGAGGAGGTCGTCATCGTCATCGTCGTCGTCGAACTCGTCTTCGTCTTCCTCTTCCTCGTCCTCAACGGGCTCGGCCGACTCCTCGTCGGGGAAGGGTTCGTCATCGTCGGCGAAATCGTCGTCATCGTCCTCGTGCGGATCGAAGTCGTCGTCGTCGTCGTCGTCCGGTCCGCCGGCGATGCGGGCCGGACCTACGGGTGCGTTGGGGAGCGTGAGCAGCGACCACGGGTTTTCGGTCTCGATCGTCGGCATGGGGTCTCCGGGTGTGACGACGGGGTTATCCGTTCCCCGAGGCCGTTTGTCAACGGGGCTCGGCAAGCCCCGCGTCGCCCGCAATCGCCAGGGTCTGGTCGTCGCCGCCGAGCAGCAGCCAACCGTTCACAGCCTGCGCCGCGCTGAGCCGCAAACCCTCGACCTGAAGGACGATGGGTGATCCGAGGGCGCGAAGTCCCTGCGAGGGCTCGTAGCGGCGCACCGCAAGCAGCATGCCCGGCCCCACCGGGCGCATCGGGTCGCCCTGCACGCTTTCGACGGAGAACACGCCATCCGCCGCCTCGGCGACCTGATCACGCCGGCGCGACGTGGCGGCGAAGGCCTCGCCTCGCAGCGCACCGGTTTCGTCGTGCAGCGTCAGGCCGTTCAACTGGTGCACCAACCATCCGGACGGAATCGGCTGGATCGAGTTCACGGCCGAGATCGGCGAGGCATCCGAGGCACGCAGATGATCCGGGGTGAAGACGCCGTCACGAAGATCGACCGCCGCGAGCCGCCGCTGACCATCGGACAGCAGCAGGCGCTCGCCGATCAGCGACCCCATGTCGAGCCCTCGGAATCGGGAGTCCTCGAGTCGCCAACGCGTGGACATGCCGGCGTCGCGCTCCAACACGGCGAGCCCCTCGGAACCGGCCGCAGCCACGCCGCCTGGCACCAGCGCGATCCAGTGCGGGCTGCCGATCTCCGATGGCCACGGTGCCTCGTGCAGGACGCGGCCCGTTGCGGTTTCAAGGATCACGATCGTGGGATCGGCGTCACCGGTCCCCTTCGGTCCGACCATCGCGATGCACGCGCCGTCCTCATCGAAGGCGTCCATACGGCGAAACGGCGCCCTCATGTCCCACTCGACCGAGCCGGCACCGTCGATGCGCAGGGCCACCGCGGATCCATCTCCGCGAAGCAGCACCACCCGCTCGCCCGAGACGCAGGCGTCGATCCGCTCCAGGCGACTCCGCTCCTTTCGATCCGCGCCGTTCAATTCGATCGGACGATCGAACAGGCGCGCCACGGCGTCGATGCGGACACCCAAGCGCCCGTCGTTCGGATCGATGGCAAGCAGCGTGCCATCGGCGGCGTCACGTGGGCACCAGACGACCCATCGTGGCGCCCAGCCAAGCACCTGTGCCTCGCGGGTCTCGATGGGCACCTTCCAGTCCGGCTCCAGATCCGAGGCGCGCCGCTTCACCAGGGCGTTGTGCTCGTGCATCAGCACGGCGTCGATGGGTCGGGTCGTGCGCGCGATGGTCGTGTCCGGCACGAGCGAACCCTGCACCCAGCGGGTCTGCGCGCGCAAGGCACCCACCTGAGGCAACGGCGGCACGACGGTGCGCGCGCGGATCGACCGCTCCCATGCCGTGGAGGCCGCATCTCCCTGCTGTGCCAGCGCGTGCCGGGCCATCACGCCCGCTGCGACCTGGCGGGTTGGATCCACACGCAGCAGCACCGTGTCGAGTTCCGGATCGCGGAGGATCTCGCGCCAGGACGCCTCGGCGGCGGACATGCTTCGCGCACTGGCGGATCGAGCCGCGCGCGCCAGCAGCACACGCGCGCGCTGCGCCGGCGAGACCGCGATCGATCGCGCGAGTTCAAGCAGGCGGTCGGTCTGGGCAGGATCCAGTGCCGCAAGCGTGGACGCCTCGATCATGCGCAGCACGATCTGCTCCCGCAGTTGCTCGGCCTGGGCCGGGTTTGCGGCCAGCGCCCTGGAGGCGGCGTCGGCACCGTCCATCACGAGCTGCGGACGGTTCCAGGAGCGGCCAAGCTCCAGCAGCGCCAACGCTCGCCAAGGATCTCCCGGCTGCTGCGCCAGCCGCTCTCGCAGCACCCGCTCCCCCTCCGACGCCGGCATGAGCAGACTCAGGCTGGAGGCGCCGGCGAGAAGCAGTTGTCCCCGCTCGAGCGCCGGATTGCCGCCGCCCCGACCGATCCACTGTCCCACGATGCGCCCGTCATCGGGCGCGATCACCATCACGCGATCCGCGCGCGGCACCACCAGGGCGCTCGATCCGTCGGCCATGGTGCCAAGCGTCACGGCGCCCCGGATCGGTCCCACGCGATCGGGCATGCGCGCATCCAGTCGCCAGGCGATGCGCGTGGGGTCGGTGCGATCGAGCGCGACCACGTCGTCGCCGATCGCGTACAGATGCCGGTCGTCCAGCAGCAAGGTGCGCGCGGCACCCACGGGCGTGTCCACCCCCACGGGAACCGTCCACAGCGTGCGACCATCGCTCGGATCAAGTCCCACAAGCGTGGCGGTGTCCGGCGCCAGCCATGCGACCAGCCGGTCGTCGGCCACCGGTGATGGAAGTTGCCATGCGGGCGAGGCCGAACGCGGCTCGCGGATCGGCGCGGGCCAGCGACGCAGCCAGCGTGTCTCACCCGTGGCCCCATCGAGGCGGGCCACCACACCAAGACTGGAGGCCACGAAGACATCGTCACCAACCGCCGTGGGAGAGCTGAGCGGACGCGACGCCGCCAGTCGCACGCCTCCCGCCGCGCCGATCGGAACCGCCCACTGCAGGCGGCCCGAGTGCACCTCGAACGCCAGCACCCACGCGGCGCTTTCCAGGCGACTGTTGCTCTTGCGCGCCTGCACCACGACCAGATCCCCGACGGCCAGCGGTTCACCATGCGGGAAGAGATCCTCGAACTCGGCTCGGCCGAGCGACTCCAGCGACACGTCCCAGACGCGCTTTCCATCCGAGGCGCGCACCGCGGTCACGCGCGCCAGACCGGATCGCTGGTCAGGCAAGGCGTGGCCGGGAAGCGTGATCAGCAGCTCTCCCATCGGCACCGCGACAGTCAGGTCACCCAGCGACTGCGAGGGCCGATCCGAGTTGAGTCCGACGGATGCGGCCTGCAGACGGCCTCCACTGAATCGATCGAGGACCTGCACGTTGCTTCCGTCGGCCAGCACGACGGCGTCGCCATCGAAACGCGGCTGCGCGGCCAGCGCGGATCCGTCCTCGAGGCGCGCGTCGAGCGTGCGCGTGGCGAGTTCCGGATCCTGTCCGCCGCGCAGCCGACCCAGCCAAGCGGTCGGATTGTCGGTGGTCCACAGCGGCTGCCAGTCCTCGACTTCGCGCTGCGAGGTGGGCGTTCGCGCCGGAGCCGGCGCGTCGCGCTGCAGCGAGGCCTGCGTGGCAACCAGCTTGGCGCGCGTGGGCGCGTCGAGTGACGGATGCTGCAGCGCACGCGCGACCCACAGTCGCGCCTCGAGCGGTCGCCCCTCGTCCATCGCGAACTGCGCCAGCAGCAGCATGGCCTGCAGCCCGGCGGGGGTCGACGCGCGCACGCGCACCGTGTCGAGCCAGAAGCCATCGGCCACGGCGCGCTCCGCGACCGGCGCCTCCTGCGTGAGCCATCGCTCCCGAACGCCCGGATTCGACCGCAGCAGGTCCTCGGCCGCCTGCGCGACGGCACGGTAGCGGTACGGCTCCGGCGGCCAGGGCACCAACTTTCCCTTGAAGCGGTCGACCGCCTCCTGGATCAACCGTGCCGACTCGCCCGGATTCTGCGCCGCGATCTCCTGCGCACGCTGCAGCAGTTCCGAGGCGGTCGGGCTGGCATCGATGGTGACGGGTGCCGATTCCTGCGCACGCGCGGCCGCGATGATCAGCAGCAGCCCGGCCAGGATGGTTCGGAATCGCGTCACGCATGGGAACGCTACATTCCCGACGTGCCGCGCACACGCGCCATCCTGTGGTTCCTGGCCCTGCTGCCCGTGACGGGACTGGGCGCCTGCACCACGCCGCCGGCGATCCGCGTGCTCGCCGTGGATGTGGTGGAGATCGGCAAGGAGACGAGCGAGGTGGCGGTGCGACTGGAAGTCGCCAACCCGACGGGCCTGCCCATCCGGATCGACACCTGGCAGTACGGCGTGGACGTGCGCGGTCGCCGCGTGTACTCCGGCGAGTGGGTCGCGGCGATCACGGTGCCGGCGGAGAGCCGCATCCTGACGGCGATCCCCGCGGTGGTGCCGAATGCCGACTCGCCCGGGCCCGACGCGGCCTGGCGCATCGACGGCTCGATCCGCTATCTCGAACCGAGCCGCTTCAGCCAGCTGCTGTACGACCTTGGCCTGAACCGTCCTTCCGCCGGCTTCTCCGGGGACGGCACGAAGATGGGCAGCGGCGGAACGATTCCCAGCGCCTGAGATTCCGCGATCGCGTGGCGGTCAGACGCGCGGGCTGCCGCCCTGCTCGCGGCTGGCGGCGTTGCGCTCGAGCGCGGCCTTCATCAGGCGCGCGTGCAGGCCGAGCGCGCGCGGATCCTGCGGATCCATGTCGCGCCAGTCGACCTTCGTGTAGGTGCCGTCACCGTGCATCTCCCATGCCTGACGACACTCCTCGAGTGCCATCGTGAGGATCTCCCACAGGCGCGCCTTGTGCTCCGGACGCTCGATCGGCGTGGCCGCCTCGACGCGCGTCTGCAGGTTCCGGTACATCCAGTCGGCGCTTCCGATGAAGTAGTCGCCGTCGAGCGGGTCCGCGTGACCCCCCTGGAACCAGAAGATGCGGCTGTGTTCCAGGAAGCGGCCGAGCAGGCTGCGCACGCGGATGTTCTCGCTCAGGCCGGGCACGCCGGGGCGCAGGCAGCAGAAGCCGCGCACGATCAGGTCGATCTGCACGCCCGCCTGGCTGGCGCGGTAGAGCGCGTCCATCACGCCGCGATCCTCGAGCTGGTTCATCTTCGCCACGATGCGGCCCGGGCGCCCCGGCTTCGAGAGCTGGATCTCGCGCTCGATCAGTTCCAGGAAGCGCTTCTTCATGCCCACCGGTGCGACAAGGAGCTTCTTGTACTCGCGCTGGCGGCTTCGCCCGGTCATGTAGTTGAACAGGCTGGTGAGATCGTCGGTGATCTCGGGATCGCAGGTGAGCAGACCCAGATCCTCGTACAGACGCGCGGTCTTCGAGTTGTAGTTGCCCGTGCCGATGTGACCGTAGCAGCGGATGCCGCCGGACTCCTGACGCACCACAAGCGAGGTCTTGGTGTGGGTCTTCAGGCCGACCACGCCGTAGGCCACGTGCACGCCGGCGTCCTCGAGCTTGCGCGCCCACAGGATGTTGCGGGCCTCGTCGAAGCGCGCGCGCAGTTCCACCAGCACGGCGACCTGCTTGCCCGCCTCGGCGGCGCGGATCAGGCTGCTCACGAACGGACTGTCACCGCTGGTGCGGTACAGGCTCTGCTTGATGCAGAGGACCTTCGGATCGTTCGCGGCCTGCTCGATCAGTCGCTCCACGCTGGAGTGGAAGCTCTCGTAGGGGTGATGCACCAGCAGGTCGCCCTGCCGGATCGAGGCGAAGATGTCGCTCTCCTCGTCCTCCAGGCCGCGCGGCGCGGGCGCCGTCCACTTCGAGAAGTGCAGTTCGGTCTGGTCCAGATCGGCGACCTGGTTCAGTCCTGCGTAGTCGATCAGCCCCGTGGTCTCGTAGATGTCCTCGGGATCGATCTGCAGTTCCTCGGTCAGGAAGCGCAGGATGCGCGGGTTCGCGCCGGCGGCGATCTCCAGACGCACCACGCGCGCGAAACGCCGCTCACGCAGCTGGCGCTGGATCGCCTCGAGCAGGTCGTCGGCGTCCTCCTGGTCGGGCTCGATCTCGGCGTTGCGCGTCACACGGAACGGCAGCACCTTCAGGATCTCCATGCCGGGGAAGAGCTCGTCGAGATTGTGCTCGATGATCTCCTGCAGCGGCGTGAAGCGGCGCGTGCCGGGAATCTGATAGAGGCGCGAGGGGATCTCGGGCACCTTCACGCGCGCGAAAAGCTGCTCGCTCTCGCCGGGGCGGCGAAGCATCACGCCCAGGCTCACGCTCATGTTGCTGATGAACGGGAAGCGATGGCCGGGGTCGACCGCGAGCGGCGTGAGGATCGGGAAGACGTTTCGGTGGAACCACACGCGCGCCTCGGTGCGCTCCTCGTGCGAGAGTTCCTCCCACGTGAGCAGGTCGATGCCCTTCTCGCGCAGCGCCGGCAGGATGCCGTTGCGCAGCGCATCAGCCTGGTCGCGGCCGAGCTGCTGCACGCGCTCGCGGATCGACTGCATCTGCTGCGCCGGCGTGAGGGCGTCGGGCACCGGGCTTGCGGTGTTCTCCTCGATCTGCTGGCGCAGCGCGCCCACGCGCTTCATGAAGAACTCGTCAAGGTTGGCCGAGAAGATCGAGAGGAAGCGCACCCGCTCGAGCAGCGGCACGCTGTCGTCGGCGGCCATGTCGAGCACGCGGCGGTTGAACTCGAGCCACTCGAGGTCGCGATTCAGGAAGCGCGAGGGATCGCCGGTCTGCACGGGCGCGGTGCCCGTGTCGCTCGCGGCGGGCTCGCGGCGAATGCCCTTGCGGTTCATGCGCGGCCTCCGGGGCGGTACACGGCGTCGCAGCCGGGCGCCTCGCCCACCATCACGCTGTGCAGGCACGCACCCGAGGGCATGCGCGGGGCGAGCGCGTCGCCGATGTGGCGCGCGACGAGCTCGGCGGTCGGGTTCACGCGGTCGAACGGCGGCGTGTCGTTGAGCGAGCGGTTGCGGAACGGCGCGATCACCTCGTCGACGGCGCGCTCGAGCGCGTGGAAGTCGCACAGCAGGCCGTCGCCGTCGAGTCGCTCGCCGCGCACCCGCACCGACACGCGCCAATCGTGGCCGTGCAAAGGTTCCACCTGCCCCGCCATCGTGATGGCGTGGGCGGCGCTGAACTTCCGGCGGACCCGCAACTCGAACATGAGCGGCGAAGTATAGCGACGCACGGGTTTTGCCGTGTTTCGTCGGGGTTTCGGACGTGCGCGCGGCGCGTTATCGTCGCACCTTCCATGAGCGACGCCCCCCTGATGCTGAGCGTGAGCGGACTGCGCGGTTTCGTCGGCAAGACCATCACCGCGGAGGTCGCGGCGCTGTACGGCAGCGCGTTCGGCAGCCACCTGCGCGCCACGAGTGCGCGGCCGAAGGTGGTGCTGGCGCGTGACTCGCGGCCGAGTGGCGAGGCGTTCCTGAGCGCGGTCGCCGCCGGACTGGCAAGCACCGGCTGTGACGTGATCGATCTTGGCGTCGCGATGACGCCGACCGCGGGCGTGATGGTGCAGCATCACAAGGCCGACGGCGGCATGGTGTGCACCGCCAGTCACAACCCGATCGAGTGGAACGGCCTGAAGTGCCTCGATTCGGACGGCGTGGCGCCGCCCCCGGCCGAGGCGAGGGAGATCGTGCGTCGCTTCCAGCAGCGCGATCTGAAGCTCGCCGGTCCAACCGAGTTCGGACGCATCGAGCGCGACAAGAGTGCCGACGAGACGCACGTGGCGAAGGTGCTGGCGTTGATCGACGCGAAGGCGATCGCCGCGGCGAAGCTGAAGGTGGTGGTCGACAGCGTGAACGGCGCGGGCTGCCGCGCGGCGCGCATGCTGCTGGAGAGACTGGGCGTGGGCGTGACGCACCTGAACGGCGAGCCAACGGGGCTCTTCGCGCACACCCCCGAACCGACGCAGGCGAATCTGGGCGAGTTGGCGGCTGCCACCGCGAAGGGCGGCTTCGCGTGCGGCTTCGCGCAGGACCCCGACGCCGACCGCCTGGCCATCGTCGACGAGAACGGGCGCTACATCGGCGAGGAGTACACGCTGGCACTCTGCGCGCTGCGCGTGCTGCAACGCGAGGGCAAGGCCACGATGGC